>Ga0209553_1001960_pt1 | contig 10182 bp, 8 predicted proteins | sample LauGreFBDMM110DN_2_FD_188217 | JGI IMG/M metagenome (GOLD analysis project Ga0209553, IMG submission 188217) | Freshwater lake microbial communities from Lake Michigan, USA - Fa13.BD.MM110.DN (SPAdes) (version 2) | ecosystem: Environmental > Aquatic > Freshwater > Lake | place: Lake Michigan, USA...
GCGCAAATGATCCAGCGCACGACCCGGAGTTGCGACGACAATGTGTGCGCCACGATCGAGCGCAACAATCTGTCTGCGAAATTCTTGGCCGCCATAAATTGGAACGACAGAAGTTCCAAAACCTTTGCTGTATTTGTGAAACGCTTCTGAGACTTGCACCGCAAGTTCGCGCGTGGGCACCAAGACCAAAGCGAAAGGCTTATTTGCAACGGGCTTCGTTCGACCAATACGCTGCAAGATTGGCAGAGCGAATGCCGCAGTTTTCCCTGTACCGGTCGCCGCTTGACCAAGCAAATCTCGGCCTTCCATCAACGGTGCGATTGCCGCTTTCTGAATTGGTGTTGGCTCTTCATATCCAAGAGCGGTCAATTGCGAAAGCAATTCTTTACCCATACCGAGATCTGCGAATGTTTCCTTCATCGTCGGAGGTTACCGTTCATGGCGAAAAGCATCTCGATGAGCTGCTTGATTGAGATTGTGAAGAAATAACAAAAATATGCCACGTTGAAAACGTGAATCATTTAGAAAACGAAAGATAAACGAACGGTCAACAACCATGCGCCAGGAATATTCGACGCCTCAACGGAACTCGGCTGGCTGATGTATTGAATATCCGGCTGAACTGAAAACCAAGGGGTGATTTGCACGTTATAGAAACCTTCCAGAATTGCTTCGGAAGAACCAGGCGACGTGGACAGCGCTTCATTACTGCTGAATTGCGTAAACGCCCAGAGAAAACCGAGGGTGTCATTTGGCCGCGATTCGATCACGCCCTGCCACTGCGAACCCAGCATCATCCCCCACTGCGATGGGTTTCTTGTTGGATCACTCCAACTGAATTGCCCAAAGACTTCCAACCCTAAAATTTTCCCATCCCCATCTGGATCAAAGAGGTGTTGATTGGCATATGCGTATGCGCCTGCGGGACCCGTGCCAACGCCAGAACCATTTACTCCACTCGTGTCGGTACTTCCAGTTTGCTCAAACCAACCTGCACGAAACTTACCGCTGTGATCGTCGATCTTCCAATTGGGCCCGGCTTCGGCGATGAGAAAGTAACTTCCAGGATTTTCCCACAAAAATGTGCTCAATCCATGGGTCCCTGTGTTCGAACCAATTGCACCAGTGGTTGGATTGGCGTAGTTGCTCGTGCCATCAAAGAAACCAAATCGCGCGTCGAAGTTTTCAAATGGTTTGGCAAGAATTTCGAAGCCGCCAGCTTGGCGTGGATATGTCGGCATGTCCTGAACCATTGCGGATGGGTAATAGGCTGCACTGTTGACGAAGTTCAATCCAGTGCAGGGAACTGCGAAGTCGACATTCGAGTCGATCTTTCCGAACTTGAATTGCAATCGGTCGCCGATGATTTGTTGCTGATACCAATATTGCGCCAGAGCGGTGTATGACGTGTATGAGTTAATGACATCAAAGCCCCAATAATCTGAGATCAATTCCGCAGGCGAGCGCGTTTGATTTGCGGTTTGGAAATCTGCGAAAAATGTGGCGCCCCTCAGACCGAGCAACTTTTCTGCATCGACAGTCAAATTGATATCGATCAGGGAAAGCATGGTGAAACCATTTACTGGAGCACCATCAAGCACATTGACGAAGTCAAGCGTTGCAGTCCCTTGCACTGTCAGGCCTGCATCTTGCAGCGCAGTGCGAACACCAAAGACATCGCCCGTCATGGTGTCCGATTTCCAAGGCCAAGTACCTCCATTCGATGGCGGTGCAGCAGATGCGCTTTGTGGGCCCACGGCTTTTTCTTGCTGCGCTTGCAATTCATCTTTTTCGGGCGCCTTTGGTGCGTGAGGCGTAACAGCTGGGTCGAATGGCTTTGGCATAGATCCAGTTTGTGCACCCGCTGTCGCAGACAAAAAATGCGTCGCGAGAATAACGCAAAGAAAATTGAACAGTTCCTGCACTCGAACGTTGTATCTCAAACAACACGTTCACGCATCGAGATGACCTTCTCTACGCTCCCTCACGCTCCGCAGCACGTGCGATGCCATGAAGCATGTCGCGAAAAATGACTTGATGCAAAGGATAAATGCCATACCAATATGCCAGACCGCCGAGGCCAACGGGGTCAAAGATGGCAGTCTGACGAATGATTGATGATCCACCATCGGCTGTGACTTCGAATTCCAGCCACGCGCGCCCCGGCAATTTCATTTCGGCGAGTAAGCGAAGTCGGCGATTCGGTTCGATCACTTCGACGCGCCAGAAATCCAACGCGTCGCCAATACGCAATGTTTTTGGCGATGGCCTGCCACGACGAACTCCTATTCCACCGATGAGTAAATCCAGTGCGCCACGCAATTTCCAAAGCCAGTTCCAGGCGTACCAGCCATTATCGCCGCCGATTTTTTCAATAGCTTGGAAGGCGAGATTCGGCGCGGTGTTGACTCGAATCGTCCGTGAGTCGACCAAGCGTGAGCCGAATTTCACGCCGCCCCAAACTGCGGGCGAGCCAGCAGTTTCTGGCGAATTCAATCCTGAAGACGAGAGTGCATCTGACCAACGCGTCGTTGCGAATTGCTCTTCGTCGCTGCTGAGCGCACGACGGACAGCAGTTTCCAGCCCGATCGGCTGAATGGCGAATGCGGTCAACGCCGACTTGTCACGAACAACCGTCGAGTGCACGATGCTCGCAACTAATTTGCGTCCGATGCGGGCATAGAGCGGCGTGATAAACCCAAGCCACAAACTGGACAAGAATGGTGTCAGCACTGGCACAGGAATCATGCGGCATCGCATTCCACGTTGGCGCGCATAGACACGCATGATGTCCGCGTATGACATTTGATCTGCGCCACCGATTTCGTAGATGCGGCATTGCTCAACGGGCAACGTAAGCGCCGCCATCAAATATGCAAGCACATCGTCGATTGCGATCGGTTGCGCTGGCATCTTGACCCATTTGGGAGTGATCATGATCGGCAGGCGATCAACGAGCGATCGAATCATTTCGAAGGACAAGCTGCCAGAACCAATTATTATCGACGCACGAAATTCCAGTACAGGAACGGTCGATTCGCGCAGAATCTGCCCAACTTCACGGCGACTTCGAAGATGCGGCGAGAGTTCTTCGGTATCGCTGGCTAATCCGCCGAGATAAACAATTCGCTCGACACCCGCTGCTTTCGCGGCTCGACCGAAGTTCTGCGCAGCAATGCGATCAGCTTCTTCGAAGGAATCATCCGATCCCATGGAGTGAACCAAATAATACGCAATGCGAACGCCTTGCAGAGCAAGGTCGAGGCTTGGCCCATTCAAGACATCGCCTGCAACGACCTCAGTTGAAGGGCCAACCTTCGACTTCAGAACTGCAGGACGTCGAGCGAGACATCGAACGCGATAACCACCCGCTTCGAGCAAATGCAGAAGTCGACCGCCGACATATCCGCTTGCGCCGGTGAGAAGAATGAGCGGAGAAGAATTGATTTGAGTTTCGTTTGTGGTCATAAAAGGCTTAGCAAGTCTAGGCACGCTGAACACCTCGGTTGGATGTGACTATTTGCTGCATTTGCCTATAATCATTTTATGTCAACAGCAACCATCAAAACCGCCAAGGGCGATATGGTCGTCGAGTTCTTCGACACCGACGCACCAATTACCGTCGCTAATTTTCGCAAACTCGCAAAGCAAGGCTTTTATAAAGGATTGAACTTTCATCGAGTCATTCCCGAATTTGTTATTCAGGGTGGTTGCCCAACTGGCAGCGGATCTGGCGGACCTGGTTGGAAGATCAATTGCGAAACAAGCGGCGGAAATCAGCATCACGATCGCGGAGTGCTTTCGATGGCGCACGCGGGCAAGAACACTGGCGGCTCGCAATTCTTTGTTTGCCACAGCCGTAAAAACACGGCACATCTCGACCGCGTGCACACTTGCTTTGGAAAAGTAACCAAGGGCATTGAAGTGGTCGACATGATCGTCGCTGGCGACAAGATTGTCGACATTGTTGTCGACGAGTGATTGACCATTGAGTTGCGTGAAGAAACGAATGCGCTATCGCATTCGTTGTATGACTGTTTGCCGAACAGCTTCATAGCTGAGTAGTGATATGGCGATTGAAATGCCGACCGCTACCGAAACCTTGCTCATTCCAGATGCGTTCCAATCGCGAAGTGCGATGACAACCAAGACGCAGATCGGCAAGTGAACGAGGTAGATCCAATATGAGGAGTCGGAGAAGTATCGCACGATGCTGCTGGGCCGTTGCATCATGCGCTCTGCAAGTCCCACTCCGCCGAAAATCAATAGCCACACTGTTATGGCAATGGACGCTTGTGAACAGAGCAAGAGTGTCTGCATTGTGGGGCTTGCGGTGTCACTTCCGCTGTGAAACGATCTCAACCACGATGCTGCGAGTGCCAGCGATACGACCAACGCAATCACTCCACAAATCATGCGTGTTCCAGCCCATGCTTTCAAAGTTTCGATCATCCCGCGCTCCAGAAACATCGTCCAGCCAACTGCGAAAAAGAATCCATAACAGACCAGCACATGCCACAGCGGCATGAAAGTGCTTGGTGTATCGATCGATGGCTTTTGCATCGGAAGCATTGCGAGCCAAGTCAATGCGACGAGAATTGGCATGCGAAGCAATCGCAGTCTTCCTTGCATCAACGCATGAGTGCCTTGTGCTACGAACGTGCGCAGGCTTGCCGGAGCGAATCTGCACAATGGCGTAATGATCAACGCAATCACATACAGCATCAATATGTAATACAAAAACCAAAAATGAATGAGTTGCGGGTTTGCCCAAGGACTGGAATTCGGTTCATCCGCAATTCCAGTATTCGCTGTCTGTACATGAGCATGAGAACCAAGCATGCGCTTGATGCCAATCAGAAAAATTATGTTGACGATTGGAAAAATAAATACCCATCCCACTCCAAATGGAATTGCGATGCGAAAGAATCGATTGCGCGCAAGTGCGATCAAACCTTTGCGATCTTGAATGAGAGCAGCGAAGAATCCAGCTATTACAAAGAAGGCTGGCATACGGAAAATATGAATCGCTAACACGATGAATCCTGCCCAAGGCGTGGGGTTGGGATCGCGATATGGCCAGTCCGCACCCGCAGGTCCTTCGACAAAACATGCAGCGACATGAAGCACTACCCCAAGAAGCAGCATCGATGCACGGATGAAGTCCAGACCGTGATAACGCTGGGCTGAATTGGTTGCATCAGCATGGGGTGAAGAACGAGTCGTCATTTATTGCACGCTCGGATTCACAGTCACGTCGTGACTGGCTTCATCTTGAGAATTTGAAACCCAACTTTCACAAGAATCACAACGTGTCCCAAAACGCGCATTTCAAAGTCCCCATAACTTGGCATAGTCGGCTTTGAACGTGTCACCGTAACCCTTGCCATTAATTGCCGGGATCCCTGCATCATTCGCATTATCCTTATTGAAAATGCGAAACGGAATATGCATGTCCTTCACCGCGCCCATGGCCCCAATCAAGCGCATTTCTGCATCGCTGATTGCGTAACTCGTCCACTCCTGGCATTCACCAATTGTCATTTCGACTTTGCCCGCGCGAATCATGTCAAGCACAAATGGGGTTCCGTTGAAACCAATCACCTTGATCTGCCCGTCCATATGGGCGGCGGCAATTGTTGGCACCACAAACTCCGACATGCTGTCATAGATACAAATGATGTATGACAGTTTTGGATCCTCGGCAATCGCTTCCTCGACAGCGGGCTTCAAGCCAGTGCTCCACTGCGCAATAGGCACATTCTCAAATTTATACTTGATGCTTGAGCCGCCATACTTTATGAATTCAGAAGTGATTCCAGCTCGCATAACGGCCGTTGAAGGAAGTTCATCCGATACCAACACCAACACATGTACATCGACGTCTTTGGAAATAACCCAGTCGGCAAGTAATCGTGCCGCAAGTCCAAAGTCCACCGTGAAATTTGCGCTGACATTTAAAACCGTTCCATCCATTCCAAAATTATGGCTTACAGCAACCAAAGTCCCAGCAGATTTCGCTGCGTTTATTTCTGATGCAAGATCATTTGGATTCGGTCCAGCGAACAAATCAATCAATGACGCCTTTTGCTTCACGCCTTCAGTCATACATTGTTGATATTGGGAAAGTTGCCCTTCATTTCTGCACGCAGAAAAGTGATATCCCACTTTTTCGGCTGCGCTCATCATGCCGTTGAACCCCTGCTGATACCACGGATTACTGCTTGGACCAGCGATTCTGTAAATACTTTTCCCAGCCATGATTTTCTTGGCATCAAAGGCGGGGCCCGGTGCGATGAATGCTGGCTGAGCGTGAAACATCGCCAACTCTTTTCATGCGTGAGTTTGATCTGCGTCACCTTCGTGACCTAAAAGTTTCGAGGCGAGGCGGGTTACGCATGACGTTGCAGCCATGCTTGTGGTCATCAACAAAGTCAGAGCACACACAAAAACCCATCGCTGATGATTTAGAGTCGCGCCTGAATGATTATTCATCGTCAGTTCTTTGTGCATTACAGATTTTCGACTTTCCATGCACTGGGATATGTTCGCTTGAGCATCGCACTTGCCACCGGGCTATTGGTGAATGTGCAACTTGCCTCGTCGTACTGCAAAGTCTTACCTGGATCCAACGAACTCATCGCGCCGATCGAAAGACTTTCGCACATGAGTCCCGCTTTCTCGAATCGAGAAACGCACGCATCCTTCTTGCCGGCAAGACATGCATCAATCCAATCATGCCAGTGATTCGAACTTTTCAAATCCTCTGGTTTCATTTCGACAACTTTGCCATCGACAAAGATCCGCGCCCATGCGTGCTCGATTGGGAACCACATAATTCCCTTCTCGCCGACCAAGATCACGCCGCCATCGCCCTTCACAACATCTTCCGCTTCCTTGCCGCCTTCCCATCCTGTTGGTAATCCGATCGCCTTGAAATCTGGAAACTGTCCTCCATCAAACCACTTCAACGTGAGACCAGACTTTGCAGTCTTGGGCGTTGGCGCATATGTCATCACAACGGATTCACTTTCAGGAAATTGATCGGTCGAAGGCTTCACTGGCGTGCAGTATGCGGTGAGTGGTCGGCCAAGTTGCAATTCATAAAACGGAACATCCAACATATGGCAACCCATGTCGCCGAATGCGCCAGTTCCCCAATCAATCGTGCCGCGCCAATTGAAAGGCGTGTATCCCTCCTTGAAAGGACGAGATGGGGCGACTCCTAAAAACAAATCCCACGAGAGCCACTCTGGAATCGGGTCGCTCCCTTGTGGATGGGGATTGCCCTGCGGCCACCAACCTGCAGGTCGATTTGTCCATGCGTAGATTTCCTTCACTGGCCCAATGGCTCCATCACGCAATAATTTCGCGCCATAGCGACGCCACTTTGTAGCGATGCGCTGCGTGCCCATCTGGGTCACTAGATTTTTCTTTGAAGCGGCGACTTCCGCCAATCGCCGATTTTCATATGCACCTTGCGCGAGAGGCTTCTGACAATACACGTGCTTGCCTCGGTTGAGCGCCTCCATCGCAATCGGTGCATGCATGTGATCTGCAGTACTGACCACAACTGCATCAAACTTGTCGGACATCTTTGCGTACATCTCGCGCCAATCAGCGAATGCAACGGCTGAAGCAAAGAGTGGAGCAATCGGCTTCCCGTCTTCGTCCTTCCCACCAAGTCGGAGCATGTCAAGTTGTCTGCGATCAATATCGCAGAGCGCGACGATCTCCACTGACTTGTGCTTTGCCACTTCTGAGAGATCAGCAGATCCCATGCCGCCGCAACCCACTTTTGCAATTCGGAGTTTGTCACTCTTCCACGGTTGGTTCTTGCGAAGGCTCAAGGCCGAACTGAGAGCAAATGGCGCAGCAAGCGAAGCGGCTACGAACGATCGACGTGAAATATGCATTGAGCATATTGAACAATAAAACTCGCTCAAGCGAAAGGGAATGTGCAAAATTTTGATGGCAGCGGATCAACTTCCGCCCGTCGAATGCCCGCATCCGAGCAAATTGCTGCGCAACCGCACAATCCCCCGATTCGCAATGCGGGAAACGAACGAATTCCTGCTCAAACTGCTTGAGCAGATCGAATGCGAGGCAGCAAAATATCTTTCATCATCTTCAGGCAGTCTTCTCGCAGTTTCGGCAGGAACGTGATCACAAAAATGATTCGCAGAGATGCGAAGAAATATCTGTTGTCGTGAAAATATGCGCGCTCTTCTTCAGACTTGTCCGCGAAATAATGCTTCTCAAAACTTTTCCAAATCTCCAACCCCTTGTCGTTTGGAATTTTCGTTGCCATCATGCTGAGTCCGAGTTCCTCTGCACCATACAGGGTGTATATGAGCCCGACATCGAACAAATAACTACCGATAGAGAAATCTCCCATATCGATGATGATCGGATCGCCATTCTGGATCATGATGTTGCTCGAGTGCAGGTCGAAATGAACACAGGTCTCCGAGTCTGGCATCAATTCCAGATTCCTCATCAGAAGCGCAATGTCTTCGGCAGTCAACAATCCATCCATCTGTTTGATGTATCCGCGAAACTGAGCTTTCAAATTCGGCAGAATTGCCGGATCTCCCTTGGCGGAATGAAGTGTCTTTGCAACATCTGACAACATCTTCGCGTGCTGATCAATATTGTCTAAATCGCTCTTGATGACCGTGCTGAAGAGTTCGGCATCGAGCATCTCAAAAACAATCCCCGTTCTCTTTCCGCACGAAACGACATCGTAAGAAATCGCCGTAGGTATACCCATCAAAAACGCCGCTTGGGCAAACTGCTTTTCTTGCTCTGCGATCGAAGCATCCACCCCTTCGAGATAGAGTTTGACGACCGTGTCTTGATCAAGCCGAAAGCACTCTCCGCAAACACCCGCCGACATGAACTTCAATCCTTCGATGGAAATCTCGCGCATCTTTCGTTTGATGGAAATAATTTTGGAAAGACCGGTCACATCAAAGATGCCATAGACCTCTGGCGAGACATTGATCAACGTCATCGTTCCTTTGGCGGCACTCATCTGCTTGTGTGCGACCAGAATCGATCTCAGGCCGAGACTGGAAATATAGTGACACTCACTGAAATCAAGTACGAGACGATTGATCCCATCCAACTGCATTTCACTATCGAACGCAGCTGAGGTCGTCGTGTCGAGTTTTCCAATCACCGCAACCGAAAGCGTGCTGCCAGTTCTTTGAGCGGTAATATTCAAATTTGATTACCGAACTGGGTGCTGACCAGACGGTGTCGCTTCGCCCAAGTCGCGTTCGATTTCTTCCAGAGTTCTCCCCGCTGTTTCCGGCAGGAAAAACAACACGAAAAGCAGGGCGAACATGGCCATGCTGGCAAAGAGGAGAAAAGTATTGCTGGCGCCAAACGCAGTGAGCATCGAAAGAAATGTAGCGCCCACAATAAAGTTTGCGAAGTAATTTCCTCCGCACGCTATTGCGTTGCCAGTGCAACGAGCCTGAAGCGGAAACATTTCTCCAATCAACACCCACACTAACGGTCCCATACTGAATGCGAAGCATGCGATATAGACAATCACGCAAACCAGCGTCAACCACGCCAGAGTTTCGGATCCTTCGGGAGTGCTTGGTAGATCCTTTGGCGAAGTGACGTCTGCAGATGTGCTCGCAGCCGGAGTTGCTGCAGTTGTGGTCGTTGTTGCAGCCGATGCTTGCTGTGAAGTTTTCTGATTATCTGAATCATCAAACTGCTTGAAAGCGATTCCCAAAATGCCCAGAGAAGTGACCATGCCTGCCAAACCCCAAATGAGCAACTTGCGCCGTCCTGTTTTATCCACCATTCCAATCGTGATAAATGTGGCGACCACATTGACAAGGCCAACAACCAAAGTGGCCCAAAGTGCGGCTGTTTCATCTACAAATCCAGCTTTTTGAAAAATGCGCGGGGCATAATAAATGATTGCGTTGATACCGATGAGTTGTTGGAACACCGCCAAAGTCGTGGTGATGACCAAGGCCCGTCGCGCGGCGCGCGATCGAAATGCGAGCCACCAATGGGATTGGCTTTTTTGGGAATCAAGATCAGCTTGAATTTCGCGCAAGGCTATTTCGGCAAGTGCGGGTTCGAGTGTGCGATCAAGAACTTTTTTCGCTTCAGCCATACGCCCTCGCGATGCGAGCCAACGTGGACTTGAAG
>Ga0209553_1001962_pt1 | contig 10179 bp, 12 predicted proteins | sample LauGreFBDMM110DN_2_FD_188217 | JGI IMG/M metagenome (GOLD analysis project Ga0209553, IMG submission 188217) | Freshwater lake microbial communities from Lake Michigan, USA - Fa13.BD.MM110.DN (SPAdes) (version 2) | ecosystem: Environmental > Aquatic > Freshwater > Lake | place: Lake Michigan...
GCGTGTGAAAATAGCTTCAGAGTTGTATCGACCACACATCCAGAAATCTATTTATCTTCTCGATGAACCTACAATCGGTCTCCACTACGAAGATGTCCGTAAGCTTATTGAGATTTTGCAGAAGCTGGTGAATAAAGGAAACACAGTCCTTGTAATTGAGCACAACATGGATCTTATTAAATCCTCTGACTTTATTATAGACATCGGCCCTGAAGGTGGAATTGGTGGTGGAAATATTGTTGCAAAGGGAACTCCAGAGGAAGTGGCGAATAATCCCAAGAGCTATACAGGTCAGTATTTGAAGAAGGTGTTGAAATAAAAAAGACGGCGGGGGCTTATGCCCCCGCCGTCGAAGTTAATTCTCTGGTTTACGTGTTTGCGGTCGGAATCCATACTCCTGTTCATGCACTTTGTCACATTGATTACATTGCCAGAGATCAGTTCTCGCGATCCCATGTTCGGGAGGATGACCCCACCGAATTTGTGTTCGTACGTGACACCTACATCTTTTCTTCACCTTATAATGTTTTCGCTGAACTAGGTATTGAACCAATAGTGCCGTGGTTACACTTAAGATAATGCATCCGTATGCCTTTAGTTCAATGTGCTCATTAAAACTCATTGCGTAGACCCCTTTTGTAATAAGGGAAGAAGCTAGGTGTATTGCTCGAAGCAATATGATGGCACCGAACATGCTAATTACAATAGGGATCGCTTTCATGCTTTCCTTTGCTAGGCAGTTTTGACCACGTAGTAAGCCACTACTACAGCTGCCAATGTGCCTGGGATTGCCCATGCGCTAGTTGCACCAATGGCAAAGAATACGCATAATCCGATTACTGAGGCAGTTATTAATGCGCGCGTCACACCAATCATTGATTTTGTTTTCATAGAGGATATATTTAGTTGTAGGTTGGAACGGCTGATGATTTAGCTTTAAATAAATGGTATAACACATACATGAAAAGTCAAGACCTATTAAAAAAACCATTACCAGACTCACCTGGTGTTTATCTGTTCAAAAAAAAGAACAGTATTTTATACGTGGGAAAAGCAACTTCACTTCGTGATCGTGTAAGAAGTTATTTTTCAAATGATCTCTTAAAGACTAGAAGTATGCTCATTGCCGATATGGTGGCGGTTGCCGAGTGTGTTGATTTTCAAAAAACTGATTCAGTCCTTGAGGCTTTAGTGTTAGAAGCTGAACTTATAAAAAAATATCAACCATACTACAATAGTAAAGAGAAGGATGATAAAAGTTTTCTGTATGTCGTCATCTCTAATGAAGATTTTCCCGTCATTACCACCATCCGTAAGCGGGATTTGGATGATGCAAAGGTTGTTGGAGACATAAAAATCAAATACGAGTTCGGGCCTTTTTCTAGCGGACCATCTTTGCGTGAAGGACTTAAAATTATTCGTAAGATATTTCCGTATCGAGACGTAAAGTGTAAATTAAATTCTTCTCGAGGGTGCTTTAACTACCAGATTGGTCTATGCCCTGGGACTTGTATCGGTGAGGTTACTAAAAAAGAATACGCTCGCACAGTTCGAAATATTGCAATTTTTTTTAAAGGAAAAAAAGTCGAGCTATTGAGAAAACTGAAAGTTGAGATGAATGCTTTTGCAAAAAAGATGGAGTTTGAACAAGCTGAGAAGATCAAACGGCAGATTTTTGCATTGGAACATATTCGTGATGTATCGCTGATCAAAAAAGAAAACATTGATGGGCATCTTAGCAGAGAAGAGACGGACTTAGAAAAACCATTCCGTATTGAAGCCTATGACATAGCTCACATGCAAGGGAGTAGTATGACTGGTGTCATGGTTGTAATAGAAGATGGTGTGACGAAAAAATCTGACTATCGTATGTTTAAGATTCGCCGAAAGGGAATTGACGACGTGGCCAGTCTTCGTGAGTTACTCGAGCGCCGTCTGAAGCACCCCGAATGGCCTATGCCTGACCTTGTGGTTACGGATGGAGGTTTGCCACAATATAATGTTGCATTGGAACTGTTTTCGGCTAATTCGGCTAAGATGCCCATCATTGGTGTGGTAAAAAACGCAAAGCACCGACCTGAGCGAATGATAGGCTCACCAGAGCTTATTAAACAGCACCAGTCGGCAATACTACTTGCAAACAGTGAAGCTCATCGTTTTACTCTTAAGTATCACAGAAAGCTTCGTAGCAAAAATATGTTTGGACAATAAAGGGATTTTAGGTATAATGCTTTTCATCCTATTTTTATGGGATTTTGGGCCCGTAGCTCATCTGGTAGAGCACCTCATTTGCACTGAGGGGGTGGCAGGTTCGAGTCCTGTCGGGTCCACAACAACAAAATCGCCTAATGGCGATTTTTTGTTGGACCCGAAAAGTGTGTAACACTTTTAAGGACTCGAAAAGGCTGAATATGACGATCGGAATTTCTGAGTCCTCAAAGAAATCCGTACGGCTTGAAGCCTATACTGTCCTCGTAGAGGAAGAGTCCTGTCGGGTCCACAAAATAAAGCTGCCGAAAGGCAGTCTTTTTTTTGTGGACCCGAGAAAGCGCCAAAGCGCTTGCGTACAGGACGAGCAGACCTTGAGTATATTTGTGAGTGCCGAGTCTTCAAGGAACAAAGAAATGCGAAAGGCGTACCGTAGAAAAACTTAACCACCTCGCTCTGAACATATTTTATTAAAAATCAAGTTCGCAAAAAATACTATTCTTACATATTACATGCTATTATTTTAGTATGAAAAAAATAATAATCTTTAGTTGTTTTTTATATTTTTTTGGATTTTGTAGTTTTATTCCCCAAGCATACGCTTTTTCTGGAACGGGAGCAGGAACAACAAACGATCCATACATGATCACTAGTTGCGAATTATTGCAAGAAATGGATGATGATATGAGCTCAAGTTATGCCCTAGGAAATGATGTTGACTGCGCGGTTACAAACCCTAGTGATTCTAACTGGAGTAACTCTGGGACTTGGTCTGATGGAAAAGGTTTCAACCCAATAGGAGGTACTTTTTCCGGAAATCTATATGGTTACGGTTATTTAATAAAAAACTTATTTATAAGTCGTCCCACGGAACCTTATGTTGGTTTATTTAGTAGTGTTCATGGGGGTGGTATAGGTAATATTGGATTAGTGAATGTAAATATTTCTGGAGCCTCTTATGCGGGAGCTTTGGTCGGTAGTATTCGAGCAAGCTCAACAGTCAGTAAAGTTTTCAGCACTGGTACGGTAAGCGCAGCTTCTTACGGTGGAGGCCTGATCGGGTTTGGTTCTACACTTACAACAAACAACTCATATTCTACGGTCAATGTAACTAGTAGTAGTTTTGGTGGTTCCCTTATGGGTCTTTTAGAAGGTGGATCTACCACTACGAATTCATATTCAGCTGGAACAGTTACCTCATCTGCTGGAAAAGGGATGATTGGTGTAAATCAGGATATATATTATGATTATATATTAGATGAATATGTTACTCAAGAGAATGTTTTTAATAATAATTTTTACGATAGTACAAAAGGTAGTGTTGGTGATTCAGGAAAAGGAACTCCTAAAACTACAATTGAAATGCAAACTCAAGACACCTTTACTGATTGGGACTTCTCAACTATTTGGGGAATTAATCCTGCATTAAATCTAGGATATCCATATTTATTAGAAGTTTTAGATGCTGCTCCACTGACCCCAGTTGCCAGTCCTAATGCTGGATCATTTAGTTCCAACCAAAATATAACTCTTTCGTCAGTAGGTAGTGACTCTATACGATATTCAACTACAGCTATTCCTGCTGATTGTTCAAGTGGTACTTTATATTCTGGTCCGATTTCAGTTACTATTTCACAAACAATATATGTTCGCGCTTGTGATACAGAACAAAACTATTCTACAAATAGTTTTGCTTATGAAATATCAATACCAGAAATATCAATACCGAGAAAATCCGGTACTAGCCTTAAAAGGCGTATTGAAAACTTAAAATCTATGGGGCAAAATGATAAAGCTGAAACATTGATCGAGCAATATACTTCTGAATTTTCTGCAAAAGATACAGAAATCCTAAATGTGGCTGTGGATTTAAAATACAAAATAGAAAACAGCGATGTTAACATTCTCCAAAACTTCCTTATCTCACAAAACATCGGCCCCGCATCATTTGCCTTGAAGAGTCACGGTACTACTAATTATTTTGGTCAACTGACAAAAAATGCTCTGATTGAATGGCAGACCGCTAAAGGTATCACTCCTTCGATGGGATATTTTGGACCAAAAACAAGGGCCTACATTAGTGGACAACAGTAAAATTCAAAATTGCTCGTATACAAGAAGTATGATAACTTCACACCAAAGTACAACAACAAAACCATAAAACAGAAAGGACAAAAGTGAGAACCAAACAAGAAACCCTCAAAGCTGCCATCGCAACTGATGCGACTCTTAAACTCGCAAGTAAGCTCTTAGAATTGTTCAGTGATCCACGCTACTCGGATTTCAGTAAATACGGACAACAGATCAAGGCTGAACTAGTCGAATGCGAGGTATTCAAACTCACCATTCCTGCTGTCTGTAGTTTGCTTTCGGAGAACCCTGAAGCGAAGTTCCCAGAATTCGCAAAGATTCTTGCCTCAATGCGAAAAGCAAAAAAGAAAATAAAGGATAGTATTCGAGTGTATCGAAGCTATCTCAAGGTGAAGTTGTGAGTCTTTTACTCCAACTGATACTAAGTGCCGACCTATACGGGTCGGCACTTTTTTTATTTACATATTTTTAATTTATTACCACACTTAAATCGTAATCGCTCAACTTGCATCTTTAAAATACATTTCATATAATATTTGGCCGGCTATTTAATATATAATGATAAAACTACACCAAGGTACATCTCGAACAGTTTTTATTTTCTTTAATTTTTTAGTAGTTAAAATCCCACACCTACACTGGGGTATAATTCAAAGAAAAGTCAGACAACAAGAAAAATTTTCTTCGCGCTTGCGTGTGGTTCTTCATGAAGCATACCTTCACCTCATCCACGGTATCGCCTCAAACATCTCTGAGGGTCTCATATATGCTGTAGTAGGGAAGAATGCGACACATCTCACCCCTATATTTACCTTTGGTTTATTTAATATTTCTGTATACGAGGGATGTAAACGGCCAACACCAGTAGAAATCGAATCTTTTTATGATAGTCTTTCAGACGAATCTAAAGTCATGCTCAATAAGTGCGATTCACATTCGAAGGCTCCGGGGAATTGGCGAAAGACCTGTAGAGGTTTAAAACTAATAGATTACGGTGCCGATCCTTTGACTACTCCTTGGGCCCTATTTATTTTTTGTCATAATCAGGAATTAAATGATGTTGCAGTAAAGTACATTGACACATCACATAATACGTACTAACATTTTTAAAACAGTCAATCATGGCTGTGGTACAAAATCTAAAAATGAAAAGACTGAACCGTCGTAAATCAGAAGGTCCAACATTGATCGATGTTGTGATAATCATCTACATTATCATTTGTCTGTTAGTAATCTTTTTTTACAAGAAATAACCCCGCTCTGGCTTGTGCCGAGCGGGGTTACTTTTTTACTTGCGGTTTTGAAACCGGTTTCCTTGTTCTGATGACAAAACACTCTTCTCGGCGTTTAAACTTTATGGTGAGTGATACAGGCTTCTGAATTGGCCATTTGATACTTACTATGAGTTGCATTTCTACAGCTCCATGTCTCTTGGTCTTTCCAACTAGAGAGATTCTTTCGTAAATACTATCTTTGTCGGAAGATCGAGGATCAAGAAGTACTCTTGATATGCCGAACCCCTTTTTAAGCTCAACACCTCTACATCTAGGAAAAACCCTCTTCAAAGCGTGGTTTGTCATTTCAACTAAGGTCATCGGTGTCCATTTTCCGCTCCACATCATGGTTTGGTTCATGTTCGACTCCTTTCTTTTCTAATTGTACCCTATCTTAGATATTGCTCTACTCCCGCATCATGTTCGGCATATGTTTTTGAACAATGGATTACTCTGTCATTATCGTGAAAATAGAACAGACAAGATGTTTTAGTAGGGTTATATGCCGCTTCGATGGCAGCGAGTCCAGGACTCGCAATCGGTGTGGGTGGTAAGCCAGAATTTTTATAGGTATTGTATGGAGATTCAATTTTTTTATCGGCAGAAAGCACTATTGGCCACCATTTTCCTTCTCTACCTTTTGCGTATTGTAGGGTGGCGTCAATTTGTAGACTCATGCCGTTCCAGATACGATTCCAAATTATTCCAGAGATGAGATTCATGTCATGTTTTCCTGCTGCCTCACGTTGGATGAGAGAAGCAACTTTGAGAGCGGTGTCTATGTTTACTTTGTTTTTGCTCAAAATATATTTCTTACTATCGGTAATAGTCACTACATTTTTGTTGAAGGATGCTAGCATTTTGTCTTTCACTTCCTCTCCACTCGCATCAACAGGCAGAATGTATGTAGAAGGGAAATAGTACCCTTCAAGGTCTGTCTCCGTATCATCCGCATTATTTAAGAAATCCTCTTTATCTTGGTCATTCCAGGCCAATACTTTACTGTAGATGTCAACTACTTCTTCTTTGCGTAGACCAGGGGGGATTCGAACAAAACGAATGTACGGGTTGCCGAGGTTTTGGTACGTGGCAAAAAAGTCTACATTTTCATTTATCATTCCAACTACAGCACTCTTGGATACAATGATAAGACCCACTAATGCCAAGCAAATTATAGTGACAAATGATATAATAGTTTTAGCGATATTCATATTTTTATTGTACCACACTAGTATTAGTCTGGATGTAATAAAAACTCTTCAATATCGTCATAAAGTATGTCAAACGAAAAAGAATACAAAAAGCTGTTTCTCGACCTATATGAGAAGCATTCAAATGAACTTTTTCGCTATTGTTTCTTCAAAACAGGGGGGAGGGAGCAGTCACTCGAAATCGTACAGGAAGTCTACATGAAAACCTGGGTTTCGATGCAAAATGGGGGCATTTTTGATAACCCTAAGGCATTCCTGTACGCTGCTACTCGTAATGCTGTCACAGACTGGTATCGCAAGAAAAAAGCCGTCTCTTTAGATGAGCTAAGCGAAGCTGGTTTTGATGCTACTTATGAGACAAGTGGAAACAATTTTGACAGGGTAGAAGTAGAGCGGATCATCGACAAGGCTGGCAAACTAGAGGAAAAATATCGCGAGGTCATAATTCTCAAATTTGTTAATGATCTATCTGTGACCGAAATCGCTGACATGCTCGGAGAGAGTGAAAATAACATTTCTGTTCGTCTACATAGAGGACTTGAAAAGTTGAGAAAAATTTACGTAAAAAAATAAAATGAATAAAAGATGGACAAAAAAATTTATAAAAGAGGCCCACGAAGTGAAAATCACTGCGCATGAAAAGCGTACTATGCTTTCACGTATTCTTGGACCGGCTGGTATTCCTTCACCATACTCTTTTTTTCTTACCGTTATGGAGTATCGCCGAAAAATAGTAGCTATCGCTGTTATTGCAACTTTCGTATTTACAAGTGGAGGTACTTCTTTTGTCGCAGCGAGCGCTCTTCCCGGAGACACTCTTTATTCTATAAAAGTTAATTTTAATGAAGAAATACAAAGCATTGCAGCCGTCTCTGCAAATGCAAAAGTAAAAGTAGAAGTTAAGCGTACCGAAAAGCGTCTCGAGGAAGCTGAAGCACTTTCAAAATCAGGTAAACTTAACGCAGAGACTCAGGCTATTATCGAAAATAATATCGAGCGACACAGCGAAACTATAAAAGAAAATATCGCAACTCTTACGTCCGAAAATGCTGTAGAGACAGTTAAGGAGGTGGTTGCAGATTTAGCTACTTCAATAGAAGCGCATCAGGCTGTAGCTGAAAAAGTCCTCACCACCATGAGTGCTTCTTCATTAACGGCATCATCTTCAATTTCTGTCTCTACCTCAACTTTAAGTGAAAGTGAGAGTCGTATTGATGCTATTGTTTCTAAAATAACAGAAGTAAAAGATGAACTAGAAGATATTGGAGAAGATAACGCTGTTTCCACATCCACATCCACATCTACAAGCACCGAGGCCCTTCCTCAGGTTGATACCACAGCAACCTCAACTACATCAGTTTCGCCAGCATTGAAGCCCACTGATATACTGTAAGAATGGATATAATAATTTTTGGTATTTCTGGAGACCTAGCTGGAAAAAAGCTGGTTCCTACACTACAAAAACTTTTCAGTGACAAAAAGATCCCCAGTGATACAAGGCTTTTTGGTTTTTCTAGGTCTATTAAAAACTTTGAGAACCTGCCTTTTGCATACGCACATGTTCAGGGTTCTTACTCGAGCATCGAAGATATGCAAAAATTAAAAAGCATACTACGGCCAGAGGCAAAGCAACTTTTTTACATTGCTTTACCACCTTCTGCAAGTCGCGATGTGCTTGATGCTATAAGCGCATCAAAATTAGTATCAAAAAATGATTCCAGAGATATGCGTCTTGTGCTTTTAGAAAAACCTTTCGGGGAAGGATACGAAGATACTATTTCTTTGGCGAAATTTATAAACAGTTCTTTTTCGGAAGGGCAATGTTTAAAGGTGGACCACTATGCAGGTAAAAAAGAGATTCGTAACATTGTTGAACACGTACCACACGGCGATGTTAAAAAAGTTTATTTTGAAATACTTGATACTGCAACAGTAGAAAACAGATCAGGATTCTATGACACCGTTGGGGCGCTCCGAGATGTCGGACAGAATCACCTACTTTTAATGCTCGCTACATTTTTTAAGATTTTTAGGGAAGAAACTGAAGGCAATAAAAGAGAAGACGTACTTTCACATCTTATTGTCGATACAGACATATCAAAATACCATTTTGGCCAATATAGTGGCTACGACAAAATAGAAACATTTTTTTCAATTCCTGTAATCTTAGCAAAATCAGACGGGGCTCATCATGACATTGATATTATTTTACGAAGTGGAAAGGGACTTAATCAAAACCACGCTGGTATCCGAATAGAATACGCTGATGGTAAGCAAAAGGAAGTAATGTTGTCATCGGGTACTTCTGCTTACGAAAATATATTTTTGGATGCAGTGGAGGGAAATCTTGATAATTTTCCGTCAGACAAAGAAGTGCTTCTATCTTGGAAGTTTATCGAGCAGGTAGAGGAAATAAAAGAAAAAATCAAGAAAACAAAGGGTTTCTATTCTTACCCTATTGGAAGTGCTGCCGACAGTATTTTGTGATAATATAAATTATTATGATTAAAGAATTTTTAATGCGAAAAATGTTGGAAAGACAGTTAAAAGATGTACCTAAAGAGGATCAGGAAAAGATGATAAATATGATTACAAAGAACCCTGAACTTTTCCAGAAGATTGCAACAGAAGTCAAAGCTAAAGTTGATGGAACAAATGGTGGCCCAAAAATGGATCAGATGAAAGCAACTATGGAGGTTATGAAAAATTATGAAAGCGAACTCCGGGCACTAAAGCAGGATTAATATTATGATTAATTATATTGATAAATTTCTGAATTCCATCACCATGTATCGTTTGGTGTTGTATGCACTGATGCTTCTGACTTCATATTCTATTGTTCTAGCATTTTCCGGGGTGCTACCCTACGGGGGACTTTCTTATGTTTATTCTCTCGTTATTCTCGCTGTGGTTTGTTATGTATCTAATATTATTTTTGCAAAGATTTTTAATGCACCTACAAATGAAGAGTCGTGGATCATTACAGCTTTCATACTTTATTTTTTAATGTTTCCATCAGTCACCATGGCCGATGCTGTTACGGCAGTATTAGTTGCTTTGTTAGCTATGGCATCAAAATATATTCTTAATATAAATAAAAGGCATATTTTTGACCCTGCAGCTATTGCCGCGTTGGCAGTTAGTTCCGCATCATTTTTAACGGTCTATATGCCTGGATTAGAAGATTTTTTTGATAGCGGTAATGTTGTTTGGTGGGTAGGGACACCTGTCATGTTACCACTCACGCTTGTGGTGGGTTTTTTGGTGATAAGAAAAATTAGAAAGTTTGAAATGTTTTACGCATTTATTGTAGGAAGCATTATTACCACACTAATTTTAACTTTTTTTGTAGCTCAAGGATCATTAACAGATCTCTACTCTATTCTAGGTCAAAT
>Ga0209553_1001965_pt1 | contig 10176 bp, 7 predicted proteins | sample LauGreFBDMM110DN_2_FD_188217 | JGI IMG/M metagenome (GOLD analysis project Ga0209553, IMG submission 188217) | Freshwater lake microbial communities from Lake Michigan, USA - Fa13.BD.MM110.DN (SPAdes) (version 2) | ecosystem: Environmental > Aquatic > Freshwater > Lake | place: Lake Michigan, USA...
CGGAATCCAGGAATTGGGGGTTTCCTTCGCGAGTTGTTCGGCGCGGGCGATGGCCCCTTTCATTCCTTCGGTGCCGGGCGTGAGGACGAGTTTCGCACCAAGCATCGCCAGGAGGGTGCGACGTTCGAGCGACATGGTTTCCGGCATGGTGAGAATGATCTTATAGCCCTTGGCCGCCGCGACGAAGGCGAGCGCAATGCCGGTGTTGCCGCTGGTCGGCTCGATGATGACGGTGTCTTTCGTCAGGATGCCGCGCTTTTCGGCGTCCTCAATCATAGCCATGCCGATGCGGTCCTTGACGCTGCCAAGCGGATTGAAAAACTCGCACTTGAGGAGAATGGTGGCCTCCAGCCCGGCGGTGACCTTGTTGAGTTTGACGAGCGGGGTGCGGCCCACGGTCTCGACGATGTTGTTGTAGATGTGTCCCATAAAATTCCTTCGCGGCTTTATTGTTTAACTTTTAGTGGGTTGTTTATTCGTCAAACACTGGGCGAGGGCAAGATTTTTAATCGGGCCGAATTTTTTTCACGCGCACTGGAAAACAAATGTCCCCGTCCGGTCTTACGGCCAGACGGGGACGAAATGGGGGTGGGAGCTCGCCACGCTCTCTTTCCCGGGACGGCATTTGACGCGCGCCCTTGCGGGGGCTGCCATCTTCCCGACGCCATTCTCCACGTCAAGCGGAGTTTTCGGCCTCATAGCAGGGCCGTCCAGCACCTCGCGGCGGCTCAATTTTGAGTGAGGCCTCTTAGCCCGCTTCGGCTAGTGGTTGCGCCACCGGCTTGCGGACCAGGTCAAGACACATTTGTGATTTCTGCTCCGCGTCTTGACCAGTTGCACCGGGTCGGCCATCGCTTTTGACGATGCGTTGGCCCGATGCCACGGGTCTGACCTCTTACCTCTCAGGTTCCCTTTCGCTCACATGCCAGCGGTGTCGTTTTTAACATCGCCAGCGTTTCGGAAGTTTTTCAAGAACCTTGCCCGGGTCTCGTGACCTTTCCGGTTCATACGCTCTTGTTGTCCCGCTTTTCAGCGTCTTTCGTTTGGCTGATTCCGCTTGCACGAAACCGCCAGAGTCGTCCGCCCCGCGCTGGCGCACAGTATCAACCGTTTACCCTCTGGGTAACTACGATTCATCCGGACCTGAAACCGGCCCAGACTACTTGACCTGGCTTGAAGCGGTTTCTGCTCGCTTCTGGCCGACAAGTTTCTTTTTCGCGTTAACTGATGGCGCGCGAACGCCTCCAGAGGAACTGGTGAATTCCGTCTCCGCCCCGCGCGCCTTGCGGCCCGCGCTTGAGTAGGGCTGGGTCAACCAGCCTGGCCCGATCTTTCCCCAGTCACCTGGGATTATCCTTGAGGGGCGTTCACTTTCTTTCGTCGGATCTCGCACAACTAGTTCTTTCAATGAATTGAAAATAGAATAGCAAATTTCCACCATCGGACAACGATTTATTATGCACAGCTTGCTCACCGAAAGAACCGGAGGCCTCCGCAGATGACATCGGTTTCGTTCATTTTTTGCAGGGTCCGAACACTGTCTCCTCTTTTCATCTCCAAATGATTTCCCACCGAAAAATCCGGCGGTGAACAAGTTTCTCCCGAGCGCGCGCGGGAATTTTTCAACGCTTCAAAAAAAGTGGTGCAATCATGCAACCAGCGGTGCCAGCGCGGGTGACCCAGACAAAAAAGGGGCCACCGCACGGCGGTGGCCCGGGAAGACCGTCGAAAAATCAGCCCTTGCCAGGCTTTGATTTCACCTTCGCCTTGGCGGTGGCTGTTCTCCGTTTATTGAGCGCCTCGCGGCGTCTCCGTTTTTGTACTTTGTTGCTTTGTTGGCCCATAGATTTCTTTACTTTGTCAGCAGGATGAGTTTGCTTGCTGGGAATATGAAGACCCGGCTGCTGTGGTTCAATCTTTTTTTAGCGGTGGCGTTCATCACCGGTTGCACCACCACGGGGGTGAAGTCGGAAAAGAGCACCCTGCGCCTGCATTTCGAGATCGACGCGGCCAACAACGACCGGATCGCCTCGGTCCCCATCTTCCGCGCCAACCCCATGTTTCTCAACGTGGAACGGGAATACGTTTGCGACGAGCGCAACGTTAGCGCCGCGTCGATCATCGACCAACCGGGCGGCTTCGCCATCCAAATCCAGCTCGACCGTCAGGGAACCTGGCGCCTCGAACAGTCCTCCCTCACGCATAAGGGCAAGCACCTCGCTGTCTTCAGCCATTTCGGCGAGGCCCGCTGGCTGGCCGCGCCCGTCATCCACAAGATCATCAGTAATGGCCGGATCATCTTCACCCCCGATGCCACGCGCGAGGAATCCGAGCGCATCGTGCGCGGCCTGAACAACGGGGTTAAGAAAAACTCGTTCAAAGAAAGTCTCTAACCCTTTCCGTTCATGCACCGACTGTTCGCGGCCCGACTCACCCTCGTCTGCCTCCTGCCCGTCTTGCCGCTCGCCGCGCAGCCGTTTCATTTTCCCACCGCCAACCACTCGCTCCTCGAAAAAGGCGCCGAGGAAAAATTTTTCGTCGGCACCGCCGGCAAACCCTGGACCAGCGGCACCTTCGGCTGCGTTCGCTCCGACGGCCGGCAAATCCACGAGGGCCTCGACATCCGCTGTCAGCGCCGCGACAAAAAGGGCGAGCCGGTTGATCCCATTCTGGCCGCCGCCGATGGCACGGTTGCCTACGTCAGCTCCAACCCCTCCCTCTCCAATTACGGCAAATACATCGTGCTCCGCCACCAAGTCGAAGGCCTGGAAATCTGTTCGCTTTACGCGCACCTGAGTTTGATTCAAGCCGGACTCAAGCCCGGCCAGACGGTCAAGGCCGGCGAGCCGATCGGCATCATGGGTCGCACCAGCAACACCCGCGAGCGCATCTCACAGGAGCGCGCCCACGTCCACTTCGAGTTGGATCTGTTCATCAACGAACAGTTCCCCGACTGGTTCAAAAAAAGCCGCCCCGGCGAACGCAACGACCACGGCGTGTGGAACGGGCAGAACCTCGGCGGGCTCGACCCCCGTCTCATCCTGCTCGCACAGCACGCCCAGGGCGCGAAGTTCAGCCTCGTCGAATTCATCCGCGGCCAGACCGAACTGTGCCGCGTGCTGGTCCGCGAAAAAAATCTCTCCTGGGCCGGCCGCTTCCCCGCCCTGCTCCGCCGCAATCCCGTCACTGAAAAGGAAGGCGTGGCCGGCTACGAAATTTCCCTCAACTACAACGCCGTGGCCTTCCAGCTCACCCCGCGGGCGGCCTCGGAAATCAAGGGCGCGGGCCGGTTCCAGCTCCTCGCCGTCAACGCCGCCGAACAGGAAAAAAATCCCGGCCGCCACCTCGTCGCCCGCGCCGGCCAGAACTGGACTCTCACCAGCCGCGGACGCGACGCCCTCGAACTGCTCGCCCGCTGATCCCCCATGACCGCCGGTGACGCCCCCACCTTCCGCTGGTTGCACACCGGCCACGAGGCGCTCACCGCGATGCTTGCAGCCATTCGCGCGGCCCGCCGTTCCATCCGGCTCGAGTTTTATATTTTCTCCGCCGCTCCGCCGGGACGCGAATTTCTCGAAGCCCTCGTCGAGGCTCGGCAGCGCCAGGTGCGCGTGCAGGTGCTTATCGACGCGGTTGGCTCGTTCGGCCTGCCACAAAGTTTCTGGAAACCGCTCCTTGACGCCGGCGGAGAATTCCGCTGGTTCAATCCCATCCAGTTCGCCCGGCTCGGCTACCGCAACCACCGCAAAATCCTCGTCGTCGATGAGCAGACCGCCTGCATCGGCGGCTTCAACATCGCGCCCGAATACGACGGCGACGGCGTGAGCCGGGGCTGGCGCGATCTCGGCCTGCACATCACCGGCCCGCCCGCCGCCGAACTGGCCCGCGCCGCCGACGCGATGTTCGCCCAGGCCGGCACCAAACTGAAACTCGCCCAAAAACTTCGCCGTGCCCGCACCGAAATCAAAAACCCGCTTGGCCGCTGGCAGCTCCTGTTGAGCGGCCCGGGCCTCGGCCACCGCCTGCTCAAACGCGCCGTGACCCGGGACGTGGCCCACGCCCACTCGGTGCAAATCATCTGCGGCTACTTTCTCCCGTCCTGGAGCATCCGGCACGCGTTACGGCGCGCGGCCCGCGCCGGGCGGAAGGTGCAGTTGATGCTGGCCGGGCAGTCCGACGTGCCCCTCTCCCGACTGGCCAGCCACCGGCTCTACCAGGGTTTGCTCCGCGCGGGCGTGGAGATTTATGAGTATCAACCGCAGATCCTCCACGCGAAACTGATCATTCTCGACGACCGGGTCCATGTCGGCTCGGCCAACCTCGACGCCCGCAGTTTAAACATCAACTACGAGCTGCTCGCGCGCCTCGACGACCCGGCGCTCGCGGCCGAGGCGCGGAAAATTTTTGCCCGCGACCTGAAGCATTGCCGCCGCATCGATCCTGCCGCCTGGAAACAATCGCGCAACCTTTGTCAAAAACTCCTGGAACGCTGGGCCTATTTTCTTTTCGCCCGCGTCGATCCCTACCTCGCGCGCTGGACCAGCCGCTCAAAAAGTGGTGATTGAATGCTCCCGGAGCGGCCAGCGATCTGAAACAATCGGGCGGTGAAGTCAAACAGGCGCGCTAATCACAACTTCTCCGGCTGCCCCATCAGCGCCGCGATCCGCGCCAGCAGCCGGCCCGCCGCGCCGCCGTCAAGCACGCGATGATCGAAGCTCAACGTGAGGTTCGCCTCCGTCACCGGTACGAACTGGCCTTTCTTCTCGTCCCAGTTCGGCACTTTGCGGCCCGCGCCCATGCCCAGCACAATCGTCTGCTCGGGCAGCGGAATCGGCGTGGCCCAGGTGAGGCCGAACGTGCCGAAATTCGTCACGGTCGCGATGGAGCCGCCGGTGGCGTCGAGCGGGAGGCGGCGTTGCCGCGCAAGTTCCACGAGTTCGTTGTAGCGCGCGACCAGTTCGCCGAGCGGCTTTTTATCCGCGCCGCGCAGCACCGGCACCAGCACGCCGTCCTCGGCCTCGACCGCGAAGCCGACGTCGATAGCCTGCGGATGAACAATCTTGTTTCCGACGAGACGGCCCGCCGGCGCGCTGTTTTCAGACAGGGCGATGGCCAGCGCGCGCAGGGCGTAAAGCGCGGGACCGGGCTTCGGTTCGCTGGCTTTGCGATGCGCGAGCAGGGCGTCGATGCTGATCGGGAGCGCGACGGTCGCTAGCGGGCGCGTCCAACTGCGGCGCATCGCATCGGCCACGGCCACACGCATGGACGAGGCCGGGGAGAGTTTGCACTTCTCGAGATTGGCGATAAATTTTTCAAAATCCTCGACCGTGACGCGGCCGGCCGTGCCGCTGCCGGCGATGCCCGCGAGGTCGGCGGCGTGCAGGCCGAGTTCGTTCATGCGGGCTTTCATGCGCGGACTCATGTAGCTCGCGCCTGCCGCGTGGGCCGGGACAGGCAGGCCGCGCACCGTGGGCTGGACTGCGGCTTTTTTCGAAAACTCCGCGTCGCTTTTCTTTCCGTTGGTCGCGGAGGACGCGGGGGGGCCTCCGTTACCGGGCACCGAGCCGGTTTCATCCAGGCCCAGACGCGCCGCTTCTTCCGCACTGACTTCCAGATGACCGAGCACCGCGCCGACGAGATAACTTTCGCCCGCCTTCACCAGCCATTTCTGGACGCGGCCCGGACAGGGCGAGGAGACGTTCATTGACGCCTTGTTAGTTTCCACTTCCACCACGTCCTGGTCGGCGGCCACCTGGTCGCCGGGCTTCACGAGGAAGCTGATGATCGTGGCCTCGGCGATGGACTCGCCGAGTTGCGGCATGATGATGGGAATCTGTGGCATAACCTGATTTGTGCGCGGTTCGTAGTGCTGGTGTAGCGCAACCCGCGCGGGGACACAACGAAAACTCTCGCCGTCAACTCCTGCCCCCGGAGCGCGGCTGTGTCCCGCGCCGCGCGGGATCAGCCGCAGCACGCACGTTATAAGTCATCGAGAAATGTTCCTCCTTCTCCACGCGCGGCGGCGGGTCGCGCCAAACGCGGGACACAGCCGCGCTCAATTGTCGTGTGCTCACGCCTTGGCTTTCCACAGTCGCCGCGCTTTCAGCCATTCGCGGACGAGATTGCGAAACGCCGTCGCGGGCGGCGAATCATTCTGCTCCGACCACACCATGACCAAATCCACCGTGTGGGCAAGCGGGAGAGGACGATGAGCGGCTCGTTCACGAGTTCGCGCCAGGGGACGGCGGCGGTTTTCGCGAGCGGATGTCCGGCGGGAAACGCGGCGCAAAGCCGTTCGCGCAGGAGCAGCAGCGTGGGCAACCCCAGCGCGCGAGGCGCCAGGACCGGGCGCGTCAACCCGATGGCGAGCCGTCCTTGCACGACCATTTCCCAGACGCGCTCCGGGGTCCGCTCCTCCAGCACCACCGTCACGCGCGGATAACGGCAGCGGAACTCCTTCACGATCCGTCCGAGAAAAGCCTGCGTCGGGGGGCCGATGTAGCCGAGGCGCAGCTCGCCCTCCTCGCCGGCGGCGGTGCGTTGCCCGCGACGAGCTGCGCGACGTGGAGCCGGAGGGCCGCCTTGGAAAAGTTTAATTCTTACGCGACGGCTTGAAAGTAGCGCAGATGCCAGATTTCCATGGACGGGAGAGTAATGCCGCAACGGCATGACTCAGATTGTAAAAAATGATTTCCGTTGTGGGTGTTCTGCCGCCAGAATCGCCACGACTTTGAACCTGGCAACATTCATTCCGCCGCAGCCGATGTCCGTTGAGGTGCTCCTCAACAGTTCGCATCGCGGCCTGGCTCATCCCGCGCCGCTCCCTCTCCCATGAACCCCACCGCCATCGAAGGCCACCTCAAGCTCGTCCTGATCCAGTGGATGATCATCATCGCCGCCGCGTGGATTTTGGGGCGCCTCGGCAAAAAGCTCGGCCAACCGCTCGCGGTTGGAGAAATCGCCGCCGGCCTTCTGCTCGGCCCGTCCGCGCTGGGCCTCCTCTGGCCGAAGGACTGGCCACCGCTGTTTCCCAATGAAACCCAACAGTCGCTGCAACTACTCGGCAAGCTCGGCCTCATCCTCCTGCTCTTCCAGGTCGGGATGGAGTTTGACTTCGGCCACCTGCGCTCGCGCTCGCGCTCGGTCTTGGCGGTGTCGCTCACGGGCTTGGTCGCGCCGGCCTTGTGCGGCCTGGCCATCGGGAAATGGCTGCACACCCACTTTGCGCCGGAGACCAATTTCTTCGGCTTCCAACTGTTCGTCTGCATCGCGCTTTCCATCACGGCGCTGCCGATCATGGGGCGCATTTTGCTGGAGATGAACCTCGAACGCACCCCGCTGGCCGCGCTGGCGATCAGCGCGGCGGCGATCGATGACGTGGCCGGATGGATCGGGCTGGCGGTCATCACGGCACTGGTCACGTCGAGCTTCGCCTGGCAGCCGCTGCTGCTCCAAATTGGCGGCGTGCTCGGCCTGTTCCTGCTGCTCATGTATGTCGTCGGCCCCCTGCTCCGCAAACTCTGGCAGCGGCTCACCGCCGGCGCGCACGCGGGAAAAATGCCGGCGTCCTTCCTCGCGGTGCTGCTCATCGTCCTCTTCGCCTGCTGCATCGCCACCAACAAGCTGGGCATCTTCTCCATCTTTGGCGCGTTCCTGCTCGGCGTGTCCCTTCACCAGGAGACGGCGCTGGTCAAGGCGTGGCGCGCGCGCTTCAGCGACTTCGTGCTGGTGGCGCTGGTGCCGATTTTTTTCACCAACACCGGCCTGCGCACCGAACTCGGCTCGCTGAACACCGGCCTCGCCTGGCTCGCATGCGGCGTGGTGCTCCTGGCCGCGACGCTCGCCAAACTCGGCGGCTGTTTTCTCGGTGCCAGACTCACCGGCCAGCCCCTGCGGGATTCGTGGAGCATCGCGGCGCTGATGAACACGCGCGCACTCATGGCCCTCGTCGCCATCAACATCGGCTACGATCTCAAGCTGCTGCCCAAGGAGCTGTTCACGATTTTCGTCATCATGGCGCTGCTCACGACGGCGATGACGGGGCCGCTGCTGCACTGGCTGCTGCCGGAGGATTTGAAGAAGCTCGTGCGCGAAGGCGGGGAGAAAGCAGGCGGCTGACCGCGCAGCCGCTCCGCAGGAAAGATGCAGTTGAACGCGTGGTCCACGACGGCCGGAGCGCGGAATTTATTCCGCTTCACCGCACTGAGATCTTGTCGGTACCGGACACCAGACGGGATGGCGCGTTGAAGCGGAATAAATTCTGCGCTCCTTCGCGTCTTGCGGCAGTTCTCCACCGCATGGTTTCGGCTTAGAGGCCCAGCAGATTCCGCGCGGCGGCGGCGATGCTGCGGGCGGTGGGCCGGTGCGTGGACCAGAGGTTCGGATGATACGGCACCGGTGTGTCCTTCGCGTTCAGCCGCTGCGGCGGCGCGTCGAGCAGGCCGAAGCCTTCCGTCGCCACACGCGCGATCACTTCCGCCGTGACGCCGCCCCATGGCCACGCTTCGCCCACGCAGAGCAGTCGGCCCGTGCGCGCGACCGACGCGATCACCGTGTCGGTGTCGAGCGGCTTCACGGAACGCAGATCGACCACTTCGATTTCCGCGCCTTCGCTGACGAGTTCCTCGGCGACGGCCAGCGCCTCATGCACCATTGCGCTGTAGGCCACGATGGTCAGGTCGCGTCCGGCGCGGGCGATACGCGCCTTGCCGACGGGCATGGCCTCGGTCGGCAGGCGGTCGGCCTTGAGATGGTAGTAAAGATATTTGTGCTCGCAGAAAATCACCGGGTCATCGATCGCCACCGCTTCCAGCAGCATGCTGTAGGCGTCCTCGACCGTGGCGGGGGTCAGCACGATGATGCCGGGATAATGGGCGTAGATCGCCTCGATGCACTGGCTGTGAAACGGCCCGCTGCCCGACGTGCCGCCGAACGGCAGCCGGATGGTGATCGGACACGGCACCTGCGTGCGCCAGAAAAGCGTCGCGGCCTGGTTGACGATCTGGTTGAAGCCGACGGTCGAGAAATCCGCGAACTGCATTTCGATGATCGGCCGCATTCCCTCGATGGCCGCGCCGACCGCGCTGCCGATGATCGCGTCCTCGCTGATCGGCGCGTTGAGGACCCGGCCGGGAAATTCCTGCGCGAGATTTTTCGTGGCCTTGAATGCGCCGCCGAACGCGCCAACGTCCTGGCCGTAAATATAGACGCGCGGATCATCCGCCAGGGCGCGGGCCTGGGCTTCGCGGATGGCTTCGAGGTAGGTGATGCTCATGCGGGGGAGGAGGAGGAAACATCGAACATCGAACATTCAACATTCAAGGCCCAGTGGCCGATGGCCCGCGAACCTTGGGTGTTGGATGTTGAATGTCGAATGTCGAATGTTTTCAATTTTGAAATCACGGGTTCTCGCTCCTCAGTTCGCCCAGATGCTCTGAGGCCAGCGCGCGCCAATCTTCCTTGAACGGATCGGGCGTCGGTTCGCGCTGCACGATGGCCACGGCCTCCTCGATGTTTTTAATTTTTTCCGCGCGCCACGTTTCGATGCTCTTCGCGTCGGCCCATTGGTTTTGCAGCAAAAATTCCTCGGCGACCTTCAGGCAGTCGCGGCCCAGCGGAGATTGCTTGAGCTCGGGGTCGATGTAGCCGGCGTCGTCGTGCTCGCCGTGGCCGCAGAGGCGCAGCAGATGCGCGACGATGAGTTGCGGGCCGCTGCCGGCGCGCGCGCGGGCGACGGCGGCGCCGACCGTCTGCAAACACGCCTCCAGATCGGTGCCATCGACCGAGTGGCCAGTGACGCCGTAGCCGAGGGCCTTGTCCACCAGCGCGCGGCAGGCGAATTGTTGCGAAGACGGTGTAGAATAGGCGTATTGATTGTCCGCCACGACGAGGACGAGCGGGAGTCTTTCAATGGCGGCCTGGTTCAAACTTTCGTGAAACGCGCCGGTGGAGGTGCCGCCCTCGCCGAGACAGGTCGCGCCGACCGCGCCGGTTTTTCCCTGGAAACGCCGGCCGAGCAGCGCGCCGTTGACCACGGAAATCATCGCGCCGAGGTGGGAGATCATCGGCAAATAGCCTTCGCGCGGCTTGCCGCGATGCACGTTGCCGTCGCGCCCGCGCATCGGGCCGAGCGGCGATCCCATGTAGGTGCGCACCGCGTCCAAGATCGTTTCACCG
>Ga0209553_1001967_pt1 | contig 10173 bp, 6 predicted proteins | sample LauGreFBDMM110DN_2_FD_188217 | JGI IMG/M metagenome (GOLD analysis project Ga0209553, IMG submission 188217) | Freshwater lake microbial communities from Lake Michigan, USA - Fa13.BD.MM110.DN (SPAdes) (version 2) | ecosystem: Environmental > Aquatic > Freshwater > Lake | place: Lake Michigan, USA...
GGCAAAGGCAAGGGCAAAGACAGGGACAGCGGCAAGGGCAAAGACAGCGGCAAGGGCAAAGACAAAGACGACAACGACTGAAGTTCTGCCCTAGATTTGGTTCTTTTATTACTGCAAAAATCTATTTGACCTGACTTGCATCCGACAATTCTCGGGGCATAATTCAATCGTGCTCGCTCGTTGTTCTTCAAGCTCTCGCTTGGCTTGCTGCTTGGTTGGTTTCATCACCCTGCCAGTCGCAGCTGACATGATGCAAATTTCTGCATCTCGAGACACCACGCTTTATGAAAGCTCCACGGGCGCGCTGGGAAATGGTTCGGGGCAATTTTTCTTTGCAGGGACAACGAACCAGCCGCAACTTCGTCGGGCACTCCTTGCTTTTGAAACCACTTCAATCCTGCCTGAAAATGCAATCATTCAAAGCGTGACTCTTCGCTTGCATGTCGCATCAACAAGCACGCAGACCAACATTTTTTCTCTCTATCGCATGACTTCCAATTGGACCGAAGGTGCGAGCGATGCAACGGGCACCGAAGGCAGTGGCACAATTGCGTTAGCTGGTGACGCGACGTGGCTGCACTCGTCACTTCCAGGCGCGCTTTGGAACACTACGGGTGGCGATTTTAATTCTGACGCAAGCGCGATGCTCTCGGTCGGTGATGTTGGTTTTTATTCTTGGACATCCGCACAAATGACCACAGATTTTCGTGCGTGGGTGGCGAATCCGCAGAGTTCATTTGGTTGGATGCTTCGCGGTGACGAATCCGCAGCCGGTACAACGCGCAGATTTGATTCGAGCGAATCATTCGATAGCACATTTACCCCGACACTTGTCATCGAATACTCGATCGTTCCCGCGCCAGGTTCGCTTGCACTACTTTCGATTTCATCTGCGCTTGCACTGGGAAAGCGTCGACGGCGAGCATAAAGCAACTCGCTGCGCGTCTCAGTTTCCGCTCGTCCCCCAACTTGAAAATAGATAAGCAAGATCCGATGCATCGACAATTCCATCGCCGTTTATGTCTCGGGAACCAAGAGCAGAAGTACAAGTAAACATGATCTCTCCAGTTGTCGCAGATCCACCGAGTCTTGTCAGCCTGACAAGGTATTGACGCCCACTTTCAGCAGTAAAAGTGACAAGGGAAGCATCTCCTGTACCGCACTGATCATTGCATGCAATTGAAGGGCTTGCTGCAGACGCGCATACATCCGGGTTACAAGCATTTATCTCGAAGACTTCAATGCCAGAATCAGTAAGGGTCAAACCACAAGTTGACACTTCTGCAGGACCTCCGCAATTCGCAGTCCAAAGAAAGAAAAATTCTCGATTTGGATATCGCCCTGGAGAGCAAGGTAAGGCGATTGTTCCAAGCATCGCTGGTGCAAATCCAAAGTCAAAGCTTTTTTGGACAAGAGATCCCTCTACAAAAAAGGGAGCACTGCATGAACTTGCGGGAAGCGGATATACGCCTGTGACAGGCATGCTGTATGCACCAGTCTCGGCGTTCGCTGGATCAGTCCAACTCGTCAAGTGGTAAGTCGCATCATTTGTTGGAATGCGATACATCCCAAGCCCAGTTGTATTGAGAAACAAAGTCCTCGTTTCACCAGTTGATGAACAATTTGAATTCAATCCAATTGGCAAATTGTTACTACCAGAAACCGCAACATAATATTCAGTGTTTGCAGCCATTAAACTTCCAAGAGTTGCAGGAGGACCACCAGTGGGGTTGTTCACAAGGACTGATCCATCGAGAATGGGCCAAGGACTGGAATCCGAAGCTTTTACAACGGTTGCAATTGGGAATCCAAGCGTCACATTAAAATTGCCGCAGTTTACAACAGTTTTCTTGAAAATCGTAAGCCGAGCATTCCAAGCAGGCGCGCCTCCTGTACCCATATTCATGTCAAACTTAAATTGCGAAGTATTCGACCCCGTCTTGACCAGAAACAAATCCACGAGATCTGGCGTGCCAACCAGCGCAGTCGCCGATGTCCCACCACGCACTCTTGTGACGGCGGTATTTGTGCTCCCACTAACCGTCTGAGAAGTTGTAGGAGTCGACCCAGCATCCTTTGCGCCTTCATCCCATTCGGGACCTGCTAATGCGGAACCCGCGAGCGAGCAAACAAGAATTGGGATGAGGGTTTTAGAAATTTTTACCATATGAAATCTTTTGCAAACAACCAAGACATATTTAATGTAATGCGCGTTTTTCATAAAGCAAAACAATTTTTTAAATTCCGAGGAAATGCCGTCTTCACAAACACCGATGCCACGTAAATCAAGATCATTTTAAGCCAAAAATGCTAGACTGATGATGGATGCCCCTAAACAACGACGAAAAAACGCTGTTGCCAGAAGACGATCCACGGAAGAACCGTGCGATGGATATCACCTCGGATTACACCGCGCAAGAAAATGTGAATCCGACCCCTGAACCCCCAGTCTGTGGCGTGGATTCTCGATCGTGGGGTGGGACAGCCTTTGATAGCGCATCGGCTCCAAAGATTGGTCAGTCAGGCGCTCGATACAAGACTCTTTCCAAACTCGGCGAAGGTGGATTTGGCATCGTCTATCTCGCAGACCAAACCGAACCAGTCCGCCGAAAAGTTGCGCTGAAGGTGATGAAGATGGCATTCGCTTCGCCTTCGAAATTAGCAAGGTTTGAAGCGGAAAAGCAAGCGCTTGCGATCATGGATCATCCGGGCCTTGCAAAGGTCTTCGATGCAGGCACGACATCCGAAGGTCAGCCGTACTTTGCAATGGAATATGCGCCGGGTGAACCACTCGCTGCTTTTTGCGATCATCGTCGTATCGATATTCGAGGGCGCATCACTCTCTTGGCGCAAATTTGCGATGCAATTCAACACGCCCACATGAAGGGAGTTGTCCATCGCGATCTGAAACCTGGCAATATCTTGGTGTGTGAAACCGACGAAGGTTTTCGAGCGAAAGTGATCGACTTCGGAATCGCGAAGGCAATATCAGCTGGTGTCGTAGACAATGTTCTCGAAACGCAGTTCGGCCAATTTGTTGGAACGCCTGTCTATATGAGTCCAGAACAAGCGGAGGGTGGATTGGTTGATATCGACACACGCAGCGATATTTATTCCATCGGCGTCATCTTATACGAACTGCTTGCCAGTTCGACTCCCATCGAATCCGAAACACTTCGAAGATCAGGCATTGCTCACTTGCACCGAACCATCATGGAGACAGAATCTCCGCGACCAAGTGCGCGGTTGGCGAAGTCATCCATAGAAGAACGCAAATCCATCACAAATGCACGAAGTATCGAGTTTGGAGCGCTCGAAAAATTGCTCAAGCGCGATCTGGATTGGATCACCATGCGTTGCCTCGAAAAAGATCGCGCGCGCCGATACGAGAGTGCGAGCGGACTTGCCGCCGATTTGCGTCGATATCTCGATGGAGAAGCCGTCTTGGCTGGTCCACCTGGAACGCGGTACCGCATGGAAAAATTCGTGCGGCGCAACCGCGTTGCAGTCGCGGCTGGGTGTATCGCTGTGGTTGGATTGATCACATTCGCTGTCGTGATGGGCTTTCTTTGGTCCAAGGCAGAGAAACAACAACTGCGCGCAGAGCAGACCCTTGCTGTGTTTCTCACATCACTCAAATCTTCCAATGTTATGGGTTCACAAGAGGACAGTTCGGTGACAGTCCTAGATTTTTTGAAAGTGGTTGAGAAAGAAGCCACTGAAAAGCCTCAGACCCAGCAGGACATTGCGAACGATGTTCGAGAAACGATCGGCCCAGCCTTTATTTCGCTGACAGACTATGAGTCTGCGGCTCGCACAATGTTGGCCTCTGTGCAATATCGGCGCGACGCTGCCTTGAATGGAGACGTCACGGAAAATATTGCGCTTGGGAATTGTCTACATGAATATGCCCGATCGCTTTACCATCTCGAAAGATTCTCAGAATCGAAAGAGGTCTATGAAGAAGCACTTGCAATTCGTATGAAATACTTGCCACCCAAAGCTCCTGACATAGCGACGACGAACTTTCACCTCAGCTCGGTCTATCTCAAATTGGAAGACATAGCGCTCTTCGAACAAAAAAGTGATAATGCGATTGAGATCTTTCGCGGGATTACTGAAAATCAACAGGAGCGATTGATTACTGCACTGTTTTCCCGCGCGAGGGACTTACAAACGCTCAGCCGAAATCAGGATTCTGAGAAATTTGCAAATGAATGCGCCCAAATAATTACGAAGAACTTCGGGAAAGATGATTGGCGACTCGGGCGCGTTCTTACATTACTCGCAGAAATCGAAAACGCTCGCGATCGCCCAGAACTCTCACTGATCCAACAACAGCGTGCGTTAGAGTTGATCACCCCTCGATTTGGGCTCAATCATCCAACGGTGACTTTGGCACGACAAAAAATGGCGGAGACTCTTTGCATATTGGCGACTGGAACATCCAACCCAATTGATACGACTCAAATCAAAGATGCGGCGAAACTGGATGAGGCGATCGAAAACGCACAATTCGCGGTTGATGGGCGAAGGCACGAAGGCAAATCCCCAGAAACTCTCGTGGTTTCACTTGCGTTGCTCTCCAAACTGATTGAACTCAAAGGCGATATCGAAACATCAATCATTCTCGAATCTCAGATTATTGCGCTTCTTCGTGAGCGTGCACCTCAAGCTGCTGAAGATATTGCGAATGCTCAGATTCGGCTCGCTGAATTGCAAGCGATGCAAGCTGCACACAAAATCTCCGCGCCTGCGAAGACTCCCTGATAATTTTTATCTGGATGGAAATTCTTGCCCTACTTGCGATACGCTTTTGCCATGGGTGCATCGCCACAGATTCTGTTGATCCTCGCACTCTTTATAAATACTGGTTTGTGCTGCATTAAAGTTGAAGCATGCCCAAATGCGCCTCCCCAAGAGAGCGCAGAATTCCTGCAAACTTGGTGCATCGATTGTCACAGCGGTGAAAAGGCGAAGGCAAAGTTCAATCTCGATCAAGTCGTCGATCACCTTCAACATGATGGCCCAACGGATGCAGATCGATCCATTCTTCGCAAAGCGCTACGCCGAATCACCAACGGCGAAATGCCGCCGACCAATTCAGATCCGCAGCCTTCTCTTGCAGCATGCACCGAAGCGATGCAGTCAATCCACACTTCACTTCTTGTTGAGCGCAATCAAATCACCGCGACAAGTGGACCGCCTCGCCGCTTGAATCGTGCTGAATATTCCAACACAATTCGCGATCTCTTTCAAATCGATGTCTTACCGCTCGGCGCGCTTCCACCAGACGATGTTGGCGCAGGATTTGACAATGTCGGATCCGTGCTCAGCCTTGCCCCAACTTCACTCGAACGCTTGCTCGACATTGCTGAATTGATCTCATCGCAAGCGGTGCTCGACGATGACGCAATTGCCAAAGTCAAGATTGCCATTCAAGGCGAAGCGATGCAAATCACGAAAGGGAAAGGCGCGAAGCACAAAAACGGCGCGTTGCTGTGGTCCAATGGTGAGGGATTTGCGAAAATAAAAATCCCACGCGCTGGTCGATATGCCATCACAAGTCGAGTCGCAGGACAACAAGCAGGACCAGATCCCGTGCGTATGAGTTTGATTGTCGACAAACAACGATTGGACGAATTCACCGTCACAGAAACCTTTTCCGCGCCTGGATTGCGGCGATCCGAAGTTCCGCTGAATGCAGGCTCGCAAACAATTGCAATCTCTTTCAATAATGACTTCTTTGAAAAAGGCGGACCAGATAAGCCAGCAAGTGATCGCAATGCTGTGGTGTGCGACGTCACGATTGAAGGTCCGCTCGATCCATACATGACTCCTGTATGGCGACAAACGCTGGATGGCTTGATCGGCGCACAAACAGGAGATTCCCGTCGAAACATAAGCGTAAATTGGCTGGTCCAGCGAATGCTTCGGCGACCATCGACTGATGTAGATCGAAAACTTTTGAGCAGCGTCTGCAAGCCACTTGGTCCATCGCCAACATTCAACGCAGAGTTGCGAACAATGATCACCACGCTCTTGGTCCATCCAGAATTTCTCTTTCGTGTCGAGGCCGAAACAGATGCGGGAATCCGAGTGCGCGAGATCACTCCAAGCGAACTTGCGACAAGACTCTCGTATTTTCTTTGGGCAAGTTGTCCGGACGAATTACTTGCGCACTCTGCTGCAAGCGGCGAGTTGAACAACCAACGCGGACGTAGCGCCGTCGTTGCACGAATGCTTGCCGATCCCAAGTCATTCAGTCTTGCTGATCGATTTGCAACGCAGTGGCTTGCGATCGATGGACTCGGGCAGAAAACACCAGATCCAAGGCAATTTCCTGGCATCGATTCGCAATTGTTGCACTCCATGCGTCAAGAGAGTGTGTTGCTGTTCGACAGCGTGCTTCGTGAACGCCTTCCTGTACAGACACTCATTGATGCGGATTACACATTTGTGGACGCTCGCTTGGCGCAACATTATGGAATGACTGCGCTAACTTCAAACGAAATGATTCGCGTTCCCGTTGATTCCGCGCGCGGCGGAGGTGTGCTTGCGCACGCGAGTGTGCTGACTGCAACATCGAATCCCACGCGTACCTCTCCAGTCAAGCGGGGAAAGTGGGTTTTGGATTCTTTGTTGGACGCTCCCCCGCCACCGCCACCTCCGGGAACAGCGCAAATTCCTGACCGCGTTGCAGATCGCGGTGGAAAGAGTATTCGCGAGTTGCTCGAGATTCATCGTGCTGATCCGAATTGCGCAAGTTGCCACATTCGCATGGATGCCATTGGATTTGCCTTTGAAGCATATGACCCCGTCGGTCGCCTTCGCGATCAAGTCGATGGTCATGCTGTAGAAACACGGGGCGAATTGCCCGGCGGAGCTGTGCTTGTTGGTCTCGACGGGATTCGCTCAAGCCTGCGCCAGAATCCAGCATTTATTCGCTCGCTTGTCAAACATCTTCTGACCTATGCCATTGGTTGCGAGCCAACCGAAAACACTGAAGTTGAAATTGATTTTCTCTGTAAAAACTTATCACTGCGTCCTACACTGTTTGACATCGTGAACGCAATCACAGAAAGTCCATCTTTTCGAATGCGGGTTGCACATTGACGCATATCTCACGAAGAGCAATTCTGCGTGGGGCGGGCGCGATGATCGCACTTCCCTTTCTTGAAGCCATGCTTCCAGGCAGAACCATCTGGACACGAACTGCATCTGCTGCGATGCGATCTTCCCTTGCCGCGCCTCCATCACGAATGATGTTTGTCTTTCTTCCAAATGGCGTCGATCCCGCAGCGTGGCCAGGATCAGCAGTCGCTTCACTCTCGAATCATGCTGGGAAATTTTCTGTGATGCGAAATCTCTGTCACCGGAATGCGGAGGCCCTCGGCGACGGGCCTGGCGATCACGCTCGAAGTGCAGCGTGCTTTCTGACTGGCGCACACCCGCTCAAAACATCTGGTGGAGATATTTCTGTTGGAGTCAGCGTCGATCAAGTCGCCGCTGCACAACTCGCTGGAACAACTCGAATGGACAGTCTCGAACTTGGCGGCGAGCCCGGGATGAGTGCTGGCAGTTGTGACTCCGGCTATAGCTGCGCATACAGCGGCAACATTTCTTGGCGCGGCGCGCATTCTCCCAATGCGAAAGAAGACGATCCACGGCAAGTCTTCGAGCGACTTTTTTCGCGTGGACCAGAGGGCGAATCATCAAGCGCTCGTGAATCCAGATTGAAAATGCGCACAAGCATCTTGGATGCTGTTCGTGGTCAGGCATCTGCTCTGAATGCAAACCTAGGCACCAACGATCGCCGCAAACTGGATGAATACCTCGACGGAATCCGCTCAATAGAAAGACGGATCGAAAGAATCGAACGAGATGACGCGAGTGGATCAGGAAAAACTTCTGCATCGAATTCCGCAATGGTCACGATGCCAAATGAACCCGCGGATTATCGTGAACGCATCACACTTCTCAGTGATTTGGCGGTGACTGGGTTGCAGATGGATCAAACCCGCATCGTCACGCTGATGCTTGCCAACGAAGGTTCAAACCGTGCATACCCTGACATTGGGGTTGCCGACGGTCATCACGATGTGAGTCATCACGGCAACGACGAATCAAAGGTCAAAAAATTCGCCGCAATCAATCGTTGGCAAGGAGAACGACTGGCGCATCTCTTGACCAAAATGCAATCAGCTGAAGAAAACGGACAGAATGTTTTAGATCACACGATGGTGGTTTACGGAGGCGCAATCGCTGACGGCAATCGACATAATCACGATGATCTACCCGTGATTTTCGCAGGTGGTTCCGCACTTGGCATTCAACATGCACCAGAACGAACCTTCGCAACTGGAACACCTCTTTGCAATCTCTATCTTTCGATGCTTGCAAAGATGAACGTCAAAGCTGACCGATTCGGCGACAGTAGTGGTTCGCTTGCGCTCGATTCGATCTCGCAATAGCCAAGACTTTTGTTGACGAGAATTTGACTACGCTCTTGCGATGCATAATCTGATTGGAATCTTGCTTGGAGTCTTTATGCTCTGCATCTTGAGCGCTGCGCATTTCGGTCGTCGTGCATTGAAATGCCTCGGATCTCGACACCATAGCGAACTCGTCCGTATATCTGCGAATGCTTCGATGATAAACCTCGTCGTGCCAATCGTCATCGCGATTGCTTATGTCTTGATTGTTCTAAATGATCGTGAGAAACTGCCTCTTGCGACTGTCATCGCGCTTTGTGCTCTTCTATTGCAAGGGATTATTAGTGCTGTCACAACGGACCGGTCGTATCGCAAAGCAGGCATGCCTCCAGAATTCTTGAAGTACTTCAGACTCGCGCGAGGGATTCGCATTCTGGGTGCGACAATGCTTTTCGTTGGAGTCATCTCGTGGTTGATTGTCACTCAGAACGCACAAAATTCGCAGTTCGAATCACAAGAAACACAAGATCCGCAAGCACCTTTGGGTGCTCAACTCATTCCCGCTGTTGAAAGCAAATAAAAGTCACGCGCCTGCATTCGCGCTATTTCGATTCGATCTTCGCCTTGTCTTGACTGAGCGCCTTGATTTCTGCTGTCGACCCAAGCCACGCTTTCGAGATGACATCTCCACGGATGACCGCGTCGAGGAATCTCACGATCACTTCGTTTGTAATCTTTTCTATGAGTACTGGATCCGTCGCAGTCGGGTCTGGCTTGTCCAAAGCAAGCGCCTTTGATTTTCCAGAGTAACTCGAATGCGTCGCTCCGTCGATGAACATCAGCCACGCTGGCGGCCCGCCCTTTGCAGTCCCTCTGGAATATCGAAATGAACTCTGTCGACTTTCAGGATCCTCATCCGAGGCCCGAGAGCGATCAAGCGATCCCGTAATGACCAAGATTGGAACTGAAATTTCGTTCCATGATTCTTGCGTGAAGAGGCGGGACTTGATCCCTGCTCCCGAGACGATAATTCCTGCACGAAAGCGAGGATCTGCGAAACTGCTTCGCCCACGCACTTTCGCACCGACCGACAACTGCGTCGTCATTGCGCCGGCCGAGTGACCAGCGATCACCATGCACGTGCGATCAATCAAACCTTTGCCATTGGCATCATGAAGTCCAGCAATTTGCGCCTGTATCAAATCGAGCGAATCCAAGATCAGCGAGCACTCCTCAACCCTTCCCTGCATATCAACGTTCTTTGTGAACGACTTCGGATCGCGAACAAATCCGCTGACATCTTCGCCATTCTGACGACGAAGTTTGATCGAGTCTGCATGCGTGGGACGAATGACCACATATCCACGCGCGGCAAGAAATTGCGCAAGCCCTTCGAATGTCTCACATGATCCTCCCATTCCATGAGAGAAAACGACCAAAGGCCATGAGGCACTTTTCAATTGCGATGCTTCGAGGGGCGCGCCCGGATAGACAACCCGCACTTCCAATTCCGTCTTGCGTTTTTCGTTCGCGATTTTCAACTCAGCCCGTGGCGCGACCACATATAACGCCTTCGTCAAATGCGGCAACCCAGAATCCGTTGGCGTCAAACTCTTGACATCCTTCTGTGGCATCGGATGCGCCACAAAGAACTCCCACATCAAATCATTCGCGGAAATATCTTTCGTCGACTTACCGATGAACGACACGATCGCGCTCTGCCCAGGCCACGTGTGCC
>Ga0209553_1001968_pt1 | contig 10169 bp, 10 predicted proteins | sample LauGreFBDMM110DN_2_FD_188217 | JGI IMG/M metagenome (GOLD analysis project Ga0209553, IMG submission 188217) | Freshwater lake microbial communities from Lake Michigan, USA - Fa13.BD.MM110.DN (SPAdes) (version 2) | ecosystem: Environmental > Aquatic > Freshwater > Lake | place: Lake Michigan...
GCATAGAGGTCCCCGCTCCGGATTCTCTCCGATAACGCCAACCGCTGCTCATCACTGAATTCGTCTGCGGGAATCGATTCCAGCACGTAGCGATGGCTTTCCTCCAGCCCCATCGCTTTTCGAGCCTGTTGATCCTCTTCTTTGTCTTTGTCCCTGGGGACAGATTTTGGCGATTCGCCATCGACATTATTTCCATCTGCAGAGTCTGCCGTGGTTGGTTCTTCAGTGACCACCGTCAACATCTGATTGCGTTGGTTGGCAACCATTTGTAATCGTTCGAAGAGCCGGCCAGACCCATCCACAATCGCAATTCTGCGTTCTTCGGCACGTTCCATCCCTTGCAAAAGTCCCGGGATCCACATGCCGCCGAGCATCATCACAGGCATCAGCGCGATACCGATCACGAACGCCTTTGTGGCAACCATCGCCTGATATTCGCGGCGGGCGATTGTAAGGATTTTCTGCATCGGTGGATCTCAGTCGTGAATAGTTTTCAGTGGGATGCTGAGAGTTTTACTCTGTGCGATGCGAGCACCGTGCGCGCATCATTGTTGCTCGTGTCTCCGACGCGAGTCTTCCCGCCACGAAGTGACGGGCAACTATGGATTGCGGGCAATGCCCGCGTTAAGGTATTCGCGGGTCAGTGAGTTTTGAATCGACAGCCTCAGGCCCTGCCATGCGAATGAAAATATTGTGCAACGATGGACGCAACAATTCAAAGTGTTCCAGCTGACTCTCGTTGGCCAGCCGTTTCAGCAGTGCATTGGCTTCCGAGCCGTCCTGTAGTTTCAGGTGAATGTACGCGCCGCGTTCTTCGCGGGATATGACTCCGCGAATATGATCCGGCAGCACCTGCCCCTCAGATAGTCGCACACGAACTTCATCGGCCGGGTAACTCTTCTGAATCTCACCGACTGTTCCATCCAGAACTTTATTTCCGTTGTGAATCATGAAGACTCGCTCGCACATTCGTTCAGCCACGTCCATTTCGTGCGTCGAAAAAATGATCGTCGTGCCGCGACTGCGAATTTCCAGAATGGCTTCCCGCAACAATTCCAAATTGATCGGGTCGAGTCCACTGAAAGGTTCGTCGAGGATCAGGAGTTTCGGACGAGCAATCACAGCGGCCATGAACTGGACCTTCTGCGTCATGCCCTTTGACAGTGTCTCGATTTTCTTGGTCGCCCAATCTGCAGCGCCGAGACGATTCAGCCAGAAGTCGATTTCTCCATTGCAATCACGAAAGCCTTTCAGCCTTGCATAGTACTGCAACAGATCGCGCACCTTCATGCGGCGGTACAGTCCTCGTTCTTCAGGGAGGTAGCCCACGCGATCATCTGCACAGTTGCCTTCAGATTCTCCGAGAATCGTCACGCGGCCTCGATCCGGGAAGAAGATCCGCAGAATCATGCGAATCGTTGTCGTCTTGCCAGATCCGTTCGGGCCGATGAAGCCGTAAATTGACCCCGTGGGAATCGCCAGATCTAGGTCTCGAACCGCCGTGTTTGTCCCGAACGTCTTGGTGACATTCGATAGTTCGACTGCAAATTCCGGCATAACTCAGACATACCTCAGAAAGCGGCCATGATCACGGCCCGTTGACGATCCGGCAAAAAAACATGTGACTGCGGTTGGTTCGAACACTACGCACGAACATTCTCACCGGATTGTGCGAGTTTTACAATTCGCGGAAATTCTCCGAAATTCTCGGGACATGCGACCACTCAATTGGAGTGTGGTTTGCGGCGCATCTCATTCGCGTTGCGCCTCAGCCGCCTGCCCAAATGTTTACGCAAACGCCGGGTCAGGCTTGCCTGAGCCGATGGCTGTGAGTAAAACTTGCCTCTTGGGTTACGGCACGAATCGCTGCGTTTGCATAATATCCGGGATCTGGTTTTGCATCTCATCTCTCAGCAACTTGACCGACTCCTTGATCGCCTTGACCCGCGATCTGCGTCACTGCTCGAACAAGCGGTCCGGGCTGCGACTTGACGATGAAACGGCGGTCAAGGCAGTTCGCGACGGGATTGTTGTCGTCAGTCCTAGCGACCCGGCAGGAAGTGAATTGATCCGGCGGATCACGTTGGACGACAAATCTGAACTCATGCCGCCGCATGAGACCAATAAGCCGCTCACTGAAAAAGAAAAGCAGACGCTGCGGCTATGGATTGCTGAGGGAGCAGAGTGGTCCCAGCATTGGGCGTATGAAGCTCCGGTGAGGTATGAGGTTCCTTCCGTCAAACGGATCGATTGTGCAACCTGCCGTGCCGAAATTTATGGGATCACTTGCCGCGTCTCAAGTGGAGAGCCGCCGCGCGAATCGACTCGATCTCGCGCACTGGCTGGTCGATGCGGAACATGGCAACGGGCTGTTGACAGCGCGCGTGACCGTCAACCGACTGTGGTCACTGTGCTTCGGCAGCGGGCTGGCCGGAAGACTTGATGACTTTGCCGGACAGGGAGAACCACCCGTCCATCGGGAATTGCTCGATCGGTTGACTCATGCTTTTGTAAAGAGTAGCTGGGACACTCGGGCGATGATGAAACAAATCGTCACCAGCCGCACGTATCAGCAGTCATCCGTTGTGCGTCCTGAGTTGATGAGTGTCGATCCGAATAACCGATTGTCTGCACGACAGTCAGCGTATCGCCTGTCGGCGGAAATGGTGCGGGACAATGCGTTAGCGATCAGCGGGCTGCTGGTGCAGCAGACCGGTGTCGAACCCGCGCGGGTCCTGCACGAGGTTTTGTCCACGTAGCTCAGTCGCTCCGCTGACTGAGATTCCCCCGGATACATCGTCACCAAGCTATAACAGGCGACTTACGGCAACCGCCAAGCCGCGTTTCTTTCGCACGGGCGTCATAAGGAACGCGAGTCGGCGGAGCGACGTCGCCTACGCCGTTCGACTTTTCACTTGCCACAAAACGGAATGTATGACTTCCGGCAAGACGCATGAGCAGGTATTTTCCATCGCGGCACGACCGAGCGCTGAATATCTCAGAACACAACGGAATCTCCTGAAATGACTGATCCTACTACGTCCGCCCATCGCGATTTTGTTCGTCAGATCGTGGAAGACGATCTGGCGTCCGGCAAATGGGGCGGGCGAGTTCTTACGCGATTTCCTCCGGAACCGAATGGCTATTTGCACATCGGCCACGCGAAGTCGATCTGCCTGAACTTCGGCATCGCCAAGGAATACGGCGGTAAATCGAATCTGCGGTTTGACGACACCAACCCGGAAAAAGAAGACACGGAGTACGTGGATTCCATCATGGAAGACGTGCGCTGGCTGGGATTCGACTGGGAAGACCGGCTGTTCTACGCCTCTGACTACTTCGAGCAGATTTATCAGTGGGCCGAACAACTCATTCGCGACGACAAAGCTTATGTCTGCAGTCTGCCGCTGGAAGAAATCCGCGCGGGACGTGGATCCGCATCGGAACCCGGCACCGACAGCCCGTACCGGAGTCGATCGGTCGATGAAAACCTCGACCTGTTCCGCCGCATGCGGGCCGGCGAGTTTCCGGACGGGGCTCATGTGCTGCGGGCAAAGATCGGCATGGCGGAGAAGCACATGCTGATGAGAGACCCGATCATGTATCGCATTCGGCATACGGAGCATCATCGTACGGGAAACCAGTGGTGCATTTACCCGACCTACGATTACACACATGGTCAGTCGGATTCGATCGAAGCCATTACACACTCGATTTGCACGCTGGAATTCGAAAATCATCGACCGCTCTACGATTGGTACTGCACAGCGCTCGGCATTCATCATCCGCAGCAGATTGAATTCAATCGACTCAATCTGACCTACACGATGATGAGCAAACGTCGGCTGCTGGAACTCGTTCAGGGAAACTTCGTCACAGGGTGGGACGATCCTCGCATGCCCACGATCTGCGGCCTGCGTCGGCGAGGTTACACGCCGGAAGCCATTCGAGCCTTCTGTGCCTACGTTGGAGTCACCAAGAACAACGCGATGACGGACATGGTCGTCTTGGAAAACCACATCCGCGAAGATCTGAACAAACGGGCAGAACGGCGAATGGCCGTGTTGAATCCCGTCAAAGTGGTCATCACGAATTATCCGGAAGATCAGACAGAAGATCTCGACGCGATCAACAACCCGGAAGACGCGGTGGCGGGCAGTCGCAAAGTGCCATTCAGTCGCGAAGTTTACATCGAACGCGAAGACTTCATGGAAGAGCCTCCGAAGAAGTTTTTCCGCTTGTCGCCAGGCAAAGAAGTGCGACTGCGCTGGGCTTATTTTGTCACCTGCACAAATGTCGTGAAGGATGCTTCCGGCAACATCACGGAGATCCACTGCACTTATGACCCGGCAACCAAGGGCGGTGACGCTCCGGACGGACGCAAAGTGAAAGCCACGCTGCACTGGGTGTCCGCAAAACATGCGGTGCAAGCCGACGTGCGGATGTACGACCACATGTTCGTCAAAGAAGATCCGGATGATGTCGTCGATCCGTCGCTCGACTGGAAATCCAATTTCAATCCCAACTCGTTAATTTTGCTCAACAATGCGATGCTAGAACCGTCATTGGCGATCGGCAAGGCCGGCGATCGATTTCAGTTTGAACGGATGGGATATTTCTGTGTCGATGCTGATACCACTCCGGGCCGATTAGTGTTTAACCGTACGGTGACGTTGAAGGATCAATGGACGAAGGAACAGACAAAGGGCTGATACCCCTTGTGCAGACGCTGCTGCCGTGGAGAAACGAATCGAGGACAAGCGAATGATGATCGAGCGAGAACGCTGAAAACAACCATGACACCACTGCTGATCCTGATTCCCACCGACTTTGAACTGCAGAAATTGCAGCCACTTCTTACCGACTCCGTGAAGCGTGCTGGCGGCGTGATCGCGACATGCGGATTTGGGCCAATCGTGGCTGGAATTCGCACGACGCAACTACTGGCGTTCTACAAACCGCATGCCGCGATCCTGATTGGTATCGCGGGAGCACTGGGGCCGCAATTGCCGATCGGGACGGCCGCGTTTTTTTCGAGAATTGCGTGTTACGGAATCGGGGCTGGCAGCGGTTTTAGTTTTGAAACAGCGAGCGAACTCGGTTGGCCGCTGTGGACCGATCCGGAATGCGGTCAGTTGTTCGGCGATGTGATCGAACCAACGGTTGAGTCAGATCCCGGGGAATCAGCGGGCTCGATGTTGCTTACGGTTTGTGCGGCGTCGGGCTGCACCGAGGACGTCGCGCAGCGGCTCAGAAAATTCCCGCTGGCGGTCGCGGAAGACATGGAAGCATTCTCTGTGGCGCTGGCGTGCCGCATCGCCAGAATCCCTCTGACTGTGATTCGAGGAATTTCCAATATGGCAGGTGATCGCGACAAAACCAACTGGAACATCGCCGCCGCGCTAAAGGCCGCCGCGGAACTGGCGGCGTTGAGGATCTCAACATGACCAGAATTCATCTCGGGATTTCCACATGCCCGAACGACACGTTTGCCTTCCACGGCCTGATGACTCACCGCGTCGATTGGCGAGGACTGACATTTGAGGTTGAGCTGATTGACATTCAGCAGCTCAATGATCGCCTGTTCGCTGGTGAATTCGATGTGGCGAAGACAAGTTTTCATGCCGCCCTGCTCCTTGCGGACAAAACCGTGATCCTGCCATCCGGTTCGGCTCTGGGTTTTGGCGTCGGTCCGTTGCTGTTGTCGGCTCGTGTCGGTGAGCGGCCTGAAGACCCCAAACAAGTGACGTTATGCCCCGGTCAGCATACAACGGCAGCATTGCTGTTCCAGTTGTTCTATCCACGCACAACTCGGGTTCGGCACGTCGTGTTTTCTGACATCATGCCGGACCTGAAGCAGAAGAAAGCTGACTTTGGCGTCTGCATCCACGAAGGCCGCTTCACATGGCAGAACGAAGGTCTCGGGCTGGTCGAAGACCTCGGGACGCGGTGGGAGAAAGAAACATCGTCCCCATTGCCGCTCGGCGGAATCGTCGCCCGCCGCTGCCTTGATGCGAACACCATCGCAACCGTCCAGGCGGTGATTCAAGACTCGCTGCAGCTCGCCCTGTCCGACCGCAGTCTTCCGCTGCCGACGATGCGAAAGTACGCTCAGGAATTCGATGACGCGGTCCTGATGCAACACGTCGATCTGTACGTTAACGAATGGACCGTGGATCTTGGCAGCGTCGGCAAAAACGCTCTGCAACAATTGTCCAGACGAGCTCACGCGATCGGGCTCATCCCGGCGGAGAGCGCCGAATTGCAAGTGTTCGGCAGTTGACGAAAACGAACATCTTTTAGAACTTGTAGGCCAAAATCAAGTCCTGACACGGCTCAACGTCAACCTGTGCAATCATGGTCACGCAACGAAACGTTGTTAAACACAGAATCGGAACAAATCCCGTTTCGCGGATGACTTAAAGTCACCTGGGGATTGTGCTTCCTCGGCAGCAGGGGCCGGGTTGAAAGCAACGCACTTCGCAACGTGTTCTACGATTCCGCTGAACCGACTGGCCGGAGCCTCCAGCAAATACACTCCATCGCTGTAGCGTGGGGACGCCCTCTGCTCAGAATCCTGACGACACGTTGTTTCTGCCGAGCTACAGATGCGTGCTACGATTGACACGATGGGACCGGAAAAAACGAACTGATAAGAACGTTTGTCCGTTCAAGGCTTTGCGGCTGGAGCTGGATCACTCTCCAGCTTCTCCAGGAACTTCTCGAAGTCTGCCTGCCTGGCATCCAATGCGGCCCAGTTCGGTGGGTATTCGAACGGAAGCTGCAGCGGCAGTTCGATGTAATGCTCGTCCTGACCCCGGCAAAACACGACGGATATCGTCTTGCTGTCCCGGGCCAGAATGTCGTGAATGTCGTAGATCGAAAGTTCCGCCGGATTCCTGCCATCAAGTTGCACGATGACATCGCCAGGCTGCACGCCAGCGGTCTCCGCAGGTGAATCCGGGCGGATGGCAAGGACCTTCAGAGCCTCGGCGGCATCAAAGCCGACAGCCATTCCACTTGCGTTTATCGCGAACCTATCGACGACATCCTGCGGCGGCTTGCCAATCAAAATCTGCCGTCGCGGGAAATCCAGCGCCAGATTCATATGTCGCAGCAACTCCAGGCCAATCGCGTTGTACTGTCCCGTACTTACAGGCACATTGCGGCACTTCACACCGGCCACAGTCAGTTCACGCAACACAAAGCGGTCGATAATCTGCGCTCCACGAATATCAGTGACTTTGGCTGTTGAACCGCGAACGAGGGCTCCTCGATGCAGCATATCCTTGACGAGCCGATCATTGAATTGGCACGCATCTGTCATGCCAGTATCAACTCGAAATTCACGCACACCAAACTCCGACATGGACACTGGTAGATCCGCGCGGTCTTCTACTCGGTCTCCTGTGGCAAAAGTTTCGACGACGGGGAATTCAGCCGGGACGCGCTCGCGAAGTGAAACGATCCCGCGCGAAATCAGGACAGTGTGACGATTGAGTACGTCCATGCCGACGAGGCCATCAAATGACACATGACCTCCAAGATTCAATCCAGCCAACTCAATTCCGCCCGGTGTCACACGAACGGTTTCGAATCCGTCGATCCCAATCCCAATCGGCTCATAAAATCGCACCTGCGTCGTTCCACTGGGAGCCCGAATCTTTCGTTCGCGCTGCAGGGCGATTCGCATTTCGGTGAGTAACCTGATCTCAATGCCAGTACCGTCGGCACCGGTATCCAACAACAGCCGGGCATGCTGGTCGTTGACCGTCCCTCCCACAACAGCAGCGTCCCACGCCGATCTCAACAATTGATCATCGCCGCAGCCCTGACTCGGCACAGAGCATAGTAAAAACAGCAGGACGAACACCCGACGGTATCGCTTCTTCATACTCAACTCCTCCATGAATACTGCATCATATTTGTTTCTACCGACGACCACGTGTTAAGTGTTGTCAGAAACTGAACACGCCTCTGATACCCCATGTGTCCGCATCAGCACCATTCTGGTCGTGGATGAACTCATCACTCAACGATCGTTCGTAGAACCCTGTAATAATGCCGCCCATCCTCGGGCCGAAAAGGATCGGCGGCGAATTCGCCGGAGGACTGAAGTTGATGCCTGACTCGACGCGGAAAGCCGAATGATTCGGCGTGGACGTCAATAGATTTGTACTGTTGAATGAGCTGCTTGCGCTGAACGCCACTCCGTCGAGGATCTGGATGCTCGGCCCGCCCAGAGTAATGCTAATTGGCACGCTGTTGAAGTAGGATGCCACTTCGGGCAGCGAATTGAAATGGGAAAAATCGGACTTCAACTGAGGAATTGAAGGCAATGGCACACTGAAGTGAACCATGTCCTTAATCTGCAGATCGGAGAAATCATTGTTGTAGGCTGCCTTGGAGGCTGCCATCGCCCCGCCAAACTCAGCGACAAATGGATGCCCGATTCCCATCGCGAAGTGATGATCCAGTTGATCACCTTGAACCGCCGCGTTCAGTCCATAAAGGACTCCGCACTCTAATCGCCCTGCGGCATCGCCCCTTGCAGAATCGATTTCCTCGCGGAGTTGTTCCATGGTGAGAGCTAAACTCGCAGTTGGATCATTCCCCATTCTCTGCAGTGCCATCTCGGTGAGCATTTCGTCGCCGTGGTGGGTGACATTGCCGTGCTAATGGGGAACTGAAATGAGAATGGCCCATTCACTCTCATCTGCATGAGGTTGCCATTCGGAAACGTCAATTTCAGATCCGCTGGTCCGGTCGAGTGTCCGTTCACCAGAAATGGAACGGTCGAGTCATACCGAACAATCCCCGGCACCGCGCGGTCGCCGACTCCGTTGAACACCAAGTCCGGCGGCAAATACTGATAGTTGACATCAAGAGCCACCTGTCCTGTGACAGCAGGAGGCTGATACATTCCGGGCATCGGCGTGGGCATGATCATGGTCAGGGCCACTCGAGGCTCAATGTTTTCGGTGGATACGCTCAGCCCGGATCGACGTCGCCGCTTGGGAGACTTGGTCCGCCAATCGCCTGACTGCAGTGGCGCGCCGCAATCCAGAAACTGGTTCGAATAGAAACTGTCCAGCCCACCGCAATTGTTCAATTCTAACATCATACACGGCCTTGACTGGAACGCTGGAGACCAAACTTCCGACGCGCCTGCCCGACCGTGAAGGTTCGGTGGGGAGTCGATGATAACTACCTTCGGGAAGAATTCAAGGAAGTTGAAACGCTCAGTTGGATTCTCCTGCATGCGTTCCGAATTGCGACCAGGCTTGGCAAAGAACCCAATAAAACTTCTCTCCTCATGTTCTGAACGCAATCACGGCAGATTTTTCTGTTGCCATGTCCGCATCTTTCGAGTGATGCTGTTGCGTTGGACGCTGACCAGTGTTGGCGGCGAGGAACCACTCTTTCAGGATCGCCTGCTCTTCGATCTCAAAGCCAATCGGCAGAAGCAGCGAATCTGATAACTGCGGATCGCGGCCGCGGTCGTGCTTCAGTTTCAGCAGCATCCAGTACGCCAGAGAGTGGCGCACCGATTCCACTGGTGAAAATGCAGCGGCACGAATGACTTCCGCCGGGACCGGAAGTTCCACAGTTCCGGAACATTGCAGTAACACCTGAGTCGCATGGAAGGCGATCATCGGGTTATCGTCGGCTGCAAGGTTGGCCACCGCCACAACGGCGGAGTCCGACTTGTTCACAGCCACGGCAAGACTGCGTGGCACTTCATTCGTTTTGTCTGCGAGCTTCGATGACCGAGATCGCAACATTCGCAGCGGCAGCGATCTCGCAGATTTTCTGCCACGTTCTGTCGTCAATGTCGATTCCTGACCGACGGCGTTGCTCCAATGGCACTCACTTTGTCAGCGGCAATCGTTTGTAGTTCCGCCTTCAGGCGGAATTCGCAGGGAATATTGTGCAAACATCCGCCTGAAGGCGGGACTAGGAACTCAAAGTGAGTGCCATTGCGCGTTGCTCTCTGGCTGCCACTTCCGGCTCGCCCGGCAGTTGGATGCTGTCAAAGCCATCCTGAAGTCGACTGGACTTGACCCATTCGGCAAGATTTCCGAGTTCGCTGCTGACAAATTCTGTGCCTGCAAAAGCATCTGGATCGAGCAGAAATGCCATGAATCCGTTGGCGACGCGTTCCACAC
>Ga0209553_1001969_pt1 | contig 10166 bp, 4 predicted proteins | sample LauGreFBDMM110DN_2_FD_188217 | JGI IMG/M metagenome (GOLD analysis project Ga0209553, IMG submission 188217) | Freshwater lake microbial communities from Lake Michigan, USA - Fa13.BD.MM110.DN (SPAdes) (version 2) | ecosystem: Environmental > Aquatic > Freshwater > Lake | place: Lake Michigan, USA...
AAGTGGCCCGGCGTGATCAACCCGCCCCATTTTCCCGCCCGGGCCAAACGCGTCATCTGGCTGACCATGGCCGGCGGTCCGTCGCACCTCGAGACGTTCGACTACAAGCCCAAGCTCAAGGAAATGCATGACCAGCCCATGCCGGCTTCCTTCACCAAGGGCAAGCAGATCGCGCAGTTGCAGGGCAAGACGCTGAAGTGCTTCGGGCCGCAGCATGCCTTCAAAAAGTTCGGCCGCAGCGGCCAGGAAATTTGCGAGCTGTTCCCGCTCATTGGTTCGGTGGCGGATGAAATGTGCGTCATCCGTTCGATGACCACCGAGGCCATCAACCATGACCCGGCCCACATGTTCATGAACACCGGCTCGCAAATCGCCGGCCGGCCCAGCGCCGGCGCCTGGGTGACCTACGGCCTCGGTTCGGACGCGGAGGATCTACCCGGGTTCGTGGTACTGAGTTCACTCGGCAAGGGCGGACAGAACCAGCCCATCGCCGCGCGCCAATGGTCGTCCGGTTTTTTGCCGAGCCGTTTTCAGGGCGTGCAGTTGCGCAGCAAGGGCGACGCCGTTTCCTACCTCGGCACGCCCGCCGGCGTCACCCGCGATCAGCAGGGTGAAGTGGTGCAGACCGTGAACACGCTTAACAAAAATTACGACGCCATCGTCGATGATCCGGAAATCGCCACCCGCATCGCGCAATATGAAATGGCGTTTCTGATGCAGGCCAGCGTGCCGGAACTGATGGACACGGCCAAGGAGCCGAAAAACACCCTCGATCTCTACGGCTGCAAGCCCGGTGACGGCTCGTTCGCTTCCAACTGTCTCCTCGCGCGCCGGCTCGCCGAACGCGGCGTGCGGTTCATTCAGCTTTATCACAAGGACTGGGATCATCACGGCGAGGTCAAGGAAGGCGTGAAGCTCAAGTCCGGCGAAATCGACCGCGCGTGCATGGCGCTCATCACGGATCTCCGGCAGCGCGGGATGCTCGAGGACACCCTCATTGTCTGGGCGGGCGAATTCGGGCGCACGCCGATGAGCCAAGGCAACGGACGCGACCATCACAACGCCGGTTTCAGCATCTGGCTCGCCGGCGGCGGTATCAAGGGCGGCATCAGCTACGGCGCGACCGACGAACTGGGCTACTCCGCCGTCGAGAATGTCATCAACGTCCACGATCTGCACGCGACCGTCCTCCGGCTGCTCGGCATCGAGCACACGCGCCTCTCGTTGAAGTTCCAGGGTCTCGACGCGCGTCTCAGCGGCGTGGAAGGCGCGAGCGTGATCAAGGGCATCCTGGCGTGAGAGGCCGTTCGTTTCCGGCCCCTTGATCTCCCGGGCGAATTCAGACAAAGATCCAGCCGGCGTTTCGCGCTGAAATTTTTTTTAGTCCGGCAAAAATATGAACTGTGTTTCCCCGAACTCGGAAAGATGGCTGGTGGTGGCGGGCAGTCTGCTGCTTTGTGCCTGCACCGGTTACGCCGCCGACACGATCAGCTTCAACCGCGACATCCGCCCGATCCTTTCCGACAAGTGCTACGCCTGCCACGGGCCCGATAAGAACACGCGCAAGGGAAAATTCCGCCTCGATCTTGAAGCCGAGGCCAAGGCCAGGCGCGATGAACATTTCCCCATCGTTTCCGGCAAGCCGGGCGAGAGCGAGCTGGTCACGCGCATCTTCGCCAGCGACCCGGATGAGGTGATGCCCCCACCGAAGTCGAACAGCCGGCTCACCCCGCGCGAAAAGGAACTGCTCAAACAATGGATCGCCGAAGGCGCGAAATACGAGGCGCACTGGGCCTACCTGCCCGTCACGCGCCCGGCGGTCCCGGCCGTGCCCGGCGCAAAATCCAAAATCGAAAATCCCATCGACCAGTTCCTGATGGCGCGGCAGCAGGTGGCCGGGCTCACCCCCGTGGCCGAGGCCGACCGGCGCACCTTGATCCGCCGGCTCTCCTTCGATCTCACCGGACTGCCTCCCACGGCCGCGGAAGTCGGGGCCTTCGTGAAAAGCAAGGACGCGAAGGCGTACGAAAAGCTGGTGGAACGCCTGCTCGACTCGCCGCGTTACGGCGAGCGGATGGCCGTGAACTGGCTCGACCTCGTGCGCTACGCCGATTCGGTCGGCTACCACGGCGACCAGATCATCAGCGTGTGGCCGTTCCGCGACTACGTGATCAACGCCTTCAACGCGAACCTCCCATTCGACCGCTTCACGCGTGAACAGCTCGCCGGCGATCTGCTCACCAATGCCACGCCCGCCACACACATTGCCTCCGGCTACAACCGCCTCGGCATGATGAGCACCGAGGGCGGCATCCAGGACAAGGAATACCTCGCCAAATATGCCGGCGACCGCGTCCGCAACGCCTCGACCATCTGGCTGGGCGCAACGCTGGGCTGCGCCGAGTGTCACGACCACAAGTTCGATCCGTACTCGACGAAGGATTTTTACCGCTTCGCCGCCTTCTTCGCCGACCTCAAGGAAAAGGGCTGGTACAAGGACGGCTTCGACAAGGGCGACTGGGGACCGCAGCTCAAGGCCCCGACGCCTGAACAGCAGGCCCGGCTCGACGCGCTCGACAAACAAATCGCCCGGCACACCGCCGCGCTGGCCGCCATCACCGACGAAAAACTTGCCGCCGGCCGCGCCGCCTGGGAGGCGAAAATCCGCGCGTTCGACAAGGGCCAAAAACTCACCGGGTCAAACGCCCCGGCCGTGAAGGCCGAATCCACCGCCGGCACGAAACTGGAAGTGGTCAAAGACGGCGAGATTCTTGCCTCCGGCCCGCTCCCGGCCCATGACGACTACACCGTGACCCTGCCCGCGCGCCTCGAACACATCGCCGGCTTCAAGCTCGACGTGATCCGCGACGACAATCTTCCCGGCAACAACGTCTCTCGCGCCGGCACGTCGTTTTATATTTCCGAAGTCGAGGTCACGTTCACGCCGGATAAAAAGTCCCGGCCGCAACCGGTGAAGATCAGCGGTGCCACGGCGGACTACGCCGAGGAAGGTCATCCCGCCCTAGCCACGGTCGACGGCAACCCCGGGACTTCCTGGGGCATTGGCTTTCTTCCGGGCCGAAGTCGCAACACCGCCTACACCTTCGCCCGCACCCTGACCGGTTCCCCCGACGCCTTCTTCACCGTCCGCATTCGGCACAGTCCCGATCATCCCCGCCAGCACCTCGGTCGCTTCCGCGTCTCCCTGACCGCCGTTCCGGCTGACGTCCTCACGGCCGTGCAGTTGACCGGGGAGGCTCGCAAGGAAGCGCACGAAAAAACCATCGCCAAATTCTACCGCACCATCGCGCCCGAACTCGAGGCAGTGCGCTCGCAGCTCAACCTCGCCAGGGCGGAGCGCGAGACCCTCGCCGGGAAAATTCCCGTAAGTTTCGTTTCCGAGTCCACCACCCCGCGCGTGATGCGCGTGCTGGCGCGCGGCAACTGGATGGATGACTCCGGCGAAATCGTCGAGTCGGGCGCGCCGCATTTTCTCAAACAGATTGTGAAGCCCGCCCGCGCCACGCGGCTTGATCTGGCCGACTGGATGACCGCGCCGGAAAATCCGCTCACCGCGCGCGTCTTCGTGAACCGCCTTTGGAAAATGTATTTCGGCACCGGCCTGTCGCGAAATCTCGATGACCTCGGCGCCCAGGGCGAATGGCCGCAGCATCTGGATTTGCTCGACTGGCTCTCCGCCGAATTCATGGCCGGCTGGGACGTGAAACACCTCGCGCGCCTCATGGTCACCTCCGCCGCCTACCGCCGCTCGGCCGACAGCACGCCGCTGCTTGAGGAACGCGATCCCTTCAACCGCCTGCTGACGCGCCAGTCCCGCCACCGGCTCGACGCTGAGTTTATCCGCGACAACGCGCTCGCGATCAGCGGGCTGCTCGTCGAGAAGCAGGGCGGTCCCAGCGTGAAGCCCGTCCAGCCGGCCGGCTACTGGGCCTACTTGAATTTCCCCCGGCGAGAATATGCCTCCGACGCCGGCGACAGCCTCCACCGGCGCGGCCTTTACACCCACTGGCAGCGGACCTTCCTGCATCCGAGCCTGCTGGCCTTCGACGCGCCCACGCGCGAGGAATGCACCGTCAGCCGCCCGGTCTCCGACACTCCGCTCCAGGCGCTCGTGCTCCTGAACGATCCGAGCTACGTCGAGGCCGCGCGCGCCTTCGCGGAAAAAATCCTGCGACTAGGCGGACGCGGCTTCGACAAACGCCTGGCCTTCGCCTTCGAGACCGCGCTGGCCCGTCCGCCCCGGCCCGAGGAAACCAAAGTGCTTCGCGACCTGTTCGAGAACCAGTTGAAGCGCTACCAGGCCGACAAGACCGCCGCCCGGCTGGTGCTCACCATCGAAGACGCGCCCGCACCGAAAAGCGCCGACTCCGAACTCGCCGCCTGGATGCAGGTCAGCCGCGCGATTTTGAATCTGCACGAAACAATTACGAGGAACTGATGAACCTCACGAACGAATTCTCCCTCAACCGCCGTGCCTTCCTCGGCCGCGCCGCCACCGGCATCGGCGCGCTCGCGCTCGGCTCGCTGCTCAATCCACGGCTGCTCGGTGCGGCCCTGCCGGCCGAAGAAAAATGGCCCGGCGTCGTCCGACCGTTGCACTGGCCAGCGAAGGCGAAGCGCGTCATCCATCTCTACATGGCCGGCGGGCCGTCGCATCTCGAGACCTGGGACTTCAAGCCCAAGCTCAAGGAAATGCACGGCCAGCCCATGCCCGGCTCCTTCACTAAAGGCCAGCAGATCGCGCAGTTGCAGGGCAAGGAACTCAAATGTTTCGGCCCGCAGCACGACTTCCAAAAGTTCGGCCAGTCCGGCCAGGAAATGTGCGGTCTCTTCCCTCATCTCGGCCGGATGGCCGACGACCTCTGCATCATCCGCTCGATGCACACCGATCAGATCAACCACGATCCCGCGCACACTTTGATGAACACCGGCTCCGGCATTCCCGGCCGGCCGAGCATGGGTTCGTGGCTGCTCTACGGCCTCGGCAGCGCGGTGGACAATCTTCCGGGCTACGTCGTCCTCACCTCCGCCGGCAAGGGCGGCCAGATGCAGCCGCTCGCCGCGCGCCAGTGGAGCGCCGGTTTTCTGCCGGGTCGATTTCAGGGCGTGCGCTTTCATTCCAAGGGCGATCCTGTGCTCTACCTCGGCAATCCTCCCGGCACCACCCGCAAAGACCAGCGCAGTGTCATCGACGCCGTGAATGCGCTCAACGCCCAGCACCACGCCGCCTCGCACGATCCCGAAGTCCTCACCCACATCAGCCAGTACGAAATGGCCTTCAAGATGCAGGCCAGCGTGCCGGGACTCATGGACGTCTCCGCCGAACCCGCCAGCGCCCTCGAACTCTACGGCGCGAAACCCGGCGACGGCACTTTCGCCTCCAACTGCCTGCTCGCCCGCCGCCTGGCCGAACGCGGCGTGCGTTTCATCCAGCTTTATCATCGAGACTGGGATCACCACGGCAGCATCAAGAACGACATCAAGCTCAAGGCCGGCGAAGTGGACAAGCCCGCCGCCGCCCTGCTCGCGGATTTGAAGCAGCGCGGGATGCTCGACGACACCCTCGTCATCTTCGGCGGCGAATTTGGCCGCACCCCGATGGCGCAGGGCGACGGACGCGACCATCACATCAAGGGCTTCTCCATCTGGATGGCCGGCGGCGGGATCAGGGGCGGCGTGACCTACGGCGCGACCGACGAGTTCGGCTACGCGGCCGTCGAGAACCCCGTTCACGTCCACGATTTCCACGCCACCCTCCTGCACCTCTTCGGCATCAACCACCAGCGTCTCATCCACCGCTTCCAAGGCCGCGACTACCGTCTCACCGACGTGCATGGCGAAGTGGTGAAGGCGATTTTGGCGTGAGGGGGAACGGAAGCATTCAACAACCAACATCGAACATCCTTCGGCGGGCTTCAGTCTGTTGAGTGGGGGTTTTGCGCTGGCCCGGTTTGACATCGTCCCCATCGGTGCAGAAGTGCCCTTGATCCTTGGCGGTATCGGCCTCTACATCTGGGGGTGCCTGGCCCTGGCGAAAGCCAAGGGCTACAGCAGCGCGATCGTGCTGACCATCTTTCTTTGGCGTTCTGTTCCCGGCGGTGGTGCTCCTGGCCCTGCCGGATAAAAACAAACACTACAGGCGACGATGACCTAAAAGGCTTGCGATGCCGCCCCGCCTCGGTCTCCGCTCATCTGATCCGCGTTCATCCGCGGTTTCCACCCTCACACCACCCGCATCTGCACGGCATCGACCATGTTCACCCCGGCGGCCACGGAGGTGATGACCACAGCGGTGTTGCCCCCGCGCAACATTCCCTTGGCCACCAATGTTTCCAGCGCCAGCGCAATGGTCTTCTCCGGGTCTTCGTGATTGAACGGAATGACCACCGGCGTCACGGCCCAGTTGATGGTGAGTGAGTCGGCGATGACCTGGCTGTCGCAGATGGCGAAGATGGGCGAATGGCGCGGACGCATCCAGGAGGTGTGCCGGGCCATGTTGCCGCGCATGGTGATGACGACGATGGCGTCGGCCTGGAGTTCGTCCGCCATGACCACGGCGCTGCGGACGAGCTTCTGGCGGGGGCTGGTCAGGTCGGCGCGCTCGTGATAGTTCGCGCCGCCGCTGCGCTCGATGCGCCGGGAGATTTTGTCGAAGACTTCCAGGCAGGCGAGCGGGTATTTGCCCACGGTGGTTTCGCCGCTGAGCATGATGGCGTCGGACTGCTCGAAGACGGCGTTGGCTACGTCGGTGATTTCCGCGCGGGTGGGCATGGGGTTTTCAATCATGCTCTCGAGCATGTGGGTGGCAACGATGACGGGCCGGCCCACGCGCAAGCAGGTTTTGACCGCCTTGCGCTGGATGATGGGGAGTTCCTCGTAGGGCACCTCGATGCCGAGATCACCGCGCGCGACCATCACGCCGTCGGATTCCTGGATGATCTCGCTGAGGTTTTGGACGGCCTGCTCGTCCTCGATCTTGGCGATGATGAGCGGGCGGTGCGGGGAGCGCGCGATGACGGCCTTGAGCTGTTGAATGTCCTTCGCCTCGCGCACGAAGGAGAGCGCGATGAAGTCCACGCCCAGTTCGAGGCCGAGTTCGACGTCGGCCAGGTCCTTGGCGGTGAGGGCGGGCAGGCTGACCTTGACGCCGGGGAGGTTGATGTGGCGGCGGCTGCCGAGCTTGCCTTCGGTGAGGACTTCGCACTCGATCTTGTTGGCGTGCTTGGTCAGCACCTTCATGCGGAGCGTGCCGTTGTCGAGCAGCACCACGTCGTCCACGCTGATGTCGTTGACGAAATTCTCGTAGTTCACATCCACGGAGTGCAGCTCCTCGCTGCGTTCGCCCCGGACGGTGAGAGTGAATTTCTGGCCGGGCTTGAGGTCGAGCACGGCCGGGAGATCGCCGGTGCGGATGGCCGGCCCCTGCGTGTCCATCATCAGGCCCACGGAAATCTGGCGCGCGGCGGCGGCGGCGCGGATGTCGCGCACGACCTGCCGCACCCAGTCGTGCGGGGCGTGGGACATGTTGAGCCGGGCAATGTTCAGGCCGGCGTCGATGAGTTTGCCGATCATCTCGGCGGAACTGGTGGCCGGGCCGAGGGTGGCAATGATCTTGGTCTTGCGAAGGGTCGGATTCACGCCGCGCACCGTCGGGGAAACGCGGAGGAATGAACAGTTAATTTCCGCGGGCAGGGCAAGGGCGGGTGGCAGTGGCCGGCGCTGCCCCCGGCACTCCCCGGGCGGCGGCCAGGCCAGATTTACAAAAACCGCAGCGCCGCCCTACCCCTGCGCCGCGTAGTAGGCGTCCACCTTCGCGGCGACGTCCTTGTAGGAAATGTCCGCCTCGTAGATCTGCTTGAACTGCTCGATGGCCTCATCCTTCTTACCCATCTTTTCCAGCACGCAGCCCAGCGCGTAGATCAGGTCCTTCTTCTCCGCATCGAAGGTGAGCTTTTCCTTGAGCGCCTCCTGGAGCTTGCGCGCGGCCATGTCGTTCATGCCGCGTTTGGCGAAGCATTGGCCGAGGTAGCTCATGGTGGCGAGCCGGCGCTGCGGGTTGTTCTGCGCCTTTTGAAATTCTTGGATGGCCTCGCCGATCTTGCCGGCGTCGAAATAGAGCACGCCCAGCTCGTAGCGGATGCCCAGATCGGTCGGGTATTTTTCCGCGCGCCTCTGGCACTCGCTGAGTTGAAACGCCTGCTTCTCCGCGCGGAGCCGGGTGGTCTGCTCCTGAAAATCCTCCGCATTCGGATCGAGCTGGGCGGTTTGATGGTCGAATTTTTTCACCGTGACGTCGGAGACGACCTTGTCGAGGGACGAATCGGTCCCGCCGTCCACGTCGCGCATCTGCGCGTAGTATTCCAGGGCGCGGTCGAACTCCTTCTTCTGCGCGTATAGCTCGGCAAGGTTGCGGAGCACCTTCAAATTTCTCGGCTCCTGGACCAGGCGGGCCTCGTATTCGCTGATCAAATTGGCGGCCACGTCCTCGGTCTTCACGGCGCGGCCCTCCTGCTCCAGCGATTCGGCCTCGCTCTTGTTCTTCAAAATGTCCCGGTAGGAGCCGGAGCCGTCGGCCAGTTTTTCGTAGCCGCCCTGTTCGAGGGTTTCGCGGGCCGTGATGTTCTTGATCAACTGGGTGGCCTCGGGATCGTTGGGGTTGGTCTCGAGCATCCCCTCGTAAACAGCCCGGGCCTTGGCGATCTGGTTGCAGCGGGTGAGCAGGGTCGCCAGTTTCAGCATCAGCGCCCGGTCCTTGGAGGCGTGCTTAGCCAGGATTTCCGCCGAGAGAATCGCGGTGCGCGGCAGATCCGCCGCGTCCGCCGCCTCGACCATGAGCTTGTGCGCGGTCATGTTGTAGGGATCGCTACTGAGGATGGATTCGAGCGACACAAGGGCGTCGAGGGGCTTCCGGCGGAGGGTGAGCTGGAGCGCGGCCATGATCGGCTGGGCGCTGGCGCCGCTGACTAACTTCTTAAAAAAGCTGGCGCCGCCGCCGGCGCGCTTGAACTGCGCGGCCCGCAGCGCCTCGCGACATTCGTAAAAGCCCGGCTCGGCCGCCAGCACCTGCTGGAAGATGGAGATGGCGTAATCGAAACTCAGCTTCTGCAAGGCGACGGCGCCCTTTTCAAAATTCTCGCGCTCGATCCGCGAAACATGGACGGCATTTTTTTCAGGCATGGCGGAAAGAGTAGTCCGGCGGTTCAAATTTTCCAACTGCAAAGCATGGAAGTGCAAAGCATGGAAGCCGGATGGAAGACGGCGGCAGGCTATTCGCGGGCGGGCGGAAGCTTGCGCACCCGCCGCCGCGCTTGACACCGCCGGCCTGATCCGCACCTTCCGAGGAGCAGCATGAACGATGACCCATCCCAAGAACCGGCCCGGCCGGCCACCGCCCCAGGCGGAACCGCATCCCCGGCCCCGGCAGAACCTGCGGCGAAACCTCCCGCCTGCGATCAGCCGGGCGCGTCCGGCCCATTGACGCCGGAGGAACAAATGGCCCTGTTTGAAAAGGATCTCAAAGAGAATGACTGGGGGCACCAGCCGTGTTGATCCGCCGGGACTGATCGTCAGCCGGAACGCGGATGCGCCCACCACGATTGCGGCCGCGATTGCTCATAGACGCCGCCGCGGCCGGCGGCTAAATTTCACCTGAATTTACAGCCGTCTGTTTTGCTTTATGAAGCCTCCATCGTCGCTGAAAATATTTTCCCCTCGCGCACTTGGACTGCTGCTCTGGCCCGCCCTTGCCTCCGCCGCCGCGCCGGCCACCCCGGCCAGCGCGATTGATTTCAACCGCCACATCCGCCCCATCCTTTCCGAGAACTGCTTCGCCTGCCACGGCCCGGACGAGAGCAAGCGCAAGTCCCAGCTCCGCCTCGACCTCAAGGCCGACGCCTTCAAGCCCGCCAAGTCCGGCGCTCTCGCCATCGTCCCCGGCCAGTCCGCCGAGAGCGAACTGATCCGCCGCGTCACCCATGCCGACGAGGACGACGTGATGCCGCCGGTCAAGACCGGCAAGAAGCTCAAGCCCGAGCAGATCACCCTGCTCCGCCAGTGGATCGCCCATGGCGCGGACTGGAAAAGCCACTGGTCGTTCGAGCCGGTGAAGTCCCCCGCGCTGCCGGTCGTGAGCAAATCCGCCTGGG
>Ga0209553_1001970_pt1 | contig 10161 bp, 10 predicted proteins | sample LauGreFBDMM110DN_2_FD_188217 | JGI IMG/M metagenome (GOLD analysis project Ga0209553, IMG submission 188217) | Freshwater lake microbial communities from Lake Michigan, USA - Fa13.BD.MM110.DN (SPAdes) (version 2) | ecosystem: Environmental > Aquatic > Freshwater > Lake | place: Lake Michigan...
ATTTCGTATTTCGTATTTCGTATTTCAAATCTCAAATCTCAAATCTCAAATCTCAAATCTCAAATCTCAAATCTCAAATAAAAAATTCAAATAGAACAAGCGCGGCCCGATGGGCACGCGGTTAAACCGAAGGAACTTCTGCACTGTTGCTTATGAATGCGTTCTGAGCGGAACCGCGCGAGTTGCCTGGCGACTGCATAGCCCGACCCGCCAAGTGTTCTCCATTGTTCATCAGGACTCCCGGAAGTTCGCTTCGCTGCTGTTGCTTGCCAGCGACTGAGGAACAGCTCGTGCGGACACAGCACTTTGTCGCAAGGGACAGCTCGTGGGGACACAGCACTTTGTCGCAAGGCTGATTTGAATTTGCGCACGGCAGCACTGCTTTCCGGTTGTTTTCTGATCGGGTTGAGGTGGTTGATGGCTGGGTTGGCTCGTGCTCAGGTGTTTGCAGCAGATGAGATTGCATGAGCGGCTGCGCCGAGTGTTCAGTTTTCAGTGAATCCCAATCGATCAGTGCCTTGATCCCGAGGTCGCGGCCAGATGTTGTCGCAGAATGGGATGAATCTGAAGTCGCTCGGCGATGGCTGATGTTGTGCCCCGAACGACGCGACAAGGACGGCAAGCCCGAGCCCGACGGATCGAGTGTTCTCGGTCGTTCAGACTTCGTCAACATTCGATTAACGTTGCGCCATTCCACCGTCCCTTCTCCCCCGAAATCGGGGGAGAAGGTGGCCGACAGGCCGGATGAGGGGGCTTTGGAGGATGGCCGCGCGGCGTATAAACCGGCATGCTGCTCAATGCCGAAAATGTCGGACTCCGGTAAAGATCATGGCCATGCCGTGTTCGTTGCAGGCGGCGATGACTTCGTCGTCGTTTTTTGAACCCCCGGGTTGAATGGCCGCTTTGATTCCGGCTTTCGCTGCCGCATCAATGCCGTCGCGGAACGGGAAGAACGCATCGGAAGCCACGACGCCTCCCTGACTGCGGTCGCCGGCTTTATACGCGGCGATCATCGACGAATCCAGCCGACTCATCTGACCTGCCCCGGCACCCAGTAACATGCCATCCTTCGCGAATACGATCGCGTTTGATTTTACATGACGACACACGGCCCACGCAAATCGCAGATCAGCCAGTTCCTGCGCCGTCGCCTGCCGCGACGTCACAACTTTCCATGCAGCATCCGACTGCGGCAGGTCGTCCCGATCCTGAACCAGCAGGCCTCCACTGACACGACGGTACTCCGGGGCACCTGAATCGGCATCCGAGAACTCGACCTGCATCAGTCGCACATTGTTCTTCCATTTCGGCTTTGTAGTCAGAATCTGAAGCGCCGCATCGTCATAAGCCGGAGCAATAATCGCTTCAATGAATCGACCCGGCACGCACATGGCCTCTGCTGTGGCAGCATCCACGGTTTTGTTGAGTCCGATAATTGACCCGAACGCACTGATCGGATCACCTTCATACGCTTTGTCGAACGCGATGGCCAGGGATTTGCCGACTGCACAACCGCATGGGTTATTGTGCTTGATCACGCAGGCGGCCGGCTGCGTGAACTCAGACACAATCGACTTCGCTGCGTCCAGATCCAGCAGATTATTGTACGACAGTTCTTTTCCAGTGAGCTGTCGAGCATTGGCAATGGAAGTCGAAGAAGGAGCATCTTCCACATAAAACGCCGCACGCTGATGAGGATTTTCGCCGTAACGAAGTTCCTGCTGCAGACGAAATGACAGCGACAAACGAGACCCGAAGCTGCTGACTTCGCCAGCGTCTTTTGCCGTCACTTGAGCCATATAATTACTGATCGCTCTATCGTACGTCGCCGTCATTTCAAAAGCGGCAGCAGCCAACCTACGACGGAACGCTTCATCCAGCGAATTCTGCTGCAGACGCCGTAAGACATCGCTGTACTGTGATGGCTGCGTCACGATCGCCACATGAGCGTGATTCTTCGCCGCAGAACGCACCATCGACGGTCCACCGATATCGATGTTTTCAATCGCATCGTCGAACGTCACATCGGGCTTTGCGACCGTCTGCTGAAACGGGTACAGATTCACTACGACCAGTTGAAACGGAACAATCCCATGGGCTTCAATGGCAGCCGCATCTGAGGCCAGTGTTGGACGTCCCAGAATCGCGCCGTGAACTTTAGGATGCAACGTCTTGACGCGACCATCCATGATTTCCGGAAAGCCCGTGTAGCTGGTCACGTCGATCACCGGAATTCCGGCCTGCTCGAGAAACTTGCGCGTGCCTCCAGTCGAGAGAATCTCAAATCCCAGTTCCGTGAGTCCACGTACAAAGGATTCTAAGCCTATTTTATCACTGACGCTCACAAGCGCCCGTTTGGGATGAGAGTTGCTCATTGCAAAATCAAAAACCGATGCTGAAGAGGGTTGAAAAATCCATCGAAGGCAAAACTGGCGGAGACAAGACTGCAAGTTACAGAGCCACTCACTAGCGAATCATGGTTCACACCCCATTCTTGCGGCGGGGTGTCAAACAGGTAACAAGTCGTGCTGGCGCACCGCTGTAGCTCGTCAGTCCGGAGCAACAATTTGTACCACGGCGTGTCGGGGCACATTGAAATGTGCAGACAGCCAGCTCCGTTATTGGTTCTCACCATCAGCAGCTGGCACAGCAGGGGCCGGTTTGGCAACTTCCGGCATGATGGGACTACGTTTAGGGTTCTGATGGTAGACCGGAAAGTCGATGCCTGATTCTTTCATGCAGACGACACGGCCGGACGTGCTACAGAGATACAAACGATCGGTAACGGAGTTTCTGATGGGCAGCGTCAGGTCAGGATACTGGTCTTTCGTAGCGACCTTGCCAGTCTTGCGATTCACTGTGACCAGTCGTCCAGCAGAATCAATGACGTACACGGCCTTTTCGGTCACGCTCACAAGAATTTTCACGTCAGCCACAGCGAATGGCTCGCCATTGACTGTCTGCAATGGCAAACCGGACTGCAGCCCTAGTCCCAGAAATTCACCTTCATCACCTACGATGTAAACGCTTTGGCCAATCACGGTGATTGGTTCGGAAACTCGTTGCCCCAAGGGATAGGTCCACTGCATTCGTCCGTTCGTGTTCATGCCGATGCAGAACAAGCGGCTGTTAGCCGCAGCCGCCAAGAGGTACTCCTGATCGCGCGTCACCAATGTGAGCGGGGCTGTTGCCGGACTCTGCATCAGGAATTGAAATTTCAACCGCCCGGCTTGAACTCCACTGATATCCACGACAAAAACATCCCCCCGCTCCGTCACAAAAGCCACACGACTCGATCCAGCCACCGGCTGTCGTTTAATCACTTGGCCCGTGGCAAACCGCCAAGCAATCGCCCTCCCAATTCCCGGTGGCAGAGTGTTAAAGCGTTCTAGATACTCCAAGGTGTTTAACGCACACGCAGAGAGAGACTCATCTGATAACGGAATTAAAAAACTGCCTTCGGTGATCACAGGCCCAGCGGAAGGCTGACTCGGAAGTCGATAAGAAAATAGTTCTTTGCCGGAAAACTTATCCAAGGCGTATAACGCCGGGCCGGCAACAACCATCACGATACTTGAATTTGACGTTGCGGGCATCGCAACTTCATCAGTTCGGCCTACCTGCGCTGTCCACATTTCGCGACCGGTCTCGGCGTTGAGCGCTGTGACAATTCCGGCCGTAGACTGCACAAAGACGACATCTTCGTCGTTCACAATATGAGCCACTTTGTCCCGTTCGACGTTCAGGACGGCTTGCGCTTCCCACAGCTTGACAAGCGGCGGTATGACGAGTGCATCGGCAACCGGAGCGTCCGTTGGCGGCTCATCTGCAGCCATGCCTGCGGTGCTCGAAAGGAGAATCCCCAAGAGTGCGAGTATGCATTGCAGCGTAGTCATGATCGTCCTATCCGCCAGAATTATGCGGGTCATCGCAAATTCGAAATACTCAACCCATCAGAAATTTCCCGCACCGCACGCAGAGAAGCCTGAATATGGATTGTCGTCACATCGACCATCCTAGTCGTCAGGGAAAAGTGAACTCCAGAAGGCAAATGCTGAAATCTGCCGGTTTACAATTTTTTTCGGATTGGCTGACAGGTTCGCTACAGACCAACAGGCAGTCCATCAACCCAACGCCCAGACCAAGCCTTTTCTCCTTGAGTGCGAATCTGGATTTCGCACTATTGAAATCCCAGTCCCGGTCCAGCCAGCCGACTTGTATCAATCCTGCCGTCTTTGACGGCGAAGACTGTCGGGATCTTCCTTGCCCACTTTGCATTCGCCGTCGGACAATATTGTCGAGCATTGCCTTCGATTGCCGCCAGACCTGGAATCCGCGCGGCCAGACTGCACGAATGGAGGAACGATGCGCCGGGACACGTCAGATCCTGCACGCACAAAAACATGCCGAACTTCTGTGCTGCCGCCGCCATCAGCAACGATTCTGACTGGCCCTTACACGCTTTCAACGCTATGCCGGAATACCCCTGTTCCCGCGCGAGTAGCAGGGACTCGTACGAAATCAAGGCCTCATCAATGACGACGGGTTTGATCGCCGCGACCGCATGCATGTGCGGAGCATTGGCGGCATCCAAATGACGGCTCGTCGGCTGTTCAATGTACTGAATGCGTTGGAAAGCCACTCCGGAAGCTTGCTTCACTCGATCCAAAAATTCAATCACGTAATCAGCAGACGCACACTTTTCATTAAAATCACACGAATAGTACCACGTCGTACAGCCACGTGCGGTCTGCACAGTCGCCGTCACTTTTTCAATCGCAAGGACACGCTCGACGTCCCATTCTAACTGATCACCTGCCAGTTTAATCTTGAGGTGCGTCAGTGCGTCAGCTTGAATCCATTCGCCCAGCGTGACCGGCAGTTTGTCGGCGGGACGATCTTTGACTTCTGCATCTGTCAGCGGATCTAAAGCACCGATAAGGTGATACAACGGCAGCGAAGCCACAGGTTCCCGCAGCGTGTATTGATCGAGATACTCGCCAGCAAACTGTTCGTCGAGAAACTCACTCAAGTCGCGGTTGCAAAATTCTTTCGACAGCGCATTGAAACTATTCAGCTTCAACATGCGACCGTAAGCATCATGCAGTGCGGCATCAACGGGACTGGCGGCAACCAACTGTGCCAGCGGCGGTAATGTTTCCTGAAATCCCATCCCTTCCGCAACGCGATGAGCCTGATGGTCGTACTCTGAAGAGACTTCAAACTCAATTTCCAACGGATGGCCGTAGCCTGGATAAGAATTAAAAAGTTCCACGACCTCTTCCGCAAACGCCTTCATCAACGATTCCGTCTGCGGGGGTTCCAAAGTCGCTGAAGGCCACGCCCAGACGTTACCCACCGGCATACTGCCGTGACCCGTCGCATGTTTGCCATTTCGCGCCTCCACTGTGACATCCGCGTTGATCAAATATGACGAACTGACAACGCGACCACCAAACTTTAACGGCGTTCGGTATTGCACCGGTTCAAATGAGACCTTGACCTCTTTGACCGTTACGTCAGTGGGCTTCCCCTGACTCATTTTCCCATGTCCTCTGCTGAAGTGTGACTCAGAAAGTGCCGGTGTTTTCCACTGGCCGTGTCGGAAGTATTACGACGCAACCCCGCTCTGAAAAGCAACATCACCATTCTCAGTCACCCTCAGGCCTCGAATTATTCAACTCGTCCTCTGCAAAAATTGCGCACCGATTCACCCGTGGCATCGCCCAACTCCCCTGCATCCAAGGCCAAAAACAAACGCCGGCCACCTCGCCAAGGTGCCATAAAAACCTCGTTTTCCTCTGTCGCGGATCACTGCCGTACGTCACGGCCTCGGCGGGATGGCACGGGTATCGGATGAGTTGTGTGCCCCTGGCTCTGCCAGTGTTTCGGGTTTGTGCCCTGTCATCCGGTAGCAGACATGGGAGAGCCTCGTCCATGCAGCAGCCGTTTGATTGTGATCGAAAGCAGGGAGAATTCAATTGCCACCATGAAGCCTCCACATCGAAAATAGATCCGGCACTACGAGCAGGCTCGGCATTTGCTCGAGCTGACATTTTCGTGCTACCAGAGGAAGCCCGTGTTGACCAATGATCTGTGGAGAAAGATTCTGGCGGCTTCGTTGACAAACGCCTGCCTCGAAGAGCATTTTCGGCTGCGTGAATCGTCATCAGACTTGATTTTGACGGACGACCTGCAAATTTATCTTTGCAGAATACCGACAAGCTGACGTCAGCCGAAGTTTGCCGCTTGTTTCCAGATGACGCAATTGCCGAGACAGGCGTTGCAGTACGATCCACCCCGTTACAGTACCGTTACAGTAGCCGTTACAGTAGCATCCACCCTGTTGAAACCCTGTTCAAACCAAACAGGTGGATGGCATTTTACACCTTACACCATGCTAGAACCGGGGCTAGCGATCTGCGGCTGATCGTGATAACTCGTCTCAGAAAAACAATACATTCAACGATTACTGAGTAGTGCGGACTGGATTAGCCGCGCGTCATACGCATGCGTTCTGAACGGAAACCCGCGAGTTGCCTGGCGACTCCATCGCCCGACCGGCAGAGTGTTCTCCATTGTTCATCAGGACTCTTGGAAGTTCGGTTCGCTGCTGTTGCTGGCCAGCGAGATTCGACTTCCTGGCCATAGCGATCAAGGCGAAGTGGCAACCTCGGCACAGGAAAACTCCGTGATCCTGTGATGCGGCACTCAATTCACGAGAAGCTTTTTCAACATGGCTGTGGACCATCCACACACGTGCGACAAAAGTTCGTTGGGTTGAAATCGGTTTTGGTGACGGACTTGGATTTTTTTGCTGCAGCGTGGTTGGCGGACTCTCAGGTGACCAGTGTGTGCTAATTCAGCATGGCGGCAGAGGCTCCCGTCCAGCGAGTGCTGCGGGAACTGCAGTGGGTTGCGGGGTTTTAATTCGTCGTGTCCGCTGAATTTGTCACGGCATGCCGCATTGAGCTGAGCCATTCGAACGCGACTTCCGGATGGCTTTCATGTCCGCCGTCGAAAATCGTGATCATCGATTCGCCACTATGACGTCGGAGTAAAATCGATTTGCCAAGAGTCTGATCGCGTTCCAGATCGGATGTCAGTGGGGACATCTGTCGCTTCAGCGTGCTGAGTTCACGCATCTCCGTCTCGGAAATCAGCGGATCGCCATGCGCAGCTGCAATGGTATTAAAGGCGGTCAACGAATGGCGAATGGGAACCGAGCCGGTATGACCGTCTTCAACTCCGGCCCAGATGCTCACAGGCAGATCGGCAACTCGCTGCAGATGAAAAACGGACGACCGATCGCGGTACTCCGCATCGATACCGGCGGACGTTCCAGGAGCACCACCCAGCGATTTCTCGATCATCACAGCATACTTCTGTGACTCACCGTTCGTTGTATGAAATCGGTGCCATGCGGCAAGGTCCGTCGGTCCGACCCATGCCGATACAGCACTGAATTCTTCGGGATGATGCCCGGCCATGAGCAACGCCATGTGACCTCCGCCGGAAACGCCTGCCAGATAGATTCGTTGAGGATCAACTTTCCAGCGTTTGCGAGCGAAGGCGATTGCATCGAGAACATCTTGACGTGCGTATCGGGACCCACATGCTTTCGGCGACTGATTGACGCCGCGAAAATCCGGATGTAGCCAGATCCAGTTGCGTGCCGCACAGAGCTTGAGCCATTTGGAATTGTCCTGCTGATAGTCACTACTCCAGGAATGCAGAAACACCAGCAGAGGAGTGGGTTTGCTGCGTGCGGTTGCAGGAGCCCAAGACAGCAGTGGTTGTCGTTCACCATCCAGCGTACTGATCGTTTCGCCAAGCTGAGTTGTGGGCACTTCGTCAGCCAGACAACGATGCCCGTCTGCTACAGACATTGTGGCTGCCAACAAAACAATTCTGATTCGCAAACCGCTCATTCGCCTGTCCTGTAACTACTCCACGGTTCCACGTGACGTACGCGGTCCGCAAGTGATCCCGCTATGTTGACTGCCTCAAACCCGAAATACTACCGTCCACCCTAAGCGGTTCCGCTTACCGAGCGACTGTTTCGCTCGGCGGACGCAACCCAACGTGCCACGCTGAGTTGCAATCCTAGAAGGGTCTGCAATCCTGTGCCAGTTCTCTGCCGGATTCACTGATTCAGAAAGATACTACGATGAAGTTCGCCATCTGCCAAGAGTTGTATGAGAAGACGGATTGGGCCACGCAGTGTCGCCTGATTGCTGAAGCGGGATACACGGGGATCGAAGTTGCCCCGTTTACGATTTCCACAGACCTCGCATCCGTGCCGGTTGCCGTATTTCAGGAAATGAAACAGGAAGCGGAGCGGTATGGACTGGAAATTATTGGCCTGCACTGGCTGCTGGCCAAGACAACAGGGCTCCATCTGACCAGCCCGGAACCGGCCGTGCGCAAGGCAACAGCCGATTATCTCGCATTATTGGCCAGCATCTGTCGGCATCTTGGTGGACACCTCCTCGTTTTTGGATCACCACAGCAACGCGCGCTGCTCCCGGGAATCTCGAAAGCACAAGCGGCTGAATTTGCCGCTGATGTTTTCCGCCAAGCAGCACCGACATTCGCAGATAATCAAGTGCTGCTGTGTCTTGAACCACTAACTCTAAAGGAGACCGACTTCATCAACACATGCGATGAAGCGGTCGAGATCATCGACATGGTGAATCATCCTTCAATGGCATTACACCAAGATGTGAAGGCCATGTTGGGCGCAGAAACGTCTCCAATTCCCGAAATAATTGAGCGTCACAAAAAAAATTGTAAACATTTTCACGTCAATGATTCAAACCTTCTTGGCCCTGGAATGGGGGCCACTGACTACCATCCGATCCTACGTGCGTTGCTTGCATCGCACTACAGCGGATGGGTTTCAGTAGAGGTCTTTGATTACAGTCCTGGCGCGCAGAACATCGCGGTCCAGAGTCTAAATTACATGCGCTCAGTCCTGTCTAATTTGCAGCGTGATGGTGTTAATTAAAAAAATGATTCATCGTGCGACGAATCACTTAATCGCATTTCAGCTTGAAAAATACTATGTTTTTGAAACACCGCGAAATAGCAGATCACAAATATGCCACGCTGTCGTAAGTGGTGGCACTGTGTTTTACTCGTGCGTGATTAAGATGTCGCCCAAACATCGTATCGAAGCCGGCGCGACGTTCAGTGTGATGTGAAGAGGTTTCACAATGCGTGCCGCGCACACATGAGACATGGTTGTCGCATCGTCAATCAGAGTGCTTCATGCGCGAGTGATGATCACGCAATGACTCTCCTGAAATCTAAAAAAAAATTCTGAGAACACTCAGAAAATCAGGAACAGTCTTGCGTTATCCATTTGATCTCCTACGATTCCGATCACTTGGTGATTAAAAGTTTCAGTATCAGTGATTCAGAATGACTAACACAACAGTGTTGTCAGAGACAACGGTTTCAAAATCGAAGTCATGAATGCTGATCAAAATACGGACACTAAGGACTGGATGCACGTGGCGAAGGACTTGCCTTACAGCGACTTCAAAACGGTCATCAGTATTGAATGGAATCTGCATCGCCTTGGTCAATGGGACCTTGATGATCTGATGTTTTTGGTCTGTGGTGGTCCTGTTTGTTTTTAAGCCCGGTAAGCTTTGGCAGGACGGCCACTCAAGTTCAACTTTGGATGGAGGAACGTACTGTGGCAAAGAAAGCTGCAAAGAAGGCCGCGAAGAAAGCAACTGTTGCACCTGCTAAGCCAGTCGCCAAAAAGGCTGCGAAGAAGGCTGCAAAGAAGAAGTAGTCTTTTGACTACATCGGAGAATCTTCCGGCGGCTGGTAGTCTCTGACTACCAGCCGTTTTCGTTGCGCCCGCAGTTGTCCGCGTCCGACGCTTGAATCCAAATGCATTTCCTCAAGATAATTGGGCGTGATTTTTTCCGCACGAGTGTTTGAGATGCTTACCGCAACGACCAAACACCCCCCTTTGTTTCGCTGTGTCACCTTGTTGTTGACAGTTAATAGCAACTTTCTTAAGATTCGCACCGTCTGATCGCCGATGAACGGTATGACAGACGCATTTCCTGTCTTCGCCATGTGGACGAAGACGCCGGGTAGGGAAACCGTCATTTGAATCTAGTCACACGTCGCGTCGCT
>Ga0209553_1001973_pt1 | contig 10157 bp, 6 predicted proteins | sample LauGreFBDMM110DN_2_FD_188217 | JGI IMG/M metagenome (GOLD analysis project Ga0209553, IMG submission 188217) | Freshwater lake microbial communities from Lake Michigan, USA - Fa13.BD.MM110.DN (SPAdes) (version 2) | ecosystem: Environmental > Aquatic > Freshwater > Lake | place: Lake Michigan, USA...
GTCGATGAGAACCCAGAAGCTACTTTGTCATTGCCGCTAGGTGCTGCGCGATTAACTAGAGATTTCTTGAGTGGTGATCCATACTCGATAAAAGATGTGAAATTTCTAGAAGAGTACGTTGTGAATTACCTCGAAGATCAATTATCTGTAATCCTTCGCTCTCACGATGCGCATCACTTTGTTGCAACCAGTAAAACATTTCGAACACTTGCCCGACTTTCAGGGCATTGGTTTAATGACAATCCCAAATATCTAGACATTGCTAATTTAGAGGCTATGACGGCAAAGCTTGCGGTGATGAGTGATAAAGCTCGGGCAGAACTTCCGGGTGTGTCAACAAGTCGAGCCCAACAGATTGTCGCCGGTGCGATAGTTGCACGCGCTGTAATGGATGTACTCGATATTGAAAGAGTTGAGATCTGTCCGTGGGCACTGCGCGAGGGAATTGTTTTAAGACGGTTGGATTGGCTCGAAGGTTAAGTATTGGGTGCGCTAACCCAGTCGACTGCAATGATTTCACCATCTCGGTGATGGAGTACCCAGGCCTCTGCCGGCTTTAAATCCGGGCCGATCTTCTTAAAATTCTTCTTTCCAATCAATTTCTGCAATACCTTTGGGAGTATCGGGTTATGACTACAAATTATTGCGCTCTCTCCCCTATTCATAAGATCTTGAGCGTAATCAAGAGCAGCCTCTTTATCTTTAGCAAATTTATACTCACTCAAATCAGTTGAAAAAATCGGATGCATATCCAGCGAACGCACTAACGGTTCTATAGTTTCTATACAGCGCGCTGCATCAGATGAGTGAATAACTTCTATTCCATATGGCAGATACATCGATAAAAGACGTTTTGCTTGAATTTGGCCAACGTTTGCTAATGGGCGATCACCATCATCACCATCCCAGTCTTCGCGTTTAACTGCTTTGGCATGACGTAGCAAAACTAAAGGTGTAGTTCCGACACCGAACTCAAGAAAAAAGTCAATAATTGATCGGTCATCATCTAGAGTTAATTTCTGACGAGCATCTGCTGGAGACAGCCACATAATCTGATCAACTTCCTGTGGATTTGGCTTTCCAGTTGCCACTCCTACGGCTTGTGCAGACCAGTATTTAACAAGCTTGTTCACACCATCGGCTTCGTAAGTTACGTGACCAAGTTCAGGTCCAAAGACTGTGGAATATCCGGTTTCTTCCAAGACTTCGCGATAGGCACAACCAATCATCGTCTCATTAGGATCTAACTTACCTTTTGGTAGCGACCAGTCGTCATAGCGTGGGCGATGAATTAATCCAATCTCAATTTTATTTTCGGTATCAAAGCGCCACAAAACAGCTCCCGCTGCGTAAATAACCGCCTCTGCACTATCCATCATCTACCGATCATTTCGGTAGAGCTTAATCATCGTTTCATGCGCATCATTTAATGTCTTGCCCTGCTCATTAATAGATTTTCTGACCCACTCCGTGCCAGTCAATGTCCAGCTAGAAACCTTATCTGAAAGCCCCAAATCAAGAATCGCCTGCAGCCTTTGATGATGCTCTTTTCTATCCACGCGAATCAAACTCTCCACGCGGCGATCTAAATTACGACCCATTAAATCCGCACTGCCTATCCAATATTCGCTTTCGCCAGCATTAATAAAATGGAAGATGCGAGAGTGCTCAAGAAAGCGACCTAAAACAGATTTCACAGTAATATTTTCTGAAATACCTTTAAGTCCGGGCTGTACTGCACAGATGCCACGAATTAGTAGCTCGATTTTTACGCCAGCTTGTGATGCTTCGTAAAGTTTTGCAACAAAACTCTCGTCAAGAATTGAGTTGAGCTTAAATTGAATTCCAGAAGGTTTTCCTGCCTTTGAATTTTCAATTTCGCGATCGATTCGCTCTGTGATCCCTGATCGTAGTGTTCGAGGGGCGACAAGTAAGCGCGAATACGTTGACTGTGGTGCAAAGCCCGAGAGTTGATTAAAGAGTTTAGTCAGATCCTCAGTAAGCTCAACATCGCTACTGAGCATTCCTAAATCCTCATACAAACGTGCAGTCTTTGGGTTGTAATTACCGGTTCCGATATGGCAGTAGCGACGCAAACCCTGCGGTTCATCACGGATAACGAGGGATAGTTTGGCATGAGTCTTTAATCCCATTAAGCCATAGACAACGTGAACACCGGCTGCTTCTAGTTTTCTTGCCCATCTCACATTTGCCTGCTCGTCAAAGCGAGCACGGATTTCAATCACTGCTAAGACTTGTTTGCCAGCTTCGGCCGCTTCAATGAGCGCCTCAATAATCGGTGAGTCTCCGGATGTGCGATACAAAGTCTGTTTGATCGCTAGTACATCAGGGTCTTGCGCCGCACTTTGCAAGAAGCGCACTACCGATGATGTGAAGGATTCATAGGGGTGGTGGAGAAGTATTTCGCCCTGTCGAATCGCAGCAAAAAATAGATCCGTATCTTCTGGATCGACCTCAGAGATGGCATGGGCGGTTCGTGATCTAAATTTTTCATACTTAAGCACGGGGAATCCAAGATCGGCAATCTTGTTGAATGCCGTGAGATCGAGGGGGTTTGGGGCGTGAATAATATTCTCTTCACTTATCCCAAGTTCCTGTGCAAGACGGTTAACTAAGCGTGCTTCCACACCGCTTTCGATTTCAAGTCGCACTGGTGGACCAAATCGGCGGCGAGCGAGTTCTGCCTCAAGGGTCAGCAAAATATCCTCTGACTCTTCCTCGTCGAGCTCTATGTCTTGGTTTCGAGTAACTCTAAATGAGTAGTGCTCTTCAATAATCATCCCCGGGAAAAGCTCCTGAAGGTTAATCGCAATAAGCTCTTCGATGGTAATAAAACGAGTTGATCCACTCTTAGCAGTGGCAATAAAACGCGGGAGAATCTCAGGAACTTTAACGCGGGCGAAAAACTCTTCGAGTGTAGTTGGGTTCTTAACAATGACTGCCAAGTTTAGGGATAGCCCGGAGATGTATGGAAATGGGTGAGAAGGATCAACTGCCAATGGAGTTAATACTGGGAAGATTCGATCCTGAAATAACTTACCTACGTAATCGCGTTCGGTTTCATTAAGATCGCCCCATTGAAGAAACTCAATTCCCTCCTCTTTAAGTTTAGGAATGATGTCTTCATGTAAGGCCTTCGACACTCGCTCAACTAATGCCTTGGTGCGCAGAGATATCTCGCGCATCAAATCTACTGGAGTAAAACCGGCAATGTTTGGAATCGTGATCTCATTTTCAATCTTGCTCATGAGTGTGGCAACACGGACCATAAAAAACTCATCTAGATTTGAAGAAAAAATCGCTAAGAATCGTAAGCGCTCAAGTAGTGGAATCGTTGGATCCTCAGCCAGCTCCAAAACTCTCTGATCGAATGAGAGCCAACTGAGCTCTCGATCGGTGACATTTTCGAACTTCATAGCGTTATTCTCTCGTTTAGGCATGAACAATAGGTAGCGAGTGTATGGCTATTGTACAAACCAAGAAAAATTTCGCCCCAGCTGCGCTCAACTGGCAGACTAACGCCCGTGATTACCAACTACTGGATGAGCCCGGAGACTACCTCGGTCAATCGTTTACCGATGCTCAATATCGAGCACATGGAAAAGATCACACTCGATGGAACATGGCGCTTTCAGCTACTTCGCTCTCCGCTAGATCGTATCGGTAAGAGATGGTCATCGATTCCTGTCCCTGGCTTATGGACTATGCAGCCCGAGAGCGATGTATTTTTTGATAAACCAATGTATACAAATGTTCAGATGCCCTTTGAAGAACAGCCCCCATTTGTTCCTGCCCAAAATCCACATGGTGTCTACGAAAGAGATTTCGATCTTCCGGATAGTTGGAGAGACAAGCGCATCGTTTTACACCTGGGTGGCTATGAATCAGTGGCACTTATTTACATCAATGGTGTTGAAGTCGGTCTAACAAAAGACTCTCGCCTTGCCGCCGAGTTTGATATTACAAATTTTGTACGCAGTGGCTCAAATGTAATTCGTATTGATGTGACTAAATGGTCTGATGCCACTTTTATTGAAGATCAAGATCAATGGTGGCACGGTGGTATTACTCGCTCTGTAAAATTATTTGCAACTAATAAGGTTTTTATAGAACGTTTCTATACAACGGCAGGTCTTGAAAACGATTGCACCACCGGAACCTTAAATATTCGGGCAGATATTGCCAGCATCGATAACTTTTCGATAGATGGATATACATTAAGAACCACTATTGAAGAACTGCCAAAGGTGAAGGCTGCAAAGCTTGAGGCAACAATAAAAATCTTCTCTGCCCCACTATGGACGCAGCGTGATGCAGGGCTCAAGGCCAGGAGTGATGAGTATTTTCATGGCAGGTTCTGGCATGGAAATATGCCCGAGGATGCCAGGCGTGCAATCGCAGAAAACGAACCATGGCCTGCTGGCAAAATTGAGTTAAACACCCGGATTCCGCGAGTGAAACCCTGGTCTGCTGAGAATCCTGCGCTCTATACCCTGCATATCGAATTGATCGATCCCAATGGCGCTGTTATAGAAGTATCACAGCAAAGAATTGGCTTTCGCTCCGTTGTTATTAAAGCTCAAGAGCTTTTGGTTAATGGGCAACCTGTGATTTTCTACGGTATCAATCGTCATGATTTCAATCGTTTTACCGGGCGAGCATTAACACGTGATGATATGCGTGAAGATTTACTCGAACTCAAACGTTGGAACTTTAATGCGGTGCGCACATCTCACTATCCCAATGATGCAGCCTTTCTAGATCTATGTGATGAGCTTGGTTTTTATGTTATTGGTGAGGCCAATATTGAATCGCATGCATTTATCTCATCGATCTGCGATGACCCAAAGTATTTAACCGCCTTCGTTGATCGTGTGGGTCGAATGATTCAACGCGATATTCACCATCCTGCAGCGGTCTTATGGTCACTTGGAAATGAATCGGGGGCCGGAACAAATCATGAGGCTGCGGCGGCGTATGCGCGTGCCTTTGATCCAACACGTCCACTGCACTATGAGGGTGGGATCCGTGGCAACTGGATGGGTAGTCACTCACTAACAGATGTCATAGCACCGATGTATCCACACATTAACGCCATTAAAGAGTATGCAACATCTAAAAAAGCAGATCGTCCACTGATTATGTGTGAGTACTCGCATGCGATGGGAAATGCCAACGGAACTCTGGCTGAGTACTGGGAAGCCATTGAATCAACTCATGGATTACAGGGTGGCTTTATCTGGGAGTTTTGGGATCATGGTCCTGTTCAGACAATGCCAGATGGCAGCACACGTAATGCATATGGTGGAGATTACGGCGAAGCCAAACACGATGGAAACTTCTGTTGTGATGGAATGGTCTTTCCAGATCGCACCGCAAAGCCTGCTATGCATGAGTTTAAGGCCATTGCCGCATCCGCCAATATCAGCGCAGTTGCGGCTTCAACTGGCAGTTTTAAGATCTTCAATAAGAACTTCTTTAAAGATCTCAGTGAGTACGAACTTCATTGGTCTATAACTCGTGATGGTCTCCTATCCGATAGTGGGCGAGTAAAGCTGCCAAAAGTGGGCCCACGTAAAACTATCTCCTTTAGATTAAAATCGAAGTTCTTAAACACTCCTGATGGTCTAGGTGAGCGCTTCATCAACTTCACGTTGGTGCGTACCGCCGCTACTGCATGGGCGCCAGCGATGAGTGAGGTCGGCTGGAATCAATTAGCCCTTCCATCACGTGCTTTAACTATTAAGACATCTAAGCGCTCAGAACTCTTTACTCATGTTATCGATGACCATGGTCAGATTGTTATGCCGTATGGTCGTATAGCACCAGTTATTTCATTATGGCGCGCTCCGACCGATAATGATCGCATTGGACACATTGCAACTAAGTGGAGCCGTTGGGGTCTACGCGATTTAGATCGCACCGACTGTGTCATTTCTCAAAGTAGCTCTAGTGCCACAATCACAAATATCTGGCAGACAAGTACTGGTTTTACGATCAAGCACAAGCAAGTAATCACACCTGTTGCCGATGGCTTCAGAGTAAAAGAGAGTGTTGTTATACCTCAGCAGTTAGATGATGTTGCACGCGTTGGAACTAACTTTGAACTCGATGGTGCCTTATCTGATCTGACATGGTTTGGATCTGGTCCACACGAGTCATATCCTGATCGAAAGATTGCGCGAATCGGGCGCTATATCTCAACCGTGGCTGGCCAATACATTCCATATGTGCGCCCACAGGAAAATGGTGGACATAATGGTGTGCGATGGTTTGAGCTCACAAATGCTGCTGGGCATGGGGTTCGAGTCCAGATGATGAAGCCTTCGCAGCTCTCTGTAACCCCTAACCGCGCCGTTGATTTAGCCGATGCAACTCATGATGTCGAGGTAGTGGCATGTGGCAATACCGTTGTACATATAGATGCCCTACACCGCGGAGTTGGTACTGCCGCATGTGGGCCTGACACGCTCCCTAAATATTTAATTAAGCCAGGTATGCATACATGGGAGTGGATCGTTACTTCAATCTAGATGTGACAGCGGCCAATGTATTGCGATTGGATATTTACAGCTACGTCCATCTCCTGATGATTTACCCCGTGCGCGTCGCCACATCCATGGCAGTGCAAAGGTAATGAACCACATCATCGTTACAAATGTACGTAGAGCCTTTGATTCTGCTTTAGCAGGCGGTAGTGGATTTCGCCAAGTTGCATCAAATGGAAGGCCAAGTATCTCTAGAACCGCCTGTGCTACTCGATCATGACCCATTTTATTTAGATGCAGTCGATCAAAGGCTAGAAATCTGCGATCGCTGAATGCGACCTCTTCATTAGCATCGGCGATAATCGCACCGACCTCTATGCCAACTGCACGAACATTTAGATTGAATTCACGAAAGCGCTGCTCCCACATCTTTGCAGCTCGCCCTGTATTACCCGTTCTCTCTAAGACAGTAAATAACAAAATAGTGGCACCAGATGCCGCTAAACGCCGTACTGCATCGGCATAGAGTGGTAGAACAATCTGGGAGTTGTATTTAGGGCGAATAACATCGTTGGCACCGGCGTGAAAAGATACAAGTGTTTCTGGGCCAGTAACTTGTGCAATAGCTGCATCTATCTGTCCATCAACGACTTGGTGTACTAACTTTCCACGGATAGCTAAGTTGGAATAGGTAAAATCAGAGTAATGATTGCTCATTACATCTGCCGCGCGATCGGCCCAACCCCTGTACTGGCCATACTTTTTCTCATCAGACATGCCCTCGGTGTATGAGTCCCCGAGAGCGATAAAACGTTGATAGATCAATGCAATTACCCCTTACGGCGTTCCTGATCTACAGAAAAGAGGGCGATAGCCGTTGCAACGCTGGCGTTGAGAGATTCAGTCGTTGCGCTGATAGGAATCGAGATTACGAGATCGCATTTTTCGCGGGTTAAGCGCGCTAAGCCCTTGCCTTCGCTGCCAACTACGATCATGAGAGGCTCAGATGCAATCTTCATTGTGCTAATGAGATCCTCTGATTCCCCATCTAAGCCAACGACAAAGAGTCCCTCTTTTTTCGCGGCATCAATTGTGCGTGCAAGGTTTGTTACCTGTGCAATCGGTAAACGCGCTGCAGCACCTGCCGATGATTTCCATGCAGATGCCGTCATTGATGCTGCACGACGTTCGGTCATCACAACACCTGCAGCACCAAAAGCTGCAGCACTTCGGATAATGGCACCTAAGTTACGTGGATCGGTTACGCCATCGAGTGCGACTATAAGTGCTGGATGCTTTGCGCGTTGCATAATCTCTTCAAAACTTGAGTATTGAAATGGCTTAATGGCAAGAATTATTCCCTGGCTATTTGGCGAAATGCCTTCTACCTCTGCACGGTGAGCCTCACGAATTGGTAAACCTAAGTGAAGGGCCAGCTTTAAAGATTCGGCTACACGATCATCGACTTCAATGCTTCGTGCAACTAAAAGCTCAGTCGATGGAACACTCTCTCGCAAGGCTTCGAGTACTGCGTTGCGACCTGCAACGATTTCACCGCGTGGTCTATCACCGCGTGGTGCACGGGCCGGTCTAATCTCTTTACCATCGCTGCGCCCAGTAGTTACTTTGCCGGCACCTCTAGTTGTTGTTTTACTGGAACTCTTCTTTGCGACGGCTTTTTTACGCTTTGCAGCTGCGTGATAGGGACGATCTTCAGCCTTTGGTGTTGGACCTTTTCCAGTCAGACGCTTTTTATTCTTGCCACCAGTACCGCCTGCTGGTCCTTTTTTCGATGCGCGGATTGCGCCTTTACGGGATGAATTGCCGGCCATTGTTAACTCTTTTCCATCATCGACCAGCGCGGCCCTTGTGCAGTGTCCTCAATTGTAATTCCTAATGCGAGTAGCCCATCACGGATGGCATCTGAGGCAGCAAAATCCTTACGCTCTCGTGCAGATGCGCGCTCTGCAAGAGCCAACTTCACTACCCCATCCATCGCCTGCGTTAAATCGGCTGAGGAGCCACCGGCGAAGTGAGTATCGAATGGATCACAGCCCAAGATCTCTAAAGCCCCTCGGATTTCATTGGCATTCTTATTAATCGCAGCGGAATCGGCATCGGTGATTGCTTGATTACCTAGACGCAGATTTTCAGAGATTGTGGCAAGGCCAGCGGGCACAGCTAAATCATCATTCATTGCCGCGGTAAATGCAGCACTAATAATGGTTTGTGGTTCTGATCCGGTGATCTCAGTTGCACGCTTTAAAAAACTTTCGATTCGACGAAACGCTATCGCTGATTCATCGAGTGCTGACTCTGAGTATTCAAGCATCGAACGATAATGTGCGCTACTTAAGTACCAGCGAAGCTCGATTCCACGGACACGTTGCAAAATAACGCCAACTAATAATGAATTACCAAGTGATTTACTCATCTTTTCACCGGACTGTGTGACCCAAGCGTTGTGCAGCCAACGCTTAGCAAATCCATATCCTGCAGCCTCTGATTGTGCAATCTCGTTTTCGTGATGCGGAAAGATTAAATCTAATCCGCCGCCATGAATATCAAAACTCTCACCCAAATAAGTATGTGCCATCGCCGAGCACTCTAAGTGCCAGCCAGGTCGGCCTGCCCCCCATGGCGTTGGCCACGATGGCTCGCCGGGCTTGGCCGATTTCCATAATGCAAAGTCGCGTGGATCTCTCTTGTTTGAAATACCATCATCACCATCAGCGGCAGGTAATAACCCATCGATGCGTTGGCCCGACAGGGTTAAGTATCGCTTTAACTTACGGACCTCTAAATAGACATCGCCATTGCCTGGGGCATATGCAGATCCATTATCGATAAGTATCTGCATGAGTTCGATCATCTGTGTGATGTGGCCGGTAGCCCTTGGTTCATATGTTGGTGGTGCAACGTTAAGGGCATCAAATGCTGCAGTGAATTCGCGCTCGTACTTCATGGCATGCGCCCACCAAGGCAGCTTCTCGTGAGCTGCTTTGTGCAAAATCTTGTCATCAATATCTGTGACATTACGAATTAAAGTAACGTTATACCCACTCTTGGTTAGCCAACGGCGCAAAGTATCAAAGTTAACAGCACTTCGCATATGCCCGATATGCGGTGCGGCTTGTACAGTTGCACCACAGACATAGATTGAAACCTCACCGGCTTTTATCGGAGTGAATTTTCCAACCTCGCGAGTTGCAGTGTCGTATAAGTTAAGTGCAGACATTGTTTGATTCTACCGCTTGAAAACAAGGGCCGATGCGATTGCAGCGATGCCTTTGCCCTCTCCGGTTAGACCCATGCCATCAGTGGTTGTGGCCGATAGTGAAACATCTGCGCCGCCAAGTGCTAATGAGATTGCTGCAATAGCTTCGACGCGACGTGTACCGATTTTCGGGCGGTTGCCAATAATTTGCACCGTGACATTTGAGATTGAATATCCTGCGCCAGTAATGATTACTAACGTCTCCTGGAGTAACTGCACACCACTAGCACCGGCATACTGGGGGCGATCGATTCCAAAATTACTTCCTAAATCACCGAGCGCGGTTGCAGCAAATAACGCATCACAGATCGCATGGGCTGCAACATCACCATCAGAGTGACCATCGACGCCATCTTGGTCGGGCCAGAACA
>Ga0209553_1001979_pt1 | contig 10147 bp, 7 predicted proteins | sample LauGreFBDMM110DN_2_FD_188217 | JGI IMG/M metagenome (GOLD analysis project Ga0209553, IMG submission 188217) | Freshwater lake microbial communities from Lake Michigan, USA - Fa13.BD.MM110.DN (SPAdes) (version 2) | ecosystem: Environmental > Aquatic > Freshwater > Lake | place: Lake Michigan, USA...
GACTCCAACTGGCGATTTGGCGACGGCGATAACGACTGCTTGTGGCGGCTTTGATGCTTTCAAAGAACAGTTTGCCAAGGCGGCGGCAACACGATTCGGTAGCGGTTGGGCTTGGCTTAGCGTCAAGGCTGATGGAACTCTTGTTGTAGAAAGCACGGGGAATCAGGACACTCCGTTGTCCGAGGGACGAACACCAATTCTTGGACTGGACGTCTGGGAACACGCCTATTATTTGAACTATCAGAATCGCCGTCCTGACTACGTGTCCGCATTCTGGAACATTGTCAATTGGGCCGAGGTTGCTCGTCGCTTTGCTGCAGCCAAGGGCTAGGCAAGATCGCGGCCACGCGATCATGATTCGACTGTTCCACGCTTGGTGTTGATGACTCGGAAAACGTGGGGTCGTTGGGATCAAAAGCTGAATAATCTAATCCCTGCAGGCACCACAAACCAACGTATGGTTCGCACTCGATCCATGCGTTGGTGGATTGGCTCACAGGGGGGAAGTCTGGCAAAATGTTGTGGACAAAAATGCGTCGCTAGAAAAATAGCCTTTAGACTGTCGTGGTGAGCAAAGCAGCTGAAGCGTTCACGCTGCCAAGAATTACGGACTTCAAATTCCCAGCTTTACGTTTTGAATGAGCCACCTTATTAAAGGAAGACGTATGCGAATTTCGCGTCGTGAATTGATGGTCAGAGTATGTCTCGTGCTTTGTACTGCAACGGATGCATTGCAGGCAGCAGAAGAACTCAGCCGTGAAGCTATTGTGTCGCGCGTGCGAGACGATATTGAATACTTGGCTTCGGATGATCAGGAAGGTCGGGGGATCGAAACAAAAGGGATTGAACGAGCAGCCGAACGCATTATCGCCGAGTATCAGAAAATTGGACTGCAACCCGTAATGCCGGAAGGATCTTTTCGCCAGCCCTTTGAGGTGTCTCTGGGCGACGTTGTGATTAGCGAATCGACGCACGTAAAACTGACAGCACCGGACGGGACGGTCACCGAGTTGAAGCTCGGTGATGAGTTTCAACCAATTCGTCGCGGAGCGAATGGCCAAGGGATTGGTGGGATTGTTTTTCTGGGATATGGAATTAGCTCAGACCAAGAACAGTACGATGACTATGCCGACATCAATGTCGAGGGCAAAGTGGTCGTCGTGATTCGTCGAGAACCTCAAAGTTACGATGGGGGAGCCTTTAAGGGGACGGCTACGAGTTCGGACGCGTATATCGATCGCAAACTGGAGTTGATGACGAAGGCCAAGGCTGCTGCGGTACTGTTTGTGAACGACGTTTCCAGTTCTCCCACAGTGGAAACCGACGAATTGGCTGCGCCATCCAGTTTTGGAAACGACGGGGAATCACTGCCGTTTGCCCATGTGAGGCAAAGCATTATCGACCGCATGTTGAATGCCACGCCGCTCAAGGCAAAAGACGGGGAGTCGTTGTCCAACTTGCAGGCCGTGGCACAATACATCGACGCAAGTTTGAAACCTGTGTCGCAGGAATTGGCGGGTTGGTCGGCCGACGTGACCACGAAATTTCAGGCGGACGCTGTAACAGCCTACAATCTGATTGGCGCTATTGAAGGTGAAGGTCCGCACGCGGATCAGACGATCGTCATTGGTGGTCATTATGACCACCTAGGTTTCGGTGGTTACGGTTCTAGGTCACCAAGTCGAAATGGTGAAATCCATAACGGAGCCGACGACAATGCTTCGGGCACTGCTGCGGTGCTCGAATTGGCTCGCCGAATTGCTTCCGGCCCTAAACCACAGCGACGAATGGTCTTCATTTGTTTTTCTGGCGAAGAACGTGGATTGATTGGTAGCAACTACTACGTGCTGCACCCCGTCGTGCCTTTAGACGACACAATCGCTATGATCAATTTCGACATGATTGGCAACCTTAAAAATAATGTAGTCGAAGTCAACGGTGTGGGGACTGCGGAAGAGTTTCGGAACATCGTCTTGAAAGCTGATGAAGCGACGCCGATCGACATCACGATTGTCGATGGCGCATTTGCCGGAAGTGATCATCTACCATTCTATCTCAAGCAAATTCCCGTGATGTTTTGTTTTACCGGTATGACATCAATCTACCACACGCCGGATGATGATTTTGCAACGCTGAATATCGAAGGTGCTGTATCGGTTATCGACTATTCGGAACAACTGCTGCGGGGAGTTGATGGCTTGGAAAAGGCACCCACGTTTGTGGCAGCGCAACCGGGTAATCGTCGCGCAGCCAATCGAGCCCCGTTCCTTGGCATTCAGCCTGACCTCGCCGCAAGTGGGGCAGAAGGCATCGTGATCCGTGCCGTGCGCGAAGAATCTCCAGCACAGGCAGGGGGCCTTCAAACGGGCGACGTCATCACGCAGGTTGATGACACAGCGGTGGAAGGATACCAGACGCTGATCGAAATTCTGATCGAATCTAAACCGGGCGATAAACTGAAACTGAGCTTCAAACGGGGCGGCGACGTGAAAGAAACAGAAGTCACGCTCGCTGAACCGCGTCGATAATAGCCTTGATGTTTTGCTAAGTCCCTAGTAAATACTCACGCAGTTCCCGCATTAAGATTCCGCAGCGGTGTGCGAACGCCTCTCCGTCAGGTGCGCGACCGTAAGGGACGGCCATAATGGTCACGAGACGCGATGTCCGTGGTTTGCCATCTGGTCCTTGCGCCGAACGAGTAGTTTCGAACTGGATTTGAATTTCCAATGGTTTTCGTTCTGTAGTGCTGCCCCAGCGCCGCGTGAACCCCAGTTTTCCGATGCGGATCTGTATTTGGGAGTGATCTTGCTTCAGGATCTCAACCTTGTACTCACGGATGAAGGCGTGAAGTTTCATGGCGGTCAGTTCCAGCGATGTTGCAACCTCGATCCGTTCGCGGAATTCAAACTGGCCTTTGTGTGCAATGAACTGTGGCAAGTCCTCGTCTTCTTTGGCTTTGTCTTTAGCTTCGTTATCGATAACTTCGCTTTCCCAGCAGGTCCGATTGCGTCCTGTTTCCTTCGCCCGATACAAACAGACATCAGCTCGTTCCAGCAGGGTCTGCACAGTGTCGCCTAACTGCGCAGTGGAAACGCCGAATGACGAGGTCACATTGAGGTCCGTAATGCCCCCAACCGAACTCTTAATGATCGCATGCCGTAGTCGTTCGGCGCGCCGGACGGCCGAATCAAGGTCAGTATCTGGACAGAGGACGATAAATTCTTCGCCACCGTATCGTCCGATGACTTCAGCCGAATAGGTTTCGCTTTGCAGCATCTGCGTCAAATCGATCAACACTTGATCGCCGATTTTATGACCATACGTATCATTAATTCGTTTGAACTTATCGACATCCAAAAAGATGGCACTCAGATGACGTGTTCCTTCCTGACCATGAAATTCCTCAAGCATATGCCGCAATTGTGTCTCCAACTGTCCACGATTGGCCACGCCAGTCAACGCATCACGCGTCGCGGCTAGTTTAAGTTCCACGTATTCACGAGACTGTCGGCGAACGCCACTGTTGCTTCGCAGGAACTGTACGGCACCGAAAATATGGTTGTTTCGATCGACAATCGGCATTGAATACACATCGACTTTCAGATGCCGAGATTCACTCACACGACAGAGTTGCATTGCAAATTGAGGGCGACCATTCTGGAGCACTTGGCCCAGCATCGTTGTTTCACGATTTTGTGGCGCTGCCTCATTGTCAGTCAGTGATTGCAATTGTACATCGCCGTGTTGCCATGTACGCCCTAAGACGCTCTGTAGCGGCAGGCCCGTCATTCCCGGCATGCCATCACTCCAGATGCAGTAATTTCCGTGGGAGTCAACAATATAATAACCGTCATAAAGCTGTTGGAATTGGTAGAGCACATTAATGAACTGAGCGATCACGACAATTTCGTTTCGCTGCTCGTCGCTGACATTCGTGGCTGGTGTTGGCTGCTGAAATGGATCACTGTAGCGGAACAAGGAATCCCCATCTTTCTCAAACCAGCGATTCAGAGAGCGAATGACGTTGCTGTCGTAACGACTGCCGGCCTGTTCCTCAAGGAGATTCATGATTTCCTTGTGTGTCATTCCGCGGCGATATGACTTGGGCGAACTGAGAGAATCATAGGCATCGGCTACAGCTAAAATGCGTGAACCCAGCGAGAGCCCTGTCTGCGGAGCTTTGTCTCCATCCGTGATTCCGACACTGTCGACATCTTGGTGAATCATTGTGAGCATCGACACGACTGAAGGGTCAGTATGCATGACCTGCAGCAGGTTAACTCCAGCGTAATGATGCATCAGGACAAAGTCGTATTCTTCGCTGCTGAGCTTGCCCGGCTTTTTTAGGATGTGTTCGGGGACTCCAATTTTTCCTATGTCGTGCAGCAACGCAGAAATTTCCAAGGCTCGACGCTGTTCATTGTCCCAGCCCAACAGCTTGGAGATTCCACTGGAGATTGCCGCCACACGTTGAGCATGCATCAATGACGTCGCGTCCTGCCGTTTCATACAACGCAGTAACAGGGTCATCATGTCGCGTGGGATCATCTGTCGTTCCGACACAGTCCCTTGGTGTCGCCGCGCGTCCTCCGCCCACGCTAGCAGCCGAATCAGGACACCGCTGGTATCTGTTGGTAAGGCTGGCGTCAGGTTGTCGGTTGACAGTTCTGAACTGTTGGGGATTGACAAAATCATTGGCACAGTGAATTATCTGTTTTTGCTTCGGGTTTGGATTAGCGAGGAAATTTTATACGCCCGACAGTACCAAATCTGAAAAGTCTCGCGTTTTGAATCGACGATACCTCAAGGCATCGCTCGAGCAAGTGTAGGTCACGGTGCACGGAGCGGGGTGCTCTGTTCCGTAATTTCAACCAGAACATAGCTTGTGAGAATCATGGCGACCGTCACGATTGCTATAGTGCCACCTTGTCTTTGCGTGCAATAATTCCGTGCACTCCGAAATTAGGATGAGCGCCGACTGAATGTCAGCATCGCAGTACCTGGAGGGAATGCACCGACGCGCATGTTCATCATAACAGACCAAAACGCTGCAAGGTTGTCTTTAACGCGGCTAATTGAGAATCCGTCAGTGCGGTTAAAGGAAGCCGGACCTCCCCACAGTCCATGCCGATCATCTTCATTGCGGCCTTCACCGGAATTGGGTTTGTGGAAAGCCCCAACATGTCGCGGCACAATGGAAAGAGCTGATGATGCAGTTTTTGAGCCGTCATTACATCACCGGATTTGAACGCCGTCACCATCGCCTTGACATCTTTCGGTACGATGTTCCCTGCCACGGAAACAACACCACTGGCACCCAGTGCCATCAACGGCAGGGTCAAACTATCGTCACCCGAGAGCAGTGTCAGGTCGGAAGCGGATAAAATCTGTGAAGCCTGATCCATTAAACCGGTAGATTCTTTAATGGCGACAACGCTTGGACAGGTGTCGGCGACGCGACAGATCGTTTCTGGTTCCATATTTTTCGCCGTACGACCGGGAATGTTGTACAGCACAATTGGCAGATCCACATGCTCGGCAACCGCGCGATAATGCTGAAAGAAACCTTCCTGCGTCGGCTTGTTGTAATAGGGTGTCACCATTAAGGCGCCGTTTGCTCCGGCGCGCTTCGCAGATGCCGTCAGACGGATTGCTTCCGCCGTGCTGTTTGAACCGGTTCCTGCCATGACGGTGATTCGACCTGCGGCGTGTTCGCACGTGATTGCGATGACGCGTTCGTGCTCGTCATGCGTCAATGTCGGACTTTCACCAGTTGTTCCGACCGGCACCAAAGTGTCCGTTCCGGCTTCCACATGAAAATCGATCAACGTTCTGAGCATGCTCTCATTCAGCGACCCATCATTGTGCATCGGAGTGACCAACGCAACCGACAAGCCCGCAAACATTTCTCCGCGTCGTGCCATGACTCTCTTCTTTATTCAACAAGCAGAAATTGAAACTCACGCAAACAACAGCAATCAGTCCGGATGATACAGAAATTCTCCCGCAATATCAGGAATGAAGAGTTCGACTGCCGCATGAGGGAAACTTACCCGCGTTTGAGCCATTCAATGCCCGACAACTGGGCCAACGCCAGCATCAGGGCATGCGTCCCGTTCAGGCCGAAGCCTTGCGCTTTTACGGCAAGATAAAGCTGTTGTGCCAGCGCAAGTCCTGGTGTCGATAAACCCATCCGGCGGGATTCTTCCAACGCGATCTCCATGTCTTTGATAAAGTGGTCGACAAAAAATCCGGGATCAAAGTTATTGCTGATGACACGGGGGCCAAGATTTGACAACGACCAGCTTCCCGCTGCGCCGCTTGACACGGACTTCAGCACTGTCGGCAAATCTAGTCCGGATTTGTAGCCGTAGAGCAACGCCTCACAGACACCAATCATGCCGGTCGCAATTAAAATTTGATTTACCATTTTCGTGTGCTGACCAGTACCGGCACCGCCTTGGTGGACGATCGTTTTTCCCATCGTTTCCCACAGCGGTTGCAATGTCGCCACCACATCTGCCTCACCACCAATCATAATTGACAGGGTTGCATTCCGAGCACCGATGTCTCCACCGGATACCGGAGCATCCACGCTGTGGACACTCTTTGTTTTTGCTGCCCGATAAATTTCCACCGCCAGCGACGGCTGACTGGTGGTCATGTCGACAAGTACACTCCCCGCTCTCGCGCCGGCCAGCGCACCGTCCTCGCCGAGCATGACTTCGCGCACATGCGACGGAAATCCGACAATCGCGAAAATTACGTCGGAATTTTGAGCGACCTCTTTTGGCGATGCTGCCCATGTCGCCCCCTTACCAATGAGCGCCTCCGCTTTTTGCCGCGTCCTCGAATACACCGTCGTGGCAAACCCCGCGCTGATCAGATGACCGCACATGCTGGAGCCCATGACTCCCGTTCCAATCCATCCAATCCGAGTTTTACCGGCCACAATCTGCGGCATTGTCATCTCGATGTCTCCTGTTCCAAACCCCACTTGATCGCTGCTGAAAAAATGTCACTCAGCTTTCCGTACGGAGTATACCGAAGATCGGGCGTTCTTCCAGGGCATCGCATCTTCCGGGAGTTCGGGCTGTCCGCTCGTTCTGGATGCGATTTGATTTTCAAATGTTGATCTGGAAAATGAGACCCTGTTATGGGATTGAGTTCATTGACTGAATTCAGAAGCGATTCTACGCTGCACGCATCATGATGGAGCTGAGAGAGACAATCGAATCTATGGTTATGCCCACTTCCGTATCTGGTGATATTCTCGTCGCGATCCTCAACAACGTGGTCGATTTTGAGATAGCGCGTGACAGCCATTGGTATCGAATACCGCTTGGCAGCGTCGAGAAATGGCTGAACAGGTCTTGGCCACCTCGCTGGCTGGCATTCTACCAGACGAAAATTTTTGGACGTGAAGCGCATGCGGTCACATACTTCGCCGAAGTTAAGGAAGTACGACAGGTACGCCGTGGTCAGCTGTTTCCGGATGAGCCGCAGGATAGGCGACGGAGCGAACCCTACTACCAGTTGTTGCTTGGGACAATGCAACGACTTCCCCAACCAATTTTGAGTCGTCGCTTTCGGAGGATTATCTTCATCCAGACGACATGGGAGAAATTCATCGCTGCCGTAGAAATCAATGACCTGTTTGACGACAGTCCATTGGAAGATCGACTGTGGGCCGCTTTCAAGCGGCTGAAGATTGCGGCTGAACGCCAAGAGTACATTCAACTCGATTCGAATATTGCCACTCTTGATTTTGCAGCACTTGATTTCGCCATCTACTGCCCCCGGGGCAGAATCGACGTCGAAACCGATGGCGACACATGGCATGCCAATCCCGAGAGAGCAGCGCTGGACAATCGTCGCGACAATGCGCTCAAAATGATGGGATGGACGGTCCTCCGCTTCAACACCACTCAAGTATGGGAGCAGATGACGGAATACTGCATTCCAACGATTACCAAGACGATCAATAATCTTGGTGGGGTGGACGAAAACGGCGTCATCCCGCGTCGAATTGAGCTTCCTAATGAAAGAGGCATGCATCAGAAAAGTCTGTTTGACGAGAGTTGACTTGCTCAGCGACATTCAATCGAGGCACACCGAGGTCAGGAGTCACCAACCGGTTTCGTAGAAAGCCGCCCGAAATCGTATGATCTATGTTTGACGCCACTGTACGAATGTTGCTCTAATGGGACGTTGGATTAGCGATCACTTTGAGTTTGGCCCTCGGATAATTTTTGAGGGCCGACAGGAGGTCAGCGTGGAAATTGAAGATCCGAACAATCTGCCGCTTGTAGAACGTATTAATAAGGCGGAGTACTTCGCACGCGAGTTGTGCGAACATCTCCAGCAAGCATTTCTGCCAAAGCTGTCTGAACTGCGTTTGTCCAGTAAAAAGTTGGATGCGGACGTCGTCAGCGATCAGACGATGTTCGATCAGATGTCGTCTGTCGCGAAAGCAGAGCAGTTTGCTTCCGATATCCACGCGCGGCTGAGCAAGTATTTGGAAAGCATCCGGAAAGATGCGAGTGCTGTGCTGGGAATTACCGACTCAACGGTGGAGAATAAAGATCGAGAATAATTCGATAGACATACAAGATCTAGTGATGGAAGAGAAACTTTAGCACAAAATCGGCGATTTGATTTACAATTGAAATGGTCTGGACTAACCTCCCACCCGTCGCTTGCTGAGCCAGTGGAATTTGGTCAGCGGTGAATTAGTCCGAAGGGGGCTATTTAGGATTTCTGATTTCAATTCTCGCTCATTGCCGAATGATATCAGTCAACCGAATGGAATCGGTTGTGTACTCCGGAAAGGATTCTGTCATGCCTGTCATATTTTCCATCCTCCCACGATGGATAAATTCGTGCATCGCCGGTCTTTGCTGCAGCGCTCAATTCGCTTCCGGCCCGCTTTGCACCTGAGGCGCAGCAATTCGCTGTGTCCAGTCGATCTGCTCAACCTGGGAGGGAACCTGTTCATGAGCATTCAGAAACCAATGGTAGGCATTACCGGGGATTTTCGTCCGGAGCGCTACAACGGTGCCGCACTCACGTGGTTTAACACGGGTTATTACGACAGCGTGAGCGCTGCTGGTGGTATTCCGATGTTACTCCCGCCGCTTGAAAACGATGATGATCTGCAGCGGATGATGGAAAATGTGACCGGCGTTGTCGTGTCAGGCTGTAATCTTGATCTGGATCCCACGCGGATGAAGATGCACATTCATCCGTCCGTGAAAGTGATGCCGAAGCGTCGCGAAGACTTCGATCGTCGAGTTGCAGAAATGGCCATTAAACGTCGTCTACCGATCCTCGCAATCGGTTCTGGAATGCAACTGGTGAATGCGTTGTGCGGCGGCACGCTTTACCAGCATATCCCGGAAGAAGTTCCGCGCGCTCTGCATCATCGCGATCCCGTCGAGCAAAATTTGCGACATGTCCTCGAGATTGTGCCCGGAACACGTCTGGACGCGATCTACGGACCTGGTGAAGTCCGCGTCAATAGTGCACACCATATGGCGGTGAAAGATTTGTCGTCACGCTTTCGTGTCAGTGCCACATGTCCGGATGGCGTGATCGAAGCCTACGAATCGATCGAGGACGACTGGTTTTGCCTAGGAGTACAATGGCATCCGGAAAGCAACACCGCGTCTGCATTGGACCTGCAGATCTTTGAAGCTTTCATCGATGCTGCAGCCAAAGAAGCCGCTCCGGCAGACATTCTCCCAATGAACGAGATGTTCCGTCGCGCTGCGTAGTTAATGCTGCCAGAAATCGCAACTGCTTTGACACATGGCCAAGTCTTTTGACTTGGCCATGTTCGCTTTTGGGGAGCACGCGCGTCAGTCCAATAGTTTTCGTTGCGTCTGTTCCACCAACTGTCCCAGCCACGCTTGAATATCGGCAGACAACGATGGCTGGCATGATTGGGAATCGTCAATGCGTTGATCGTCGCTGCCCACATCGTACGCTTGTTACAACGTCGCGCGATCTGGTCAGCCAGACAGGCCGCTATTCAGCTGTGAGTCTCGGGTAAGGTCGCAGGATTCTCGAGAGCCGGGTCCATCTCCGGAAAGATTAGCAGCAGAGCAGAGTCCTTAGACAGCCTTTCGCTCGGGCTTACGCACCC
>Ga0209553_1001980_pt1 | contig 10142 bp, 9 predicted proteins | sample LauGreFBDMM110DN_2_FD_188217 | JGI IMG/M metagenome (GOLD analysis project Ga0209553, IMG submission 188217) | Freshwater lake microbial communities from Lake Michigan, USA - Fa13.BD.MM110.DN (SPAdes) (version 2) | ecosystem: Environmental > Aquatic > Freshwater > Lake | place: Lake Michigan, USA...
TTTCCCGACTCGATGTGCGCTGGGGCTAGTGAAGAACTCATTAACATGAAGTCCACTCGGCCCGTTAGCAGGTCAACGACGGCAGGGGGTTGGCCCTTATAGGGAATGCCCAGCATCTCGATGCCAGTTGCACTGCGTAATTGCTCTGTTCCCAGATGATTCGATGAACCTGTCCCGGGGTTAGCGTAGGTAAGACCACCGCTCTTGCGCTTGCCTAGCGCGATGAATTCGGCCATGGTGTTGACCCCCAGAGTGGTGGGAACCACCAGCACATTGGGGCTGGTGGCTAGCAGGGAAACAGGCTTGAAGTCCTTGAAAGGATCGAAGGGAGGGACGGTACGTAGGTGAGACGTGGTGGTGAACGGCACCGATCCGCACAACCACGAATACCCGTCGGGGTCCGAGCGGGCCACTAACTGAGTTCCAATGGCGTGGTCGGCACCTGGGCGAGAATCGATGACGAAGGGAACGCCCATTTTAGGTTGCAGTGATTCCGCGAGATTACGCGCGACCAGATCGATGATGCCTCCAGCGGCCACCGGAACAATAATCTTGATAGGCTTATTGGGCCAAGCCCCTTGGGCCTGAAGCGACCAAGGGCTTATGGCTGTGGCAGATCCTGCAATGGCTTTTAACGCGAAGCGGCGTGTGATTTCTTTCATATTATTATCTTTATGGTGATAGAGCTGGAGAGGAGGAAAATTTCAAATTACATGCAGAAAGATAACAGTCGCATACTGAATACTACTCAGTGATTTCCCTCAGTCGGCGGGGCGCGGCTAAGTTGCTGCAGTTTGGCAAGTAGGTCATCGCGAATCTGCACCCCTTGGGTCAAGGCTTGGGCGCGCAGCGATTCGCGGCGGGCGCCCGGCAGCCTGACCTCTGGGTCTTGGGCAATGTGATCGAGAAGGGCTTGGACTCGCTCGTGGTACACCCCTTCGCCAGCTAACCGGGAAGGGGCCAATGCTAGAAAAGCTTGACCTATTCTTGGGGCGTTGCCATGGGGTGCGAAGAAGGCATCGGCCTCGAAACTCAATGACGAACCGGTCAGGGCACTGCATAAGAGCTCAAAGCACAAGGCCAGCATCGCCCCCTTGGCGCCGCCCACGGGCAGCAAAGACCCAGCCAGCGCTTCTTTAGCGTTAGTCGTTGGGCTCCCATTACTGTCCAAGGCCCATCCCTCTGGAATTGATTCGTTGCGTTGCGCCGCCAAAAGAATATGGCCGCGTGCCACAGTAGTCATGGATAGGTCAATCAGCAAGGGATTGCCATTTCGGCGTGGGAAAATAGCCGCCACGGGATTAGTGCCAAGCGCAAGCGTGCGACCGCCCCAAAAAGGCATCACAGCTGGCGCGTTGGAAAAAGCAAGGCCAACGAGGCCACGCGCCGCTAAGGGCTGCAAGTGAAGGCCCAGCGCACCAACGTGAGACGAATTTCGAATTCCTGCGAAGGCTACGCCTTGATGTTCGGCGAGGTCCATCAATCTCCCAATCGCCAAATCACATGCGTCGTAAGCCAGGCCGCCGCAAGCATCGACCAAAGCTGTAGCTCCGTCGGTCGAGCCACTTATTAGTCGTGGCACAGCGGCCGGATCGATTCGGCCATGATTGAGCATGTCGCAATACATGGGAATTCGAGACACCCCATGCGTTTCCAGCCCACACGCTTCGGCTTGAACGACGACGCGGGCACAGGCAGCGGCAGCGGCATCGGTCACGCCGTGTTGGCGCAGCGCCTGAAAAGCGAGTAGCTGTAATTCAGCAAGTGTTGTATTCATGACCTAGTCTCCCCCAGAACCCGTCCAGGATTTAAAAGGGCCGAGGGTCCAGTGATTTCTAGGTCACCTTCATGCCTGGCATGTTCTTGCCCCACGCAGGCCGCGAGTTGAGCCAGCACTGTGGTCATGAAGCAGCGACGCCAGTCATCTGGAGCGCCTGCTCGATCGCTTCGAGCAAGCTCTGTTCGTCGGCAATGCCTTTGCCTGCAATGTCAAATGCGGTTCCATGATCCACGGATTTAGGTGAGACTGAAATCAATAAAAAAATCTACATGTAAATATCATTAAATATTCTGTAATTTGCGAATGACTCACAACTCTTGGTGCCAAAAAGAAATTTGTAATGCAATTTGATGGTCAGTCATTGCTCGACCACCAATAACTTTTAGCCCAAGAGATTGACTAGCTTTCATTAATTCAGTGTCCCGCGCTGCAATGATGTCAAAGACAGCTGTATCCAACTCAAGTTCTTCGGGTTGAAATGGCAACTCATCAGTGCTATGCAACCCTAATGAAGTGGCATTAACAACAAGTCCAACCTCTTCAATGTAACCGCGGGCTGATTGACATTTCATATTAGGATACGCCAAAAGTAGTTTGTGTATCAAGTTTTGAGTCATTTCATCTTCACGATTAACAATACGTATTTCTCTAATACCCTCTTGAGCTAAGGCAAACGCAATTGCTGTCCCTGCCCCCCCAGCTCCATACATAAGGACAGGTCGCTCGGGATTTAAAACTTGATGGGCCTTGGCTGCATTTACAAAACCAATTCCATCAAAGCTATCGCCGCTCCAATTCCCATCCGGATCTAAACGCATTGTATTGACCACACCCGTTCTTTTTGCCTCCTCCCCAAGTCGTTTGCATAAAGTAAATGCACGATTTTTGTGGGGAATTGTGATGTTGAGTCCCTGCAAATTGGTCAATTTAGATAACTGATTAACCGTGAGAGAAAAGTCATTTGGATGAATCCCCAATGGGAACATGATCCAATCTAATTTTTCTTTAATAAATATAGGATTATAAAAATTGGGAGCTTGAACATGATCAGCTGGATAAGCCAAAATTGGTATCAATCTTGTTGAACCTGTGATTTGATTTGAACCCATGATCATTCAATTCAATAGAGCATATTGATGAGAGAATTATTCAATGGATAAAGCTATACTTTAAAAATCAAGCAGCCAATCGTTGCCCACTTTGAGCATCGAACAACTGAGCGCGAGTTGCGTCGGGCTTGAGTCGAATCGTAGTGCCAGGTCTGAAATCATGGCGTTCACGGAAAACGCTGGTGACTTCAACGCCTGCGATTTTTGTAAATACTTGTGTGTCCGCGCCTGTGGGTTCGACCACGATCACATCTGTGTTGACGCCATCGTTACCACTAGTTAATTCAATGTGTTCGGGACGCGTGCCATACACCACCGATTGACCCTCGTTAGCACGCGCTTGTGTAGGCATGGGCAGTGTGGCTCCGCCTTCGAGTTGAACTTGGCCGTTGCGAACAACGCCTGGTAAAAAATTCATTGATGGTGATCCAATAAAGCCTGCAACAAATTGATTGACAGGAAAATCATACAGTTGCAAAGGTGCGCCGATTTGTTCTACCACACCGTCACGCATCACCACAATTTTGTCGGCCATGGTCATGGCTTCAATTTGATCGTGAGTCACATAAATAGAAGTTGTTTTTAGACGCTGATGCAACTCTTTAATTTCGGTTCGCATCGAAACACGTAATTTGGCATCCAAGTTGGACAGGGGTTCATCAAATAAAAATACTTGTGGATCACGAACAATCGCGCGCCCCATGGCAACGCGTTGACGTTGTCCACCCGAGAGTTGACGTGGGTAGCGATCAAGCAATACGCCCAAGCCCAAAATATCTGCGGCTTTGCCCACTTGTCTTTTAATCGTTGCATTGTCTATTTTGGCTAGCATCAAAGAAAACGCCATGTTGTCGCTCACCGTCATGTGCGGATATAAGGCATAGTTTTGAAACACCATGGCAATGTCGCGCTCTTTGGGCGGCATGTTGTTAACAACCTTGGTTCCAATTGAAATTTCGCCGCTCGAAATTTCTTCAAGCCCCGCAATCATGCGTAACAAGGTGGATTTACCGCAACCCGAGGGGCCAACCAAAACACAAAATTCACCGTCAGTAATATCAACACTGACGCCCTTGATGATGTGGGATTGCCCAAAATACTTATGAACTGCCCCGATCGTGACCGATGCCATGGATACACCTTTCTAAGGCTGTCATCGCAATTTGCGATTTAAAAAATGACTAGAGTAAATATCTCTGTTTAAATTACAAAGTAACACATGTGAGTTTGGTCAGTATTAGGATAACGTCTATCAGGGCTTACCCGTTAACTCCATAATGGCCCTGACCCGAACAGAGATCAGAAAGCTTAAGCAGTTGGAGGTGGAGAACAGGAAGCTCAACCGTATCGATGCTGACTTGAATCTGGTCAAAGCCATGCAGCAGGAAGTACTCGCAAAATAGCTTTAAATTCTTCACGCAAGCTAGGGCAAACCACCGTCTTGTGGAGAGGTTTGGAGCCAGTATCAATAAGGCATGCGCTGTAATCCTTTTCCCCCGAAGATTCATCTAGTCAAAATAAACTCGGCACCTTTTTCGGCGATCATCATTGTTGTAGCATTGGTGTTGGCTGATAATACTTTCGGCATCACTGAGGCGTCAATAACTCGCAAATTTTCAACTCCATTCACTTTTAATTCAGGCGAAACAACCGCTCGAGCATCTGATCCCATACGGCAAGTGCTTGTAGGATGATAAGTCGTTGTGCCGGTGGAACGCGCATAGTGCTCTAAGGTTTGTTGGCCAGGTAACATTTCTTCTACCCAATGATTAGTAAAACTTTTTTGTTTATAAATGTCTCTACACATTTCAAGACCTTCGACCAAGGTGTTTATATCCCTCGATTCTTTTAAATAATTGGTATGAATGCGCGGGGCTTGTTTTGGGTCTGCAGAAACAATAGCCAATTTACCTGACGACTCTGGTCTGCATTGACAAACTGTGACAGTAAAGCCGGGGTATCGATGGAGTCGCTCTCCTGGCTTATCCAGTGATAAGGGCATTACTGAAAATTGAATGTCGGATCTATCGTCACTTGCAAGAGATGTTTTTGCAAATCCACCAACTTGCGCAGCGCTCACAGTCAATGGACCACTCGCATCCAATAACCACTGCATGCCCATTTTTGCCAATGCAATAGGGCTGCGAATTTGATTGTTAAGTGAAGTCGCTTTTTTTAACCGAACTATAGTTCTTGCTTGATAGTGATCTTGTAAATTTAGCCCTACCTCAGGGGCTTCTTGCACAACATAAATACCTAAAGATTGCAAGTGATCCGCTGGCCCGACTCACGAAAGTTGTAAAAGCTGTGGACTTTGGATACTACCTGCCGAAAGTATCACTTCATTAGATGCAAAAAATATTTTTTTCTCGCCATGGTGCCAACACTCAACTCCAAGCGCTCGTCCCTTTTCTATTATGACTTTAGATACTAATGTGCCTGTTATCACTTTTAAATTATTTCGATTAAGTGCAGGTCTTAAAAATGCAACTGAAGAACTTGAACGCCACCGCCCCTTGATAGACACCTGGTATCTTCCAACACCATAATCAGTATTAGCATTAAAATCATGGTTAAACGGCAAACCATATTTTTGAGCTGCCTGCAACCAAGCAGCACAATGGTATGAAACCACACTAAAAATAAAGTTAACGAGCCTGCGCGTAGGTATCCCGCGTCTTATAGTTACTTTCAATTAACCAATTAAGTAAAACATCTGAAAGTTGCCTCTTTATTGATGAGTAGGAAGCATCGTCCCAAAGATTTTTATGTTCATGTGGATCAACACGAAGATCAAATAATTGACCATACGTTTCACCTTTGAAATGGACGAGCTTGATATCCTTAGACCGAATCATGGTCACGAATTCACATCCGGTTAGGTTATGGTCTCCCGCTTGCTCACAAAACACGTATTCTCTACCTGGAAACTCACCCCCCAGCAATGCTTGATTGAGAGATTGTGCTTCCATGCTGTAGGCTTGCTCCACTCCAGCCCACTCCAAGATAGTCGGCGCCAAATCATGCAATTGAACCATTGCATCAATAGTGCTTCCGCCTTTAAAACGACCTTGAGAATTAATAATCAATGGGACATGGACAACCTCCTCATACATGCTCCACTTTTGTGTAAGACCATGATCTCCTAAGCAGTCTCCATGGTCAGTGGTAAATATAACAATCGCATTATCTAAATAGCCTTTGGTTTGCAGAGTGTCCATAATTTTACCGATCTGCAGGTCAATCATCTCTACATTAGCCATGTAATGGGCGCGCATATGCTTAATCTGATTATCATTTGCATCAAGAGGCCATAGTATTGAATCATGATCAACCTCTGCATCATGATTACGCTTAACCTTCAAGGGTGGTGGTAGATTTTCTAGCTCATCTTGACCGATTACTGGCATAGGGATATCAGTCTTTTTTAAATATTTAGCAAGGATATCGGGTGTTGGGTCATAAGGGGGATGTGGCCCTGGAAATCCAATTTGTAAAAAAAGTGGCTTCTTGACTGGCTTGGTGTTGAGCCACCAATTTGCCATTCCCCCAACGAAATTATCTGAATGTAGTGCAGGAGGCAGATCCCATTGAAATGCACCAAGTCGCTCTTTATAGTCAGCACGTTTTCTATATAACTCTCGCTGCGGCTTTACAAAACCATGGCTCGCAAGCGCTTTATCCCATTCGTCAAAAAACCATCGTCCATCAAGGTAGCGATCTTTATTTTCAACGATAAACCTTTCATCAAAGCCAGCTTTTTCGTCATATGGAACAGTGTGCATTTTCCCAATATTAACCGTGTGATAGCCGGCTGAACGCAATTGCGCTACCCAACCTTTGCTCCACTTGTCACCATTTTTTAAAACACCACTCGAGTGTGGGTATAAACCAGTAAAAACACTGGCGCGACTTGGAACGCAACTGGCCCCAGTAATAAAACACTTGCTGAATTGAACACCTGTTTTAACTAGGCGATCAATGTTTGGGGTCTCAACGTAAGACGCACCGAGTGAGGCAATGGTATCGTACCGTTGCTGGTCAGTCATAATCAAAATGATGTTCGGTTTATTAATCATTATTTTTTCCTTATTACAAAAAAAAGATTCGCTCTGCTGTCCCACCCAAAATTAATTTCTTGTCATATTCACTCAGTTCTTCGGCATGCTGTATTGCTCGAAAGGCTTGAGTGAGATTTTGTTGTGAATCGATTTCAAAAACGGGATTATTACTACCCCACATCAAGCGATCAGCGCCAAATATTTTAGATAACTCCACAGTGACTGCCGCTGCATGATCGTACGGAGGAAAATCAAATGATCCAAAGTCTGAAATTTTTATAGCTACGTTAGGAAACTGTGTGAATTTTCTAAGCGAATCTACGCAACAATCACCACCAAAATGATCAAGAATAAAAAGTAGATTAGAATATTTTTTCGCTAACTCAGCCACCCTAATGAGTCCACCATCCTGTGACTGTTGTGGCGTTAGCAGCGGGCACAATACGCAAGAAGAACTTATTAAAAACTCACATATTGAGTCCATAGGACGAATTAAATCAATGCCACGTATACGAAAAGATCTCACACCATTACTGATGTCATCCAATAAAATCTGAGGATTTTCAATTTCACTTTTTGTAATTGCGCCCATCACAGCGCAGTCGCCGGGATATTGTTTGGCACACCACAAAGCGTAATCAATCTGGCGTCCATAGTAAGCAATATGCGGGACTATTACTGTAGCTTTGATGGGTAAAGATTCGAGACGATTAATATGTGCTTCTATCGAATAATCGTTGGGTATACGATCATTTGGCATTATTGCAGTAGATGTTTTGAACTCATCTACACTTTGCGGCCATAAATGACAATGTGAATCAATAAATCGAAATTGATTTTTCAATTTACGCCTTTCAAATTTGATATTGAAATCTTTACTCAACCTCGCAATTGACCCAACTCCCACCCGCTGCACTAGAATTTAATGCGGCTTTTATAAATAAAACTCCACGTAGCCCATCCATTACCGTCGGAAATTCCATTGCCAAGGGGTCAGACACTTTGCCAGAAGAATTTGTAATAATCGCCTCTGCAAAATCCGCGTAAAGATTGGCAAAAGACTCACGAAAACCTTCTGGATGGCCTCTCATGATACGGTTTGCCCGCAATGCAGAAGGTAACAAATAAGGATCTCCCCTAGCCAGAATTCGGACAGGTTCGCCCATCACGGCATGTTTAAGATAGTTTGGTGTTAAGTGCTGCCATTCAAGCATACCTTTTTCACCATAAATACGAACTGTTATATTGTTTTCTGCACCTGCGGCGGCTTGTGTGACGCAACAAACGCCACGAGCTCCATTTTCAAACCGCCAAAGGATTGCAGCATAGTCATCAAATTTTCGACCAGGAATGATTGTTCCAATATCAGCAAACACAGCACGAACAGGACTGTCATTCACAAAGCACGCCAGATGGTGCGCATGGGTGCCAATATCGCCCATCACAAGCGAGGGACCTCCACGTTGAGGATCAAGTTTCCACTTGAGCTTAGGAGTCAACACGCCATCCTCGTGTTGAATAGCCATACCTCCCTGAAAATACTCCACATGAACCATGCGAATGGAGCCAATAATACCGTTTTGAACCATCGCACGTGCTTGACGCACCATCGGGTACCCACTGTAATTGTGCGTTAAGCAAAAAACCGAACCCATTTCATTTGTAAGACGTACAAGTTCGCGAGCTTGCTCTACGTTATTTGTCAATGGCTTGTCACAAATAACGTGGAGTCCAGCCCGCAAGGCTTTGTGACAAGAATCAAAATGGCTGTCATTGGGTGTCATCACAGCAAGCGCTTCAATTCCATCTGATCGAGCAGCTTCAGCAGCGATCATGACTTCCACATTTGCGTATGCCCGATTTTTATCTAGGCCTATCGCTAAACCGTGTGTGATACATTTTTCATGGTCCGATGACAAGACTCCGGCAACTACACGAAAACGTCCATCTAGCTCAGCAGCGCTACGGTGAATCGGACCGATGAATGATCCGGGCGCACCGCCAACCACACCTAAACGCAGCGGCCTTTTAATCGTATTTAATACTATATTCGAATCACCAATCGACATCATTGAAGCAACTTCTAATTTTAAAATTTTCAGTCAATATTAAGAATTCTTCGATTAATATTAGGATCGGTTTTTGGACGCATAAATGCATCAAAAGACATCTCTGTTGCTTGAATCAAGTGATCGTTGACAAATTGAACGGACTCTCTTGCGCCATCCTCCGCATGCTTGAGGTAGCATTCCCACTCAACAACAGCCCATCTATCAAAATCATGGTGTGTTAAGCGCGAAAAAATTGAATTAAAATCAATTTGTCCATCACCAGGACTTCGGAATCGTCCAGGTCTTTTACCCCAAGGCTGATAACCACCATACGTTCCACCCCGAGGACTTTTAATAAACTCAGCATCTTTCACGTGAAATGCTTTTATTCGCTGGTGATATATTTCTATAAACCCAACATAATCCATGTGCTGCAAATACAAATGACTCGGATCGTAAAGAATATTTAAGCGAGGATGGTGATTAAGTTTTTCTAGCAACAGTTCGAAGGTATAACCATCGTGCAAATCTTCACCCGGATGTAACTCAAAGCAAACGTCTACCCCCTGATCGTCAAAGGCATTGAGAATGGGACGCCAGATACGTGCCAGTTCTGTAAATGCATCATCAACTAGCCCCGCAGGAGGTGGTGGGTAAGGATAAAGGAAAGGCCACATTAAATGCCCCGAAAAAGTCACATGTCCATGAAGACCTAAATTTCCAGATGCCTTAGCGGCAAGCATCAGTTGGGATCTCGCCCATTCTTGACGACCCTTTGGGTTGTCAACATACTCAGGCGGCCCAAAACCACGAAGCAAAGTATCGTACGCTGAGTTAAAAGCAACTAAGTGACCTTGTCGATGGGTTGAGAGTTCTGTGATTTGCAGCCCATAAGAATTAAGCATTCCTTTTATTTCATCACAGTAGGTCTTACTTTCAGCAGCCTTTTTAAGATCAAACAAATCAGGACGGAAGGTTGGTATTTGCACCCCCCTGTAACCCAACGAAGACACCCATTTAGCCAATGCAACAAGTGAATCATTGGGCGCACGTGGTCCCAATAGTTGAACAAGAAAAATTGCAGGGCCTTGCATAAGTATCAATGGGTGAGTAATAAATTTAATTTAATTTGATTTAACCG
>Ga0209553_1001982_pt1 | contig 10133 bp, 8 predicted proteins | sample LauGreFBDMM110DN_2_FD_188217 | JGI IMG/M metagenome (GOLD analysis project Ga0209553, IMG submission 188217) | Freshwater lake microbial communities from Lake Michigan, USA - Fa13.BD.MM110.DN (SPAdes) (version 2) | ecosystem: Environmental > Aquatic > Freshwater > Lake | place: Lake Michigan, USA...
CCTCAACTCGAGCAAGGTCGTCAGATCTACATCACCAGTTGCACCCGTTGCCATAGCCCGGAGCGCATCACGCGGTACTCGCGCCTTGAGTGGGATGAGATTCTGCCTGAGATGATTCTCGAAACCAAGTTGGATCGCGCGGAAGCCGAAGCAGTCGAGGCGTACGTCAGTGAAGTGCTCAAGCGCTCGGCCGCGCGTCAGTCGCCACCGGCCGCCCTGAAATTTCCACCCGCGCAAGGAGCGGAGATCTGAAAGAATTTCTCCGCTGCAAACGACTGAAACCTCACTACACTGCGCGCTATGACGATCAGGACGATCCTCTCGGCAATTCTTGCGCTTTCGAGCGTCTCGCCTTTGTTTGTTGTCTGCACGGATGCACACGCAATTCCGCAGTCAACCAACGCAACCACGAAAGCGCCCTACACGGCGGTGACGACGCAAGCTGAAACGCTCGTGCGTTCAGGACCGAGTGTGGAGAGCGCGTATCCATTCGGAAAACTTCCGCAGGGATCCGTTGTGTTTGTGAGCGAGGAAAATCTCGGATGGGCGCGCATCTCGCTCAGCGGCGAGACCTTCACGGGATGGTTCGGATATGTCCCCGCATCCGCAGCCGCAGTTGCATCGGAAGATGGCAAGACGCTCTCGATCACTGGTCGCAGTGAAGTGCGCGCACCAAACTTCGAAGCCAGTGGCGATCCTGAGAAGAGCTTCAAGATGATTGCTCCACTTATGGATGGCGACACACTTGAGATTCTTGAAGTCGTGAAGGGCGAACGTGGATCTTTCTACGCTGTTCGTCTTCCATCGAAGGCAACTGGTTGGGTGAATGCATCGTCGCTTCGTCCTGCGACGAGTGCAGAGAGCGTTACTGCAACTCCGGTTGCACCTTCGCCTCGTCCAACCGCAACACCAGCCGCAACGGCTCCTGCGAACACGACGGATACGACGATTGTGGATGAGAGTGGACCACGTCCGCTTGATGAGATTCCAACATCAATCGTGCCTGAGCTTCCTGAAGCGATCACGCTTACTCCAACTCCAACAACAACCACGCCGCCGATTGCTCCATTAGATCCAGCGATTGCGCGCAACATTGCAGCAGCGAAGGCGCGTGCGGCAACCTACGAAGACCTCGAGAAAATCTGGGGCAAGTTGCGCAAAGCGCCGGTGGAGACTGCTGAACTCACGCAGTTGCGCGATCGATACCTCGCGTTCGCTGAAGACACTGCAACCACGCCAATCCGCGCGAATCTCGCACAAACGCGTGCAGCGCAGATCGCGCTTCGCATTGAAGTGCAGGATTCGATTCTCGAACTCGCGCAGTTGAAGGCGAAGTCGAACGCAAGTGTGGATGGCATCGCGAATCTCGAACTCGCGCTGCTCAATCGCAAGGGATACGACGCTGTGGGTCGCCTCAATGCATCGCTCGTGTACGACGGCGAACGACTCCCGCTGCTCTATCGTTTGATGGATAACGTCACGGGACAAACGATCGCGTACATCGTGCCTGGATCGAGTTTCGACCTCTCGTCGATGCTTGGTTTGATGATCGGCATCAAGGGTCCAATGACCTACGACAACGCACTTCGCCTCAACACTCTCTCGCCGAGCGCGATTGACGTGCTTTCTGGGACGCAAACGCCCGCGACCGGACCAACGCCAATCACGCCTGCGGTGACAGCGACGGGCGAATCAACGCCGAGCGCGAGCGATTCTGATACCGGGAAGTGAGTTCGTACGCTGACGAGTTCGTCGGCTATGATTCGCGCCCTCAGTTCGGGGCGTTAGCTCAATTGGCAGAGCGATGCCTTTGCAAGGCATAGGTTAGCGGTTCGACTCCGCTACGCTCCACTCCGAACCACCGACCTCGCATTTCGATGCGAGGTCGGTGTCGTTTTGGAGACTCGCAGCAACGACTACCTTGCACGTCGACGATGAGCCGCGCGAAGAAGAATGCTTTTCTCAGTGCCGCAGAAACGGAACGCGTGTCTGCGCATCTTGCGTTACGCGGCGGCGATTCTTCCGTGACGCTCACCACTTCTCGCGCGGTGCTCTTCGTTGAAGGTGAAACGGAACGGCTTGTGTTGCGCGATCACTCCTCGCTCGCCGCGTCTGCAATCTGCGTGCTCGACTTCGGCACAGTTGGTCTCGCACCGTTGCTTCGCGTCGCGGATGCCATGGAAATTCCGTGGCACGCGCTTGTTGATTGCGATGAAGCAGGCGCGCACTACGCGTCGACTGCGCGCGATCATCTCCGGCGGCGCGTCGAATCCCGTCACCTCACCGTTGCGGCTGAGCCGAGTTTCGAGCAGGCCTTGTGGAACGCTGGGTTTCGCGCGTCGATCATCCACGTCGCGCAACGGCATGGCGTGGAATTCGATGACGGCGAGTTAGTCTCGTTGCTTCGTGCGGCTCGACTCAAGGTGCCAAAGCCTTTGCTCGTCACGGAATCGATCAGACACGCTCGCGCAATCGATCCGTCACACCAACTCCCTCGCGCAATGCAAACCGCGATCGATGCGGTGCAGTTACTCAGCCTTCGTTGACTGCAAGTCGACTCTGCGCGAACACCGCAGCAGCAGCAACCACCGCCGTTTCGATGCGAAGAACGTGCGCGCCGAGCGTGACGACATTTCCACCGCTCGCTTGCAACAACGAAACTTCCGCATCAGTGAATCCGCCCTCTGGTCCGATCCACACGATCGCGCTTGCGTGCGAGGCGGACTCGCGCAGCGCGACATCGAGTGGACGCGATGTCGGTGCGAGATGCGCGATGAAACTCGCCGCTTGCCGCATCGCTTCGCGTTGCAGCACTTCAGCAATCGATCCACCTGCAACGAGTTCAGGCAACCACGCGCGCCGCGACTGCTTGCATGCCTCAATGAGAATGCGCTGCCAACGATCGTTGCGCGCGAGTTTCTCTTCGTCGACGACACTGCGCTCACAATCGATCGGAATGAATCGATCGACGCCTGCTTGGGTCGCCATGTCTAACAACGTCGCGAGACGATCACCCTTTGGAAGTGCGCACGCAATCGTCAATGTGCGCTGCACGCGCGGAGTCAGTCGCACGCTCTCCACGCGCGCGAATCGTTCTCCACCGCGCGATCGTCCATCGATGATCTCTGCGCTCGCGGTCGTACCGAAACCGTCGAAGAATGTGACGATGTCGCCAGTGCCAAGCCGTCGAGCACCGAGCGCGTGCTTCGCTTCCTGCGCAGAAATCTCGACCTCGCTGCCCACTCCGCCAATTGCCTGCACGGAAATCCACACGTCAGCCATTGGAAACTCCTGTGCGCGGGTGCGCGTAGACATCGAATCGCAGAAGCATGCCGTGTAACGACCACGATGGCCGTTCTTGCGCGAAGTCGCCTGCATGATCGGGACGCTTCACGACGATCCGCTCGACGCCCACTGCGCGGGCAGTCGCAAGCAGCGATCGTTCATTCGAAATGCGCTGCTCTTCGGACTCTTCGCCGAGAAGCTCTTTGAGGATTTGCATTTCCTTCGGTGGCAATGCGCTCTTCTTTCGCTTCGGCGGGAACATCGGATCGAGAAGTACCGCGGTCGATTCCGTTGTGACGCCTTGACTCGCATACTCCGCAAATGCGCGCGCTGCGTCGAGTGCACACAACGCAATGCGTGATGCTGTCTCGCGAATCGCTGCATCCGTCGATGCGTTTGCGCGCGAAAGTCCATCGCTCCCGAGCGCAAATACGAACGGATCACGCTCGGAGGCAAACACACGACAGCCGGATGCTGCGATCAACCATGCGTCGGTGAGAAGTCCAGCCGTCGCGTCGAAGACTTGTTGCGCATCTCCAATCGCACGGACGAGCGGTTGCCGCCGGAGCGCATTCGCAGAACCGAGAATGACTTTGGAGAAGTCCACATGGATGCCGCGTCCGCATTTCTCCGCGCTACGCCGAAGTTCGAGCCGCCCTTCCGCGTCCCTCGCAAGCACATGCGTTGGGGTGGAAGTACACGTCGCCGGAAGCGCGTGGCGCAGCGGATCTTCGGCGGGTAACTCGATGAAAATAGCGCGCGGCATGAGGTCGGGAGCAAGGGACGTCGGGCAGGATGTCGAGAAAGTAGCCGACACGGGGGTTTTGTACACTCGGGACATGACCGCGACCGCCACGCTTGCTCCCGTCTTCAGCAACATTCTCGAGATGATTGGGAACACCCCAATGCTCGAACTCAAGCGGTTCGACGTCGGCCCCTGCCGCTTGTTCGTGAAGATGGAGTGCCTCAACCCTGGCAATTCGATCAAGGACCGCATCGCGGTGACGATGATTGATGCTGCAGAGAAGTCCGGCAAGCTTCGCGCAGGTGGTCGCATCGTCGAAGCAACTGCCGGCAACACCGGACTCGCGCTCGCGCTCATCGCAGGACAGAAGGGCTACCGGCTCACGGTCGTCATGCCAGACAAGATGAGTGACGAAAAGATTTCGCATCTACGCGCGATGGGTGCTGAGGTGATCCTCACTCGCTCGGATGTTGCGAAGGGACATCCTGAGTACTACCAAGACATCGCTGAGCGCATCGCGCGGGAAGACCCCGATGCATTCTTCGTGAATCAGTTCGCGAACCCTGCGAATGTCCAAGCGCATTACGAAACCACTGCGCCAGAAATTTGGGCTCAGCTCGATGGCAAAATCGACGCGTTTGTTGCGGGCGTCGGCTCCGGCGGCACCGTGAGTGGTGTGGGTCGCTACTTCAAGGAACGCAATCCTGCGTGCGAGATTGTGCTTGCAGATCCGGTGGGATCGATCCTCGCGCCGCTCGTGAATGAAAAGAAAACCATCCCGCCAGGATCATGGCTCGTCGAAGGCATCGGCGAAGATTTCATTCCTTCCATTCTCGACATGACGCTCGTCGACAAGGCGTATGCGATCACCGATGCAGAGTCTTTCGAAGTCGCGCGCGAGCTTCTCAAACTCGAAGGCGTGCTCGCAGGCTCTTCCGTCGGCACGCTGCTCGCCGCTGCATTGAAGTACTGCCGCGAGCAAACGACGCCGAAGATAGTGGTGACGCTCATCTGCGACAACGGTGCCAAGTACCTCTCGAAGATGTTCAACGACTTCTGGATGGTCGACAACGGATTTATTGCGCGACCAACGTACGGTGACATTCGCGATCTCATCGCGCGCCGCCATCTTGAGCGCGAAGACTTCTGCCTCACGCCGAGCGTGCCGATTGCACAGGCGATTAAGCGCATGCGGATGTACTCCGTCTCGCAGATGGCAGTGCTCGATGAACACGATCGCGTCGTCGGTATTCTCGATGAAAGCGATGTGCTCCTCGCACTCGTGCGCGATCGCGACTGTTCCCGAAACCCCGTCCGTGACTTCATGTCGAGCCGCGTGGAAACCGTGAAGCCCACAGCGAGCGTGCAAGACTTGATCCCAGTGTTCCGCGCCGATCGCGTCGCTGTCGTCGCGGATGCGAAGCACTTCTACGGACTCATCACGCGCATCGATCTCATTAACTACCTTCGAAAGCAACTCTGAGTTTCTTTATGCCCACTCGCCCAACCCACCCTGCCACCGATTGCATTCACGGCGGACAACATCCCGACCCCTCAACGGGCGCGGTCATGCCTCCCATCTTCACGAGTTCTACATTCATTCAAGAATCCCCAGGTGTCCACAAGGGATTCGAATACTCGCGAAGCCACAACGTCACGCGCTTTGCGTTTGAACGATGCCTCGCGTCGCTCGAAGGCACGCAACTGAGCGAAGACGATGAGCGCACGATGGGCGGATTCGCGTTCGCCTCCGGACTTGCATCGATCGCAACAGCGCTCGAACTCGTTGACGCGGGCGACACAATTCTCTGCATGGACGATGTGTACGGCGGCACGCATCGATTGCTCAATCGTGTGCGCAAGCGAAGCGCTGGCTACAAAGTCGTGCACGCGGATCTCAGCAACACTGCGCTCGCGCAGGAGATCATCAAGAGTTCGAAACCAAAGATGGTGTGGCTTGAAACGCCGACCAATCCAACGCTGAAGCTCGTCGACATTCGCGCGGTGTGCGCAGCCGCTCGCGAAGCCGGCGCGATCTCGGTCGTCGACAACACCTTTGCAACACCGATGCTCACGCGTCCACTCGCACTCGGTGCTGACATCGTGATGCACTCCACCACGAAGTATGTCGGCGGCCACTCCGACACTGTCGGCGGCGCGCTCGTGACTGGATCGAAGCCACTCGCGGAACAACTACGGTTCTTGCAGAACGCGATTGGCAGCGTGATGGGACCGTTCGATGCGTATCTCGGATTGCGCGGACTCAAGACGCTGCATGTGCGCATGGAACGACACTGCGCGAGCGGACTCGTCCTCGCACAGCGACTCGAAGCGCATCCAAAGGTTGCGAGCGTCGTGTATCCAGGACTGAAGAGTCATCCGCAACACGCGCTTGCTTCAGAACAGATGCGCTTTGATGGCGCGCCCGCATTCGGCGGCATGATCACGATCTTCCTCAAGGGCGGCATTGCAGAGAGTCGACGATTCCTCGAAGCCGTGCATCTTTTCGCGCTCGCTGAAAGTCTCGGTGGAGTCGAGAGTCTTATCGAGCACCCAGCCATCATGACGCACGCGAGCATTCCAGAAGCGACGCGAACACAACTAGGCATCAGCGATTCCCTCGTGAGACTCAGCGTTGGTATTGAACATGTCGAAGATCTGTGGAAGGACCTTGAGCACGCGCTTGCGAAGGTCTGATTCCGCACTAGTGTTGTGGTATGCAAGTGACTCGAATTTCACTCCTCGTTCTGAGTGTGCTTGCGATGCGCGCATCGGTGGCGCTCGCACTCGACCCACCAGCGGTTATGCAACCGAGCCTCCTCGCAGGTCCGCCGACGCAATCACAAGCGCCTGCAACACCGTCCTTGCTCGAGCCATCCTTTGATCGTGCGTTCGAGCACGTCACGGGAGAAGTTGGAATCGTCGCAATCCTGAGACTCGAGTTAACGCCCGCGCAGCGCGAGATCGTGATTCGAATCGCCGAGGAGCGGATGGTTGCATTCAATCAAGTCGCAAAGAAGTCGTACGGAAAACTGATCGCGCTGCAAGGAGTTGAAGAACGACTGCAGGGATCCGCGCGCGAGAAAGTTTCTGCCAGCATTGCGCTGCTGCGCGCCTATCTCGCAACTCGCACGATCATTCACCGCGAAAGCGCGCTCGATGCACTTGCCGCGACCAATGCATTCGACGACGCACAACTCAGCACAGCGCGAGAGATGGTGACGGCGTACGAGAAAGCACTCCGTACGGAGCTCGCCCTCGCAACGCCAAACCTCGCGGACGACGAACTCGATCGACGGGTCTACCTCGCGACGCTCGGCGACATCCTCAAAGACAATCTCGAGCTCGACGCAAAAATGGGAAGCGAGGAGTTCGACGCCTTCAGCAGCGCAATCGAACTCACGCCCGTGCAAGAAGAGCGCGTCAAGATGCGATTCACGCCCGTTGCCGTGCAAGAGTTCCTCGGCAATCGTGTCCCTTTGCTCACGCGCGTTCGAGCCCTTCTTGAAGTGAGCCGCGAACTCACCGCTTCGCAGCGCAAACTCGCGTGGAAGTACATTCACGAGAAGGAACGCGCAGTCAACGATTCACGCAAGGATTCGCGCAAGGATTCGGCTGAGGATGCGATGAGCGTCCCTGCGCCAGCGCCGATGATGTCAGAGTGAGACGTTCCATCGACCCTCACGCCACCACGCGATCTTTGGATCCACACGGAAGAGCGCACCGAGATCCGAGACATCGATTTCCACAAGCGGCGCGCCGCTCGTGATCGCGATATCAATCGACAGCGGTCGTGGTTGCGGCATGAGGAGTGCAGCTTCAAGCAACAACATTCGTCGAAGCGCTGCGTTGTCGAGGACAGGACGAGTTCCTCCGCGAAGCGTCCGACACTCTCGTTCGAATCCCTCGCGTCCACCAGGAATCATCGCGTCGTATTCATCGAGCAATGACTCAGCGCTCGCAGCGCGAATCGTCGCGAGCGCGACTTGCCCACGCCCGATGCGGTAGTACGAGAGCGCTCGCGAAAGCGCGAGTGCCTTGGATGGTTCAATGCCGCCAGCACCACTCACATATTGCGTACCACCAAGGAGAGCAGCTGCGGCTTGCATGCGACGCTTCTCAAGCGGCGTCGACGCGAGCGATGCGCGACCAAGTGCGGCGCTGCGCGCGAGTCGATCGCGATCAAGGGCGCCAGCGAGACCGAACAATTCACGTGCAAGTTGACGCTCTGCTTCGTTAACTGCTGCGTCGGCAACTTCCTCGCCGAGCAGAAAGTAATCGAGTGGCCGCGTTGGATCGAGCGCCTCAAGCCGTACATCCCAGCGCGTGGGCGCCGACGCCGAGACGCCGAGCGCACTCGGAAACATGCAGAAAAGCACTGCAAGACAAGCGATTCGTGTGTGTCGCGCCGTCCTCATGGTTCATCCTCACGATGTGTGACTTCCGCTTCGATGTTCACTGTCACCACTCGAGCAAATCCGATCATCGTCGCTGCGAGTTGGGCGGACGCACTCTGCGCGTTGCTGCGTGCGAGTGCTGTATTGGCAAGAATCTCGCGAAGTGCGGGAGTTGCACTCGGACGCCGCGCCGCTTCGATCGCTGCAGCTTGTTCAACGAGCGACGCTGCGTCCGCAACGGCGCGTTGCAGCGACCCTTCTGCAAGTCCGCGTCGTGCAATGCGAAGTCTCTCAAGCTCCGCTGGAGCGGCGGGAAATGGTTCCGTCAGAAACCGGTCATCCGCAGCGACTCGCACCGCGCCGCCGAGCGCTGCGATCGAACCATCAAGCGTGACTGGGATATCCATGAGCAGAATGCTCGGCGCATACAGGACTGTGATCGCGTTCGCGCTGCCTATCACGCGCATCGACATGCGATCCACCGCCGCATCCGCGCTTGACTCAAGCGAAAGTATTCGCTCCACCAACGCCGCGCGCGCAACCGGAATCCAATCGCGACCAGTGAACTCTCGATTCAAGAGTGCTGCGAGAAACGCCGCCGCCTCTTCGCGCGGCTTCTGCTCAGCGAGTGCATCAAGCACCGCGAGCAAGACTGTCTTGCCACTCGCGAACTTGTCCGCAATCGCGCCCTGCGCGGCTCGTCGAGTGTCGTTCGCATTGCCAGCGAACGCCTCACGCGCAAGGACTTCCGCATCGCGTGGTCCGAGGTCCCCTGTGGCGGGCATCGCACGCAACGACGCGATGCGCTTCTGTCGTTCATCCGCATTCAACCCAGGCCGTGTGAACTCGTCAGCCCATGCGCCGTCGGATGAACCTGAAGGTCGCAAGCCACTTTCGCCCGCAAACGCTGCTTCAAGCGCACGGCGATCAAGTTTGAGCGCTTCGCCACTCGCACTCAACGCACGCCCCGCATCTGCAGCCTTTCCCGCGTCGAACAGTCGAACAGCGTGCACGACTTCAAGCGCGCTCTCTGCAATCGCAAGCGACTCCACATCGTCATGCGTTGTTTCAAGTTGCGCGGAAAGCGTCGCGATCGACGTTCGAATCAGATCGAGCGTGCTGCTCGCGATGGCGAGGTTTTCCCCCTGCTCACCCGACTCTGCTTTCGGCCACGCGTCGAGAATCCGTCGCAAAGCAGCATCGCGGCGCAGCGCATTCGCATCGACAGGCAGCACCATCTCCGGCGAGAACCATGCGATGCGATGATTTCGATCAAGCATGCTCGTCAATACCCACAGCCGAGTGGCTGCAATCGCGGGATTCGCAAACCACGAGCCGAACGCGGTGCGCGCCTGATCGCCAGACACGCCGCGGTTCGACCAGTCGATATCCGTAATCAATCGACCAAGGGCATCGCTCGCGTCATTCTGCAAGTCAATCGGCGCAACGTTGAGGAGGATCGCCTCAATCGCAATGAGACGCGCACCTTCACGCAATTTCGCATTCTCACTCGCGGCGTCCACTGCTTCGAGCCAGCGCGACCAATCATCGAGCGTCACTGTGGCAAGTCCTGTGGTCGTCGCATCCGCAAGCGCATGCGCACTGTGCGAGAGACTCGCAATTGCGGCGTAGTTGAATCGCTGCGTCGTGACGGACGCTGGAATCGACACTCCATCTCGACGCAACGCTTCACGCGCTGCACTCGC
>Ga0209553_1001985_pt1 | contig 10124 bp, 9 predicted proteins | sample LauGreFBDMM110DN_2_FD_188217 | JGI IMG/M metagenome (GOLD analysis project Ga0209553, IMG submission 188217) | Freshwater lake microbial communities from Lake Michigan, USA - Fa13.BD.MM110.DN (SPAdes) (version 2) | ecosystem: Environmental > Aquatic > Freshwater > Lake | place: Lake Michigan, USA...
CCACCAATGAACTAGAAATTGGCCTGCCCGACAGGAATTGAACCTGTAACCCCCAACTTAGAAGGTTGGTGCTCTATCCAGTTGAGCTACGGGCAGCTTAACAACACAAAGCGTGTTACAGAAAATCCTTTTTTTCTATAATAAGTAAGATGCTAAATCTGGTCGGGGTGGAGAGATTCGAACTCCCGACATCCTGCTCCCAAAGCAGGCGCGCTACCAGACTACGCTACACCCCGAGGGCGAGAATATAGCCTAATTAAGGGCTGAGGTCAAATGAAGCCGCCGTCTTAGACCTCGGCATTTCTTCTATTTACGCTGGTTTAGCGGCTTTTTTATGGCCTGATTTACCTTTTTTACCCTTACATGCATTAAGCTCTTCTTTAGACAATGTACCATCACGGTCTTTATCCATAAGATCGAAATCCTCTTTGCAAACAACCTTTGCTTCTTCACGATCCAGGGTTCCATCACGATCTTTGTCGGCTTCTTCAAATGATTTTTTTGTATGCATTTTACAATGCTCACCCTTATCATGATGGTCTGCAAAAATAGGTGGATTTAAACCGAAAATTAATCCTAGTGAAATTATTACCCAAACACTTTTCTTCATGATCTTAAAGCTCCTCTTAAAAAAATAATTTATATTAATCATACTCTTTGATGCTTCTTCTTACAAAAGATTCACCAAGTATGGAACAAATTTAAAATTCAATATGTTAAGATAATTTTTTTATTGATGGATCAATTCATGTCAGCCAAGATAATTGATGGTAAAGCGATTGCTGAAAATCTTCTTCAAGATCTCAAAAAAGAAATTGATGTGAGATCAAAAAAAGGTATTCGCAATCCCAGTTTAGCGGTCGTTCTTATAGGCTCTAATCCTGCGTCGTCCATCTATGTCAAAAATAAACGTTTGGCCTGTGAAAAAATTGGCGTCAAGTCGATTGCTTATGACTTACCTAATGAAACTTCTGAAAAAGAACTTTTAACACTTATTGAAACATTAAATAATGATACTAGTATTGATGGCATCTTAGTTCAGTCACCTTTACCTTCACACATTAATAATGACGTCATTTTTGAAAATATTTCACCACTTAAAGATGTCGATGGATTTCATCCTAAAAATATTGGCCTTTTAGCAATAAAGCGGCCCCAATTAAGGTCTTGCACTCCCTATGGTGTCATGAAGCTTATTAAAGCCACCCAGCTGGCAATCCAAGGGCTTGATGCAATCGTGGTTGGTTCATCAAATCATGTTGGCCGCCCTATGGCCTTAGAGCTTCTTTTAGGAGGCTGCACCGTTACTATATGTAATCGCTATACCCAAAAACTCCAACAAAAAATTGAATTGGCGGACATTGTTGTGGCAGCGGCTGGCATACCAGACATGATTAAAGGAAGCTGGATTAAACCTGGTGCTATTGCAATTGATATTGGTATCAATAGGGTTGAGAGCGGAAAAATAATAGGTGATATTGAATTTGATATCGCAAAAACAAGGGCTGGTTTTATTACTCCTGTCCCAGGCGGCGTCGGACCTATGACGGTTGCAACATTAATGGAAAATACGCTTCTCGCACAAAAGCTATCCACCCAATAAATAGTCGTAAATTACGTCAATTACATCTTGCTTTCATAGTCGATCAGTGTAAACTTTCGCGATTATTTGCATTTGTTTTTACTTTAGGATTAAAAAATGGCAGTTAAAAAAGTAGCTAAAAAAGTCGTGGCAAAGAAAAAAGCTCCAGTTAAAAAAGTTGTAGCTAAGAAAAAAGCTCCAGTTAAAAAAGTTGTGGCAAAGAAAAAGCCGACTCCTAAAAAGGTTGTCGCTAAAAAAATCGTTGCAAAGAAAAAAGCTCCAGTTAAAAAAGTTGTAGCTAAGAAAAAGCCGACTCCTAAAAAGGTTGTCGCTAAAAAAATCGTTGCAAAGAAAAAAGCTCCAGTTAAAAAAGTTGTAGCTAAGAAAAAACCAGCACCTAAAATGGTTGTAGTTAAAAAAGTTGCATCTAAGAAACCTGTCCCTGCAAAAATTGTCCCTCTTAAAGTTAAAAGCTCATCTCAAAAGGGTCTAAAACAATTTAGATCTTATGAAGCTAAAAAAGGTGAGGGCTACATGAGTAAAAGCCAGCTTAATCATTTCCGCAGCATTCTTAATGAATGGAAAACAGAATTAAGTCATGATATGGATCGCACAGTGCATACAATGCAAGATGAGCTGACCTCACATGCAGATCCAAACGATCGTGCAAGCCAAGAATCGGATATGGCGCTTGAACTTAGAAATCGTGACCGTGAACGCAAACTTATCAAAAAAATAGATGAGACTTTAAGAAATATCGAAAGCCAAGATTATGGATACTGCACAGGCTGTGGCGAAGAAATTGGTCTAAAACGTTTAGAGGCTCGTCCCACTGCAACACTCTGTATTGATTGCAAAACACTTGATGAGATCCGCGAAAAACAAATGGCAGGTTAATTGATTTATTTAAATAAAAAAACCCGGGATCTCCCGGGTTTTTTGTTGTCTTAAATTAATCTAAGACACTTAGTCTGCTTTCTTGCTTTCTGCTTTTTCTTCAGCAGCCGGAGGCTCAATCAGTGCTTTTGCACTTACACGAACACGGCCCTTGTCATCCACTTCAATTACTTGTACTTTAACTTTTTGTCCTTCAGACAAGAAGTCAGTCACCGCATTCACACGTTGATGAGCAATTTGTGAAATGTGGAGTAAGCCATCTTTACCAGGAAGAAGAGATACAATTGCACCAAAATCTAACATCTTAATCACAGTACCTTCGTAGATTTGACCTACTTCAATTTCTGCTGTGATTTCTAAAATACGACGCTTCGCTTCTTCACCTTGAAGACCATCCACACAAGCAATCTTAATAGTACCGTCATCTTCGATATCAATCGTAGCACCGGTTTCTTCAGTTAAGGCTTTAATCACTGATCCGCCTTTACCGATCACCTCGCGAATTTTATCTGGGTGAATTTTCACAGTAATAATTCTTGGTGCAAATGTAGATAGCTCTTGACGGCTACCTTTCATTTCTTTTTTCATGATTGCTAAAATATGTTCACGTCCCTCTTTAGCTTGGCTCAATGCCACTTGCATAATTTCAGTGGTGATACCTGTAATTTTAATATCCATTTGAAGCGCTGTAATACCATCTTCAGTACCTGCCACTTTAAAATCCATATCACCTAAATGATCTTCATCACCTAAGATATCTGTCAAAACAGCAACACGATTGCCTTCTTTAATAAGACCCATCGCAATACCTGCCACGTGAGCTTTGATTGGGACACCAGCGTCCATCAATGCTAAACAACCGCCACATACAGATGCCATAGAGCTTGAACCATTTGATTCTGTAATTTCAGAAACTAAACGCATCGTATAGCTAAAATCTTCTTTAGAAGGGAGGACAGCAAGCAATGCACGCTTTGCTAATCGACCATGACCAATTTCACGACGCTTAGGTGTGCCCACACGTCCTGTTTCACCTGTTGCATAAGGAGGCATATTGTAATGAAGCATGAAGCGGTCTGAATACTCACCTTGAAGTGCATCAATCGTTTGCTCATCGCGACCTGTGCCTAATGTAGCAATTACAAGTGCTTGCGTTTCACCACGTGTGAAAAGTGCTGAACCGTGAGTTCTAGGAAGTACACTTGATCTAATCGCAATCGGTCTGACTGTGCGAGTATCTCGTCCGTCGATACGTGGCTCTCCATCTAAAATTTGTGTACGCACTGTTTTTGCTTCTAAATTAAAAAATTCATTTTTAATTTTATTAGTTTCGGTAGTATCTGTTTCTTCAGTAATAAGCTCTGCGAATACTTTATTTTTAATTTCATCTAGCTTAGCTGAGCGCTCGCCTTTTGATTTAATTTGAAATGCAGCGTGAACATCTTTTGCTGCTAAATCATGAATCTTTTTAATGAGCGCTTTATCAGGTTCAGGGGCAACCCAATCCCATGGCTCTTTGCCAACTTCTTTAGCTAATTCATTAATCATTTTGATCACAGCTTGCATTTCTTTATGGCCATGAAGTACAGCGCCTAACATAACGCTTTCAGGTAATTCCTTTGCTTCTGATTCAACCATTAATACAGCCGAGTCTGTTGCCGCAACAACAAGATCAAGTTCACTTTCTTTTAATTGTGATGCTGTTGGATTAGTCACATACTCTTCGTTGATATATCCCACGCGCGCAGCACCAATTGGCCCATAGAAAGGAATGCCTGAGATAGCTAATGCTGCTGAAGCGCCAATGATTGCTGGAATATCAGAATCAATTTCACTATCAGATGACACGACCATCGCCACGATTTGAATTTCGTTGTAAAAACTTTCTGGAAATAAAGGACGTAATGGACGATCAATTAAACGTGAAGTCAGTGTTTCTTTTTCGCTTGGACGTGCTTCTCGTTTGAAAAAACCGCCAGGAATTTTACCTGCAGCATATGTTTTTTCCTGATAATCAACTGTGAGGGGGAAAAAATCTTGTCCTGCTTTAACATCATGTCTGCCTACGACTGTCACTAATACCGCTGTATCACCATAACTTACCAATACTGCGCCATCTGCTTGTCTTGCTATCTCGCCTGTTTCCAGTGTTAAGGTGTGTGCACCAAATTGAATACTCTTCTTAATTGCTTTAAACATAATTTACCCTTTTCTTTTTTCATCCGTTATTCACTTCTTAATAACGAATACATTAACTAACATTTAACATCCAATAAAAAAGCCGAGGCATCTTCCTTTTTAAGAAGGGTTGCAATCGGCTTCAAAACTTACGAATCAAAAATTTCTTAAACTAATTAATTTAAATAGTTAAAAAAATTATTTACGTAAACCTAGACGCTCAATCAACGACTTGTGATAAGTGCAACTTGCACTTCTGGGGATCCTGTATCGTTCTTTGCCTGTTGATATTCACTTACAACTTTGGCTCTTTCAGCTGCTGTTGATGCCATTTAATCTTCTCTCCTCATTCAGAACCGCGTATTTTAATTGTATTCTTTTGATTTAACAATATGTTTTTTATAATATATTTGCTATTAAGCGCTTAGGAAGCAGGTGTCCTTGAAGGTCGGGCTGGCCCACCCCTAAAAACTTACCTGAAGCGCTATATAAGCGTAATTCTTCTTCATTTTTACTAATAAAATCAATGCTTTGCCCTTTTTTAATCGCTTCTGTTTCAGTCGAAGTCAGCTCAATCGATGATAGCCCTTCTAATAATGCATCGATAGGCAAAAGTATTTTTTCTCGAGATGCAACGGCTATAGCCTCAAGAGCTTCGATCGAGAGGGCATCTGACAACTGAAAATTGCCCGTTTGGGTTCTTTCTAAGCCCTTTAAGTGAGCGCCACACCCTAGTGCTTGCCCAATATCTTCTGCCAAAGTACGAATATAAGTCCCCTTGCTGCAGGAAACTTCAAGAGTCGTGACACTGCCTTCAACTTTTATAAGCTTGATGTCATAGATGGTGATTTGTCTAGATTTGCGTTCAATTTCAATCCCTTTTCTTGCATATTCATAGAGGGGCTTGCCTTCAAATTTCAATGCGGAATACATCGGGGGTATTTGTGTAATATCGCCTATAAATTTTTGCAGCGTTTCTTTCAATTGGACTTCATTAAAAATAACCTCTTTTTCTGAAATCACCTCACCTTCTTGATCGCCAGTCGTAGTGGTCACGCCGAATTGAATTGTTGCGATATAAGTTTTGTTAGCATTAAGAAGACGGTGTGAAAATTTTGTAGCCTCACCTAAGCAAATAGGAAGAAGTCCTGAGGCCATAGGATCAAGCGTACCTGTGTGTCCTGCTTTTTTTGCATTAAATAACCATTGGATTTTTTTTAAGGCTTGATTGGATGAAAATCCAAGTGGCTTATTGAGTAAAAAAACGCCATCAATCTCGCGCTTCGTAGACTTCTTTTGCATGAAAATAAATTACTGAGGAGGTAGTGCGTCTTTAATGAGTTGTGAAATCTTCATCCCCTCATCAATCGACGTATCGTAAACAAAATGAAGTTGTGGGATGCCGCGTGTCGCCATACGTTTTGATAATTGCGCACGTAAATATCCTGTCGAGCGATCTAGGCCTTGCATGATTAAAGGGTCATTTGTAGGAGAAGTAAAATATATTTTAGCGTGGAGTAAGTCAGGGGTGACTTGAACTTCAGTGATCGTCAACATTCCCACAGCAGGATCCTTGAGTTCTGACTGAATAAGCTCTGCGAGTTCTCGTTTTATTTGTTCTGAAATGCGATCACTTCTTGCATAAGAGCGATTCACCATGGTTAAAGCTTACGCGCGATCTCAACGACTTCAAACACTTCGAGCATGTCGCCCACTTCAATTTCATTGAAGTTTTTAATAGAGAGTCCGCACTCGAAATTATTTTTAACTTCTTTCACATCATCTTTGAAGCGTTTTAATGAATCAAGTTCGCCTGAATGAATGACGACATTGTCTCTTAAGACTCGCACCATTGAACTTCTTCTAATCACACCGTCTTGAACATAACAACCCGCAATGGAGCCGATTTTAGAAATTTTAAATACTTCACGAATTTCAACCATGCCGATGATGCTTTCTTTTTGCTCAGGTGATAACAATCCACCAAGGGCTGCTTTCACTTGATCAACAGCTTCGTAAATAATACTGTAATAGTGCACATCGACTTCAAGTGAATCTATCAATTTACGCGCGCCTGCTTCCGCTCTTACGTTAAATGCAATAAGAATGGCTTTCGATGCGCTCGCTAAGTTCACATCAGATTCAGTCACAGCACCAACGCCTATATGAATGACATTCACTTTAACTTCGTCGGTAGATAATTTTTGTAATGATGTAGATAGCGCTTCGCAAGAACCTTGCACATCAGATTTAATAATGAGTGGTAAAACTTTTACGTTACCCTCAGCCATTTGGTCAAATATATTTGCAAGTTTTGCAGCTTGTTGTTTTGCTAATTTCACATCTCTAAATTTACCTTGACGGAATAGAGCAATTTCACGGGCTTTTCGTTCATCATTTAATACAACAACTTCTTCGCCTGCGTTCGGCACATCTGCTAAACCTAATACTTCAACAGGCATAGAAGGTCCTGCTTCTTTAATTTCTTTACCGGTTTCATCAAGCATCGCACGAATGCGACCAAAAGCTGATCCCGCTAATAATGTATCGCCGCGTTTTAAAGTACCTGACTGAATAAGAACAGTGGCTACAGGGCCTCGGCCTTTATCTAGACGGCCTTCAATCACAATACCCTTGGCAGGCGTATTTTTAGACGCTTTTAATTCAAGCACTTCGGCTTGAAGTAGCACTGATTCAAGGAGTTTATCGATACCTTGTCCTGATTTTGCTGAAACTTCCACAAACATGGTGTCACCACCGAAATCTTCAGGCACCACTTCTTGCGCTACAAGCTCCATTTTTACGCGCTCAGGAGAGGCATCAGGTTTATCAATTTTATTAATCGCAACCACGAGAGGCACATTGGCTGCTTTTGCATGATGAATTGCTTCAATCGTTTGTGGCATCACACCGTCATCTGCTGCCACTACTAAAATCACAATATCAGTAGCCTTAGCGCCGCGAGCTCGCATTGCAGTGAAAGCCTCATGGCCTGGAGTATCTAAAAAAGTCACCATGCCGCGCGGTGTTTCTACATGGTATGCACCAATATGTTGTGTAATGCCGCCTGCTTCACCAGAGGCCACGCGTGTGGTTCTAATATAATCAAGCAATGAAGTTTTACCGTGATCTACGTGACCCATTACAGTGACCACTGGCGGTCGTGTTTCTAATATAGCTTCTATGCTTGAATCTTGCTCGATTAGCGCGTCAGGATCATCATCTAAAGCCGCAACGGGCGTATGTCCCATTTCACCTACTACAATCATTCCAGTGTCTTGATCTAAAATTTGATTAATGGTGACCATCATGCCCATATTCATAAGCACTTTAATGACCTCAGTGGCCTTCACTGACATCTTATGTGCTAAGTCAGCAACCGAAATTGTTTCAGGCACATGAATGTCTCGAATAATCGGTTCAGTAGGTGCTACAAAAGTTGACTCTTCATTCTCTTCGCGAGATTTTGATCTTGATTTAGGTGAGCGCCATCCTGAAGAAGCACTGGAGTCGCCACGTCCTTTGAGTGTACGTTTTTTAAATTCACGATCGGACCAATCTTTTTCACTCTTATCTACTTGCTTTTCTTTAGTTTCAACTTTAACACCTGCTTTAGAAGCGGGACGATGAAGTGTGCCTTCGCTTAATTTAGCTGCCGGTGCATCATTTGCTTTCGCATTGATAATTGATCTTCGCCAAGCACGTGTGTTTTTGATTGAGTTTGAGCGACTGTTTCAACAGGTTTAGATTCCACAATAGGGGTATCGACCGGTTGTCCATCTTCTCGTCTTACGAGTACACGTTTTTTGCGCACCTCAACTTGAATGGTGCGAGCACGTCCTGTGCTATCCGTTTTTTTAATCTCTTTATTTTGTTTGTGCGTTAAAGTGATTTTGTTTTTTGGTACTTGAGTTTGGCCATGCTCTTTACGAAGATATTCGAGAAGAGCTGATTTATCTATTTCGCTTAATGAATCTTCTGCTACTGATTTATTCACGCCAGCGCTTTTAAGCTGTTCGATTAATAAATCAACAGGCAATCCTAATTCTTCAGCAAATTTAGTGACGGTTGATTGTCCCATTTAGTACCTCATAATATTCATCGTAGGGTGAATGTACCTTTAAACAAACCAAGGCGCTCTAGCAGTCATGATTAACTGTTTCGCACGCTCTTCATCCATTGAAGTCATTTCAACCAATTCATCTACAGCAAGATCTGCAAGATCATCCATTTTCGAAATACCTTTTGAAGCAAGAAGGTTAGCCGTAGCGTCATCCATGCCTTCCATTGTGAGAAGGTCTTCTGCCGCTTCTTCAACTTTTTCTTCTTTTGCAATCGCTTCAGTGAGAAGAGCTGCACGTGCGCGCGAACGAAGTTCATTCACCGTATCTTCATCGAACGCTTCGATCTCTACCATCTCTTGCAATGGCACATAAGCAATTTCTTCTAGCGTGCTAAATCCTTCTTGCACAAGAATGTCGGCCACATCTTCGTCCACATCAAGTTTCGCCATGAATAATTGGCTCGTACTTGCATATTCTTCTTCATTTTTCTTAGAGGACTCTTCTTCTGTCAGAATATTAATATTCCAACCTGTAAGCTCAGAGGCAAGACGAACGTTTTGTCCATTTCGCCCAATTGCTTGCGCTAAATTTTCTTCATTCACTACAACATCCATACTGTGTTTTTCTTCATCGACCACAATGCTTGAAACTTCAGCCGGTGCCATCGCATTGATAACAAATTGTGCTGGCTCCATGGACCATAAAACAATATCGACACGCTCTCCTGCAAGCTCACCTGTCACTGCTTGAACCCTTGATCCTCGCATACCTACACATGTGCCTACTGGATCAATTCTTTGATCATTTGCTTTCACAGCAATTTTTGAACGCAACCCTGGGTCACGTGATGCCGATTTAATTTCTAGTAAGCCTTCTTCAATTTCTGGTACTTCAAGCTCAAATAAACGCACAAGAAATTCAGGTGCTGTTCTAGATAAAATAAGCTGTGGTCCGCGATGACTTCTTTCAACGTTTGTCAGATAGGCTCTTACACGATCGCCAATACGTAAATTTTCTTTAGGAATCATTTGATCACGAGGAAGGACCGCTTCAATACGACCCACTTCAATGATCCCATTACCGCGATCCATACGTTTGATTACACCGGTCACTAATTTTTCATTGCGGCCCAAGAAATCTTCTAAAATTTGTTCTCTTTCAGCTTCGCGTACTTTTTGTAAGATGACTTGTTTTGCAGCTTGTGCGCCGATACGTCCAAATTCAATCGACTCCAAAGGCACTTCAATCGTATCGTTTTCGACCTTGCCTTCAGCGCGAGGATCCAGAAGAGAAATTTGAGCGTGTTCATTCTCAATGAGCTCATCATTTAAAAAAGTCCAACGTCTAAAAGATTTATATTCACCTGTGTCACGATCAATTTCAACGCGCACATCAATATCTTC
>Ga0209553_1001988_pt1 | contig 10114 bp, 4 predicted proteins | sample LauGreFBDMM110DN_2_FD_188217 | JGI IMG/M metagenome (GOLD analysis project Ga0209553, IMG submission 188217) | Freshwater lake microbial communities from Lake Michigan, USA - Fa13.BD.MM110.DN (SPAdes) (version 2) | ecosystem: Environmental > Aquatic > Freshwater > Lake | place: Lake Michigan, USA...
GCCTAGGTTTATCATAGTACATACCCGCAGAGTTGGTTACTCCCCTGCGACTACTCTGGAAAGTTCTTCATCGATGGCTTTCATCTCGTCGCTTTCCTTATTGGATTGCCACCAAGCCCAAGCAACAGCAATTAGGCCTACGCCAAGAATGGCAATGCCAATGGTGTAGCGTTGGCCAACAATATTGCCATCTTTGAGATTGTAATTCATAACCAGTGGTAGAATTAAAAGACTAACCATGTTCATAACTTTGATAAGAGGGTTGATAGCAGGGCCAGCGGTATCTTTAAGAGGATCGCCAACCGTATCGCCTGTAACCGAAGCCTTATGAGCTTCAGAACCCTTGCCAGAGGTTGAAGTTTTAGGTTGGTCTTCGATAGTTTTCTTTGCGTTATCCCAAGCACCACCTGCGTTAGCCATGAAAACGGCAAGCATCTGGCCGATGAGAATCATACCAGCAAGGAAACCGCCAAGGGCATAAGGCCCCATGGCAAAACCAACAACAACAGGAGCAAAGATTGCTAATAAACCAGGTCCAACGAGTTCTTTCTGAGCAGTACTGGTACAAATATCAACCACTCTGCCGTAGTTTGGCCTTTTCGTTCCAGCCCAGATTTCTTTATCACGGAATTGAGCACGACATTCTTGAACGATCAAGAATGCAGCGCGACCAACTGCTCGGATAGTCATACTGCTGAAAAGGAAAGGAACCGCACCACCCAAAAGCATACCGATGAATACATAAGAATCAGCAAGATTGAGCTTGGCAGCCCCTTCAGCAAATTCAGCAGCACTCAGCGTGGTGATAGCGTCTTCGCCTTTTCCTGTTGCTACGACAGCGATAAAGCTGGCAAACAACGAGACTGCAGCAAGAACAGCAGAACCAATAGCAATACCCTTGGTAATAGCCTTGGTGGTATTCCCCACGGCATCAAGATCTGCAAGGGTCTGACGAGCAATTTTATAATCTTCTTCATTCATGTAGTTAGGGTCTTCAGGAGGCAAAGGCTGGTTGTTCTGGTCACGATTGTAACCCATTTCACCAATACCGTTTGCGTTGTCAGCAATGGGGCCAAAAACATCCATACTAATGATGTTGCCTGTAAGGGTAAGCATGCCGATGCCACACATTGCAACACCATAGGCGATAAAAATTGGGTTGGTGCCGCTGTAGACCAAAACGGACCCGAGAAGGGCGACCGAAATAATCAACACAGACCAAACGGCACTTTCATAACCAAGTGCAATACCGGAAATGATGTTGGTTGCATGCCCAGTACGACAAGATTTCGCCAGTTGTTTGACGGGATCGTGCTCAGTGCTGGTCCAGTAATCGGTACACCAGTGAAGTGCAAGAGCTAGGGCAATACCAATCAAGCAGGTTAGGATAGGGCGATAATCAAAGCCTACATAAAGTGGCATGTAATTTTGAGCAACCTTGACCATATCTTCGGAAGCAATTTTCGCTTGGCTATCAGGATTAGATTTCTTCCAGATCAAAGTCAAATCAGCAACATATTTATCACGAGCTACAGAATAGTTATCCCGGGCGACTTGATCAAGTTTTTTAAGTTCATCCCTGGATTTGATAACTAGGGGCACCAGAGTTGAACCGGCGTTGGCCTTTGTTAGGCTTTCAACAAAGCTTGGTTCAGTATAAAGCCCGCGTTTTATGGATTCACCGATCAAATATTCTGGAGTTGGGCGAAGATACAATGCACCCAAGCCACAGATCGCAATAACACTGATGAGCGCACCCAACCAAAAACCGTTGGTAACAGCAGCCATGGCTGCCTTAACACCTTGAGATTTTTCAGCTTTAACTTGGGAAGTTGAAATGATACTTCCAATAACACCAATGGCATGAACCAAAAGTGGGAAGATAACACCCATGTGCCCAAAGCTAGCAAGACCTAAAATAAGGGCTGCAACAATGGTAACTTCATAGCTTTCGAAAATATCCGCAGCCATACCTGCGCAATCGCCAACATTATCGCCAACATTATCAGCAATTGTTGCAGCATTTCTTGGATCATCTTCAGGGATACCCGCTTCGATTTTACCAACAAGATCTGCACCAACATCCGCAGCCTTGGTGTAAATACCACCCCCAACACGCATGAACAACGCCAGCAAGGTTCCACCAAATCCGAAGCCAAGAAGAACTTCGAAGGCTTTCTCACCATAGTAAAGGAAAATGAGCGTGCCACCAAGAAGGCCAAGGCCATCGGTTAACATGCCCGTTACGGTTCCGGAACGATAACCAATCTGCAGTGCCATGCCGAAGCCGTTTTCTCTAGAGCGTGCAGCAGTTGCAACTTTAAGATTTCCAATGGTTGCCATGCTCATACCGAAATAACCAACCATTGCACTGAAAATAGAACCCATAAGGAATGCGATACCACGGCCGATAGCGATTTGCTTTTCGGTGTTGTTGTCAGGTTCGTGCCAAGGCCATTTGGTAACAGTAAGAACAACAGCAAGAATTAAAATGAGCCAGATAATAACTTTAAATTGTCTGGAAAGATAAGCGTTTGCGCCTTCGCGGACAGCCTTGGCAATTTCCTGCATTACAGGGGTGCCATTAGGTTGGCTGTTAACATAGTTTGCAAGGATTTTAGCGTAAAAGAGCCCAGATAAAGCAACGCATAGATTAACAACAAGTGCGATCTTTTCGAATGTAGTGAAGTTAGAATCACTGCTGAAAAGGCTGAAGGGGTGCCAATTGTCACCGCCCTCGCCGGTTCCTCCAGTGCCAATGCCGCTAGCGCCCATAAGGCCCAAAGCAAGAAACCCTACCATCATCCAAAGCCCTCTGGGGGCAAAAGGTTTTGTCTTCCGTGAAAAAATCTTCATCATCATAATTTCCTTACTATTCTCTCAAAGTCAGTTCTAAATAACCACGACCTAAACGACATCATGGCAATAACTTGTCTCGAAGGAAACAAGAAATTCAAAAAAAACACTTATCTCAGCAACGAGCTGAAATCTATGCCGTACTCATCACCTATTAACAATTCAAAATACAAAGGTAAAGTAAGTGGAAGAACGGTCGATGTCTACAAGTATTTTAAAATCTGTTCGTGGAAATTCAATTTCACCTGTTTTTGCCAGTAGGCAAGTAACTGATCATTAAACCATTTTGACTGGCTAAGCTGGATTCCATTGAGGCTTTTTACGGGTGCAAAACAAAAGGAATTGCTCGTGATCAATGCGGCATCTTCAGGCCTTACTTCTGAAGGCAAAATGTCTGCTTCAATCCAAGGGAATCCCGAATCCTTTGCAAATGATTTAACTATGCGCAGGGCAATTCCATCCAAAACTTTTTCAGGTTTCGGGGTTAAAATCTTGAGGTCTGCACCACTTTTGGAAGCATCTTGAAGAATTATTAAATTCGAAGATGCAGTCTCTGTGAGAAAGCCATTTTCATCAAGCAATAAAGCCATGGCTGTTGCTGATCGTTTTTTGACTTCCCTTTCAGCAATCCACCAATGCATCCTGCTGCGCTGTTTGATGGAAGGATTAATGGATAAAGGTGAGGGCTGCAAAATGGAACTGGTGAGTAATTCGACCCCATGTTCCACCCAAGGCCGATATCGAAGAAAAGGAAGTTTGAAAGTGTGCATTCCTAAGGTAGGTAAACCATCGCCTGCCCCGCCAGGTTCACCCAAATAAAACCCAATCGGCCCGGCTGTTGCGAATAGCACCAAGGCCAGATCTTCCTCAGGTTTTAGAAGCAGGCAGTTTCTTTCAATCAATTCTTCAGCAGATTTTACCAATGCTACTTCACTTGTTTTTATGCCAATAAAACATGCTTCGCAATGACCCATGAATCGTTGGATGTGTTCCTTAAGCATAAAAGGTTTGTGCGCAAACGAACGGCTCATATCCGTAACGGTGGCACCCATGACAAAGCCTGCATCATGAAGAGTAAGCACAGCTTCAGATTGAGGAATAAAGTTGCCATTGAACCAAGCTAGATTCGAATTATTATTCACAAAGAATAACCCTGATCACAGAGATTATGCAGCCAGATTGCGTGAATCATGGCAAAGGAAGTCTTCAAGCATAAGAATAGTTTTAGCAGTAGCACCTTGTTGAGAGATAACAAAATCTTTGGCTTTCTGGCCCATTTGTATTCTTAATGATTCATTGGCAAGCAATGTTCGAGCGGTGCAAAGAAGGGAATCAGGCGAAGAAATCATGGAGGCACCGCCCGCATGAATAAGCTGCTCAGCAACCTGCTTGAAATTCCAGATTTTATCACCGAAGAAAACAGCGTTGCCATAGGCCGCAGGTTCAATCATATTCTGCCCGCCTCTTTTTCCGTCCATGCTGCCACCAACAAAAGCAATATCAGCGAGGCCCCAGACAAAGCGAAGTTCACCCAAAGTATCAACAAGAATAATGGAATCGTCAGGCGCTACTGCGGGACCAAGATCAGATCTGTTTTTAAAAGGTAATCCAGTAAGTTCGATTTGCTTTCTTACCTGATTGAAAAGGTCGGGCTGCCTAGGAACAAGAATCAATCGTAAGAGAGGGAATTCTTTTTTTAATACGAGGTAAGCGTTAAGCAGATATTGCTCTTCAGGTGCCTGAGTGCTGCCAGCGACCCAGACAAGTTCATTAGGTTTGATAGCAAACATGGCTTTGAATTTTTCGATGTTAGGAGCGTTGCGAGAAAAAGTAACCCCATCGAATTTTATAGACCCGGTAACTCTGGTAGAAGAGGGAGAAACCCCGATGCGATGCAGAAAATGTTCGGTTTCAATGTTTTGAAGAGCAAAGGCGCTGATTTTAGAAAAGAAAGCTTTGGCAACCCAAGGAAAGTTTAAGTAACGCGCCTGAGTTCGCGGGCTCATCCGTCCATTAATAACCGAGACAGGAAGGTGTTTGACTTTACAACACTGAAGGAAGTTAGGCCAAAGTTCACTTTCTGCCAAAACAATAAGATCGGGCTTGATTTGTGAAAGAGCCTTGTTGATTGACCAGCTGAAATCAAGTGGGAAAAGAAACACATGAAGTCCTTTAAAACACTTCTGTGCTTCTAAAAGCCCGTTGTCTGTTGATGAAGATACGACACAAAGCCAATCGGGCTTGGAAGCTTGAATGCTAGAAACCAACTGGCGTAGGAGGTGGATTTCTCCAACACTCACCCCATGAAACCAAACGGTTTTGGAAACGGAAGAAGTGTTAAAGAACTTGGAGTTACCCGTAAAGCGAGTAGCGAAATTATGAAAGGAACGGCCCTTCCACCAGAAACGCCACGCAAGCCAGGGCGATGCGAGAACAAGGGCCACGAGATAAAAGGAATTTAAAAAGAGGCTCATGGGATTCCTTCCCTAAATTCCTTTCATACGAGATGCAGTGCTAAACCGCATTAGTGCGCATACAACAGTTTTTAAACTTCTTGCCACTACCACAAGAGCAGGGGTCGTTTCTGCCGATTCGTTCGCCAAAGTTCCTGATGGTTTCAACCTTTTTTTCTTGCTTGATCTCTTCGGGGGCGCCATTTGATTGAGCTTCCGGAGCTTGCAGCCTAGGTGCAGATTCATGAGTTGCAGAACCAATAACCCAAACGGTGTCTTGAACTTCATCAGCATCTTCCATGCGGAAAACAATCTCGCTGACTCTTTCTTCAACACCTTCCCACATACCTTCAAATTCTTTCATACCCTCGCGCTTATAAACAGTCTTGGGGTCTTCTTGGGCATAACCTCGTAATCCTACGGTGGACCGTAAATGATCCATCACATAAAGATGATTTTTCCAAGTACTATCGAGTTGGGCGAGAACCAATCCCCGTTCCATGATGCGCATTTCAGGCCGATAGTGATCATCAAAGATGTTCCACATGATCTGCCTAGCAGCATCTTGCGAAACGCCAGTCAGTTTTTCTGTAGGAATTTCGATTTGAAGCTGAGTGCGCATGTAATCGCAAAGATCTTTGGCATCGCCCTCTTCGGAAACCTGTGTGCCATGAAATGCCTCTGCAAGTTTCAGGTCGATATCAGCCTGCCCGATTTCGGGCATGGCTTTATAGCTAACTTGAACAAGGGATTGCTGGATTTCAGCACGAGAAAGAGTGCGGAAGTTTTCTTCTGAAAGATCGCTAGCAAACTGGTGGAATCTGGATTGAGCCCATTTGTATAAGCCTTCACGATTGTATTTTTGGCTTCCGGGAACAGCTTGCGAACTGGTGCCCTCATTCATGAATTTAGCCATGCCCGCAGCAACAGGGAATGTAATTTCCTTTTGGCGATAAAGCTCCTTGGCTTTCCCAACCAGGATTTTTTCAACTTCGGTGGGAGTTTGATTAGGAAGGCTACTTTCAGGAACATCGATCTGAAACTTTAATTTCATCCAGTTTAATAAGGATGATAAACCCCACTTGGGTTGAAGTAAAATGGAGCCCTCTTGAAGGCTTATTTTTTCAACGGAGTCTTCTGTTTGCTTGGCAAGATATTCGACAAGATCGCTTTTGCCAACGGATTTAAGGGTTTTCTCTGCGTTTTCAAGTTCCCAGCGCTTGTTAACCTGATTAGTGAGAGCTTGCCAGTTCCATTCACTTTCATCATCGGACCCAAGGTTTTCTTCGATGAAATCCTGAAGCTGGGTGAGGGTGACCGAGTGTGCCTTATTCTTGGCGTAAAGTTCTGCTTCTTCAAAAGTGGAACGGTCAAAGTCCGAGCCTTTGAATTCCACGCCAAGCTTATCAGAGGCATATTGCGCAAAACTATCAGGACCATATTTGCGATCTAGAAAACGATCGATTGCCATTTTAATTTGATGCGCAATCATCCCGACGATGCGAATCTTGCAATTGGTGTCGTTTAAGATTTCCTGACGATACCCGTAAACCCTGCGCCTCTGGGTGTCCATGACCTCATCGTATTCGAGGAGATGTTTTCTGCTTTCGAAGTGTCTTTCCTCAACTTTTTTCTGGGCTTTTTGAATCTGCCTGCTGACCATAGGGCTTTCAATAGCTTGGCCTTCTTCCATACCCAACCTTGTTAAAACATTTGCAACCCATTCGCCCATGAAAATACGCATGAGATCATCTTGAAGCGAAAGATAAAAACGGCTGGAACCTGGGTCGCCTTGCCTGCCTGCTCGACCACGCAATTGGTTGTCAATTCTGCGTGAGTCATGTCGTTCAGTTCCAACGATATGCAAGCCGCCTAAATCTTTAACCTTGCGCCCCTCTTCCTTCGTTTTTTCTTTGGCTTCGATGTCTGCGATGATGATTTTCCACTCGTCTTCAGGGACATCCAATCGAGATGCATATTTGGTTTTAAGAACGGCCCAAGCCATGGCTTCGGGATTTCCCCCAAGAATAATATCGGTGCCTCGCCCCGCCATGTTTGTCGCAATGGTTAGTGCGCCAATTCTTCCTGCTTGAGAAACGATTTCCGATTCGCGTGCAGCGTGTTCGGGGAGTGCGTTAAGAAGTTCGTGCTTGATGCCTTTTCGCTTTAAGAGTTCGCTAAGCTTGATGGATTTATCAACATCGGTGGTGCCAATAAGAATGGGCCTGCCTGTTTCGTGAACCTCAACAACTTCCTCGACTACCGCTTTCCATTTTTCTTTTTCGCTGCGGAATACGGTGTCCGCATGATTTATGCGAATTAAAGGCCTGTTTGTTGGGATTGCGTAAACTTCAAGCCCGTAGATTTTCCAGAATTCATCCGCTTCGGTCATCGCGGTGCCTGTCATCCCGCAAACCTTTTTGTAAAGCTTGAAGAAGTTCTGCAGGGTAATGGTTGCAAGCGTCTGGGTTTCTTCCTTGATTTTTACCCCTTCGCGGTAATGCTTGGCTTCGACCGCTTGATGCAAACCATCCGACCATTGCCTGCCAACCATTAACCGGCCAGTGAATTCATCGATGATGATGATGCTCATCTCGCCTGTTTCAGGATGGTTCATAACCGCATACTGTTTGTCTTTTTTATAAAGGTGGTGGCCCTTTAGGGAGTTATCAATGAGATGGGGCCATTCCATGTTTCCTGCAGTGTAAAAGCTTTCAACACCAGCAAGTTCTTCTGCTTTACGAATACCTTCATCGGTAAGATGGCAGGTATGTTCTTTTTCTTTGACTTCGAAAAACGGGCCGTTTAGGAATCCCGACTCCGCAGAATCTTTGTTGGCATTTCGTTGTAGGTCTGCTAATCGAACAGCGACTTCGTTTGCTTTGGTGTATTTTCGAAGATCGCTAAAAGCCTGACCAGAAATAATAAGTGGAGTTCGCGCTTCATCGATGAGAATGTTATCCACTTCATCGATAATGGCAAAATGCAGCCCTTTCTGACATTGCTGGCCATATGCATCGTAACTATTATCGCCCCATCGCGCAGGTTTCATGTTGTCGCGCAGGTAATCAAAACCAAATTCGCTGTTGGTGCCGTAGGTGATGTCGCATTCGTAAGCTTCGCGCCTTTGAACTGGATCCATATCGCTTTGTATGAACCCAGCAGTTAAACCGACCCCGCGGTAGATGGGAAGCATCCACTCGCAATCGCGTCTGGCGAGGTAATCATTGACGGTAATGACATGAACGCCTTTGCCTTCCAGAGCACGTAAAACAGCAGGAAGGGTTGCAACCAAAGTTTTACCTTCGCCTGTAACCATTTCTGAGATCATGCCCCGATGCAAGACAATACCGCCAAGCATCTGAACATCGAAGTGCCTCATGTTTTTGGATCTTCGAGCAGATTCTCTACAGGCAGCAAAGGCAACCGGTAAAAGCGAATCCAAGGTCTCGCCTTGGGCAAGCCTGTCGCGAAGTTTGGATGCCATTTGCCTTAGTTCATCATCGCTAAGGGCCAGCATTTCAGGTTCAACATCGTTAATTTTTGCTAGGAGGGTGCCCGGCGTGATTTTCGGAACGCTATCGGGTTTGTTGGAACGAACAAAACCAAGAGATCTGACATATCGTTCGTTGTTATCGCCTAAGATGATAAGCAGTAATTTGCCAAACATTTCAGGGAAAGAGCTAACGAATTCGATTAATTTATCAAGAAAGCTTGTCTGCACTGGCATTGCGCCACTCCTCAGAAAAAACAAAGCATACAACAATGTGGACGCAGTTCAATGATGCAAGTCTAGAAGGGATTGGTAGTTTCGGTCAATATGTAGAAGCATAATAATTTATGGTACCAAATTCCCCAGCAAGTCCTCTGCTGACTTTTTCCTTACCCATCCTACCGTAACAGTTCCCGGTTGAACACCCGCATAAAACTCTAAATGATCGGGTAGCTCTTGCACCAACTCTTTTCTGTCCTTCCCTGATTTTATAAGAAGCAGGGTGTTTGGCCTTTCATTGAGGAACTTCATCAACAAAGGTTTTTCATTTCTAGAGAAAGAAACGACCTCGGCATCGGGGAGGTAAAACGGAGCAGAATCCCATAAATGCGGGTAACAAACCACGAGAGAGGGCATTTGTTTTTCCGCTTTGAGATGCGCCCTAAGGTGCCCCCGCAATGAAAAAATATGGTTGTAAGCTGGAAGGATTTCTCTAATTCCAACATAAAGTGTCAGAAAAAGAACTCCAGCAGTTATTAAAAAGGAAAGTTTTCTTTCGGGTTTTCCAGCTTTAAGCATCACCCAAAAGCAAAGGGCCGTCAGAAAGATAAACCCAAGAATAAAGCCGGTGCCTGGCTTAAAAATACCGCGAAACATCCCCGCAAAAGAAACTCCAAAGCCTGCCAAAAGAAGTACACCCAAAAAATTGAATGCCCCATTTGAAACAGGTGCCAACAAGGTTTTCCAAAAAAGACCCTCTGCATTAGAGCAAAGTACTGCCCTCACTTGACACCCAAGCGCAATTGCAAGCATAGGCAATACAGGCAAAAGATAAATTGGCCTCTTGCTTAATCCCATCGAAAAAAAGATTAATATGACCAATCCCGTCAACAAACCAAATCCCGCAAAGGATCCCAAATACTGCTTACTTGTTTTTGGTTGAAACAACGAACTGATCAACCCCGGAAGTAGGAAAATCCAAGGCATCATTCCAAATAACAATTGAGGTAGGAAAAACCAGAAGGGCTCTTCGTGATCATAAGGGGCTACATACCGTAGAAAATTCTGCCCTATGTAAAAATGCTGAAAGAAA
>Ga0209553_1001993_pt1 | contig 10097 bp, 10 predicted proteins | sample LauGreFBDMM110DN_2_FD_188217 | JGI IMG/M metagenome (GOLD analysis project Ga0209553, IMG submission 188217) | Freshwater lake microbial communities from Lake Michigan, USA - Fa13.BD.MM110.DN (SPAdes) (version 2) | ecosystem: Environmental > Aquatic > Freshwater > Lake | place: Lake Michigan...
CATGCACTTCACCTCGTTCACGCTGAGGCGGGCGGCTATCGACTCCGTCGCGTTGCGCCAGTCACCAAGATTGATCTCCTCGCAGGGAGCGTTGAGGTTGCGCTGCTGCCACGCGCCGATGGCGGGCGCGACTCACTCGCAGAGTTAACAGCGGGTGCTCAGATCGCTGTGGTGGGACCGATCGGCCAACCGATTGAGATTGACAGTGCATCGCAGCAGCTCTTGATCGTCAGTGATGGTGAAGGCTTCGCCTGGGTTCGACTCCTCGCGGCGTCACTAATCAGTGCTGGTCGCAGCGTGGTGCTGCTCGTTGAGGCGCGTACTGCGGTGGAGCTCCCCGCCGCCTCGCTCCTCCCCGAGCAGGTGGAGATCGTGGTCGCCACGGCAGACGGAAGCCTCGGCCATCAGGGGAGTGCTGCAGATTTGATCTCAACGTATTCAGACTGGGCCGACCAGGTGATCGCCTCTGGTGAGCGTGGCCTCCTCAACGCTGTGACAAGCGCAGCGCGCGCAGCGAGTGCGATTGATCGCACCACCGCAAAGGGGAGGCGAAGCACGCGACGCGCAGGTGGGTCACCGCGGCTGCAGCTCCTCATCTCTCATGAGATCGGATGCGGCAGTGGTGTCTGCGGCGGCTGCACATTTAGTAGTGCAAACGAGAGCGTGCGACTCTGCCGCGAAGGACCCGCTGTCTCCGCGCTGGGACTCTCGGCCGGAACCAGGAGGGACTCGTGACCGTAGAGCGTACGAGTCCGAGCAGCGTGGAGGCGCGGTTCAGCCTGAGCGGCCAGCGCCCCCTGCAGTTGGAGCGACCGGTCGTAACGGCGAGCGGCGTGCTCGGCTTTGGTGCTGAGGTGGCGGAGCTTGTTGACCTGCGCGACGTTGGACTCTTCGTGACGCGCGGCGTTTCGCTCGCCGCGCGTGGCGGCGCCGGCCTGCCGCGCATGGTGGAAGTCCCCGGCGGGATGATGCACGCGATCGGGCGCGAGAATCCTGGCGTTGATGAGGTGATTGATCGCCATGGTGCTGCATGGCGCACCGCCCCCTGCGCAATTGCGATCTCACTCGTCGCCGCAGATCTCCCATCACTTGGCAAGTTGATCGCGCGCCTTGAGTCACGCGCCGACCTTGTTGGCGCAGATGCGTATGAGTTGGATCTCACCGTGTCGAGCGATGCGCTCGGCGGCAGGCGCTGGGAGAGTTCGCTGGAAGAGTCAACACGCTTCATTGATGCGGCCCGTGATAGCACCGAGCTGCCGCTGATTGTCAAAGTGTCGCCAGATGTGGTGGGGCCAGCGCAGTTTGCTGGGGCCGCAGCCGATGCGGGTGCCGACCTTCTCTCAGTGAGTGGATCACCGGTCGGCTTCCTGCCAAACCGCACGCGAGCGGCGAGCGCTCTCGCGGAGGGTGAGGGGGAGCTCTCTGGCCCGCTGATTCGACCACGCGCACTCGCTGCAGTGGCGAACGCTGCGACGAGCGGGGCACTCCCAATCATCGGTGGTGGCGGGATCGGCTCGCCCGCCGATGCGCTCGATTACTTCGCCGCAGGGGCGCATCTCATCAGTCTGGGGAGCGCCCTCTGGGCTGATGCCGACCTTCCGCGCGCGGTGATCGAGTCGGCACGCCGCGCCGCAGCATCACGCGGTGGGTCCCGAGTTGCGGATCTTGTGGGCACGGCGCTGTATCGTTCGACCACGCGCTAGGCTCTCACCATGAGCGAGCCACTCCTTCCACTGCGCGAGCCACTGCGGGCACCAGAGGGTTATCCGCAGGCGCCGGTCAGTTCGCATGATGAGACGCTGAGTGCGCGCCGTGTTGAAGGTCTCCTCCTTGCAACTGGTGCACTGCAGCGTGGACACTTCCTGCTAAAGAGCGGCCGACACGGTGATCGCTACCTAGAGAAGTGGGCACTGCTGCAGCATCCAGACGCTGCGGCAGAGGTCTGCCGACTCCTCGCTGAACGCGCGCTCGTCGTTGCCACCGCGGCTGCGATCGAGATTGATCTTGTTGCCGGACCAACCACTGGCGGCGTCCTCCTCGCCTATGAGATCGGTCGCCTCCTCGGCGTTCGCGGCATCTTCGCCGAAGAGGTTGCTGGCGAAGGTGGCGCCGTGCGTCGAGAGTTTCGCCGCGGCTTTCAGATTCCGCCTCGTGCCCGCGTGCTGATGGTGGACGACATCCTGACCACGGGGGGTTCGCTCCAGGCGCTGCTGCCGCCACTCTTGGCGGCGGGGGCGCACCCGGTTGCCGCGGCGGTTGTTGCGAGTCGCTCACCAGAGCTGCGCACGCTTGAGGTTCCTGGGCGTGAGCCGATCCCGCTCATTGCGGCGTTGACGCTGAACCTTCCAACGTATGAGGCGAGCGCCTGTCCGCTCTGCGCGGCGGGTGAGCCGATCGGTGCGCCGGGGAGTAGCGGCCGCTAGTCGGCGTCGATCTCCTTGATCGCCGCGTCAAGCTCTGCGGCGCCGATCACCCCTTCAAACGAGTGGATCACGATCCCGTTGCTGTCCACTGTGTAAATCCACGGCTCAACGGGGAGCCGCCAAGCACTCGCCGCCCCATTCGCCTGAAGGCGCATGTTGGCGTCGAGGGTTGGGATCATGCGCTCGCCGTTCCACTCCATGATGTACGGCTCAACGTGAATGATGAGCGCCCCTGGGTGACGCTCCGCCGCCGCCTTGACCACATCCATCGTGGGTCCGCACGCCTGTGAGACACAGAAGGCGGGCGAGGCGAAGACCATGACAAACGGCGTCCCTGCCGCGAGTAGATCAGCTGCTGAGTATTTGTAGAGACGTGCAAGTGGTGATGGATCGGTACTGATGCCAGCCAGCCCATGCTCGCTTGTTGCCGCTGTTGGTGTTACCCCTGTTGGTGCGGCATCACCCGATCGGAGCGCGATCCCTTCTGGCCAGACTGGTGCGGCAAAGCGAATTGAGACAGCGGCACCGGTTGCGTCCGTGCCGTTGATGGAGAGGCCGAGCTCTTCTGCGCCGGCTGGGATCTCTGCTGGACCAATGAAGAAGCCGCGAATCTCTTTAATTGACCAGGTGAATGGAATCTCAATGTTTGTGGCGAGCGGTGTGCAGCCATCAGCGGTGAGGTTGAATGTCTCTGTACTCAGTTTCCAGCCCGGTCCACCGAGCGGGAAGCCATCAGCATCGACCAAGCTAAGGAGAAGCCGATTCTCGCCAGGGGCGAGATCACTATTCACGAGGAGTGGGATCGGTCCGCTGCTCGTTGCCTTCCCTGCTACTGGCCACTCACTGATGCAGCCGTTTCGCGTGCTCTGTGGCGCGCCACTTTCGAAGGGCGACGGCGATGCGGGGGTGCCACCGCCACATGCGGCGACCAGCAGAAGTGCGGCAGCGAAGGAGGCGCTTCTCATCAAAATGACTCTACCGCAGGTTTGGCGATTGCCGCGTATCATTACGGCAATGCAGAGTTTCCGACGACTTCTGAAGACACTCCTCGGTGCCACAATCGGGCTCGTCGTGATTGGCGTCATCGTACGCGCCACCGATTCAGGAATGGGCTGCCCCGATTGGCCACTCTGCTACGGACAGATCATCCCGCCACTCGACGACTACAAGGCGTGGCTTGAGTGGATCCATCGCACCGTTGCGGCGCTGATCGGCCTTATTGCACTCGGTGTGGTCGCCGCCGCATTCAGATGGATCAAGGGGCGTCGCTCGCTCCAAGGGGCGTCGGTTGCCCTCCTTGGACTCGTGCTCTTCCAGGCGTGGCTCGGCCGTCAGACGGTTCTCGAGTCGAACTCTGGCGCCTCCGTCACCGCACATCTCTCAACGGCGATGGCCTTCCTCGGGCTCCAGGTTTGGGTGCTGGCGCGGAGCGGATATCCAGAGCGGATCGGTAGCATTCTACAGGCGCGCGGCGCCGTGGTTGCGCCGATCATCGCCGCCGGCGCCATGTATGCGCTGCTCCTCTTCGGATCAAACGTCACTGCAACGGATACCGGGCTCCTCTACCCAGATTGGCCGCTGATGGGCGGGACGCCCTTCCCGCCGATTACCGCCGTATCAAGCCCGCAGGTGGTGCACCGCTACGCCGCGGCGATCGTTGCGCTGATCTTGATCTCCGCCTACTGGATCGTGCGTCGTGAGGCGGGGAGCCCGCGTCAGACGCGCCAGCTTCTTGGCGCAGCGCTCGGCCTCTTCGTGGTGCAGTGCGTCATCGGTGCGCTGCAGATCTTCACCAAGCTTGCGCCGTGGACGCAGACGCTCCACGTTGCCATTGCAACGGTGATCTGGGCGCTGACCGTTGGCGCGGCCGCTATCGCCTTGCTTGAGGCACGTGCGTCAAACGTTGGGGCTGGCGATGGAACGAGTGGCGCCAAGGTGGGGCGACGTGAGCAGATCGGCGCCTACATTGCGTTGACCAAGCCACGCATCGTTGAGTTACTTCTAATCACCACCATCCCAGCGATGTTCCTTGCCGCGCGCGGTGTCCCTTCAATCACTCTGATGATCTGCACGCTGATCGGTGGCACGTTGAGTGCGGCGAGCGCGAACGTTTTCAACTGCATCATTGACGTTGACATTGACTCACGCATGGCGCGCACTGCGAGTCGCCCACTCGTTGCGGGAACGATCAGTGTCGGCTCGGCGCTGCGCTTCGCTGCGCTACTTGGTCTAGCGAGCTTCCTCTTCCTGGCGATCACCACCACCGCGATGGCCGCCTTCCTCTCACTTCTCGCCCTCGGCTTCTACGTGCTGATCTACACGTTGATCTTGAAGCGCTCCACGCCGCAGAACATCGTGATTGGCGGTGCCGCTGGCGCACTGCCGCCAGTGATCGGCTGGGCGGCGGTGACGGGCGACCTCACCCTTGCGCCGATCCTCCTCTTCGCGCTCGTCTTCTACTGGACGCCGCCACACTTCTGGGCGCTCGCCCTGCGGATCGGCCCTGACTACGCCGCTGCTGGCGTGCCAATGCTCCCAGTGACCGCCGGCGCGCCGGAGACGGCGCGACAGATCTGGCTCTACACGATTCTGCTTGTGACGATGAGCCTCATCCTCTGGGCGGTTGCGGGAATGGGGAGCGTCTACCTCGTCGTTGCGCTGATCTTCGGCGGGATTTTTCTCTTCCGCGCATGGCGTTTGCGGAGTGAGGTGCTCGGTGAAGGGCTACTGCGCGGCGCATCGCGCCTCTACCGATTCTCGATCACCTATCTGACGGTGATCTTTGCGGCGATCGCGATTGACGCGATCCTGCCGCGTTAACGGCGACTACTCGCCGCCGACTGCTTCGTCGCTCGCCCTGAAGGGTCAACGCGTGCGAGCCAGAACTGCACCTGTGGCCCAATGGTGAAGGCGAACCAGATCGTGCCAAACCCGAATGTTCCGCCGAGCAGGATCCCGATGATGCCCACGACGATCTCAATGATCGTGCGCACGATCCAGATCGGTCGTCCAGTGAGGCGGTGAAAGCCGGTCATCAGTCCGTCGCGTGGACCTGGGCCGTTGCCGCTCCCGATATAAATCCCGGAGCCGAGTCCCACCAGCGCGGTGCCGATGACGGTGAGTGCAACCGCAACGGGGAGGTCTTGGCTGAGCACCTCTTTCGCCGGCACGCCGAGCAGGCGCATGGCGTTGAGTGTCAGGTCCATGACGAAGCCGATCACGACGATGTTTGAGATGGTGCCGAGTCCTGGCGTCTGGCGGATCGGAATCCAGAGCAGGATCACGAAAAGGCCGCTTAGCTGCGCCGCCTGTCCAATCGTGATGCCGAGCTTGTAGCCGAGTCCCTGATGCAGGATCTCCCACGATGGGAGTCCGATCCCGCCGTTCACCATCAGTGAGAGGCCAACGGCGAAGATCGCCTGGCCGAGGATGGATTGCGGGAAGCGACGCAGCGCGTCGCCGCTGATTGCATCAGCGAGCCAGTTGCTGCGCGGTGTGGCCATCTCTCTCCTCAGCTCGCCGCTGCGGCGCGGCGGAGTCGGTCGGCGATTGCCAGCCCGAGCCCTGGCTCAGGATACGGGGTGGTCAGAATCGCCGCCTTTCCAGGTGTTACATCACGGAGGGCGGCATCCAGTCTGTGCAGGGCATCGAAGAGTTTCGCCGCCGCCACAACGGGATCGAGCGACTCACTGAGCGCCACCTCAGCAACGATCTGCAATCCAGCGACCGCTGTGCGGAGGTGAGTCAGCGCCTCCGCATCCGGCGCCAGGAGTGCGACGTGGGTGAGGCCAGCAAGGTCTGGCGCAGCAGCGTCAACGATGCGAAGTGGCGCGCGCGGCGCGTAGTGCGATGCGCTCATCCCTGGCGCTGCGGCTGGAGCGTCAGCCGAGTTTGCGGCGCCGAGTGGCGCGTCGAGCAGCGGGCCGAACGGCGCAAGGAGCCCAGCGATCGTCTCGCGCGGGACGCCGCCTGGACGGAGCAGACGCGCCGGCTCACCAGGGACGAGTGAGACGACGCTCGACTCCACGCCGACGCGCGTTGCGCCACCAAGTAGCACCGCATCAATGCGTCCGTCGAGCTGCTCCAACACATGTTCCGCCGTGGTGGGTGAGAGCTGACCAAAGAGATTGGCGCTCGGTGCGGCGATCGGCGTTCCGGCGGCGCGAATCAGCGCGCGCGCAAGATCGTGGTCTGGGAGCCGCACCCCAACGGTTGGGAGGCCAGACCTGACGAGTCCTGGAATGCGCGTTGCTGCGGGCGCGACGATCGTGAGTGGCCCCGGCCAGAGCGCGTCGGCGAGGAGTGTGATGCGCGGATCTTCGAGTGCGGCGGGGGAGAGGACGAGCGGGAGATCAGCGCGGTCGGCAATGTGCACGATGAGCGGATCAAAGGTGGGCCGCCCCTTCGCTTCGAAGATGCGCGCGATTGCGATTGGATCAAGCGCATTGGCGCCGAGTCCGTAGACCGTCTCGGTGGGGAAGGCGACAAGGCCACCAGCACGTAGGAGCGCTGCGGCGCGCGGCAGTGACTCTGCGGCGGAGGTTGCAGTTCGTGCGCGGAGCTGCTCTGTCTTCATGCGTGCATCATCGCGACGGCTGGACCGTGAGTGTGATCGGTGCGTGATCTGAGGGGAGCGCCCCCTTCCGTTCATCGCGATCCACGCTGTACGAGATCAGCGATCCGGCGCTCGGTGATGCGAGCAGGTGATCAATGCGCATCCCGTGACCACGGTGAAATGCGCCACCGCGATAGTCCCACCAGGTGAACGCGGGCGGCTCGCCGTTGGGGGCGAGCGCGCAGGCAGTGTCGACCACGCCCGCATCCAGGATGGCGGTGAGTGCGGCGCGCTCCTCAGGCGAGACATGCGTTGCTCCAGCCATTGCCGCAGGATCCCAGACATCGGCGTCAGCTGGGGCAACGTTGAAGTCGCCACCAAGGATGAGCGGCGAAGACTTCAGTGTCTCTTGCGACCAGAGGGCGAGCGCCTCCATCCAGCGCAGCTTCGCCCGCCAGTAGCCGCTCGCAACTTCACGGCCATTCGGTACATAAACACTGGCGATCGTGACCCCGCCGCATTGCGCCGCAATCAAGCGTGGCTCGTCCATCAGGTCCGGATCCTCTCCCTCTGCAGGGCTAACTGCGCCGCTGGCGGCTACGGGGAGGCCGAGCGTTGGCGTGGCAAGGCCGATCCGCGATGCGATCAAGACGCCGTTACGTCCACCAGCGCCGATCGCCTCCCACGCGTATCCGCGTGAGGTGAAGAGTTCAGCGGGGACCTGCTCTGGGTTGCACTTCGTCTCCTGCAAAAGAAGGACGTCTGGCGGCGTGCGATCCAAGAACGCGGCGAGTCGTTCGGCGCGCGCGCGGATGCCGTTGACGTTCCATGAGGTGATGGAGAGATGCGCTGCGCTCACGCGCAACCTTAGGTGCGCGGGCCGTTGAGAATTGCGCCGATCATCCCTTCGGTAGCGCTCGCACCTGCACCAGGCTCCGCCTCAAGGCTCACCGTGATGCCGGCGCTCTTCAGTGCGGCGAGCGCGCGGTCGAGTGCCGACTCAGCAACAGCGAGGTGCACCACACCATCTTCGCTCTCGGGGCTTCCAACGATCCCCTCCACGGCGATGCTTGCCGCGGCGAGTGCCGCCGTTGCGGCGGCGAGGCTCCCTGCGGCGGGCTTCAGGTGGATCGTGAACCAGTGACTCATGAACGCATCCTAGCGTGCGGCGGCGCTGTTCGGCGCTGCTCCAGAGATCGCCAGCGTGCGCTGCTGGCCACCGAGGTTCACCTCAATGATCAGTTCGCTGCGTAGCGCGCGCCGACCATCGGCTGGATCACGCTGTGGGCCGAGTGGCTGCACCGTGCTGTTTATGCTCCCCGCGGAGTAGCTCCCGAGTAGCGGATCGGAGCTCCACCAGCTGCTGATTGACGGTGCACCACCAGTGCGCGGCGCGGAGAGGAGCGAGAGTTCAAGTCGTCCGTCAACCGTTGGCGCAAAGAGTGCAACTTCATCTCGGTCATCTGCGTTTTGATCCCAAACGGTCAGGCTGATCTCGTTGAGTGCAGCCGTAGACGTGCCCACGAGCTGCGGCGCCCCGAGCACTGGATCTTGGATGCGCTTCTTCACCCAGTTACGCTTCTCAGAAAGGGCGACCCAGATCCCGCTCTGCCCCCCACCTGTCGCAATCACGCTGGCGGGTGTTGGCGCGCTGATGACGAGGTCACCGCTCCCGTCACCATTCACGTCGGCGGTAATGACGCGCATCTGCGCTGCGTCAATTCCGGAGGCGGCAAGGTCCGTCACGCTCCAGATGTCGTCGCGCCAGAGGTAGGCGTCGTTGCGTCGCTCAATTGATCCCATCGCCGCACTCACCACTGGAAGTCCGGTGAGGGGATCCGTGGTGTTCCAGACGCGGAGCGTGGCGATCTCGGGGAAGAGGTCGCCGTCAAAGTCGCCACGGAACTCGCTGAGCTGATCTCCGCCGTTCGACCAACCGTCTGGGAGTGACCACGGGTCGGCGAACGGATCAACTTCGAAGTCAACAAGCGTCGCATCGCTCTCGTTTGGCGCTGGCTCGTAAATGGCAACGTTTGGTCCGTAGAACCTGCGGATCAGCGCCTCAAATGACTCACCGTCGCGGGCGCAGCGTCGCGCATTCTGCTGAAAGAGGTGGAAGCCGGTGTAATACTTGTCACAACCCTTGCGATAGGCACCCCCGCGATATCCGGTATGCGCAAAGCCCTTGCGTGCGCCAGCGGTACGCCAGATGGAGAGCGGCCAGATCGCTTCAATGGCAGAGCGGATCAGTGGGAGTCGAGCGGGGAGTCCCTTCTTGATGCGGGCCGCATCCGACTCTTCCGCCTTCGTTGTTGCGTTGCCGCGGTAGAGCTGGAAGGTGGTGGTGGAGCCGACATCAAAACAGTCACCGTTCTTATCTTTGAGCTTCTTGTTCGGGTGCGTGATGTACCACCAGGCGTACTGCTTGACGATCTGTGCCGCGGAGAGGAGTTGTGCGCGGTGCGTCTCGTTTGGGCCCCACTCGTTGATCACCACGCGCTCCACGTAGGTCTTGAAGTCCACCTGAACGCGCGTCCCCATCTTCAAGCGGCGCCCCTTCTTGATCGGGATATGCACCCAGATTGTCTCGGGCGGCTTCGTCATGGAGGTCCACGGCGTGCACTGATACGGTGCCGCAGCAGCCGTGGCTGCGCGCTCTCCAGTGATCGGCCCCGAGGCCGGAATGGCGACGAGCGAAAGGATCAGCGCAACGAGGGCCGCGCGTTTACAGCTCCGCAACGACTCCCTCACTCTGCTTGCCGCGCAACGGGATCTCCTCAATCAGCGTTGCGGCAACAAGGGCAATAAGGCTTGCCACTACGGTGAGCCAGAAGATCGAGCCGATCGCGTCGGCGATTCCCGCTTGGATCGCCGTAAAGAAGACGCCTAGATATTCAGCTGGGCTCGCCTTGCTCGGCCGCTTCGCCGTGCTTGGGCGTGAAGTACTACGTCGTGCGGTTGCCATGGGGACCTCCTGATTTACACCTCTGCCACATGCTGCGGTAGTTCACGTTGCAATCATCATACCCCTCGCTTCATAGGCTGTCCCCACGCGCTAGGGTTGCCGCATGAAGATCGGCATCGTGGTTGAGGGACAGATGGGGCTTACCTATGCGCAG
>Ga0209553_1002000_pt1 | contig 10080 bp, 9 predicted proteins | sample LauGreFBDMM110DN_2_FD_188217 | JGI IMG/M metagenome (GOLD analysis project Ga0209553, IMG submission 188217) | Freshwater lake microbial communities from Lake Michigan, USA - Fa13.BD.MM110.DN (SPAdes) (version 2) | ecosystem: Environmental > Aquatic > Freshwater > Lake | place: Lake Michigan, USA...
GAGCAGCACGCCACCGACCTCGACATCCTCAGTTACATAGCGCAGGTTCATCTGAAATGGCGCATCATACCGCAGCATTTCCTCGACCGCAGAAGCGACTAGTTCAGGTCTTTGGCGTACAAGCGCGAGTTGCTCGGGATGCCGCACCAAAGCGCTCATCCCAAGCGAAATGAGCCCAGTCGTTGTCTCATGGCCCCCAAGAAAAAGCGTGATGGCAGTGCTAAGTAATTCAGCAGCCGTCAAACGCCCTCCTTGGAAATCGGCTTGAGCTAGAGCGGTAAGAAGATCATCGCACGGAAAATTCTTGCGCTCTTCAAGCAACGGATGAATCCAAGCTTGGGCTTCGATGATTGCGTTGTTGGCATCGTCGCCAGATCTAGAATCAACTGAGCCACCCTTAAAGAAAAAACTGTTGATTCGAGCCGTCCATTCGCGGAACCTATCCCGGTCATCTACAGGGAATCCTGCCATTTCAGCAATAACAATTGCCGGCAGTGGATATGCAAGGTCATTTACAAGTTCGATACGTCTATTCGCAATGTGTGCATTGATCATATCATCCACCAGAAACTGTATTCGCAGTCGTAAATCATCTACCCTGCGCGGAGTAAAGGCAGCGCTAACAAGACTGCGAACGCGCGTATGATCTGGCGGATCCGTCTGAGCCATTCCAACTGCGAAATTTTCGTGCAAGGCAGCCCACTGGCCGGGTTCGTAGCCTGGTGTACTTTCGATTACGGATGTGACGCGACTGGCACTCGAAAAGCGACGGGTGTCGCGTATCGTAGATTCGATGTCCGCGGCGCGAGTTATGAGCCAGCAGTTCCAACGCTCCACCCAGAGTACCGGGGCTTCGGCCCGAAGCTGTCGGAAAACTGAGTAAGGATCAGCCAAGAACTCGGGCGAACTGAGCAACATCTCATATTTCGCGTTTCTAATTCTCACAATACCACCCCTACGCTATTACTTTGAAAACTGTTGCATTGACCAAGTACAACCGAAATCGTAACCTATGGCCATTATTGTGAATTGTAACAGAACAAATTCACATATGATTGGAGTCCTCGATCCAAAAGTAAACTCCCAAGCCCTACATGCCCACAATCTTTCGCTGTACCCGCGCGTTTTTCGAAATCGAGCAGCGTTAATGAACTGTACTTTGTCGGAGGCAAATTTCGCTGATGCAGCGGCTAAGCCAGCTTTAATTGACCTACCGGCTGCCAACAGATATTTGCGCCCCATACGAAAGTGGCAACATGAAAATTATAGATTGTGCAATGTACTTCGGCACCTCAAGAGATTAAAGGCTCGTGTACTAAATCTTGTGCCTGAAAGTGCGGATGGGATCTGCGCTTTATTGTCAGGATCATACTCCCGCTAGACAGTTTGCGTAGCCTCTCCCAAAAAGATCGCGCCACAGTTCCGAAACGAATTGAGCCACATGCCAAGCATACAGACTGGCTACCTCACTAGCTGTATCTCTCCCGCTGAACACCGCAGTTACCTGTGTGGTTCGGGTTGGCGTTCTATGCCTTGAGCACTCGCGCAGACAATTACTTGCTTTCACCTCGTGAAATTAGGAGTGCCTCGGATCATGCCTCAGCATTTCGTATCCGCACCAAATTTGCCGTGCAGTGTACGCCAAATTCCAATGGAAGCATTTGTTGTCTTTACTCATAAAACTCCTCTTGGGCTACTGCGCATGACCCACCGATTTTTGTACAACTGCGCGCCAAAGTGGCCAAGCGTCTACGGCGGTTTCCAAGTGGGTGTGCAGACCACCCGCGCGCATTATGGCACTGTGCATCTTGCAGACTACAGTTGCTAAGCAGCTGACGTCGGCAGCGAATTAACATAATCCGTGTCTCGGCTTAAATGGTGTTTAGCTCGAGATATAAGTCCGCTAGCACATGGTAAGCCAACCTAAGAACGAGGTGTCTGACATACCCAGATTGCTGCGGCTTCACCGCTGCTTGAGGTAGTGTGTCTGCGGAATCACATATATGAGTAAGTCGGCGCGGCACGACGCGTCACTTCCTCTGACATAAGGCGGAAGTAAGGGAACTGACGTTGGCTAGGAAAAAAAGGCGAACATCAAAACCAAAAATTCCTAGATACCCGAGCAACTTGGTGAGCACAAAGACTAGCAGAGCAGAATCTGGCGCCAAGGTTACCAGCCAATTTCTCTACTACAACTGTTGGTGCTCGTTTACTTTTACAGACCTTGCGTAATCTCTGTAAAGCACTCTCCAGAAAATATCGATGAGGTTCATACGCTGCCAATGTGATTGTTGTTTTGTGTTGGGAAAAGGATGAGATTTTATAGAAAGGAATTCTGGCCGCGCAGTTTCTAAAGAAAAATTACGCGGCAAGCCCGGTCGCGAAGACCCAAGATTATTGAGCTTGCGCTGGGGCAAAGACTAGACTGATTAGCTTTGCAGGCTGGCGCTGTGCACGACCTGTGCCGATTGGATTGCATGTCAATCAAAATGCGGCCAGCGTTGAGGTGTTTGATATCCCATTCGCCCAAGCACGCCCCGCGCAGCGCGATTAACTTGAAGATATATTGTAGATGCATCAACTCGTGTTGGGGATCCATTTTCGAGCACTACTTTTCCATCAATAATTACTGTGTCTACGCTCTTCGAACCTGACGAATACATTAGCGCAGATATTGGGTCAGTTGTTGGGTGGACCTCGGGGATATTGTTTGTCCGGATCACGATGTCGGCCTTTTTACCCAGCTCAAGTGACCCAATTCGATCTGCCAAGCCGACAGCGCGGGCTCCGTTCGTAATTGCCATTGTCAGACCGTCCTCCGCAGTGAGGATAGATCGGTTTCGGCGTCCATCGCGTGCGGCAAGAATTGCGATATTGGCAGCGCGCCCGATATCAAAAGAGTTTGCCCAGTTGGACGAGTCTGAGCCAAGCCCGATCGGAACACCTGCCCGGTAAAGTTCCGCGTGCCTTCCATGGGTGGCTCCACCGACGCCCCACATCATGGAGGCGGGTGCATTCCAGCTGATGGCCATCCCACTGCGAATCACCGAACTTACTTCGTCTTCGCGAATCAGATTCATATGCGCAAATACGCAGTTTGACCCAAGAACCCCGATTTCCTCCAGATGTATCAATGGATGCCTACCCAACCGCTTGTCGTCATCGGCAACATCTACGCCGCAATAACTCTGGTGTTGGTTCAAAACTACTTGAGCACGGTCTGCAACCTCTTTAGCTGCTTTTTCTAATTCGTCCGACGCTGATGCCATACCGACTAAAGAAATGTGCCCGCGAATCAGCGCATCTGGATCATCGTTCCGCCATAGCTGGCCACCAAGAAGCCGAAGCGCCCGCGCAGTTGTAGCTGGCGCACGTTTCACAGAGGGTGCGTCGCTCGAAAAACCGCCGATGTCCCATAAGAATGGATCACCGACTAGTGCCCGAATGCCCACCTCAGTGGCGGCGCGCGCTACCACGTCCGGCTCAAATGCCGTGCCTGCTTCCAAAAAGCATGTGGTTCCATTCCGAACCATTTCAAGACACGCCAACGCAGCTCCCGCATATTCCTCCTCGTCTGTCACTGTATTCCAGTAGGGAACATAGAACTCGGACACCACGTCGTTCCAAGAGATTGTGTCACCAAATGCACCGCGAGCAGTGTGCAGTGTGGTGTGGTTATGGCACTCAATAAACCCAGGATGTACCACCGCTCCGCCCGCTCTAATCGTTCTGGCAGCAACCACTTTTTGAGCAACGTCTAGCTCCCGACCGACCGCCACGATCTCCCGGCCCGATATTGCCACTGCACCTTTGGGAAATACACTTCGAATAGGATCCATTGTTATGACATACGCATCCATAATTAGCAGATCCACTTGTTGCAATGCTGCGGTGGTTGTTTCCTGGTTCATATAATGGGTTCCTTATGCAAACAAATTATTCTCCCAGTATACAATGCAGCCAATGCTTGGTGGACTAACCGGTTGCGATGAATTGGGCGCTATTCATATTTCGGAAATTTAGAAGAGGTTTGTCAAGCTCACCAAATTTATCAGCAGTCATTGGCGTTCTGGTGCCTTGGGTCAACAAAACCATCTAGCATCCAACGGGTAAAGCGCAAACAACTTTATGTTTTTTCGATACCGGGCACGGATAACACCAGCTAAATATTACATGTCAATAACTTAATCCACTTTCAAGGCTAAGAAACTAAACACTTTTTCTAGCTTACTTAGGCTCTCCACTTTTGTCAATTCCAACTTTTCTTACTTTCGCGCTAGCTAGCCCAAAACAGAACGCCAAGCATAGCCAACAATGTTAAGAGCTAGTGGTAGACAGTATCAAGAATTTCCTCGCCGCTTCAATTCTGACACCCGCAGCCCCAATCGCCGGCCGTACTCCGCCAGAAACAAACTCGCACTCTTACATAACGCGCCATGCCGCGCCCATTATTACGTACGCGGTGTGGTGCCAACCCAAAAACTTACCAAACGGGAGGTATAGAATTGACTTCGCATCAGACCGCAGCGTATCTCAACCCATCGTTCTTTACTTCGCAATATAGGTGTGCCGTCTCAACAAACTCCGGATCAGATTAACTCGAACCCGGTGTCAGGCACAGCCACTAGCGGTGCACACCAAATGTACAGCCGGAAAGCGCGCCAATGCAACTGCCAAAGCCGTGCTTGTTCCACTAAACAGGTTGGATTACCCGTCACTTGCAAACAGCTGTATATATTTCGCACAGACGGCTACATGGTGGATTTCTGCACACGATAACTTGAAATAAGAATAAAAAACCATATAGCAAACAATTGCATTGCCAACACTACTTGCACGCGGGTATGGCGAAGCCCCTGAGTTAATTAAGTTCGCCTTGCGCTTTACTCCGATAGACGATCACCTGCTCACTTTTTGGAAGCGCCCGATTACAGTCGCACTCGCCGGCGCAACACTGTGCTTGACCCTCAACCGCGCCATAAACAGTTTCACGCGCACAAGCATGCACACATCAAATCTTCACCAATTTTCATTCAACCGCCGCCTATATTTGCGGGTACAATATCACGATAGCAGAAATTTTTAGCGATAAGTTATGGAGACGTCTAGAGCCTGATCCTCAGATTTAGCTACGGAACCCATCATAAGGAGTAAACATCAAATGCACCACGCTGACTTATCCCGGCGCCTCAAGGGCTGTTACGTAACGGTTCCAACTATGTTTCGTGACTCTGACCTCGAACTAAACCTCCCTGCAATGGAGCGACACGTTCTTTACCTAATAAATGGTGGCATCCAAGAAGGTAACGGTGTGATCTTAGCGGGCGGCGCCGCGGGCGATTTTTCGACTATGTCGATCTCCGAACGCTTGAAGGTGGCCGAAACTGTGATAAGCACTGCCAACGGTCGAATTCCCGTTGCAGTTGGTGCACAAACTCCGAGTACGCGTGACTTAGTAGAACTAGCCCGGGGCGCACAAAATCTCGGGGCTGCATTCATACAAGTCTCACCACCGTTCTACTTTTCTCACACCGAAGACGACTTCTTTGAGTACGTGTCCGCCGCGGCAACAGCTGCTCCCGAGGTCGGAATTATTGTTTACAACACCTACTGGACAAGTTCGGGTGTGTCACGCAATTTAGTCGATCGCCTGCTCGAGCTGCCAAATGTGGTCGGACTTAAGTGGAGTACTCCAGACAAAGGCAACATGGAATTTGAGTCGGTAGTTGCGCAATTTTCTCAACGCATTGCGATTATTGACAACCAGAACCGCTTTGTTAGCAGCCACATCTTGGGCGCGCACAGTATTGAGCTTCACATTTGCAATCACTGGCCAGCATGGGGTGTCAATCTTTGGAACCTGCTACAAGCACACAAATACGAGGAAGCGCAAAGAGAAATGATTCGTGTCGTTCTCCCCTACATGGAACTTTGGTCTGAAATTGAGCGGTATACCAGTGGTGACGGTTATATGGACAAACTCTGCATGGAATTGGTAGGCCTTGATTCTAGTCGGTGCCGACCCCCGACACGTGATGTAAGGGGCAGTTTTCGAAATAAGGTGCGCACTATGTTGCTAGAATGTGGGACGCCGAATGTTGCGATGGGATAATTAACACTAAACAAATTTAAACTCCGATTGTTTCTTGCTAGGCAACACGGTAACTGTCTTGCGCTCGCATTGCCTGAAATATATTGGCAATAATAATGGGCAGCGCTACTCCTAAATTCCAAGCGATAATTAAAGTCGGCTATTTTCTTTATCAGATTACGACACGAGCATTCACAACAGCCGAATTGGAGATTGATTATGAATAAGGTGAATGCCTACATTGATGCCCACCTACCAGAATATATCCGGATTCTTAAACACCTATGCCGCCAACCGAGCGTCTCAGCCGAGCAGAGCGGCTTATCGGAAATGGCTAATTTAGTTGCTGAGACCATGCAATCTCTCGGAATCGCCAGTGAGATTTTGCCATCGGAAGGCGCGCCAGTAGTTTACGGCCATTTGGTGGGGCGTAATAATCGCACTGTCCTGCTCTACAATCACTATGACGTGCAACCTGTTGATCCTCTATCCGAATGGCATAGCCTGCCTTTTGAGCCCACGGAGCGCGATGGGCGTCTGTATGCGCGCGGCGTGCTTGACAACAAAGGGGATTTACTAGTTCGTCTGGCTGCTGTAGCAGCATTAAAAGCTACCGGCCAAGATCTGCCTCTCAATATAAAGTTTTTGGTGGAAGGAGAAGAGGAAGTAGACGGGGCTGCTATTTATACCTTTATTCGTCAACACCGCGATCTGCTTGCATGTGACCTCTGTTTCTCTGAGGGCGGCAGTCTTGATGCTAACGGTAGACCAGGTATTTACCTTGGCGTAAAAGGCATGTTATATGTCGAATTGGAAGCCCGCGGGGCGGCGGTCGATGCCCATTCAAGTTACGCCCCAGTGCTACCCAACCCGGCGTGGAGCCTAACCTGGGCTCTTACGTGCTTAAAAGATCACAACGGCAATATATTAATTCCCGGTTTTTACGAGCACGTTAGTCCGTGGAGCGCACGAGATAGGCTTGCACTGGCAGCGCTTCCAAGTGATATCGAAAACGCCCTGCGCGACCAAACGCAGTTGTCCACTCTCCTAGATGGTACACAGGGCATGGACTTTCTGCGCCGTCTTTACAGTGAACCTACTTGCACAATTTGCGGAATTCATGCGGGATACAACGGGCCCGGAGTAAAGACAGTATTGCCTGCGGTTGCAACCGCAAAGCTAGATTTTCGGCTGGTACCTGACCAACATCCCCAAGACATATTAGACAAGCTTCGCGTGCACCTAGATGCAAGTGGTTTTGGAGGTGTACTAATTCGGCCGCTAGCCAAGATTGGCCTTCCGGCGCGTACTCCAATAGATAATCCTCTGGTTCAAACTGTGATTGAGATCACTAAACAGTACTACCAGGCTGACCCGATTGTGATTCCGATGATGGCTGGTGGCGTAGTATACGAGCCGTTTATTCATACTCTAGGTGCGCCCACAATGTTTGGCGGGATTAGCCCTACAGGCGGAAATATCCACGCCCCCAATGAATACATAGAAGTCTCTACATTAGCACCTGCGATCAAATTCACTGCTTACTTGTTGCAAAAATTAGGTGAGACGCAACAAAGTCCAGTAGGTGCATCAGAAATATAGAACTAATAGTTTGCCATGATAACCGCACCGTACATTCGAAAACCAACGCTGTCCCGCAGCTAACTATGGCGCGATTTCTTGGTCGCGCTAAATCCAGAATTTGAGATTTTGTCACCGTACATTTATTTCACGAAGACTACAGGAATAGACAGGTGCAAATTTTGATAAAAATATGTATACAGTGGCAAATTTAACAAAACCTGATATTCGTGGAAGTTTACACAGCGCACTTTACGTTTGTAGACCTCCAATTTGCCAACAACGCCAGCCTCTAGCTCAGCAAAAAAGGGGCGCGCTTGTTCAATGCTAGTAGAGTTTATCCATAAAAATACGCCGCGATTCATTGCCGTTTCATTATTGGCAGACGTTATCGCCGGCTGCACTCCGCCAGAAACTAGCGCACCCTCTCGCATGTCGCACAACGCGCATTATGACTTTTACGGTGCGGGGTCACCAAACCCGCATTTAGTCAAAAGCCAATTCCTGAATCGGTTCAGCGGGCAGATCTCAACCCAGCAACGACTAATTAAGTTTGACCTATACATATAGGCTGTCGGATATTAGGATGCAAAAAACAAATTAGATACCGCTAACTTACAGTCGCGGAGCAGCCAATGTGCAAACTTTGTTCGAAGTTTTAGACATCGCTTTAGCAATACTGTGCCAAATACACAGCAATATTGTTACTCATCTTCAGATCTGTGCAACAGTACTGGTAAGGTTATAACCATTATTTGTCATACGGATCTTTCCAAAAACAGGCAGACTTCGCTGTGCATTGAAATCGCAAAATCAACTAGAGTAAATTGGATCAGTGGCGGGCTATGAAAGTGCCTGAACCTTAGAGTATGGCTGAGAACATCGCGGTGGACGACGTCCAATCGCGGCAGATGGGCGTATCCGTGGCACACCTGCACGGTAGTGCGCGGCGGATATCGGTACGTTTATACGCGGCCAGTGGGGTTTATCGCGAGGGCGAGGACATCGGATTCGTATGGTCACGCAAGTAGCGGAAGCCATAGAGCTGGGCTAAGGGTGTTCAAACTGGCCATTGGGCGGCGGCCAATCACTGAAGAGTTACACATCATCAAGCGGCTGGTGCGCGGCGCGCCTGCGGGGCATATATGGTTGTTGACGGCAACGGCGGGTTGACCCATCGCTACGCGCACTATGGGTCGTGCGTTGGAGCACTTGGGATTCGCATTCTTCGAGGAGCCAATGGACCAGTGGGGCGAGTATGCAGGTCACGAACGCCTTGCGCAGGACCTACCCCTATCACTCGCCGATGGGAGATAAAGAAGTCGCGTGGAGCAGCCTATGATCTGCTGGTCCACAAAGCAGTGCATATTGTCCAACCAGAGCCGGTTATCTGCGGCGGCACCGGAGAGGTGCTGTGCGTCACGGGGCTAGCGGCGCTCGACGGGGTGCCGTCCATTCCGCACTCTTCAAACAAAAGAATCGGAATCGCCGCGGCCATTTGCACCATTACCTGCCTCCGCCTACCCGTGCGCGCATGGAGTCGATGCCGCTGCATGAGATCAACCTTGATGAGAATCCGTGGCGCTCCGACTTGGACGCACTGCCAACACCCGACGCGAAGGGAGTATTTGCGCTCCCGGCCGGGGCCAGGCTGGAAATTTAGGTCGAGAAGGCATTGCTGCGTCAAAGCGCAGACTCGGTGATCGCACTATGGTAGTCAGCCCCAACGAATCGCAAGTATCTGGACGGCAATTGGAATATCTGGTGATGGGGCGGTGCGTTCAATGGTATACCGTAGGGGTAATGCGCAGGACATTGAGAACTCTGCGCAAACATTTCCCGATGGGTTGCATTCTGCCAGCTCGAGACAAATAGAGTGGCTACGGTTAGACGATGAGGTCACAACTGGAACATTGTATTGCAATGTATCCAAAATGATTATCGGTGTCCATGGCCATACAATGGATCTGGCTTACCGGAGCGGCCACCGGCTGAATGCGCCAATGGGAGGGAACACGGATATCCCGTTGATGCGGCTAGGCGGCGTGACTGCGCAGATGTGCGCGAACTGGACACCGGACATTTTGCCCAGCGGACCCCACACCGATTCCATGGAGGCACCGCTTTCCTCCCAGTTGAGCGTACTCGCCTATTTGCATCGAGAACTGGCCGGGCCGGCTGGCGAGGACGTCCCGCTGGCCAGGACCAGTGCCGATTTGCGAACGGCAGCGGACATCGGCCGGGTGGCCTTGATCGTGGGCATGGAAGGCACGGACGCACTGTGCGGGGATCCGGCAGTGCTGCGAAAACTTTTCGAACTCGGACTTCGGCACGTCTGCCTCGCCCACGAGCACGCCATCGAGTTTGGAGCCGCCTCCCAAGTCTGGGAGAAGAGGAAAATGCGGCGT
>Ga0209553_1002003_pt1 | contig 10072 bp, 5 predicted proteins | sample LauGreFBDMM110DN_2_FD_188217 | JGI IMG/M metagenome (GOLD analysis project Ga0209553, IMG submission 188217) | Freshwater lake microbial communities from Lake Michigan, USA - Fa13.BD.MM110.DN (SPAdes) (version 2) | ecosystem: Environmental > Aquatic > Freshwater > Lake | place: Lake Michigan, USA...
CCGAACACTGCAAGTATGGACAACAGAGCGCAGACCGCGCCTCAGCGCCTATACCGCCAGCAATGTTACTCACTACTCTCTACACCGCACCGCCACTGTCAGAGACTAGCAACCATATCCACCCTCTAGCCGGGTTAGAGTATCCCCCCCCTAAGACTTCTCCGTCTCACACTATCCTCCACTGTTGTTTCCGCATTTGATCCTCCCGTTGACGCCTATGCTGACAGCCTGAACGGCTGTTTAACATACTGACTGCGCTTGTTCGTATCTGCGTGCTTCTGATCGCATGTCGGGCAGTCACCGGCTCATTTCTACTTGTCATCGGGAGATTCCATGTTTACCGGTCATTTATACAACGCACGTCGGTGTGCCGCATATTTACGTAACCTTCTCGGCACTATCGCAGTGGTGCTGTTTTTAGGTGTGGCCCCAGATTATGTTCATGCGGGACATGCACTGACCTTCAATCAAGCATTACATCTTGCGCAGGAGCGATCTCGGCAATTGGTTGCACAGGAAGCTGCTGCCGATGCTGCACGCAGTCTTGCAGTCGCTGTCGGGAGGCTGCCAGATCCGACCCTGCAGTTGGGTGTTAATAACTTGCCGATCAGCGGTATGGATCAATTCAGTATTGGCCGTGACTTCATGACCATGCGCTCTTATGGAGTGGCACAAGAATTCATTCGTCCGGAGAAGCGTCAGGCCCGTGCTGCACGCTTTGAACGTGAAGCAGAAGGTGCCGAGGTGGGTCGAGAACTGGCACTTGCTACATTGCAACGTGAAACAGCGTTAGCGTGGCTGGAACGATACTACCAAGAGGCGATTCGTGGGCTACTGCTTCATCAGCGCGATGAGGCGAAGCTTCAGATTAATGCGGCTGAAGTAGCTTATCGTAGTAACCGTGGTGCCCAGGTTGATATTTTTACTTCACGTGCTTCAGTTGCTCAAATTGAAGACCAGATTGCACAGATAGATCGACAGATTCTAATCGCCAAGACGATGCTCGCACGATGGATCGGCGATGAGGCCGAAGCCCCTCTTGGAGAAAAACCGATAATCGAGACTACTCATCTTAAGGACACGGATTTCACTGCCCAGTTAAATCATCACTCGGTATTAGCTGTATTGGCTAAGCAGGAAGAGATTGCCAGCGCTGAAGTAGAGATTGCTAGAACCGATAAAAAAACAGACTGGAGCATGGCGATGGCATACAACCAGCGGGGTTCAGCTTATAGCGATATGGTTTCAGTCGGCATCTCGATCCCTCTGCAATGGGACCAGAGAAACCGTCAGGATCGTGAATTGTCTGCGCGGCTCTCATTAGTCGAGAGGGTGCGTGCGCAAAGAGAGGAGGCAGTGCGCGCCCATGTCGCAGAAGTACGATCTATGTTGCAGGAATGGCAGAGCAACCGTGATCGATTCACTCGTTATGATGAGACATTGATTCCACTAGCACGTGAGCGAACTCAGGCTGCATTGGCTGGTTATCGCGCCGGTACAGACAGACTCAGTGCCGTTCTTGATGCGCGCCGCAACGAGATCACTACTCGTACGGAGAGGCTCAAGTTGGAGTTAGAGACGGCGCGATTGTGGGCGCGCCTTAATTTCCAGACCCCTACAGATCATTCTGTTTCCTCAAGGCATTGATATGGATAAGCATACAAAACTCAAACCAGCAATGCTTATCTTAGCTGCTGCAATACTCGGGGCAGGTGGCTACGGTATGTATTCTCTAGGGAGAATTCACGGTCCCGCCTTAGACAGTAGCACCACTCCTGAGCACACTCCCAACGGTGAGGATGCGACCAAACGTCACATCCAACAAGGAATCAAAGCTGGGGATACAGACCCTCTGAATGGGAAGACGATACTCTTCTATCAAGATCCAATGGTGCCGGGAAAGAGGTTTGATACACCGGGTAAATCACCCTTCATGGACATGATGTTGGTACCGGTGTACGCGGGGACGGATGCTGACCAAGGAACAGTGTCAGTCAGTCCACGTATCCAACAAAATCTTGGAATAAGAGTTTCAGAAGTAATTAGTGGTGTGCTGGCGCCCGAATTCTCTACGGTTGGCGTAATCGCCTATAACGAGCGCTCTCAAATTTTAGTACAGGCACGTGCCACGGGCTATATCGAACGACTACATGTTCGAGCCACTCTCGATCAAGTCAAAAAAGGACAATCCCTGGTCGATCTGTATGTGCCCGATTGGGTGGCCGCGCAGGAAGAATACTTGTCGGTACGTCGTATGCAAGGTAGTGATATGGGGGGCTTGATCGATGGGGCACGTAGCCGCATGCGACAAGCTGGAATGAGTGATGACCAGGTCCGTCTGATTGAGACTAGCGGCAGAATACATCCACGTGTCACGTTGACCTCCCCAGTGGGTGGAGTAATCGCGGAATTATCTGCTCGTGAAGGGATGACCGTGACCCAAGGGACGACCCTGTTTAGACTCAATGGGCTAGATACCGTGTGGGCCGATGCAGAAGTTCCAGAAAGTCAGATTGGCTCGGTCCTTATCGGTCAAATAATCGAGGCAAGATTGCCCGCCATTCCTGAAGTAGTCTTCAAGGGTCGGGTACAGGCCATACTGCCCCAGGTGAATCTCAGCACCCGCACCATCAAGGCTCGGGTGGAACTGGCTAACCAGCAAGGCGCATTGTCCCCCGGGATGTTCGTCAATATCACGTTTGTTGCAGAAAGTGGGAGAGAGGCCCTGCTGATTCCGAGCGAGGCAGTGATCCGCACTGGGAAACGTAGTGTTGTGATGGTCTCGGAAGCCGATGGAAAATTCCATCCAGCCGATGTAGAGACAGGGTTAGATAACAATGGTCAAACCGAAATCAAACATGGCCTTAAATTGGGTCAGAAGGTAGTAATCTCAGGGCAGTTTCTGATCGACTCCGAGGCCAACCTCACTGCGGCTGGAACACGGTTAGGTGGTGCCGTAGCACCCCCTACTACGCCGCAACATCATATTGGCAATGCGCGCATCGAGGCCATTCAGAGGGAAACATTGACCCTATCGCATGGACCCATCGCTTCAATGGATTGGGGCGAGATGACGATGGACTTCAGAGTGCCAGAGTCTGGGGTGCCAAAAGGCATCAAGGTGGGTGACCGAGTACATTTTGAATTTGTTATGAGCAACGAAGGCCCGCAGCTAATATCGATCAGATCGATCGAGACGGGGAGAAAACAGAAATGATTGCCAGGATCATTCGTTGGTCGATCGTCAATCGATTCTTGGTTCTTGTCGCGGCAACGCTACTCACCGGCTGGGGCCTATGGTCGGTGGCTAAGACACCACTCGATGCGTTGCCTGATTTATCCGATGTTCAGGTCATTATCCGAACCACCTATCCGGGACAGGCGCCACAAATCGTTGAAAGCCAAGTGACCTATCCTCTGACTACGGCCATGCTGTCTGTACCAGGAGCGAGGACGGTACGTGGATTTTCTGCCTTTGGTGATTCTTTCGTCTATGTTCTATTTGAAGACGGAACTGATCCATACTGGGCTCGCTCGCGTGTGCTGGAATACCTTAATCAGGCTCAGTCGCGTCTACCAACCCAAGCGCGCGCCACACTCGGTCCTGATGCCACTGGCGTAGGCTGGATATTTGAATACGCTATCGTTGACCGTAGCGGGAAAATGGACCTGTCACAACTGCGCGCGTTGCAGGACTGGTTTCTTCGTTATGAATTGAAGACGGTGCCGAATGTCTCCGAGGTGGCAAGTGTAGGTGGCATGGTGCGACAGTACCAGATCATTCTCGACCCGGCTCGGCTAAGACTCTACAACATCCCTCACTCGCAAGTCATCTCTGCTGTGAGACGTGCAAACCAGGAGACCGGTGGTTCGGTGCTAGAGATGGGCGAGGCTGAGTATATGGTTCGAGCCTCTGGGTATCTGAAAAATATCGATGATTTCCACCGGATTCCGTTGAGGGTGACCGACACTGGCGTCTCGGTTCGACTTGGCGATGTGGCGCAGGTTCAGGTTGGACCAGAGCTTCGTCGAGGCATCACGGAACTGAATGGCGAAGGCGAGGTTGCAGGTGGTGTGATCATCATGCGTTACGGCAAGAATGCACTGCAAACCATCGACGCGGTCAAGGCGAAATTACAATCACTTCAGTCTGGACTCCCACCCGGTGTCGAAATAATTCCTACCTACGACCGTTCGGGTCTAATCCTACGTGCAGTGGATAACCTCAAGGAGAAGCTGATCGAGGAATTTATCGTAATCGCTTTGGTATGCGCCCTATTTCTATTCCATTTGCGATCAGCCCTCATCGCCATTGTTTCTCTGCCGTTGGGTGTGCTTGCAGCCTTCATCGTCATGCATTATCAAGGCATCAATGCCAATATCATGTCGCTCGGTGGTATCGCCATCGCTGTTGGAGCGATGGTCGATGCTGCGGTGGTGATGATTGAAAATGCTCATAAGCATCTCGAAGAATGGGAACAATCACATCCCGGAGAAATACTCAGCAATACCCAGCGTTGGGTAGTAATTGGTGATGCAGCGGCCGAGGTGGGGCCAACACTTTTTTTCTGTTTGCTGATCATAACGCTGTCATTCATTCCGGTCTTCACGTTGGAAGCTCAGGAGGGCCGTCTATTCTCGCCGCTGGCTTATACCAAGACCTATGCGATGGCGGCAGCGGCTGGATTATCAGTCACCCTCATTCCAGTGCTGATGGGGTACTTCATCCGGGGGCGCATACCGACCGAGCAGAGCAACCCTATTACTCGCAACCTCATCGCGCTATATCGGCCTCTACTCGAGCGCGTGCTGAAATTTCCAAAGACTACAGTGGGGATCGCAACGCTGATCCTGGCTGCAACTGCGTGGCCGATGACTCAACTCGGGGGAGAGTTCATGCCACCTCTGGACGAAGGTGATCTGCTATACATGCCCTCAGCACTGCCTGGCCTTTCTATTGGCAAGGTCTCACAACTACTTCAGCAAACAGATCGATTGATCAAGACGGTGCCTGAGGTGGCTAGCGTTTTTGGGAAAGCAGGCCGTGCAGAGACGGCGACCGATCCGGCACCACTAGAGATGTTCGAAACTACGATCCAGTTTAAATCCCGTGAGCATTGGAGACCTGGTATGACCCAGGATAAGCTGGTGGCGGAACTCGATCGTATCGTTAAAGTGCCTGGCCTTACTAATATCTGGGTACCGCCGATTCGTAATCGCATCGATATGCTAGCCACAGGAATTAAAAGCCCAGTGGGCGTAAAAGTGGCCGGGGCTAACTTAGCAGAGATTGATCGAATTACTGCGGAGATCGAGAATGCCGTGAAACGAGTTCCTGGCGTATCTTCGGCTCTGGCAGACAGGTTGACTGGTGGTCGCTATATCGACGTTAGGATAGATCGGGATGCGGCAGCGAGGTTCGGTATGAATATCGCGGATGTTCAGTCGGTGGTTGCCTCTGCCATCGGTGGAGAGAATATTGGAGAGACGGTCGAAGGCTTGGAGCGTTACCCCATCAATTTACGTTACCCACGTGAGCTTCGCGATTCTCTTGAAAAGTTGCGACAGTTATCAATAGTCACAGAGCGTGGAGCTCAGATTGTTCTATCTGATGTGGCGGAGTTAATCATTGTTGATGGGCCGACCATGCTTAAGTCAGAAAACTCGCGTCTGTCGGGTTGGGTATATGTGGATATTCGTGGGAGGGACCTGCGCTCAGCAGTAGTCGAAATGCAGCGGGCAGTGACAGAGGAGGTATCAATCCCTCCGGGCTACTCAATTTCTTGGTCTGGGCAGTTTGAATTTCTTGAACGAGCGACTGATAAGCTCATGCTGGTGGTGCCACTTACGCTGCTCATCATTCTGGTGCTACTGTATCTTGTTTTTAAACGTTTTGATGAAGCCTTTCTGATAATGACCACACTGCCATTCGCGCTAATCGGCGGTTTCTGGCTGCTCTATCTACTCGGGCACAATTTATCAATTGCAAGCGCGGTTGGCTTTATTGCGTTGGCAGGTGTGTCGGTGGAATTTGGTGTGATCATGCTCTTCTATCTCAAGCATGCATGGGACAAACGTCTAGCAGAGGGCAAGAACAGTTCCGTGGATCTTCTCGATGCAATTCGTGAAGGGGCGGTATTGCGCGTACGGCCCAAGGCGATGACAGTTGCTGTCATTCTGGGTGGATTATTGCCAATTATGTTTGGTTTGGGGACCGGTTCTGAAGTGATGCAACGGATTGCAGCACCGATGATCGGAGGAATGATAACAGCACCATTGCTGTCGATGTTCGTAATCCCTGCGGTGTATCTACTACTAAGCAGACGGCGTCTTTGATGCATGATCATTGTATTTGGAAGGGTTATGATTCACACGGAGACGGAATATATGGACGGCACGTCGCATTTACTCCCGCGTCGTGGAGGGTTCCTTCTAACCGGATACCGTGGGTCCTGAGTGGTGTCTTCTCTATAAAACGTAATCGTCATCTTTATCTAGTCATTCAATGCGGGCGCCCAACTGCGCTTCGCTACTTACTAAACAGAGGGGTATCACACACTGCTTGAACTTGAATAAAAAACGGGAGCCGAAGCCCCCGTGATTGTTTCTGAATTACCGCTGATTATGCTTGGCCATTCTTCCTGCGACGTGCGATGAATCCCATCAATCCAAGCCCTGCCATGAACATGGCATAACTCTCGGGTTCGGGTACTTGGGTTACAGCATGGTTATCTGTTTCGAATGCATTGCTGGTTGAGAGTATCTTGATGGTATCGAAATACTCGCTAGCATTGCTTGCTGAGATATTGACATAGGCCCCGACCGACTGATTGCCATCTGCCGGATGAGGAATAGCCGCTGCCAGTTCTACCCCTGAAAAACTTTCAACCAATGACCCTAAGCGCCAAAGCTCTATCGAATTATAGACGTCTGGTGATCCACCATAATAACCAAAATAATCAGAATCGAAGCCCAATGATATCGTGGCGATTGCGGTTGTGGATGGTCCTACTGAAAAGTAATTTGTAGTGTCTGCTGGAGGGCTTGCCCAAAGCCCAGAAGAATCACCGAATACAACACCCCCACCCAGATATCCGATTGGGTTCACGAGGCTTAAATTAAAGTCGGTCGTTATTACACCCGCATGTGACGATTTAACGCCATCAGCGCCGGCTGACGTACCGCCTTCGGTCACGGTATAGGCTGATGCTGATGTTGCTGCTAATAAGGCTGCTACCGCGATCACGGCATTCAGTCTGACGTGCTTAATATTCCGGTTCATGATTTTTCCTTTTATCAAATTGAGATTGACCTCTCAGTGAGTATTACAATCAAGCGTATTCTTGACCGGAATCAGTTTATGAGGTCAACCACTCGGCTGCAGTAGCTGGGCACCATTCCGTTTTACTTCTTAATTTTTTTAAATATAAATTGAAAAGCTTGGGATCAGTCTATCGATCGCTGTTCCATCCGTCATGGGACAAAATAACTTATCGGTATGGGAAAGATGATCTGTAGTGAATGAATAGAGAGTAGGCATCCTCATCTATGAGGTCTAGCAGGAATGGTCTATATAATTCGGTCCGGACTACGCTGGCATTGGATTGTGGAGAGTTTAGATGAAGGTCATTATTAGCCTAACCGGTTACAGCTCTGATCGGAACATAATGGCAGGATTGAATTTTGCCGCGCCATAAAAACAGGGGCCGAAGCCCCCGTTAGTCTTTCTGAATTACTTTTAATTAGGACTGGTCACTCTTCCTGCGACGTGCAATGAATCCCATCAATCCAAGTCCTGCCATGAATAGCGCGTAGATCTCAGGTTCTGGTACAGCAGTCACTGAGACGTTGTCGAGGCCGATATCGTAACCATTGGTGGTGGGGTTAACGTCTTTAAATTGAAATGTGACAGAGCTACTGTCTGCAATAAAATTCATGTTGTGTGTCGACCAATCCGTCCAGTACGTTCCAGAGTTTGTCGCGGAAAAAATTTGTGACGTTGTAGATGATCCACTTAAGTACGATACCTCGGCCTTTGCGCAGCAATCAAGTTCACTTGCGATCGCAAAGCTCAGGTTATAGGTCGATCCAACTGTGAGGCCTGTGAGGGTCTGCTGGATCGTGAATTCTGTGGCAGTGTCGTATCTTCCCAGTACAATGAATTGATCACCGTACGGGGTGAATGAACCGAAGGCACCATTCGTCAGTCCCCAAGGATAAGTTCCATCGCCGCTGGGGATGAGCCAACCGGGGACGGCGCTACCAACCAGTCCGAGTGTATATCCACCCGGCGCTCCGAAGCTACTATCCTCGAAGCTTCCATTAACCACCAAGTTCGCATGAGCGGCTGGGTTCATGCTGATAGCCAAGAGAGCCGCAACTGCTGATGAAGTTAGAATACGAGTGATATTCATGTCTGTTCCTTTAATGGTTAAAAATCTGGTTTAACACGTCTAGATTCGAGCGCCTTTAGTTATGGTCTTGGGGATATGATCACCAAGTTTTTCAAGGATAAACGTCCTCTGAGAATGGTGAAATAGTCCGATCAGGCTATTGATAAGATGAAATGATCTGCTATAGCTGGGTATAACATACTGTCTGGCATTGAATAAAAACGGGGGCAGAAGCCCCCGTTAGTCTTTCTGAATTAACTTTTATTATGCCTGGCCATTCTTACGGCGACGTGCAATGAATCTCATCAATCCAACGATTGCCATGAATATGTCTCAGTTCTCTGGTTCTGAAATACCCGTAACGAGTTCATATCGCAGAAATGTTGTCTCATGATTATGTGGCTAATCATCCTTGCCTTACATAAATGTCAGATTGATTGAGTGATCAAATAGTAGCAAACGCCGCTAACTCAGATCGCCCCCCTAAAATCCTTACAAAAGTTGCACTGTAAAGTTGAATCCTCTCTCTATATTTAAACTTAGTAACCGCATAGTGGAACATTAGCCAATCATGTTGACCATATCGACACATCCGTATAATGTGTCGATATAATACAACTTATTCGACATATGAGATTTTCGCCTGAGCGTCCCTACAACGATCTACCCCTGCTGCCACCGCAGGTCGAGGTGGAAACGCGCGCCGTACTCAAGGCGTGTATCGAAGCGCGGTCGGCACTGGGCGAATTGAAGCTTGCCGGTGACCTCATCCCCAATCAGGGCGTATTGATCAACACCATACCCATGCTCGAAGCGCAGGCCAGCTCCGAGATCGAGAACATCGTCACCACCACAGACCGCTTATTTCAGTTCGCAAACGATGCCATCGGGGGTGCTGACTCCGCTACGAAGGAGGCATTACGCTACCGAACAGCCTTGTACGAGGGTTTCAAGCTGCTGGCGCAGCGCCCACTGACCACTGCCACGGCAGTCCAGGTCTGCCAAACCATTAAAGGTGTGGCGATCGACATCCGTCGAACTCCTGGAACTGCACTTGTAAACGATGTCACTGGGGAAGTCATTTACACCCCGCCTGAGGGCGAGTCATTGCTGAGAGACAAGTTGGCTAATTGGGAAAAATTCATTCACGAGGCAGAAGATATTGATCCACTGGTCCGAATGGCCATGATGCACTATCAGTTTGAGGCCATCCATCCCTTCATCGATGGCAATGGTCGTACTGGCCGCGTGCTGAATCTTTTGTTTCTTGTCGAGAAGGGGTTGCTCAATATTCCCGTCCTGTATTTGTCGCGTTACATCATTCAGCACAAAGCTGACTACTATCGCCTCCTGCTCGCCGTGACGACCCAGGGCCGGTGGGAAGACTGGATTCTATATATGCTACGGGCGGTGTTTGAAACTGCGGTGTGGACGACTGCCAAGATCCAGTCAATACGGGTACTGCTTGAGACGACCGCAGAAAAGATTCAACTCGAGGCTGCGCCGATCTACAGTAGGGAGCTTGCTGAATTAGTGTTCGTTCAGCCCTATTGCCGCATCAGCAACGTTGTTGATGCGGGGCTTGCCAAGCGCCAGACCGCTTCGGTATATCTGAAGCGACTGTGCGAAATCGGTGTCCTCAGGGAAGTCAAGGCAGGTCGGGAAAGGCTGTTCATCAA
>Ga0209553_1002005_pt1 | contig 10066 bp, 10 predicted proteins | sample LauGreFBDMM110DN_2_FD_188217 | JGI IMG/M metagenome (GOLD analysis project Ga0209553, IMG submission 188217) | Freshwater lake microbial communities from Lake Michigan, USA - Fa13.BD.MM110.DN (SPAdes) (version 2) | ecosystem: Environmental > Aquatic > Freshwater > Lake | place: Lake Michigan...
GTGCAGCAGCTGGGTGGGGCGGTGGTGGCAGCCGGCCGGGCCGAATACGGCAAGGCGCCGCTGCACGTGGATGACCCCACCGACTTGCTCACCAACGTGGACGACGGTTCCACGATGTGGATGAGCCACGGCGATTCGGTGGAGCGCCTGCCGGAGGGCTTCGTGCGCCTGGCCCACACCGACAACACCCCCGAGGCGGCGGTGGCCCACCTCGGCCGACGTCTGTATGGCGTGCAATTTCATCCGGAGGTGGTGCACTCCAGCTGCGGCATGGCCCTGATCCGCAATTTCGTGTATCACGTCTGCGATTGCATCCCCGATTGGACCACTGCCGCCTTCATCGACGAGGCGATCGCCGATGTGCGGGCCCAGGTGGGCGAGAAGCGGGTGCTGCTGGCCCTCTCCGGGGGCGTGGATTCCTCCACCCTGGCCTTCTTGCTGCACAGGGCGATCGGCGATCAGCTCACCTGCATGTTCATTGACCAGGGCTTCATGCGCAAAGGGGAGCCCGAGTTTCTGGTGGAGTTCTTCGACAAGCGCTTCCACATCAATGTGGAATACATCAATGCCCGCGAGCGCTTCATCAACAAGCTGGCTGGCGTCACCGATCCGGAGGAGAAGCGCAAGCTGATCGGCGCCGAATTCATCCGCGTGTTCGAGGAGGAAAGCAAGCGCCTCGGCCCCTTCGATTACCTGGCCCAGGGCACGCTTTACCCCGATGTGATCGAGAGCGCCGGCACCAATATCGACCCCAAGACCGGTGAGCGGGTGGCGGTGAAGATCAAGAGCCACCACAACGTGGGCGGCCTCCCTAGGGACCTGCAGTTCAAGCTGGTGGAACCCTTGCGCCGCCTGTTCAAGGACGAGGTGCGCAAGGTGGGTCGCAGCCTCGGCCTGCCCCAGGAGATTGTGGGCCGCCACCCCTTCCCAGGGCCTGGCCTGGCGATCCGCATCCTGGGGGAGGTGACCAGCGAGAAGCTCAATATCCTTCGCGATGCCGACCTGATCGTGCGCGAGGCAGTGCGCGATGCCGGCCTCTATAACGAGATCTGGCAGGCATTCGCCGTGCTGCTGCCGGTGCGCAGCGTGGGGGTGATGGGCGACAAGCGCACCTACGCCTTCCCGGTGGTGCTGCGTTGCGTGTCTTCCGAAGATGGCATGACCGCCGACTGGTCGCGCCTTCCCTACGACCTGCTCGAGCACATCTCGAATCGGATCGTGAACGAGGTGAAGGGGGTGAACCGGGTGGTGCTCGACATCACCAGCAAGCCCCCTGGCACGATCGAGTGGGAGTAGGGCCGCGGGTCCGGTCTTCGCTCACGGATCGGGCTACTGATCCACCGGGCTGGCCCGGCCCGCCCGCTCCCGATACCATCGGGCACCTGAGCTCGGCCCCGTGACAGCCGTCGCACCTCCCACCGTCAGCACCGATCCGGATCCCCAGCTGCAGCGCCGTCTGCAGCAGGACAGCATCCTGGTGGGTAGCAAGACGGTGTACCTCAACCCCTTCCTCTATTGGCGCCGCTTCGATGCCAACACGGACCGCTGGCTGCGGGAACCCGGCCAGCTGCCCGAGGAGCAGATCCAGGCCAACCGTCTGCGCTTCTACCCCGAGCTCGACTGGTCCCTGCTCGATGACCACGAACGCCCGATCAAGGATGGGGCTGTGGAGATGTTCCTCAAGACCCTGGAGCTGATCTGCACCTTCAACCCCGAGCTCAACCCCGGCCAGCTGCTGGAGGTGGAGCGCAAGATGGCCGTCACCAAGAAAAAGGCCTTCGAGCGTTGGGTGGAGCGGGCCTTGAGGCGGCGGGAACAGCAGGGGCTTCGGGAACGGCGCCGTTTCGACCGCGACCGGGTGCTGCGCGACTGGATGGAGTGGTTCGGTCTGCCGGCCACACGCCGGGCCCTGCTGCCCCTCTCCCTCCTGCTGGTGCTGGCAGCTGCCGGTGGCTGGTGGGTGGGTAGCCAGCGTCCGTGCCAGGCGGTTCTGGTGGATCCGGGGATTCAGCGACCGGGCCGTTGACCGCCCTGGGGATCTTCACGGCAGACTGGAGAACCAGTTCAGGGCCCCATGGCTGCCGACCCCCTCGACACCCTGCGCCTCACCCTCATGCAGGACGTGCTGCCGGTGGGGCTCGCCGTGGTGGAGAGGGCACGCAAGGGTGGCCCCAAGGAGGTGCTGGCGGCCTTCGGGGATGATCCTTCCACCTCCCTGGACCGCCTCCGTCAGGAGGGTGAACCGGTGGCCAGTCAGGTGCGCCAGACCCTGGACCGCTTCCAGCCCGGCCTCGGCAATCCCGTGGTGAAAGTTGAGGTGGAGGTGCGGGAAGGTCAGACTCCCGCTCCAGCGAATGATCGAGAGGGCTCTTGGGCCGCTGGCCCGATGCCGGTGCCACCGCAGCCAGGGGCGGATGACAGCACGGAACTCCACAGCACTCTGGCGAGAATCTCCGCCCGGCTTGCTGAGCTGGAGCGGCGACTCGTCTGATGCCCCTGATCAGCTACGGCCATGTCCGCCAGACCGGTGTGGGTCGGCAGCCCGGGCTGTTGATGGCCCTGGTGTTGTTGCTCTGCTCGGCCATTGTGCTTCGGCTGGCCTGGCTGCAGCTCCTCCATGGCCAGGAACACAGGGCCATGGCTGATGAGAACCGGATCCGGCTGATCCCCCGGGACCCGGTGCGCGGCCGGCTGCTCGATCACACCGGCCAGGTGCTGGCCACCAACCGCCTCACCTATCGCCTTTATTACCAGCCCCGGCTCACCCAGGAGCGGCTCTGGCCTTCGCTGAGGGATCGGTTGTCGGGGTTGTTGGGGATTCCGGCCGAGCAGCTGGAGCTGCAGCGCCGCATGCATCAGGGGGATGACGATGGTTTCCACGTGCCCCTGACGGGGCCCCTCACACCCCTGCAGGTGCTCCGATTCCGCGAACAGGCGGCCTCGATGCCTGGGGCGGAGGTGTCGATCGACGTGCTGCGCAGTTACCCCAACGGCAAGCTTGCGGCCCATGTGATCGGCTACACCAGCAATCTCACCGAGGAGGAGTACAGCAGGCTGAAGGAGAAGGGCTATCGCCTCAGCGACCGCATCGGTCGGTCGGGCCTGGAGCGCACCTATGAATCCCACCTTCGGGGCGAATGGGGCGGCCAACAGCTGGAGGTGAATGCCGCCGGCAGGGTGCAGCGGGTGCTGGGCGACAAGCCGGCCCGCCCCGGCCGTGATCTGCGGCTCACGATCGATCTCAATCTTCAGCGCGCCGCCGAGCGGGCCCTCGACACCGTGGCGAAGGGGGCGATCGTGGCCCTCGATCCCCAGACCGGAGCGATTCTGGCCATCGCCAGCCGCCCCACCTTCGACCCCAACCTGTTCGCCAATGGCCCCACCACGGCCCAGTGGAATGACCTCAACCGCCCGCAGGCTCCCATGCTCAACCGGGCCTTCCAGGCATTTCCTCCGGCCAGCACCTTCAAGATCGTGTCCACCATCGCCGGTTTGGAATCGGGCAAGTTCAGCCCCGGTTCCACCCTGCCCACCATGAGCAGCTTTTGTTATGACGGTCAGTGCTACAGCGACCATGGCGCCTATGGCTCCATCGGTTTCGAGAAGGCTCTGGCGGTGAGCAGCAACAGTTTTTATTACCTTATGGGCCTCAAAGTGGGGCCCGATGAGCTCTTCAAGGCAGCCCGCCGCATGGGCTACGGAAGCCATACCGGCGTGGAGATCATTGATGAGGAGAGTGCCGGCCTGCTGGGGGATCCCGCCTGGAAGAAGAAGGTGATCGGTGAACCCTGGAACTCGGTGGATACGATCACCTCCGCGATCGGTCAGGGCGCCGTGACCGTGACACCGATCCAGATGGCCCGGCTCTACGCCGCGGTGGCCAATGGCGGCTGGCTGGTGACGCCCCATCTGGTGGAGCGTCCAATGCCCCGCCGCTGGCTGGGGCTCAGGCCCGAGACCCTCAGGGTGCTGCGGGAGGGCCTACGGATGGTGGTCACCGAGGGAACGGCCAAGATCCTCAACGACTCCACCCTGCCGCCGGTGTCCGGCAAAACCGGCACCGGCGAGGATCCGCCCCGCCCCGACCATGCCTGGTTCGGTGGCTATGCCCCGGCCGGTAAGCCCAACCTGGTGATCGTGGCCTTCGGTGAGAACTCCGGCGGTTACGGCGGCACCGTGGCGGCGCCGATGGTGAAGATCATGATGGAGGCCTGGTTTCATCCGCCTGCCGGCAGCAACTCGGGGGAGGCGGCACCCCGGACTCCCTGAGGCTGTGGACTTTCACGTTGCCTCTGCACCGGAGGGCTCGCAAGCCTGCAGCGGGGCTCTTGGGGACCGATGTCAGGCAGCCAGCGCCAGGGGCCTCTGCTCCAGAACCTGTCGGTAGTAACCCCTCAGTTGGGCCGTGGCTCCGGCCCAGCCCCAGCGTTCAGCCTCGAAGCGGGCCGACTGGCGCAACTGGCCGCGGCTGGCCTGGTCGCCCAGCAGCCTTTGCACAGCGGTGATCAGGCTGGAGGGCTGGTCGGGTTCGTAGAGGCGCCCGTTGACGCCATCGGTCACGATGTCGGGGATGCCGCCGCGGTTGGCACCCACCACGGGGCAGCCGGCCGCCATGGCCTCCAGCAGCACCAGGCCCAGGGTCTCGGTGCTGGAGGGAAACACGAAGGCGTCGCCACTGGCGTAGGCCGAAGCCAGAGCATCGCCGCTCAGATAGCCCACGAAGGTGGTGGCCGTTCCCTCGAACACCCGCTCCAGTTGCTGGCGGTGGGGGCCATCGCCTACCAGGGCCAGGCGGGCTTCCGGCAGGGCCTCCAGCACAGGGCGGATCCTCTCGATCTGCTTTTCGGCCGAGAGGCGGCCGATGTAGAGGAGCAGGTTGCCCGTGTCGCTGTGACCGCCATGGAGTCGCTCCCGCATGGCCGGGCTGGCCAGCTCGGGCCGGAACAATTCGGTGTCGACTCCCCGCTGCCAGAGGGCGGTGTGTTCAATCCCCTTTGCGGCCAGTTCGTCCACCATGGCGGTAGAGGTGCAGAGGTTCAGCTCGGCCTGGTTATGGGCGGCCTTGAGCAGCTCCCAGAGCAGAGGTTCCAGCATGCCCATGCCGTAGTGCTCAAGGTATTTGGGCAGGTGGGTGTGGTAGCTGGCCACCAGGGGCAGGTTGCGGGTCTTGGCTAGCCAGATGCCTCCCAAACCCAGCACCGCCGGGTTCACCACATGCACCAGATCGGGCCGGAACCGTTCGAGGGCTTCCGAGACTGCCGGCCGGGGGAGGGCCAGCTTGAGTTCGGGGTAGAGGGGAAGGGGCATGGCCGGCACCCCCACCACCTGGGCACCGGCATGGTTGTCGGGGGCTCCTTCCGGGCAGAAGATCAGCACCTCGTCGCCGGCCTCCACCAAGTGGGGCAGGGTCTTGGTGAGCCGTGTGACGATGCCGTCAACCTTTGGCAGGAAGGTTTCGGTGAAGAAGGCGATCCTCACAGGGTTCGTGTGGTCAGGCGTGGGTGCGGAGGGCTTCCGCCTGGCGGCTGGTCCAGGCGGAAAGGCAGGGGATGCGGGAGCGGTCGCAGCGGTCCGCCCAGCGGCGGGCCACGTCCACCACTTCGGCCAGCAGCCCGTCGTCGAGGGTGGTCGGCTGGAGCCCGAGCTCAATGAAGCAGCGGTTGTCCACGATCAGGTCGTTTTCGATCGCCTCCTTGCGAGGGTTGGCCTGGAAGCGGATCTCAGCACCGGTGAGGTCCGCCACTTTCTGGGCCAGTTGACCCACCTGATGGCTCTCGGTCATTTGATTGAAAATCTTCACCTTCTCGCCGATGGTCGGTGGATTTTCGAGGGCCAACTGCACGCAGCGCACCGAATCCCGGATGTGGATGAAGGCGCGGGTCTGGCCGCCGGTGCCGTGCACGGTGAGGGGATAACCAATCGCCGCCTGCATCAGAAAGCGATTGAGCACGGTGCCGTAGTCACCGTCGTAATCGAAGCGGTTGGTGAGACGGGGATCCCTGTCGGTGAGGGCCGTGTTGGTGCCCCAAACAATCCCCTGGTGCAGATCGGTGACCCGGATCGAATCGTTCTTGTTGTAGTAATAAAACAGCAGTTGATCGAGCGTTTTGGTCATGTGATAAACGCTGCCGGGATCCGTGGGGTGCAGGATCTTTTCGGTGAAACGACTGCCATCGGCCTGGGGCACCTCCACCGTGAGGTAGCCCTCGGGAATGGTGGCGCCGCGATGGGAGCCGTAGCCATAAACCCCCATGGTGCCGAGGTGCACGATGTGCACATCAAGGCCGCTCTCCACAATGGCGGCCAGCAGGTTGTGGGTGCCGTTGACGTTGTTGTCAACCGTGTAGCGCTTGGTGGCGCTGGATTTCATCGAATAGGGGGCCGCCCGCTGTTCGGCGAAATGCACGACCGCCTCCGGTCGCTCGCTGCGCAGCAGGCTCAGCAGCCTGTCGTACTCGCGGGCGATGTCCAGGTGCACAAAGCGCATCGCCTTGCCGCCCACCTGATCCCAGGCCCGCAGGCGCTCGTTGATCGTGGTGATCGGCGTGAGGGATTCCACCTCCAGATCGATGTCTATCTTGCGGCGGCTGAGGTTGTCAACGATCACCACATCGTGACCGGCGTCCGCCAGGTTCACCGCACAGGGCCACCCGCAGAAGCCATCGCCGCCGAGAACGAGAACCTTCACCCCTGTCTCCTAGTCGAGCCATTGCCCGCAGGCAAGCTACTACAGGCCTCCAGCTCGGCCCCCTCGGAGGGTCGCCGTTTCGGCCAGGCACGCTTCGCAGGTCGCCGCAGGCACAGGGCGTTTCCCTGGCTCCACGGGTTTTCCACCGGCGTTGCAGGATTCGGCAGGGTTTGCTGGATCAGCTGATCCCTGCGGCCACGGCCACCAGCACCACCACCAGGACCACGCCGCCGATTAGCAGCAGGCGGCTCTGCCCGTTGGCTTCTCCCTTCTCGATCACCACCATGCGGGGTTCGCGGGCGAAGGCATTCAGCTTGCCGCCGTCTTCTTCGGTGACCTGCATGGCGGAACGGATGGGGTTCGGGAAACCTTATGGAGGGTTTCCGGGCCCCCTTCCATCCGCCTCGGATCTGTCACCAGACGCTTCACACTCCTGCGCCCGAGACAGCCGCCCCCAGCCGCCCCTCGTGGGGGGAGCTGGCGCTGGCCTCCGCCCGGACCGGCAGCCGCCCGGCCCGGAAGGCGATTCGCCCGGCCTCGCAGGCCAGGGCCATGGCACGCGCCATCGCGGCAGGATCATCCGCCAGGGCGATGGCGCTATTGATCAAGAGGGCATCGGCCCCCATCTCCATGGCTTGGGCGGCCTCGCTGGGCACGCCGATGCCGGCGTCCACCACCACCGGCACCCGCGAGTTCTCGATGATCAAGGCGATGTTGGCTGCGTTGCGGATCCCCTGGCCCGAGCCGATCGGAGAACCCAGCGGCATCACCGTGGCGCAGCCGGCCTCCTCCAGGTGGCGGGCTAGAAGGGGGTCGGCATTGATATAGGGCAACACCGTGAAGCCCTCCTTCACCAGTTGCTCGGCCGCCTGCAGGGTGCCGATCGGATCCGGCAGCAGGTGGCGGCTGTCCGGGATCACCTCCAGCTTCACAAAGGTGTTGTCCTCCTGGCCGGCGAGTTTCGCCAGCTCGCGGCCGAGCCTGGCCACCCGGATCGCCTCCTCGGCGGTGGCGCAGCCGGCGGTGTTGGGCAGCATCCAGATCCGGCTCCAGTCGATCGCCTCCATCAGGCCGCCGTGGCCCGCGGCCTGGCTCTGCACCCGCCGAACCGCCACGGTCACGATCTCGCAGCTGCTCGCGGCCAGGCTGGCCTGCATCACCTCCAGAGAGGGGTATTTGCCGGTGCCCGTCATCAGGCGGCTGCGGAAGCTCCGGCCGCCGATCTGGAGCGGTGGCTCGCTGGCCACGGTGGTGGCTGGCGAGCTCGCGCCGAGGGGTGTCTGAGCCGCAGAAATGGGCGCTGCGCTGGGAAGGGGGGCGGAAGAGTTCAAGACCGGAGGACGCGGGGCGCTCAGCACCCTTAGTCTGCGGTCTGGCCCCGTGATCCGAAGCCATGCCGCTGCCGCTCGTACCCACGGCTCTGCCCATGCTGCTGGCCCTCTCGCCCCTGCCGAGCGATGCCTATGCGCCCGCGGTGCCCCCCTCCAGCCGCCTTGGTTCCCCTGCTCGGGATTCAGGAGCCCTGCTGATCGAATCCTCGCCGGTGGAAACCTTTGATCCGATCGCCCGCGCCGGCCTGATCGCCATCGAGATTCCCCGCCTCTGGAATGGCAGCTACACGCCGTTCGACGGTGGTGTGCCGGTGCCCGTGAGTTTGTCGCTCGGCTCCACCAGTTCCGCGGGTCAGATGGTGGTGATGCGGGGCACGATCACCATCGGCGGTGTCGCCTCCCCGGTGCAGGGCAATCTCAATGCCAAGTCTGATCAGCTGGATCTGCTGGTTCTCGGGGAGGCTCCAGGGGCGGATCTGGGCACCGGTGGAACCTTTCAGGGGCTGCAGGGTTTGAGCCTTTCGGGCTGGAATGCCGATCGGCTAACCATGATGGGGGGACGCCTGCAGTTGCTGCCGGTTCCCGGTTCCCAGAAGCTGGCCTCCGATACGGGCCCGCAGGCAGAACCGATTCGCGGCCTGTGGTGAGAGGAACCCCGGCTTGTGGCTCCTCATCGACGGACCGCACAATGGCTCGCAGCAAGTAGACGCACAGGGCATGGGTTGCTGTTGAACCGATGCTGCAGCAGGCCTCTATAAACCGCTCTTGTTGATGCCCTTGCCCCCTCGCTTGCCGCTGGTGGCGGATGGCAATTCTTTGCCTTTGGGGGCGGCTTTGGTTGGGTCACCCACACGCCGTTCCATGGTTTTGATGCCCTTGCGGGCCGTGCTGTTGGCCGGTTCAAGATCAAGCACCCTCGCGTAGGCGTCCCGGGCCTCCTGTGGTTCCCCCAGTTTCCCTAGGGCGTAGGCCAGGTTGTTGAGGGCTACCGGATAGTCGGGCTTGATCTGCAGGGCGCTCCGGTAGTGGCGAATCGCTTCGGGGAACTTGCTCTCGGCTGCCAGGGCGAAGCCGTAGGCATTTTCGATCAAGGCCCTGGCCTCATCAGGCGCCTTTTCGGCTTGGGCCTTGCGCAGGGCCAGCTTGAGATTGTCCACCGCCTGGCCGTAGAGCCGTTTGCGCAGCTGCACGGAGGCCAGCTCATAGAGGCCAACCGAATCGTTCGGCGGAGCACCACCGGGACCAGCGGAGCCGAGACGGGCGAAGGCCTGTTCGTCCTTACGGACCCGCAGGATCTGCCGGCCCACGAGCACGGCGGCGGCGCCTAGCAGCACGATCAGGCCGATCAGATAGGCCTGGGGAAGCAGTTCCTGCATGGGATGCCGGCGCTCAGCGTCCGGCGGCGCTCACCACCGTGGTGAAGCTGGCGGGGTCGGCTACGGCCAGCTGGGCGAGCATCTTGCGGTTGATGCGGACATCGGCCTTCTTCAGACCGCCGATCAGGCGGCTGTAGCTGGTGCCGTTGAGCCGGGCCGCTGCGTTGATGCGGGCGATCCAGAGGCGGCGGAAGTCGCGCTTGCGGCGGCGACGGTCGCGGTAGGCGTTGCACAGCGCCTTCATCACCCGCTGGTTAGCGGTGCGAAAGAGGCTGCCGTTGCTGCCCTGGAAACCCCGGGCGAGACGAAGGATCTTGTTGCGGCGTTTACGGGCGACGTTGCCCCTCTTGACGCGGGCCATGGATCAGAACGAAGGGTTGGGGAAAAGCTGGGATGAGAATGTTTTCTAGCGCGGTTTAAGCGCCTCAGGATCCCGGCGGGGAGACGATCAGGGATCGCTTCAGGCGTAGGGCATCATCAGGGCCACATTGTCGGCGTCGCGCTCGTCGACGACCGCCATGGTGCCGAGCCAGCGCTTGCGCTTAGGGCTCTTGTGGTCGAGCAGGTGGTTGCGGAAGGCGTGCCGGCGCACGAACTTGCCGCTGCCGGTCACCTTGAACCGCTTGGCGGCCGCTTTGCGGGTCTTGAGCTTCGGCATTGCGATCGGCGCA
>Ga0209553_1002011_pt1 | contig 10048 bp, 9 predicted proteins | sample LauGreFBDMM110DN_2_FD_188217 | JGI IMG/M metagenome (GOLD analysis project Ga0209553, IMG submission 188217) | Freshwater lake microbial communities from Lake Michigan, USA - Fa13.BD.MM110.DN (SPAdes) (version 2) | ecosystem: Environmental > Aquatic > Freshwater > Lake | place: Lake Michigan, USA...
GGCGTTTGGCGCTTTTCCGATATTGAATTCAGAAAGTCATTTCATGCACAAGTTGCCATTCAATCGACTTCTTCCTTTGCTGCTTTTGGCTCTGCCATTGCTGGCGGCCGCCCACGGCATCTCTGACGCCGACCGCCAGCACATGCTGGACGGTGCTTATCTGCGCTACATCTCACTGGGCGCAAGCCACATGCTCACGGGCTACGACCACCTCTTGTTCCTCTTTGGCGTGGTGTTTTTCTTGTCCACTTTCAAAGACGTGGCGAAGTTCGTTACGGTCTTCACCATCGGCCACTGCATCACGCTGGTTTTTGCGACGTATTACAAAATCACCTGGAACTACTACCTGGTGGACGCCATGATCGCGCTCAGTGTCATTTACAAAGGCTTTGACAACAACGGAGGCTTCCAGAAGTATTTCCAGATGGCGTCGCCCAACCTGCTGGCTGCGGTCTTTGGTTTCGGGTTGTTGCATGGCTTTGGCCTGTCCACGCGTTTGCAGCAGTTGCCGCTGGGAGATGACAGCACGGCCATGCTGCTGCGCATCCTGAGCTTCAACGTCGGTGTGGAGGTCGGTCAAATCGCCGCACTCACTGCCATGCTCGCGCTGCTGGCTATTTGGCGTAAGCGGCCATCGTTCGCGCGGTTCAGCTTTGCCGCCAACCTGGCGATTGTGTATGCCGGTGTGTACCTGCTGTTCACCCAACTCCATGGCTACCAGCATGACAGCCACCCCGATAGCTTCCGTTTCCCGACCGAGGAACATCGCCACGTCCATGAAGACATGGATATCGGCAACTCGACAGATGACAGTCGCAACTCCCTGAAATAGTTGTGCTGCATCGCCGTTTCACCCCAATCTCAATCTGAATCTCACCTCAAAGGAAAGCACCATGAAATACGCACTGAGCACCGCCGCCATCCTCGCTGCCACCTGGATGGGCCAAGCCGCCATGGCCTCGGAGGGTGGCAGCTGCCACTTCCACGGCAGCAAGCCCGCCGCCGAAGCCACCGTCCTGGGCTGCGCCCAGCAACGCAAGGAGGCATTGGTCAAGGCTGGCAAGATCGACGCGCCTTGGCAGGCCATCAAGCATGACAAAGTTGAAGCGGTCGATGGCAAGAAAGGCAAGGAATGGAAAGTGACCTTCAAAGACCCTGCAGCCAAGGACAAGGCCAAGGAGACGCTCTACATCTTCTTCACCGCCCCCGGCAACTTCATCGCGGCCAACTTCACGGGGCAATAGTGCCTTGAACACCCGGCTAGTTCAGCGGTTCGGACAAGGGCTTGGTGCTCTCACCGCTGCTGCCTTAAGGGCTTAGTGAGGGCCCGGCGCCTCTTTACGCTCCAGCATGCCGTAATCGCGCACCACGCGAAACGCAAGTGCGCTTTGCAGGCCAGGTACCTGGCCCCAGGCGCGAACGCTGGTTTGCGCTAGGCTGCGGTTGCCTGCATCTTGCAGGCTGATGTACTGGCCTTGGTGATTCACACTTTCAAAACCAGCGTTGGCAGGCACCTGTCCGTCGGCTGTCTGGCTGTAGGCGGCGATCACAAAGCGGCCTTGGTCGGATGCCTGCGCCAAGTCTTGCTCTGCATCGCTGAATTGACCATCGACCCATTGGCACGCCAAGCTGGCCACGCGGATGCGGTAGTCGGCAAAGTGCTCATAGCGCCCGGCCTGCTGCGATTGCAGGTGCAGGCTGTCGCGGCGCCAGGCCAAGATGGCGGCCTCGTCGCGCCAGTGCTGGTGCGACAGCAATACTGCCTCGTCGCTCAGCGAACGGTAGCGGTCTAAAAACAAGAGCCCCTGGTGCCTGGCCAGGGCCGGGCGCAGCCTGTCCACATGCTCGAAATAATGCGGCAAATGCCCCGGTTTCGGGCGGACTTCAAAAAATAGGGCGTACATCGCGGCCGCATATAAACAAGTGGCAATGATCAAGAACCCACGAGCGACCTATTGCTTGTACAACTTTCCATCTTTCACAATCACTTCAATATGATCGCCTTGGCCTAACAAGCAAGAAATATCAGCCAGCGGGTTGCCATTGACCAGCAGCAAGTCGGCGATGGCACCGGGCTGCACGACACCCAATTGCCCCGACATGTTCAGCAACTCAGCGGCATTCAAAGTGGCTTGCTGCAAAGCCGCACCATTACCCAAAATGCTGGCACGAATGCGCAACTCCTCAGATTGATGGCGATGTGACTCGCCCAACAAATCAGACCCCAAAGCCATTTTCACGCCCGCCTTGGCCAAAATTTCTAAGGCCTTTTGACCTTGGCTGCGAACAGTTTCAATTTTGGCCACTGACACGGCGGGTAAACCTAAGCTTGCACCTTCGTTGGCCAAAGCTTCATAAGTGATCAACGTAGGCACCATGTAAGCATTTCTCTCAGCCATGAATTGAGCTGTTTCTTCATCAATCAGGTTGCCATGCTCAATACTGCGCACGCCGTAGGCCACAGCACGGTAAATGGCTTTGGGGGTGTATGCATGGGCCATCACATAGGTCCCGGCATGTTCGGCTTCTTCGACAATGGCTCTGATTTCAGCCTCTGAGTACCCAAGGTAATGAATGGGGTCATTGGGTGAGGCAACACCCCCAGACGCCATGATCTTGATTTGATTGGCGCCCTTCATGATTTCCTCACGGACAGCCAGCCGCACGTTGTCCACACCATCGACCACCCGCGCCAAAGTACCAACTCGACTAGAACAACTACAGGGCTCAATCACATCACTGCGGGGACGACCATCGCCATGGCCGCCCGTTTGCGACAGTGCACGGCCCGCTGCAAAAATACGGGGCCCAATGGTCATGTCGGTGCGGGTAGCCTCTGCCAAATTCCAATCACCACCACCAGCATCGCGTACCGTGGTGAAGCCGCGCATGAGCATGCCCTTCATGATGGGCAAGGCGCGCAATGTGGCAAATACATTGGGCTGGTTGGCCGTGATGTTGAGGTTCAAATGCGCTGCAATCACATGAACGTGGCAGTCGATCAAGCCGGGCATGAGGGTTTTACCCTCGGCTTTCACCACCTTGGTGCCAGATGCTATGAACCCGTCGGGTTGGTGGGGCCCAACCGACTTGATCAGGCCGTTTTCAACCCAAACATCTTGCCCGGTTTTTAACTGCAAGGACGCCACATCAAGCACATTGGCCGCCTGAAACAAGATCGTATTCATAAAAGACTGGCCTGTGACTGCAAAAATCACATTAAAACCGATAAAGCCAGCTTTGTCGCTCTTGGCAATAATTCTGAATTGACATAATTCTGATTTAACTTGCGATTTATAGCCGCACTCCCCTAGAATGATTAGCTCACTTAACTTCGATGGGATTTAGCATGTATCAACAATTCCTCAAAACCTCGCGCTGGCTCACGCTGGCTGTGGGTGTATCAGCTTCATTGCTAGGCTTTACCAGCGCACAGGCCGCTGAACTTAAATGGGCTGCGCAAAACGACATTTTGACGCTTGATCCCCACTCCCAAAACCACGCCACCACCAACAACATCGTTGGCCATACCTACGAAGCTCTGGTGCGTTACGACAAAAATTACAAGGTTGAACCCTCTTTGGCCACCAGCTGGTCTATCGTCAGTCCCACCACAGTGCGCTTCAATTTGCGCAAAAACGTGAAGTTCAATGATGGCTCCAACTTCACGGCCGACGACGTCATTTTTTCATTTGATCGCATTCGTCAGCCCCAAGGGACAATGGCAATCTACGTGGCTGGCGTCAAGGAAATGAAAAAGATTGACGACCATACTTTGGACGTCATCTTGGACAAGCCCAACCCCACCATGTTCAACAACTTCACATCGTTTTTTATCATGAGCAAGTTGTGGGCCGTCAAGAACAAATCTGAAAAAGTTCAAGACTACAAAGCGAAAGAGATTACTTTCGCGTCTAACAACACCAACGGCACGGGTCCTTATGTCATCAAAGAATGGCAGCCCGACCAAAAGCTGTTGATGACTTCCAACAAAGCTTGGTGGGACAAACTGCAAGGCAACGTAACCGACGTGGTTTACACCCCCATCAAATCGGACCCCACACGCATTGCTGCACTTTTGGCCGGCAACGTTGACACAGTCACCGACCTACCTACGCAAGACGTAGCACGTCTTCGCGGTACGCCCGCATTGTCTGTCTTGGACGGCCCCGAAGTTAGAACTATTTTCTTTGGTTTGGACATGGGTAGTGACGAGTTGAAATACGGCCCAAAAGGCAAGAATCCATTCAAAGATGTCCGTGTTCGCAAAGCTTTGAGCATGTCGATTGACCGCGTTGCCATTCAACGCAGCATCATGCGCGGCCTGTCCATCCCGGCTAGCCTCATTGTGGCTCCTGGCGTCAACGGTCACACAGCAGACATGGACAAGGTTTCGCCGGTCGACATTGAAGGCGCCAAGAAAATGTTGGCCGATGCTGGCTATGCCAATGGCTTTGAATTTACCCTCGACTGCCCCAACAACCGCTACGTGAATGACGAAGAGGTTTGTCAGGCCGTCGTGAACATGTGGGCACGCATTGGCGTCAAGACCAAACTCAACGCCGTTAATTTTGGCCCCTTCATTGCCAAAATTCAAAACTTCGACACTAGTGCTTACATGCTTGGTTGGGGTGTTGCCACTTACGACGCGCAATATTCTTTGCAGTCTTTGGTCATGACACGCACGCAAGGCGCGGATGGCAACTTCAACCTGGCCAAGGTGAGCAACGCCAGAGTTGACGCCTTGGTCGAGTCCATGAAAACTGAGACCGACAAAGCCAAACGTGACGCCATGATCAATGAAGCTTTGACCATCACGCGCGATGAAGTTTTGTACATTCCTCTGCACCACCAGATGCGCCCTTGGGCCATGAAGAAAAACGTCACCATGACGCACAACTCCAACGATGCACCTAAGATGTACTATGTCACGGTGAACTAATTCACAGTACCAGTAAAAAAGACACCCTCGGGTGTCTTTTTTTGCGCCTCAAACCAGAGTGGTCAAGCTCAGAGAGGAGGTCAGTGACGTCCTTCCTCCACCGCATGGCATGCGATCTTGATACCGTTCAGATCTTTCAATACAGGGCGTTCTGTTTTGCATCTGGCATTGGCCAATGGACAACGCGGATTGAAACTGCAGCCAGGTGGCGGGTTGAGCGGGTTAGGCACCTCCCCTTGCACAGGGGTGCGCGCACGACCTGTGTCTTTCATTTTGGGAATGGCATCAAGCAGCATGCGCGTGTAGGGGTGCTGTGGATTGTCAAACACGACATGCTTGTCTGCCAACTCCACCAACTGACCTAGGTACATCACGCCCACTTTGTCGCTCACATGCCTCACCACGGCCAAGTTGTGAGAGATGAACAAATAGGTAAGACCGCGTTCGCGCTGCAAATCTTTCATGATGTTGAGCACTTGCGCTTGAACGCTCACATCCAAAGCCGATGTGGGCTCGTCACACACCAAAAATTCTGGGGCGGTGGCCAAAGCACGCGCGATGGAAATACGCTGACGCTGGCCCCCAGAAAATTGGTGTGGGTACTTGTTCATGTCAAGCGCCGACAGTCCCACCGACTTGAGCAATTCGGCCACCCGGTTTTTCAACTCTTGCTCATCTTTGATCAAGCCATGTTCGTGCAGGGGCTCGCCCACAATGGCTCCGACAGTCCACCTTGGATTCAAGCTGGCGTAGGGATCTTGAAAAATCATTTGGATGCGCTTGCGCATGGTCTTGGCATCGCTCGATTTGAAGGCGGCGTGTGCGTCCTGTCCGTCAAAGGTCAGGCCACCGCGGGTGGGCTCGTACAGGCCCACCAACAGGCGCGCAACCGTGCTTTTGCCACACCCCGACTCGCCCACCAATGCCAGAGTTTTGCCTCGCTCAATTTCGAAACTCACGCCATCAACAGCCTTGAGCAATTGGCGTGGTTTACCCTCAACGACACGGCTAAGCCACGGTGCAGAGACATCAAATGTTTTGGCCAAGTCACGGGCAATGACCAAGGCTTGCGAATTTTGTTGAGCCTCTTGAACGCTCATGCCACGCCCTCCAATGTATTGACCTGATGTAGCCAGCAGGCCACCTGCGCTGGGCTGTTTTGAAATCCTCTCGAAACTGCTACCAAATCTGGACGCTCCAGCTGGCAACGGTCAAAAACTTGGGGGCAACGCGGGTTGAACGCACAGCCTTTGGGAATGGCGTTAAGGCGCGGCATGGCACCGTCAATTTGGTTCAAACGCTCGCGGTCGCTGTCCATGTCTGGAATGCAAGCCATTAAGCCCGCTGTGTAGGGATGCTCTGGGTGATTGATGACCTGATGGACCGGACCAATCTCGGCAATGCGTCCGGCATACATGACTGCCACCCGATCGCATGTCTCGGCAATCACACCCATGTCGTGCGTGATGAGCATGACGGCGGCGCCGCGTTTTTTACAAACATTTTTCAAAAGGCTGATGATTTGCGCTTGAATAGATACATCCAAAGCCGTGGTGGGTTCATCGGCCACGATCAATTGGGGCTCGGCGGCCAGCGCCAACGCAATGACCACCCGCTGGCGCATACCGCCCGAAAACTGATGCGGGTAATGGTGAATGCGCTCTGCTGCCGCTGCAATGCCTGTGTCTTGCAACAGGCTAATGGCACGCTGCCGCGCTTCTTGATCTGACACTGGCAGGTGGGCCTGAATGGTCTCCGTCAATTGCTTGCCCACTGAATACAGTGGGTTCAAAGAGGTGAGTGGGTCTTGAAAAATAGCGCCAATCTTGCGGCCTCGAATACTTCGCATTTGATCGTTGTTGAGGTTATCAATGCGCTGGCCTTCTAACAAAATTTGGCCAGAGGCAATGCGGCCTGGCGGCTCTAATAAACCAATGATAGCGGCAGCAGTGAGTGACTTGCCTGCACCCGACTCGCCCACCACACCCAAAATTTCTCCGGGTGCAATGTCAAATGAAATTTCATCGATTGCACGCAGAGTACCGTGCCGACTGGGAAACTCCACCACCAAATTTTTAACTTGCAACAGACTCATGAAATTAGACTCAGTTTAAATACATCGTTTGAATCAAAAAATTTAACGCAAACGAGGGTTCAGGGCATCGCGCAGCCAATCGCCCAGCAAATTAACCGACAAGGCAATTAAAACCAAGGTAACGCCCGGAAAAATGGTGATCCACCACTCACCCGAAAACAAAAAGTCGTTGCCAATGCGAATGAGTGTGCCCAACGATGGCGAAGTAGGAGGCACGCCTACACCTAGAAATGAGAGCGTGGCTTCGGTAATGATGGCGGTGGCCACTTGAATGGTTGCCAGCACCATGACAGACCCCAGCACATTGGGCAACACATGGCGCAACATGATGCGAAGCGGCGCCACGCCCGTCACCCGGGCGGCTTGGACATACTCTTTGTTGCGCTCCACCAAGGTGGTGCCGCGCACCGTGCGGGCATATTGCACCCAGCCAGTAAGAGAAATTGAAATGATTAACACCCCAAAGGCCATAGAGTCATCGGCATCTGGAAACACAGCACGCCCCACACCTGCGATGAGCAAGGCCACCAAAATAGCAGGGAACGACAGCATCACATCACACAAACGCATGAGGAAGGCATCAAGCCAACCGCCACGAAAGCCCGCAATTAAGCCCAGACTCACACCCACCAACAAGGAGAGCATGACGGATGCCATGCCCACCACCAAGGAAATGCGTGTGCCGTACATCAGGGCCGACAAAATATCGCGGCCTTGGTCGTCTGTGCCCAGAAGATATTTGGCGCTGCCCTCGGCAGACCAGGCCGGCGGCAGACGTGCGTCCATGAGTTCCAGCGATGCCGCATCAAAGGGGTTGTACGGCGCCACCCACTTTGCAAAAATTGCACAAAAAATGAACAAGAAGGCAATAAACGCAGCCGCCATGGCTGTTTTAGATTGTCGGAAGCTGTAGCCAACATCGCTGTTCAACCAACGAAGAATAGGATTGGACATACCGTCTGAATCTTTCTTAAGGAATGTGTCTCTTGAAGCAATGCATCTACGGTGATCCCTGCGCTTAAGCACTGAGCATAAAAAAGCCCGCTGAAGTTTCTTTAGCGTTTGACATTGAAATTGCCTTCTGGAGCATTCGGTTCAATGGCCGCCCGCTTTGCCAACACGCAACCTTGGATCGACGGCAAAATAAAGCAAATCGACTGTGAGGTTGATCACCACGAAGATGAGCGCAATCAAACACAAATAAGCCGACATGACAGGCACATCGGCAAAGGTGACCGCTTGAATGAACAGGAAGCCCATACCTGGCCACTGAAACACGGTTTCTGTGATGATGGCAAACGCAATGAGGCCGCCCAATTGCAAGCCCGTGATGGTCATGACAGGCACCAGTGTGTTTTTAAGCGCATGGCCAAAATGAATGGCTCGGTTTGACAAGCCTCTGGCGCGTGCAAACTTGATGTAGTCGGTGCGCAGTACTTCCAGCATTTCGGCGCGCACCAAGCGCATGATCAAGGTGAGTTGAAAAACAGTGAGTGTGAGGGCTGGCAAAACAATGTGGTGCCAGCCTTTGGCGGTGAGCAGGCCGGTGCTCCACCAACCAATTTTGACCACATCACCCCGGCCGAAACTGGGAAACCAACCCAGCAGCACCGCAAAAAACAAGATGAGCAAAATGCCAATCAGGAAAGTGGGTAACGAGACACCCAGCAGTGACAAGGTCATGAGCAACTGACTGGAAAAAGTGCCGCGGCGCAATGCGGCGTAAACGCCCATGGGAATGCCAACCAACAACGCCATGCTAGCGGCTATCAAGGCCAACTCGAGGGTGGCAGGAAACCGATCTGCAATGAGCTGAGAAACTTTGGCGCCTTGCCGAAGACTGATCCCAAACTCGCCTTGAGCCGCGTTCAATAAAAAATAGCCAAATTGCACAATGAAGGGTCGGTCTAGCCCCAGGTCTTTGCGCAGTGCATTAATTTGATCCTGCGTGGCATCTGGCCCCAACATGAACAAAACGGGGTCGCCCACATATTGAAACAATAAAAATGCAATGAATGCAACCGACACCATGACCATGATGGCCTGAATGAGTCGTTGTAATATAAAAGCAAACATTCGTTTCCCTGAAAAACTACCTTGAACTTTGCAACAAACAAGCCCGATTTGGACAGATGAGAATCCTCATTTTTAGGCTTATTTTGAAAGCCCTTCACCCTGGTGTGAGGCCAGAAATTCAATTCAGGGCAATGGGACCAGACCAAGCCTGGGCATGGCTGCAGGTGTTATCGCTGTCGGTCATGATGCCAATCCCAATCGATGCGCCTGGCGGTGCACCAAAGACCATTTCGTAGTCTGCCTGAATGTCGCGTTCGTACACGGACCAGAAATTCAAACCGCATGAGGGTGAGTATGGCACGGGTTTTGGGCTTGCGAAGGCCCCTGGTCTGTGTAGTTTGAGTGACCGCAGATCGCCCAATGGCGAGCCCGCTGGGCGCACTGCGCTTTCGGTCTGCTTCACACGTAGCTCATCCCGCAGCGGGTGCAAATCGCTGTTTTTATCTTTTACCAATTGACGCGCTGGTTCCCCTCATAGTCTGGCGCCGGTTGCGCCGCCCCATCCCAGTCGGTTACCCAATCTGGCTGGCCGTGAGCACCCTCGCGCGCCGATGGCGATGAAGCCAGGCAATGCGCGCAAGGAAGACTACGAGTACGTGCGTCGGGTTCGCTTCCACTACACGCCAAAGCATGCCAGTTGGTTGAACATGGCTGAAAGCGAGATCGGGGTCCTCACGCGCCAATGCTTGAACACCAGATGCGAGACGCGCGACGCGTTGCGACGCAACGTCTAGGCTTGGGAACAGCACCGCAACAAGCAGCACAAACCACTGATTTTGACGTTCACGAGGCAAAAATCCAACGCCAAGATCAAACGACACGATGTACCGTAATTTAAGATTCATGACACTAGGGTCGGATCGCCGGTGTTTCAAGCGGCATACCAGCAGCCCGACCAACCAAGTAGAGTTCCAGCGCTACTAGTTCACTGGAGC
>Ga0209553_1002013_pt1 | contig 10034 bp, 9 predicted proteins | sample LauGreFBDMM110DN_2_FD_188217 | JGI IMG/M metagenome (GOLD analysis project Ga0209553, IMG submission 188217) | Freshwater lake microbial communities from Lake Michigan, USA - Fa13.BD.MM110.DN (SPAdes) (version 2) | ecosystem: Environmental > Aquatic > Freshwater > Lake | place: Lake Michigan, USA...
GCCACCACCATGGGCCCGGTCTCCAACGCGCCTACGGCAAACAAGGTCGACAGCCACCTGGCCGACGCCCGCGAGAAGGGCGCGACCATCCACACCGGCGGCAACCGCGCGTCGGGCCACGGCACGGATCTCTACTACGAGCCGACCATAATCTCCGGCGTCACTATCGACATGCTGCTCAACCGCGAAGAGACTTTTGGCCCCGTCGCCCCAGTCATGGTCTTCGACGATGAAGATGACGCCATCAGAATCGCCGAGACCTGCCAGCTCGGCCTCCACGGCTCGATCTGGACCAACGGCATCGGCCGCGCCCTCCGCATGTCGGAGCGCTTGCGCTGCGGCACAGTGCACGTCAACGAAACCTCGGCCTACTGGCAGCTTCACACGCCGACCGGCGGGGACGCAGCTCAAGACCATCTCTCTCAACGTCGTGGGTGCCTGACATAAATGTTGCGGTTCAAACCATGTCCGAGCTGCGCGATCGCGCCGCGCGGCGCATCCCCGGGGGCGTCAACTCCAACGTCCGGCTCGATGCCCCCAACACCTACTTCGTACGCGGCGAAGGTCCGCGCATCTATGACGTCGAAGGCCGCGACTACATCGACTACTTGCTCGGCCAGGGCCCGGCCTTTCTTGGCCACGCCCACCCCGCGGTGATATCCGCGGTGCAGCAGGCGATCGCGACCGGCATGGTCTACGCCGCGCAGAACACCTACGAGGTCAAGGCCGCCGAGCTGGTCTGCGAAGCACTCGGCTGGGCCGACATGGTGCGCTTCAACATGACCGGCACCGAGGCCGTGCAGGGCGCGATGCGCCTCGCCCGCGCCGTCACCGGCAAGCGGCGCATCCTCCGCTTCGAGGGCCAGTACCACGGCTGGCTCGACAATGTGCTGATCAAGTACGAGCCCGGCCCGGCCCAGGCCGCGAGCGCCGGCCAGCTCCAGGAGGCGCTCGACGCAACCATCGTCATTCCTTGGAACGACCTTGCTGCGCTCGAGGCAGCTCTGGCCGAGCACGGCCACGACATCGCCGCGGTGATCACCGAACCGATGATGCTCAATCAAGGCGCCATCGAGCCAAAACCCGGCTACCTTCAGGGCATGAAGGACCTCGCCGCCAAGGCCGGCGCGCTCCTCATCTTCGACGAAGTCATCACCGGCTTCCGCCTGGCGCTCGGTGGCGCCGCGGAACGCTTCGGCGTCACTCCCGACCTCGCCATCTACGGCAAGGCCATGGCTGGCAGCTTTCCGGTCTCGGCGATTGCCGGCAAGGCCGAGTACATGAAGCGCTTCGGCACCGGCGAAGTGAATCATTCCGGCACCTTCAACGCCTGCGTCATGGCCGCTGCCGCTATCGTGGCGTCGATCAAGGCCCTGCGCGCCGAGAACCCCTATGCCCGCGTCACCGCTTACGGCCAGTCGCTGATGGCCGGACTGCGGGACATCGCAAAAGAGGCCGATGTGCCGCTGCGCGTCTCCGGTCCCGGCATGGCGTTCCACGCTTCTTTCCTCAAGCCCGACGCTCCGGCCGACCTCCAGGTCACCGACCTGCGGGTGCTGAAGACCCTCGATCTCGACCGCTACAAGATCTTCGCGCGAGCCCTCGCCGACGCCGGCATCTGGGTCGCCGGCCGCGGTATCTGGTACATCTCGGCGGCGCACGGTGACCGCGAGCTCGACGAAACCCTGACCCGCTTCCGCACCGCGATCCGGTCCGCCTGATGGCCGGCAATGCGTTCGGTGACGGCGGCCCGCGCAACCTGCCGCTCTCGGCAGCAATGCGCGCGGGCGACTTCGTCTTTGTCTCGGGTCAGGTCGGCTTCGGTCAAGACGGCAAGGTCGTTCCCAGTGGCATCGAGGCGGAGACCCGCCAGACCCTCAATAACATCGCCGCCGCAATCTCGCACATGACACGGTCCTCAATCAGCAAATAGTCCACCAGCCCATGTGGATATACACCAGTGCCCATGTCGTCAGGGAGTTCGAACACATCAAACAGGCGGGTAAAGAGTCGGGCACCAGCGGCTACGGCAGCCTGCCCATGTTCGGTTGTCGCATGGGTATGGGCGATGCTGCACATGATCCCTTGCCGCGATAGAAGTTCGATGACTTCTGGCGCGCCAACTAGTTCCGGCGACACGTCCCAGATCTTGATGTGCCCGCCACCGGACTCAAACAACAGGTTGGTGATCTCAGGTGTAATGTGCACCAAATCCTTGCTCAGGCCCGCGCCGGTGCAGACTAGGTAGGGTGATTCCAGCCGGAAACCCCCTACCTGGGGCAGGAGCCGTAATTCGTCGGTTTCGGCGCGATGTCTTCTCATTTGCTCAGCCATGGCCATGGGGATGTCGAACAGGGTGGGGTAGAAAGTAGTGGTGCCAAAGGACGCTTCGATCTGCGCGTAATCCAGCAGCGTACTGGTCTGGAGATTGACGGTGCAAATGCCGTGGGTGTGCAAGTCGATCAGGCCAGGAAGAACGTACTTGCCTGCTGCTTCGATCTGCTGTTGGGCTGCTTGGGACTGGCTAAACTCCCGGATTCGCCCATTCTCGATCAATAGGTCGTACTGCTGTAGATCTTCATTGGGGAGGAGCAAAGTTCCATTCTTGATGACCAAAGAACTGTCCATATCTATCCTCGATAGTATTGTCTCTTGCCGCCGCAATACGCCAAGCCTCCCGGCTCCCGAATAGGCAAGCCGGTGTCTGGGTCTAGTTCATCGCAAAGTGTACTACTCGTCCCTCGCGGGCTGACTCGCTGGCAGCTAGGCTGAGGCGCAGGGCTTCCGTGGCGTCCTCACCCGTCATGCGTGGTTCTTCGCCAGTAAGCGCGCAGTGAATGAAGTGATCGAGTTGGACCTGCCAAGTACCCTTTGTCAGTCCGTAGACCAACGGAGCGTAGCGCGTGTCGGTGTCCGTGGCGCCTTTGTCCGTTACAACGATCAGGTCAGGTGACTGATAAATGGACAGGCTGCCGCGAGTGCCAACCACCTCAACCAACGGCCCGTGGTCCCCGCCAAAAGCATCAGGGTAGTGCCAACCCAACTCGGCCACACCCAGCACGCCATTCTGGAAGCGAACCATGGCCCACAGGATGTCTTCGACCTTATAGCCGAACTGACTGAGGATGCCATAATTGGCCTGGGCGTAGACAGTAGCCGGCTCGCTGGCAGCGAACCAACGCTGGATGTCCAAGTCGTGTACCCCGTAAAAGAGCGGCACCGATACCCGGCCCTCCAACCAGCCCTTGTTGTTGCTGATCGACCCCACCCTTTTGGTGCGAATCGTCTTGACCTCGCCGATTTCGCCGGCTAGGATACGTTCCTTAGCCTGAAACCAGGCCGGGGAAAACCGCAATGTGTGGCCCACCATGAATGTGACTCCCTTTTGCCGCGCGGCATGGGTGATTTGCTCAGCCGACTCGACGGTGTGGGAAATCGGTTTTTCGACTAACACCGCTTTTCCCAGACCAATAGCCTCCAGGCAGTATTCAACGTGGGCATCCTCCGGAGTGCAGACACCCACCGCCTCGATGTCCGGACGTCGAATCAGCTCAAGGCCGTCCGACATGTAGTCGGCCCCATTATCGGCTCCCACCTTGCGACCCACCTCTTCCCGGACGTCTGCCACGGCCACGAGCTCAGCCGTCGGCAGCTCGCGAATGATAGTGCTGAAGCGCCGGCCCATAAAACCCAGCCCGATAACTCCGACTTTTAAGATACGCATTTAGTTACTCTCCTTTATCTATTCAAGTTATATTTTAATGAGAAATCTTTTGTCGTTGAACCTCAAAATGACGAATGCGGCTAATAAAAAAGACTAGACGCCACTGACCTCCCCACCGCGAGCGGTGTGATTGCTATCCAAGGCAAAGTGACATGCCACGTACCGTCCCGGCAGCCACTCTTTTAGTTGAGGTGCTTCCTGTGAACAAAGCTTATGCGCGATCGCGCACCGAGGATGAAACTTGCAACCTGAGGGTGGATTTGCAGGATCGGGAGGGTCACCTTCCAACCGGATGCGCTCTCGTCCATCTCTATGAATGGAAGGGACAGCTGACAGGAGCGCTCGTGTGTATGGGCTAAGTGGGTGCGCGTACAATTCCTCTGTAGTGGCCAATTCAACGATCTCACCAAGATACATCACCGCAATGCGGTGGCTCATGTATTTGACCACGCCAAGGTCGTGAGAGACGAAAATGTAAGTCAGGTTATGCCGTTCTTGGAGATCCTTAAAGAGGTTGAGAATCTGCGACTGGACAGAAGCGTCCAGAGCTGAAACGGACTCATCGGCAACAACCAAGGCAGGTTGCACGGAGAGTGCCTTGGCAATCCCAACCCGCTGGCGCATACCACCGCTCAACTGGTGTGGATACTTATCGGCGATCATTGTCTGCAGGCCAACGTCCTCGAGGAGTTGACTAACCCGCTCGCTAACCGAGTGGCGGTCAGCCAGGTGATGGATCAAGAGTGGCTCGGCGATGATTTCCCACACCCGCATACGCGGGGGGAGCGATGTGTAGGGATCCTGGAAGACAATCTGAGCCCGCCGGCGCAGCCAAACAGTTTCTTTCTTCGTTAACAATTGACCATCGAAGTACACCTCGCCACTGGTGGGCAGGTCAAGGTACAACAATGTCCTTACCAGAGTAGACTTACCAGAGCCGCTTTCGCCGACCAGACCCAACGTCTCACCCTGATCTACAGTAAACGACACACCATCAACAGCTCTTACCGTATTCTTTTCTGAACCGGCAAAGAATCCTGAGTGGCTGGCGAAATGTTTTTTCAGATCCCGAACTTCTAGGAGATGTGCCATCGAATCTTCTCCTCATTTTTATTGGACGACCAGAGATGGCACGCGACGTTGTGATGAGACCCGACACGCACCTGACTAGGATTGACTAGTCGGCAAATGTCCATCACTGAAACACAACGGTCCGCAAAGGGACAACCTGGTGGCAGCGCCGCCGGATCTGGAAGCTCGCCCGGGATGGTTTGCAAACGCGTGCCGCTCTCTATTTCAGCTCGGGGTACCGACTGCAGCAGTGCCTTGGTGTATGGGTGCTTGACCTCATCGATAACACTGCGGATTGGCCCGCTCTCGCAGACCTGACCTGCGTACATGACCAAAATCTCATCAGCGAACTCTGCTACAAGCGCGAAATCGTGGGTGATCAGGATCAACGACGTCTGATGCTCACGAGTAATATCTCTCAGCCGTTCAAGTACTACTGCCTGAGTGGTCACATCGAGAGCGCTGGACGGTTCATCAGCAATTAATAGGTCAGGCTGGGTAAGCATAGCCAAGGCGATCATAACCCGCTGGTTCATCCCACCGCTCAACTGGAATGGGTATTTCGACAGGATGGCATGCGGGTTGCCGATGCCCACCTTGAGCAATGCCCGGCTCGCAATGTCCCTGGCCTCAGCAGGCGAGCTCTTCAAATGTATCCGAATAGTCTCGACCATCTGCGAGCCGATGCTGAGGACCGGGTTTAGCGATGACGTTGGATTTTGATAGATCATACCGATCTTTGTGCCGCGGAGCTGGGACATGTCATTGTTACTGATGCGGGTCAGATCCTGGCCTTCGAATAAAATCTCACCACCTGTCACCCTTCCCGGCGGTTCGATCAATTGAATAATGGAAGATGCGGTTACGGATTTTCCAGACCCACTCTCCCCGACGATTCCAAGTGTCCGCCCTCGGTAGACATCAAAGCTCACGTGGCGAACTGCCTTAACTACTTTGTCTTCCAGCGGAAATTCTACGCTCAGGTCGCGCACTTTAAGAAGCGGCGGCTCCACATTATCGTTGGGATCGGTTGGCTCGGGCTGGATGGATCTAGCGTCCTTCCCCTCTGGGTCTTTCAAACTCCCATTCGCAAGTTCCCTTTGAGGCAGCCGACGGAAGATGCTGATTTTCAACTTTGGATCAAGGACATCAGCAATTCCATCTGCGGTCAAATTGATAGCCAGGACCGTCGCCATAATGGCCAACCCCGGAAGGACCGCGAGCCATGGCGCGATGAGTATATTCCGTTTTCCTTCAGCAAGAATTGTGCCCCACGACGGCGTGGGCGGTGTCAGACCGAAGCCGAGAAAACTTAGTGTTGCCTCGAGAAGGATGACAAAGCCGAAATCCAACATGGCGATCACCAAGACTGCCGTCCACAAGGACGGCAGGATGTACTTCCCCATCAGCCGCATATCGCTGGCCCCGATCGCTTTGGCTCCCAGAATGTAGTCCTTATCGCGTTCCACCATCACCCGGGATCGCACTACCCGAGCATAGATGATCCAAGTGGGAATGCCGATCACGAGAATCAGGTGGACTGAGTTGCGGTCAGAGATGACGCCGAGAATTGTGATCGCTAGCAGGATGAACGGAAAGGCAAGCTGGATATCCCCAAAGCGCATGAGAACCGAATCCCACCAACCACGAGAGAACCCAGCTGACAATCCGGCAACCAACCCGAGAACTGAAGCGATAAGGACCGCGAACAAACCGATAAAAAGTGAGTTGCGGGCGCCATACATCATTCGGCTGGCAACATCTCGTCCAAGTGTGTCCGTGCCCAAAGGATGGTTGGACGACCCTCCCTCAGCCCAAAAGGGTGGGGCAAGGCTGTTGGAGAGGTCCTGCTTCAGAGGGTCATGTGGTGCTAGGAATGGCGCAAAGAGGGCAATCAAGACAATGATGATGAGGCCGGTAGCCCCGATGATGAAGGTCTTGTGGTTCAGGAGCTGCCTAAGAGGGTTGGTTCGGGTCGGGTCGGTCCCACAGGGATCACTGGCTCCGGTGAGATGCCTGCTTTCGCGAGATCTTTCATTTCACACCCATCCGAATTCGGGGGTCCAGAGCTGCGTAGACAAGATCGACGAGAAAGTTTATTATCACGAAGGCGAGTGCAGCAAATAGAACGCCCCCTTGGATCATTGGAAAGTTACGACCGGCCACAGCATCGAGAGTCAACTTCCCAATCCCTGGCCAATTGAAGATATGTTCGACGACGTACGAGCCTGCCAGGATCATACCTAGTTGCAGGCCGATCAATGTGACCAATGGAAGTGCCGCAACCTTGAGCCCGTGAACGAGGATCACACGCCTTTCTGGGATACCTCTGGCTCGGGCAGCTCGAATGTGGTCATCACTCAGAGTCTCGAGGTACGACTGACGTACAGTGCGAATAAGCACCGGAGTGAGCATCACGGCTAGTGTGATGACCGGTAGGACAAAGCTCTTGGGTCCTTCCATGTCGATGGCTGGCAGCCAGTCAAGCTTTATTGCAAAGATCAGGACAAGAACGATCCCCAGCCAGAAGCTTGGAGTGGCTAATGCGGCCGCCACGTACACAAGAACGAGCCGGTCAAACGCTCCATTGGCGTTCAAAGCCGCACCAGTGCCAAGAATTAGCGCAATAGTCGAGGAGAACAGGATTGTGACGACTGCCAGCATGGCAGTGTTTGGAAATGCCTTCAACAACTCATTAAGGACAGGATGCCCGCCATGAAATGAATTGCCAAGATCCCCCTGCGCTAATCCGAGGACATAGTTCCAGTATTGCACCATCAATGGTTTGTCGGTCCCGATCTTCTCGCGGGTCAGTTGAATGATATCTTCCACCTGTCCCGGCGGATTCATCATGCGAGCTGGATCGCCTGAGGCGAATCGCAGGATGAAGAACACCAAGGTCACGACGCCAAAGACGACGACTACCATTTGGGCCGTGCGAGACAAGGTGTACCTAAGCATCACTATCTCCAAGAGAACAGGGGAGTCGAGCATCCCACTCTGAGGTCGGCTACTCGACTCCCTTGTAAGATGATTATCTTCCCAGGTGAGGCGTTCCTCCGTTACGGAGTGAGGCTCGCCGGGTAGAACAGCGTTTTGAAGTTGGATCGGACATCCAGACCTTCGAGCTTCGTGCTTGTGGCAATAGTGAAATCACTGTTGTACAGCGGCACATGCCATAGCTGCTTCCACATGTAATCCTGCAGTTCGAGTGAGGCTTTCTCCCGCGCGGCTGGGTCCGTCGTCGTCGCCACGAGGTCAATCTGCCTCTGGAGCTCCTCGTCCCCGAAGTACCAAAGAAAGCTGCTGGAGTAAACCATGGCGGCTGCGCTAGGATCGCCATTACTGCTCCAGCTGATGTGGTACATCGCCCCCGTACCATCCTTAGAGACGATATCGTCGATCATACCTCCTAGGTCGGTGGTCACAATCTTGACATGAAAACCTGCTTCTTCGAGGCTGGCTTTGATGGCTGCACCGACCTCTTCAGCCCGGGGTAAGAATCCACTCGCTACCCATAACACAAACTCAGGTCCTCCGTCTTTGATACCGGCTCCAGCCAACAAAGCCTTGGCAGCCTCGATGTCTTTTGTGTAAGCGGGCACGCCTGGTTTGCTATAGAGCGTCCGGTTGGGAAGGAAACTGGTTGCCACTTCACTTCCGCCTCCGACCAGACCCACCAAACCTGGCCGGTCGATTGATCGCATGACTGCCTCGCGGAACGCAGGAGTGTTATCCCAGATTGGCAATCGACCTGGCCGCACATACAGGTTCACACTCTCAATGCCAGTTGCTGAGACCAACTTCAGCGTATCACTGCCACTGATGACCCGTAGATGCTGAGGTGGGACTCGATCGATCACGGTGGCTTGGCCAGCCAGCAGTGCGGCCAGCCGGGTGTCCGGGTCCTGAACGAACTCCCAGATGAGCGTTTTGATCTTGGGCGCGCCTTGCCAGTAGTCTAAGTTAGCCTCCATCACCTTGCGGTCCACCTCATTCTTAACTAGTCGGAACGGACCAGTACCATTCGGCTGAGATTTGATCGCCTCTGCGTTTTTGGCCAGGTCGTCCGCCGACACGATAATCGTACCTGAAAGCTGAGCAAACAAGGCGGCAAACGGCTTCTCGCTCACCAAGCGAACCGTTAACGGATCCACGATCTCCACCTTCGTTGGTATCCAATTAGCAGCCGCCACAGTTTTCTTGGTGGTTGCACCGGAGGCAAGCTCGATGAAAGCCTTCACGTCTTCCGCATCGAAGGTAGATCCGTCGTGGAACTTAACGTTCTCCTGGAGCTTGAACTCCCAAGTGCGATCGTCAATTTGCTTCCACTCGGTTGCCAGCATCGGCACAGCAGGTGCAAGCGTGTCCGGAACGTCCACCAGGTAGTCGTAGATTTGGTCATTGATTCGCGATTGACTCTGGGCTGACGTTTGATAGGGATCCCAGTCAGCCCAGAAGTTTTCTGCGATGAGAAAACGCAGACTGCCGCTTGGACCGGCTGCGACGGTCGGCTCGAGTGGCGGAGTAGCAGTAACGATGATCGTCTCCGTGATGACTTCCGGTGTCGGGATGATCGTCTCCGTGATGACTTCCGGTGTCGGTTTGGGTCCGCAAGCCACCGCCAGTACCAAGATCAAACCTACTACAAGTATAAATCTCAGTTTATTCATTTTCTTCTTCCTCCATTTGGTTGTAAATATCGTTATAAGGCGCATGCCACTACTCAAATAGACATGCGATTCGAATCCAGCGCATGTATTGTCGTTGCTGGATTAAACCAACACTTTTTTTCTCGTTTCACCATCTCCATTCCATCATAGATAAATATCTTACACATTCACCTCCAATAGTCGGCAAGATCGTTTCCCTGATAAATGGTCAATACACCTGACCCTATACCAATTATCCTCACGTCCTTCCTCAATTGAATCTTGCATCCTTCAGACCTTCAGTCCCTAGGCGGATAACTGGAATCTCGGATTATAAGTTCGGGTTCCAAAACGAACTGAGGGCATGGGTCACAAGGTGCATCGACGGACAGGAAATTCAAGCCCCAATCCACTTCGACATATTACACTCTGTACCCACGCTTGTCAAGTACCACTTTTGTGCTAAGCCCTACCAACTATTAACTTCTGGTCAAAGACCGCTTTTGTTCGGTGTACGTAGAGATTTGATACGCGTAAGAAGTGGAAATTGCACAATGCATGCAATCCGGAATTGGCAGCGCACACCG
>Ga0209553_1002016_pt1 | contig 10030 bp, 8 predicted proteins | sample LauGreFBDMM110DN_2_FD_188217 | JGI IMG/M metagenome (GOLD analysis project Ga0209553, IMG submission 188217) | Freshwater lake microbial communities from Lake Michigan, USA - Fa13.BD.MM110.DN (SPAdes) (version 2) | ecosystem: Environmental > Aquatic > Freshwater > Lake | place: Lake Michigan, USA...
GGTTATACCCAAGACGAGCGCTGTACTGCTCATGGTGACACCTACTACCAGCAATGCCCCGGTCTGAACCTGCTTTACCATAAACACCGAGGCGATGATGCCGGAGATGCTGATGAAGAGTAGAGTCCGGAAACCCCAATCACGGGGTTGTGCCGGTTGTGCCGCAGCTACCGGGTTCGCCGGTTGTTGGTTTTGCTGTCCTATCCGTCTTGTCCATAGAGCCCACAGACCGAAGAGGCCAGCGAACACTACTGAGGCGAGGAGGATTATTTTCATGGTTTCGTTCATGATTCTATCTTACGGGGTTGTTGTGGTTATTGTCGGAGTTGGTGTATGGCCTATAGGAAGCGTAACTCCCATCGCCGCACCTGCTTCGACAAATGTTTGGATTTTTGAATCGAGGCCCGCTATTTCTCTGAAGGCAAGGACTCGACTGATTTGTTGTATCGCTACATTAGGGTTTACCCCTTTATCAACGAGCGCGTCTAAGGCTGCAACGAATGTTCTTGCATTCGCATCAGCCAGTAGAGTGATTGCTTCCGCTTTGGCTTTTGCTGCAGCAATCACTCCCTTGCCTTTGAGGTTCTCAACCTCTCCCGCAATAGTAGCGTCTTTTACTGCTTGATCCGCAGCTAGAAGTCCAAGTTGGACGATGTAGCAGGATGTTGGCCGGATGCCAACGGTTCTCTCGAGATGATCATCTACCATTTTAATAATCGTTTCTGAGAAACTCGATCCTTTACCTGTCGGCGTGGTGATGAGCTGCATATATGTGACGGCGTTGCCGACGTCATTCACAGCAGCTTCAATGGCAGCGTCGAGTAGTGGGAAGAACTTTCCCATGAGGTTGAAGATTGGGATACGTGGGATAATTACCTCGTACTCCGTCATTACTACGATGTCCACAGGGATACCATCTGCCAGTTCAACTTCACCGATGAAGGTTGGGCGAGGAATGAAACGTCGTAGAGAATCTACCACGACGTCGGTTTCCACACTGACCAAGTCACTCATCGGGTGATTTGCTGGGAGAGAGCCCCCCTGCACCAGACGGTGCTTGTCGATTTTGAAGGTGTGGATTTTTCGCAACGGGTACAGAATACTGACCCAGAATACGCCGAGTTTTTCCCTCAAGAACTCCAAGAGGGGGTTGAAGTACATCCAGCACATCATTTGTGGATTTGTCGTAACCCTGTCGTCTTTATCAAGGCCCGCGCCTTTTAGGTTGTACAGGATTTTATGCAGGCTTTCACCCGCAACTACAAACTTGAACGCCTCCATGGCCACGGTTGTGGCTTGGAGATTCTTTTTTGATGCTTCATACGCAAACCAGATAAATGCCAAGGTAGGCAGACTCAAGATTGCTAGCACCGCGAGGGCGTTGATCATTTCTGACCCAGCAGGACTCGTGCCCCAGACCACTATGAGAACCAGCGCAATTGATGCGAAGATTAGCACGGTGATTGTACGCGCCAACATTCTGTCGTAAGACCTTCTTGTTGGTGTCGGAGGAGGAGGCACTGCCTGTTGTTGCTGTGCCGCCTTCTTTTTCATGTTCTTTTTGATGCGCCGCGCCCGTGCTCGTACCCGAAGTACTTTTTTAAATCGGGAGTAGAGGCTAGGCTTTTTTACGGTTGGCACCGACGGTGCTTTGTTCTTCTGAACCCGCCGAAGGCGCAGGAACTTCCGAACTTTTTTCGCGATGGTGGGGTAGGGATTTGGTATCCGCTTCCACCCATCGAGAAGGGTGAAGACTGCGAGGATTCCCAGCAGGATGAGTGCCGGGTAGTGATAATTTTCCATTTTTTCTTTTTACTTTCTATTTTGTTGTCAAAGGACGAATCCTCTGGTTGTTTTACTGAGTGAAGTTCTTGGAATACGGCTGAATTGCCGTACTAAAGATTCGCTCGTATATTATCACAAAAATACCCAAAAGTCAATAGAGAAAATACTCAAAATAGGCTAATATATAAGGGTTCTTTTGAGAATGGCGTAGTGGCGAAGTGGTTAACGCTGCAGTTTGCAAAACTGTCATTCGCCGGTTCGATCCCGGCCTACGCCTCAATGGCTAAAAAAAGAAGATGGACAGTCGAATAATTGAAAAATTCTGTCGAGACAGGGGGAAATTATGATCAGATAAAAAAGTATATTAAAGAATTTAATTGTTCCATAAAACACTTTAAGGGAAGCGCATGGAATAAAGGATTAACCTTTAAATTTCGACCACTAATTTCATTGGATAGTATTTTGATTGCAAACAGTAGTTATCAAAGTTATAAGCTAAAAAAGAGACTATTTTTTGATAAAATAAAGGAAGAAAAATGTGAGAGGTGTGGCTGGTCTGAAAAGTCGATTGATGGTAGGATTCCTGTTGAGCTTGATCATATTAATGGAGATAGACATGACAACCGAATTGCCATAGTCTCCAATCAACTCATCGAGGATTAAATAAACAAAAATGCCCGAGTGCTGTAACTTGGTAGCCAGAACTGACTTAAAATCAGTTGTCCGTAAGGGCGTGTGGGTTCAAGTCCCACCTCGGGCACAGCATTGTAAGTTGGCGTAAAAAATGTTATAAATTTTTTACGCATCCATAGCTGTTTTGGTAGGTATACAGCTCAAATGATTGTAATAGGTTGTAGTGATCATTAAAGTTTAAGTTTGCATCCATAGCTCAGTTGGTAGAGCTGCTCCCTCTTAAGGAGAAGGTCCCAGGTTCGAATCCTGGTGGGTGCACCAGTAACAAGTGTTACTTGAAATGCGTGAGTGGTGTAATTGGTAAACACGCCAGTCTTAGGAACTGGTGCCGCAAGGCGTGGAGGTTCAAGTCCTCTCTCACGCACCAAAAGAAAGTAAAAGGTGCTATACAAAGAAGAACACTTTGTTATAATTAATATATGTCTGAAATACAATTTAATGAAGAGTCTAACTTAGATTCACAATTTACTTCAAGAACCATATTAGGAGCGCCAACGTCTCCAAAAATGGTCAAAGCATTATTAAAAACAGGTATCGTAAAAAATGAAAAGTCTGCCGGGTATTTACTACTCGGTTTCGCTGTTGTTTGTTTGATTCTTGCTTTGTACATTTCTTATACATTTCTTTACGCAAAGAATGCTCCAAAGAAATTAACTCCAGAACAGGAAAAACAGAGACAGGATTTTATGGATAGGGTCAATCAGAATCGTCCTCAGTAGTATTTTAAAATATTTTACTCGATCGAATATAGAGCATTCGCGCTTTTCTGACCTCTGTCGATTTCAAAATTAAAGAAGGGAACACGGCCGATTTTGGAGTGCTTCATGACGTGCTGTTTAAACTCTCTTCGTTTACGCTTTAGAAAATCTAGCACAGCGTCTTCTTTTGATTCAGGAAGAGTGGTGAAAAGGATAGTGGCGTACTTGGTATCATCGCTCAGTAGGGTATGTGTGACGGTGATGAGAGCGTCACGGTTTGACTCACGAGAAACATACTCGCTAGCGAGGTGGTGGATCTCTTCTCTTACTTTTTCGGTGTGGAATGCCATAGGATTTGGTATTAGATATTATTTTATAACTTTCATGATGGGTTTAAGGTAGTCTCCGGGTGCTATCTCTATTTTTGATTCAATCATTGTTCCAAACTCAAGACCTTCTTTTACTTCACTAGCTTTTAACTTTGCCTGCTGAAGCTCTTTTACTCGTCCACGACCAATCTCGGACTCTCGGCGAATTATGATGACCTCATCATTTATTACAATTGAACCAACTTCAACTCGTCCTCCGATAACTTGTTTGTCTTTGGTAACACTAAAAATTTTTAGAACCTTTATGCGACCACGCTCTTCGTCCACTTCAGTTTTTGGAGTGCGTTCAGCTATGACCTCGGTAAGCCATTCGGAAAGCTTGTAAATAATATCAAAGACTTTTATCTCAATGCCGAGTTTTTCCGCAAGTGACTTGGCTGTGGCGTCTACCTTTGTATTGAAGCCGATAACAAGAGTTTGAAGGTTCCCGGAGGCTCTCTTGATATCACTTTCAGTTATGTCGCCGATATTTTCGGCAATTATGTTGATGGCCGTTTTTTCGGTCTCGCATTTTTTCATTTCATAACTAATCGCTTCAAGTACTCCAGAAGTATTTGCCTTTACGATGACCGGAATAAGAAAACTCTGGGCGTAAGTTTTTCGGGGAACAGATGCCACTATATTTTCTTCACGACGAGCGATGATTGCTGTTTCTGCTTCTTTCTTTGTCTTGAATGAACTGAAAGTTTCTCCAACCACTGGTATTTCGTCAAAACCGATAATTTTTACAGGAGATGAAAAAGTTGCTTCTTTGATTTGTTTTCCTTGAAAGTCTTCGAAGTTACGAATAGGTGCAATTGCTTCTCCAGTTACGATGAACATGCCGGAAGTAAGGGTTCCATTTTTAATCATAAGAGTAGCGGATACTCCTTTTTGTTTGTCGCGGTTTGTTTCGATGACAATACCTTCACCGTTTAATGATGGATCTGCTTTGAAATCTTCGACTTCAGCGATGAGGCGGATCATATCTAGAAGCTCAGGAACTCCTTGTCCAGTTTTTGCAGAAATAGGAACTGATGACACGTCTCCACCGTATCCTTCGATGTATATACCGCTTTCAAGAAGGCTTTGTTTTGTGCGTTCGACGTTTGCGCCTTCTTTGTCGATTTTATTGATTGCTACGATGTAGGGAATCTTTGCATCGGTGATTGCACGAAGAGCTTCGAGTGTTTGAGGCTTTACTCCGTCTTCGGCAGATACTACGAGCACTGCAATATCGGCTACTTTTGCTCCGCGACTACGCAGTTCTTGGAAGGCTTCATGTCCAGGTGTGTCTAGGAAGGTTAGACCAGAGGCTTCATAGGCTGACATGTTCTGAGTTATGCCTCCAGTTTCGCTTTCGGTTGTGTGTGCTTTTCGAATATAGTCTAGAAGGGTAGACTTTCCATGGTCAATATGGCCTAGTATTGCTACAACCGGGGGGCGGGGAATAAGGGTATTTTTTTGTGGAGAGGTGATTTTCATAGGAAAAAGTAAATATAAATTACCACAAAAAAGCCATATATACAAATAAAAAGGCTTATAGTGAGCGTTGGTCTCGCTTTTGTGATATATTCGCTTTATGTTTGGAATTTTTAATAAAAAAAATAACTATTTTGATTATGCTTCAACCACACCTCTCGATGCCCGGGTCTTTCGAGCTATGAAGCCGTATATGGTTTTACATTATGCAAACCCATCTTCTTTATATAAAGAGGGAGTTGAGGCTCGGCGTGTGGTAAACGAAGCTCGTAAAAAAGTAGCGGGTATTTTGCAGTCACGACCGGAAGAAATTATTTTTACAAGTGGAGGAACGGAGTCCAATAACATAGCGATTCTGGGAACTTATTTTTATCACAAAAATGTTCTAAAAAAAGAAAAGATTCATTTTGTGACTACTTCGATTGAGCATTCGTCGGCACTAGAGGTATTTGAGCATGTGAGAAATATGGGTGCAAAAGTTACGTATGTTTCGCCTGAGGAAAATGGTGTGGTGAATCCAAAAAAAATCGAAGAGGCACTTCGACCTGAGACAGTGTTGGTCTCGGTGATGTATGCCAATAATGAAATAGGTACAGTGCAACCAATACGAGAGATTGGAAAAATCATAAAGGCTTTTTCGGCTAAATCGGCTAAGATGCCCATCTCTCCCATCTCTCCTGTCTCTACGATAGCGTTCCATGTAGATGCCTGTCAGGGAGGACTATATCTACCACTCTTGGTGCATGATCTTGGCGTTGATCTACTCACTCTTGATGGTTCAAAAATATATGGACCAAAAGGAACAGGGGTGCTTTATAAAAAAGGTGGGGCATTTTCAGGCTTGCCACTTTCACCAGTTATTTTTGGAGGGGGACAGGAAAATGGTCTTCGTTCAGGAACAGAAAACGTGCCAGGAATTGTAGGATTTGCAGAAGCGTTGCTCATTGCTCATAAAGAAAAGTCTACAGAAATTGTTCGACTTAGAATTCTTCGCGATAAAATGCAAGCTGAACTTCTAGGAAAAGTGAAAGGTTTAAAGGTGAATGGTGATGTAGATAAAAGATTGCCGAATAATCTTAATATCTGCCTTCCTGGACTAGATGCCGAGTATGCGGTACTACGTATGGATGTTCTTGGTTTTGCACTTTCATCCGTTACAAGTTGCAAGACTTTAAGCGAGGATTCGTCTTCTTATGTGGTAGAGGAGCTATACAGAGACTCATCGTGTTCAAAGAGCTCGCTCCGGATTACGCTTGGCAGATTTACAACCCAGAAACAAATAAACGATCTCGTAAAAGCGCTATTGACTGTATTACATAGATAGTATAATGAACATAAAAATATATGCCACCATTTGGAAAATTCACCACTAAAGCAAAAGAAGTAATTCGTAGAGCACACGAGTACGCTATTGAACGTGGTCAAAATCACGTAAATCCTTTGCACCTTCTCACCGCTCTCCTTTTGCAGGAAGAAAGCCTGGTTAATTCATTGCTCGAACGACTCGATGTAGACACAGTGCTACTTTCAGACAATCTTCTGGAAGCCATAGAACCTATAGAGGCGTCTTCAACTCTGTCTCCTTCATACCAGCTTTATCTAACTCCTGAATTAGCTCAGATTATCGAGGTCTCAGAAAAGATCGCTATAGCCATGAAAGATGAGTTTGTTTCAACGGAGCATCTTTTTCTTGCGTTGTTTGAAGTTGCGAGTCCTGCCCAGGAGATGATTCACCGCTTTAAGATAAATAAAAAAGAGCTTATAAAAGTAATTGAAGAAACAAAACAAGGTAAACATTCAGATGGAACTACTCCCAAAAAATTAAAAGCACTTCTAAAGTACACTCGTAACCTCACCTCTCTTGCTCGCGAAAATAAACTCGATCCTGTTATTGGTCGTGATTCAGAAATAGGTCGCGTTATTCAGATTCTTTCTCGCCGAACAAAAAACAACCCAATGCTTATCGGAGAAGCTGGTGTAGGAAAGACCGCTATTGCAGAAGGTCTAGCAAATCGAATAGCAACTGGAGATGTACCAGAGTCTCTTAAGGATAAAGATCTTGTGTCTTTAGATATGGGGGCGCTCGTTGCTGGTACCAAATACCGCGGAGAGTTTGAAGAGCGTCTAAAAAATATTCTTAAGGACATCGAGAAGGCTGGAGACAAAGTTATTCTTTTTATCGACGAAATCCACACTATTGTCGGTGCAGGAGCAGCCGAAGGATCGCTCGATGCTTCTAATATGCTCAAACCAGCTCTCTCTCGTGGGGAATTGCGGGCTATCGGAGCTACAACTATTCGTGAGTATCAAAAACACATTGAAAAAGATCCTGCATTGAGCAGACGCTTCCAACCAGTTTTTGTGAATGAGCCTTCTATAGAAGATGCCACATCTATTTTGAGGGGATTAAAAGAAAAGTACGAGCTTTACCACGGTGTTCGTATTACCGACAATGCTATCATAGCGGCGGTAGAGCTTTCGAGTCGTTATATTACTGACCGATTCCTTCCGGACAAAGCTGTTGACCTCATAGACGAGTCTTCTTCATATATGAAGCTTTCTCTCGAGAACATGCCACCAATCTTGGAAGATACTCACCGAAAGATTATGCGTCTTGAGATTGAAAAAGAGGCTATGAAAAAAGAGCTTGATACCGACAAATCTGCGAAGAGTCGAGTTAAAGAAATAGAAAAAGAAGTCGCAGAATTGAAAGACAAGACATCTGAACTTGAGGTGAGCTGGAAAAATGAGAAAGAAACATACGGAGAAATTAAGATCTTAAGGAAAAGTCTTGAGACGCTTCGATTGGAAGCAGAAGGCGCCGAGGCGCGCGCCGACCTAGGAAAAGCAGCGGAGATTCGATATGGAAAAATACCTGATACAGAGAAGACCCTAGATACTAAGAGTAAGAGACTAAAAAAGTTACAAGGAAACCGACGGATACTAAAAGAAGAGATCACCGAAAGTGATATAGCTGATGTTGTTTCTCGTTGGACAGGTATTCCAGTTGCACGCATGCTTGAAGAAGAGCGTGAAAAGTTAAACCGCATGGAAGAATATCTAAAGGATAAGATAGTGGGTCAGGATGAAGCGGTAAAGAAGGTGGCGGATACCGTAAAACGTTCTCGCGCCGGTATTGCAGACCCAAATCGCCCAATTGGTTCGTTTATTTTCTTGGGTCCTACAGGTGTTGGAAAGACCGAACTTACCAAGGCATTAGCCGAGTTCATGTTTGACGATGAAAAAGCTTTGATACGAGTAGACATGTCCGAATACATGGAACGGCACGCCGTTTCTAAGATCATTGGAGCCCCACCTGGCTATGTAGGGCATGAAGAGGGTGGAAACCTCACCGAACTTGTACGCCATCGTCCGTACAGCGTTATTCTTTTTGATGAAATTGAGAAGGCTCACCCAGAAGTATTCAATATTCTTTTGCAGGTATTAGACAATGGACGTCTTACCGATGCTAAGGGTCGTGTTATTAACTTTAAAAACTCCCTCATCATTCTTACTTCAAACGTCGGAGCTCAATACATAGATCGCATGGAGAAGATTGGCTTTACCACAAACACCGACGACAAAAACCGCTATGAAGACATGAAAACAAAAGTTATGGATTCACTAAAAGATAATTTCCGTCCAGAATTTCTAAACCGCCTAGATGAGATAATTGTATTCGATACTCTTTCTCAGGAAACAATTGAAAAGATAGTTACCATCGAGATCGGTAAGGTTAAGAAGCGTCTTCTTCAGAAAGATATTATTCTAGAAATTGCTCCTGAGGTGTGCGCTTTCCTTTCTAAAGAAGGTTATAACCCAGAATACGGAGCACGTCCCTTAAAGCGCCTTATTCAAAATAAGATTCTTACACCAGTTGCTTCGCTTATCGTGCGAGATGGCATTATGAAAGGTGGAACAATCAGGGTTTCTATGAAGGAAATTTCAAAGGGGGTCAAGGATCTTGCTTTTGAGGTGAAGAAAGAAAAGAGAATTGGTAAAAATGTACGAACAGTAGAGCCTGTTTTGAAGTAGACTAATTCTGTGGTACATTTTTTATCATGCGTCGGTGGTAGAGTGGTCAAATACAACAGACTGTAAATCTGTCGCCTTCGGGCTACGAAGGTTCGAATCCTTCCCGGCGCACCATTCTTGAGGCATTTGCCTTCAAAACCGCTTTAAGGTATAGTGTTCGAACTATGTCACAAGACCGATTATTCCGCTTCAAATGCAGTGTTTGCAAAGAAGCCAATTATTACAGCAGTAAGAACAAGAAGCTCGTAGTTAAAAAGCTCGAGATGAAGAAGTATTGCTCTACCTGCAAGAAGAGCACGGCTCACAAGGAGGCCAAGATCACTGGTTAGTTTGTTTATAAGCATAAGCGATCGATACAAAAATCCTTTCAAAAGAAGGGATTTTTTGTTATGGTGGGGTGGTCGGTATGGTGTCGGTATATTTGGGCCTATAGTTTCAATGGTAAAACATCGCACTCCAAACGCGAGGTTGCAGGTTCGAGTCCTGCTGGGCCCGCAAAAAAATTCAACAAAAAAGAGCGAATTAATTCGCTCTTTTTTGTTGAATTTTGGATACTACTGAGGCATCAACACTGTGTCGATCACATGAATGACTCCATTTGAACATTCGATGTCTGCAGTTGTTACTTTTGCATCATTAATCATGACACCATTTGAGGCATCAATTTTTAAAGTGCCTCCTTGAACTGTTTTTGCTTCTGTAAGGCTAACAACATCTTCTGCCATTACTTTTCCGGAAACGACGTGATATGTCAAAATTGAAGTAAGTTTTGCTTTGTCTGCCAATACAGCCTGTAATGTCTCAGCTGGAATTTTTGCAAACGCATCGTTTGTTGGTGCGAATACTGTAAAGGGTCCAGGACCAGAGAGTGTTTCAACCAAGTCTGCAGCCTTAACCGCAGTGACGAGCGTTGAGAACTGAGGATTTTCTAATGCTGTTTCTATAATGCTTTTCATATGTATATATTAT
>Ga0209553_1002020_pt1 | contig 10025 bp, 10 predicted proteins | sample LauGreFBDMM110DN_2_FD_188217 | JGI IMG/M metagenome (GOLD analysis project Ga0209553, IMG submission 188217) | Freshwater lake microbial communities from Lake Michigan, USA - Fa13.BD.MM110.DN (SPAdes) (version 2) | ecosystem: Environmental > Aquatic > Freshwater > Lake | place: Lake Michigan...
ATAATACTGTTATTTTTTGATTAACCCCCTTGATCCCAAGATTTGAATTTTTTATTGCAGACTGAATTCTGCCCCTAGACTCGTCTATGGCTTTATCCCCCATTCCTATGATTGAAAAATGATACAACCCTCTCGATATATCAGTCTCAACCGAAATTTCTATTGCAGCGAGATTGTCGATGCAAAATGTTTTTATTTTTATCAAATTCTAAAAGAGAAAGAACCCCCTACATGTGCGCCTTACAAGTTTTCGCTGGTGGATTGGCCATCAATCGATCCTCTTCAATTGGTTTTTGACACTGAACACATATACCATATGAACCCAATTCAATATTTCCCAGTGCTTCATTAATGTCTGCTATTTGATTCTTTAGGTCTTCCGCAAAAGATTCGTTTGCCTGAAATTCGGTCGCCGCCTCAGCCATTTCCTCATCGTCTGCCTTAGAATCGTCAGAATCGTTATTTTTAGCCTGCCAAACACCATGCTCGTCTTTGACCGCAATGTTAGAAAGTTCTCCCTCTATTTTATTTTTTTCGTCTATTAATTTTTCCTTCTGTGCTTGTATATCTATGGTCATATTGTTGCATAATTAAGATTAATTTTTAATAAATTTCTTATGAAGTTTACCACATTATCGTGTAATCTTCCCTGTTGTAAGTCTAGAAATCAATTCTCGAAGGCCGGCCTCGCTTGAAACGATAATTAGTGTCTTTGGGTCAATAAAGCTGTATAGCATCTTTGTCTGACCATCTGTTCCGTTCAAAATTCTAGTGTCTTTGTTAAAAAGTATTTTATCAGTGAACACTCTCTGATTAACAATACTGGACGTGGCAGTTTGTGCAATTCCTCTATCAAAGATATCCCCCATATCTTCGTTTAAGTATGACTCCCAGTTCAACATTCCAGCAAAAGCATTGTCGTATGATTTAACTGTAAAAATCAAAAACGTTTCTCTTGGTGTGCTTCCATAAACTCCCATTATGTAATTATCACCAAGTGCCCTTACAAGCTGGTCAGGTGCATTAGTGTCTAATTTTTTAAACCAGTCACTAGTGCTTATTAAATTTACGTTACCATTCGTTGACAGTGTACCTAAGACAATTTCCTTTACAGTGGCGGTATCAATATTGCCGTTTTTTGCTATATCGATGATGTTCCTAATTGAAATCGAGTCTTTCCCATCAATTGGAATAAGCTGTCTTTGCTCGATTTTAATCGGAGCCGCTGTTTGTTGGGTCGGTTGGTTATTTGCCTGATTCTCTACTGTAGTTCCCTTTGGTGTTAAATACCCTGCCCACCATAAATAACCAAGCATTACAACGATAAGAAATAGTGCTCCAAAAATGACCTTAGTCAATAGTGAATGAGATTTTTCATCTGTAACAATTGCCCCTGCGAATTCTCTGTCTTGTTGTTTTCTTTGTTCTGCCAAAGCAATCTGCATAGCGGAAACGCTATTTTTTTTAATTGCCATCGCCACATCAGAATTATAAGTCTCGATTTGAGGGATTCCAGAGCTATTGTTAACAAACTGTGACTCTTTGCTTTCCATCACATCTTTGAATTTTACGGTTTCGTGTTCAGGGTTTGGATTAACCGGTCCCTTAGTTTCTTCCACTGAGTTTATAGGTCTATCAGAATTTGGAAAAGAAAATGATGTTTTTGATTTATTGTTCTCGTCCATATACCCTTATTATTACGAGTAAACTCGCAAAAAGCAAGTTTTACTTTTTTGAAGCTTCACTTCCTCCTGAAAACTCTTCCAATATTGATTTAGCTAGGTCACGAGACGATGGTTTCTGAACCCCTCTCGTTATAGGTCGCAATTTTGGGTTTCTAGCTTTTGAAAGCCTTGTTGATTCGTCGGGTTGCATATCTTCAGTTGCGTTCTCCCCCATTACTTGAGGAGCTTCACTTGATATTCGGTTATCTGTAGACCTGTTTTGAAATGCGTACATAGATGGATTAATGACATATTTCTTTGGGTTTTCACACATATCGATGAATTCATCTGCTACTTCTTTAAGTTTTGCAGAAGATGACTTACCAAATGAAATAACCTCTACCTGACAACCCTGATTGATTTTCAAGTACTCTACCAATGGACAAAAATCTCCGTCCCCTGACGCGATGATGATTGTGTCTAGCTTTGGCGCAAGTGAAATTGCATCTACTGCAAGTCCTACGTCCCAATCGGCTTTTTTAGCTCCTCCCATGAATACCTGGAGGTTTTTTGTCTTTGTTTCTATACCTAATTTGCCTAATGCTTCGAAGAAATTCTTTTCTTCACCTGATTCGGTGGTAATTACGTACGCTATTGCTCTAATAAGTGACCTTCCTGCCACGGCTTCCTTCATGATTGCTCCGAAGTTTACCCTTGCGTGATAAAGGTTTTTTGCACTGTGATATAAGTTTTGAGTATCAATAAAAATACCAACTCGTTGTTCTTTGTGTTTAATGACTGACATATAATTTAAAAAATAAAATTGTAAAACCCAGGTTGACCGTGTTCAAGGTGAAAATTTAAAAAATGAGAAAACTAGATTGAAAAAATAGATTTAGGCAGCCTTCTTCTTGAGATCAAGAGCCTTCACTACCTTGGCGTGTCTATCAGAGTGATTTTTCTGTAAATATTGTAAGTGGTTCTGACGATCTGCTACAAGTTGTAACAATCCTCTTCGAGAACCCTTATCTCCTTTGTGTTTTTTCAAATGCTTTGTAAGTTCAGTAATTCTTGTACTAAGAATTGCTACCTGAGCTTCAGCAGATCCTGTATCAGTTGCGTGTAGTGCAACTTCTTTTATGATTTTTGCCTTTTTTGTTTTGGTCAACATGGTCTAGCTAATTTATCATGAATAGCTTAAAAAAGCAAGCGAGATATGGGCTATCAGGGTGAAACTATAACTGATATAATCATTTCAATGTCGCACAATCAGTCCCCTAACAACAAAATCGGTGAACTTGAGAAGTATAAGAACCAATTTTTAGAATATGTTGAGATTGAAAAAGGTCGAAGTTTAAAGACTATTGAGAACTATGACCGATATGTTTCGAGCTATATAGGGTATCTAAAAAAGGAAGTAAATGAGCCAAAGGTTTCCCATGTAACATCGGAATCCATCAGACAGTACCGATTATGGCTTAACCGAAGGGCCTTAGGAGATGTTTCAGGTGAAACGAAGATAGGTAATGTTTCACATGAAACATTAAAGAAGAGAACGCAGAACTATTACCTTATAGCCTTACGGTCTTTTTTGAAGTTCTTGAATAAGAGGGATATAAAGACTATTCCAGCTGATTCCATAGAATTGGCTAAGGTTCCAGAGAGATCTATAGAGCTTATCTCTACAGACGAGCTGAATAGGCTACTAGACGCACCTTCACAGGAGAAGGGCAACATAAAGGGCTTACGAGATAAGGCTATTTTAGAATTATTGTTCTCAACAGGGCTCCGAGTTTCAGAATTATGTGGTTTACCAGTGGATTTGGATGTTTCAAAGGACGAGTTTTCAGTAAGAGGGAAAGGGGAGAAGGTTCGGGTTGTCTTTATATCAGACACAGCTAGAGAGGCGGTTGTAGCTTATAAGAAGGCCAACAAGACTATAGACAGTGCTAAATTGTTTCATGTGACACCAAGAACAGTAGAGCGCAGTATACGACAGTATGCCATTATTGCTGGGATCTCTAAAAAAGTGACTCCTCACGTTATAAGACACAGTTTTGCTACGGGATTGTTACAGAACGGAGCTGACCTTAGATCAGTACAGATGCTTCTAGGACACGCGGATATATCTACTACACAGATTTACACCCATTTAACCGATAGGCACCTTAGAGATGTTCACAAGAAGTTCCATAAGAGGTAGAATGTTATTCATGAAACAAAAACCCCTAAACATATACTCCTGGAATGTAAACGGTATACGAGCTTGGTACAAAAAGGGGCGTTTTGACCAAATGTTACATATGAAACCTGATATTCTATGTTTACAGGAGATAAAGGCTACGCCGGATCAACTTCCTGCTGAATTACTGGCTCCAACTGGGTATTTCACATATTTTGAATACCCAAAAATCAAAAAAGGTTACAGTGGAGTAGCGGTTTATACGAAAATTAAGCCAGAAAAGGTAGAATATGGCTTAAACATTGAACATTTGGATATGGAAGGTCGCATGGTAACCTTATATTTTGAAGATTTTGTACTTATTAACTGTTATTTTCCAAATGGAGGAGGGGAAAGTCACCGTCTAGAGTACAAAATGAAATTCTACGAAGCGTTTCTCGTGAAACTAAACAAAATAAGGCTAAAATACAAGAAAATCATATTCTGTGGGGATTTGAATGTGGCCCATACTGAAATAGACATCGAACGGCCCAAAGAGAACGAAAATCATGTTGGGTTCTTACCACAAGAAAGAGCTTGGGTGGATAGTCTTATAAAACATGATTATGTTGATGTTTATCGTGAAACACATAAGGATGAGAGGAAAAAATACACTTGGTGGGATGTAAAGACTCGCTCTAGAGAGAGAAACGTGGGTTGGAGGATAGATTATTTCTTTACTACGGAAAATTTAATAAAAAATGTTAAGAGGGCAGTTATCCATGATGAAATAATGGGATCAGACCACTGTCCGATATCATTAGAGATTGAAATATAAGGCTTTGTCCTATATAAAGGACAGTAATTTAAATAAAAGACACTTATCCACACATTGTGTCCTATACAAATAATTTATATAGGACTATAATGTTTATCAGAAGGCGGCATTACAGACAGCGCAATTAGATCATTGGATTCTTTTCAAGGTTAGTAGAAAGTTTCGAAGTTAGAGTCTCATTTCGAAGTTCCATTTAGCAGGATCCTAGCGGACTGTTAATAGAATCTAAGTCACATCTAGTTCTTTCGTTTCGCGAGTTGATTTCCAATCGATTCGTTTCACTTTGTAAGTTCAGTAATTAAGCTTTCGGTAGTTAGAGATCTTCGGTAGCTAGTACCGACACAGATTCAGATCAGTGTCATGGAGGGCGTTAAACCCGGTGGCAACAAAGTGGAAGAAAGGCAATCAACAATTTGGCCAGCAGACACACAATTTTTTATCTAAAAAATGTTCTAGCAAGTGCCATCCGTGCGTTGATTCTCTGAAATCACGATGTTCATGGAGTCCATTCCATGAGTACACAACAGGGCATAAACCCTAAAATGTTCTTTCAACAATTTAATCGTTTACTCCACACTTGGAGTACAACATGGTGATCACCAAGACATTGGTGGTCTAAAAAACCGCCACATCTTCCCACTGGCGGTTTTTGTTTTGGGGATATTTTAATTTAAAATTAATTCACCCTATGCTTATCCCTCAATTCCTGTATCTCCAAACTCTCTGCATTTTCCTTTGCCTGTAGTGCTCTCGCATTCATTAATTTTAAATCCTCCAAACTTAATTCATTTAGCTCGAGTGCTCTATTTTTTAAATTCTCTTCTGTATTTTTTTCCTGATCATCTATCACTTCCTCCAACAAAATATTCAAAATAAAACCGATTTTTGGTCCCGGTTTTAAATCCGCAAGCTTCATAAGTTCATTCCCACCAATTTTTAATTTAGAAACAGAAACAGGTTCTCTTAATATTTCTTCAATCATCGACATATATTTTCGAAGTCTATAAGGATCTTCTTTTGGTCTTCCTGTTCCAATACGATCGCAGATTCTTAGATTCACAAGATCCCAAATATGATCTGGTCCAACGTTTCGAATAATTCTTCGTACCGCCGATAGGGAAATCTGTTCTGTATCAGAGAAAAACATGTGCCATCTAACTAAACTAACAACAAGTTTTATATTTTCATTTGTAAACTTCATTCTCTTTAGAATTTCTGCTGCCATCTTTGCTCCTACAACCTCATGTCCATAGAACGTGCAGTCCTTTCCACTACTTACAAGTCTTTTAGTTTTAGGTTTCCCAATATCGTGAAGAAGTGCTGCTACACGAACATAGAAAGGGTATTTTTTATCTGCAGCGTGCTGAAGGCTTCGCAATAAATGTTCAAACACATCAAACGAATGTGCTTGGTTTTGAGTAACTCCTACTGCAGTAGAGATTTCAGGGAGAAAATGCTTTAACAATCCAAGTCTTTCTAAAAACACAAATCCCATCATTGGGTTGTCCGATGCGATAATTTTTGTCACTTCATCTCGAATACGCTCTATAGAAATGTTTCTAATGTAATCAGAATGTTTAATAATGGAATTTTGAGTTTCATGTTCAATGGTAAATCCAAGCTCTGCAGAAAAACGAATTGCTCTGATTAATCGAAGTGCATCTTCTGTAAAACGTTTGTCAGGATTTCCTACAGCACGAATGGTTTTTGATGCAACGTCTTTCAGTCCCTCAAAATTATCTACCACTTCTCCCTTAATCACATCCGCAGCAAGTGCGTTAATCGTAAAATCTCGGCGTTTAAGGTCATCTTCTAATTTATCGCTGAAAGTCACCTTGTCTGGGTGTCTGTTGTCGCTATAGCCGGATTCTAGTCGATATGGGGTTACTTCAACAGTTGTTTCATCTGAAATTACTACACCTACAGTTCCGAAAGTATTCTCATAAAAAGTTTTATCAAATAGGGGGATGATTTGCTCAGGGGTAGCGTTAGTAGTGAGGTCCCAGTCCTTTGGGATTCTTCCAATTACAAGATCTCTAACGCACCCTCCAACAATGTACGCTTCAAAACCACCTGCAATTAGTTTTGCAGAAACATCCTTGATTTCCTGTGGAATTTTAGCTGTATCTATCTTCACCCATGAATACTAGTATCTTTTTGTTTTTTTATCAATTTAATGTATTATGTTGTCCATGCGCTCGTGGCTCAATGGATAGAGCACTTGGCTTCGGACCAAGGGATTGCAGGTTCGAATCCTGCCGAGCGCACCAATAGGATAAGGGACAATATAAGCAGGTATGGTTTAGTGGTAGAATGCGTCCTTGCCAAGGACGAGACGAGAGTTCGATTCTCTCTACCTGCACCAATTTAGTACTGGATTCAGATATACACAAAATGTGGAAAACTGGGGATAACTCAGGGGATATGTGTATAAAAGACAGAGTTTAAAAGACATTGAAAATATGCTCTTTTTGATATTATATCCTTATTTATCAACGTATAATCAATAAAATAGTGTTTGGTATGTCGCACGTGAAACATAAATACATGAAGAAAACTTCATTTTAATTTAAGCTTTATTTGTCTTCATTAAAGTAAGATTTAGGGATGATAAGCACAAAAATATTAGGTGATTTCGGAGAACTATTGGTCGCTAAAAGACTAGAGTCTAAAGGTCATAAAATTTTAAGGACTAGGTATAAAAAATGGGAAGGGGAGATAGATATTGTTTCAGCTAAAGATGGGGTTATGTATTTTAATGAAGTGAAAACTAGAGTGGTCAAAAAGGTCAAAGATGAGACAGATCTGCAGAATATTGGGCTAACCCGCCACAAAATGTCCAAGATCATAAAGTGTGCCCAGTGGTTCTCACAGAAGGAGATTGGCAAGTATGCATATGCAAAAAGGCAGTTTGACGCCTACTTTCTCCAGTTGGTACCAGACAATATGAGAGATGTTTCGACGTTAGACGACTTAAAACATTGTTTCACTGAGGGAAAGATGAGGGTTTTGTCTACTTATATGGAAAATATCGATATGGAGATTTTTGGATGTTACACAAATACTTTAATAGATTGAGATATAAGGATAACTGTGTTAGGATTCAACGAATCGGGGTGTAGTGTAACGGTTAACATTCCTGTTTTGGGAACAGGCGACTCAGGGTTCGAATCCCTGCACCCCGACAAGTTTTGAGAGAGGGAAATATTGGAGGTGCCAATTTGGCACCTCCAATTTTAAGGTCGCAAATTGCGACCTTAAACGAAGAGTGAATTCTTAACTTGATATCGCAATTTGCGATATCAAGTTAAGTGAAATTTAACATTTCTTTACTTTCTCTTCATAGACGACCTGTAGTATAGGTGGTATGAACGAAAACATAATCACGGAAATTCCTTTAACCCCCGAAATCATAAGGGAAAAGATATATATTATAAGAGGTAAAAAGGTGATGATTGATAGGGATTTAGCGATTCTATACGAAATACTTACTAAGCAACTTAATCAATCTGTAAGGAGAAATGTAGATAGGTTTCCAGAGGACTTTATGTTTCAACTTACAAAAAAAAGATGGATAATTGGATATGCCAAATTGGCATATCCAATGGTGATAGTGAGACCGAAAATTGGAAGTCACAATTTGTGACTTCCAATTCTACGCTCAAACAGAGCCTTAGAAAACCACCCCTCGCCTTCACCGAACAAGGAATCGCCATGCTTTCAAGTATTTTAAACAGTAAACGCGCCATTCAGGTAAACATTCAAATCATTCGCATCTTCACCAAACTTCGTGAAATGATCGATGCATACAAGGAACTTCGTGAGAAGGTAGAAGAGATGGAAAAGAACAATGAGGTTAATTTTAGTGAGATATTCAGGGTAATCAGGCTACTTATCACAGAAAAAGAAGAACCTAAGGAGAAAATGGGTTTTCGTGCAGATTAAACAATATATGCTATATTGGCAATATCAATGAAAAAGTTTATCAAAAACAAGGAAGATTTTACTTGTGAAAAGTGCCGAAAGGAGGTTAAGGGGACAGGTTTCACCAACCACTGCCCCCAGTGTCTTTATAGTAAGCATGTGGATGTTTCACCTGGAGACCGGGCTAATGAATGCTGTGCCCTTATGAAACCTATAAGGGTAGAGGGGACAGGGATTGATAAGATGCAAATAGTACACAAGTGTGTAAAGTGTGCAGCGGAGAAAAACAACAAAATTCAGAAGGATGATGATATAGATGCAGTGGCCCAAGTTGCAAAAGATTTTGCGAAGGAGAAAATAGAGAGCTGGAAGCTTAAAAGATAGAAATTGTATAAAAGGGAACTCTCTGTTATATTGTTCACATGCAGGATTGGTTTAGTGGTAGAATGACTGCCTTCCAAGCAGTAGACAAGGGTTCGATTCCCTTATCCTGCACCACGTAAAAAAAGGGCCCGCGACATTCGTCGCGGGCCCTGAAACTCACCTCAAAAGAACTTCAAAAGGACCGAATGTAAAATGTTTTTCAACACTACTTTCGAAAACCTTCATGGCCATAGTCCACTTATCCATTTCATTTTCTCCAACTTCAACCTCAATAGCGAAATGATAAACGCCATTTCCCGCATGGACCGAATGAATCTGAATCATGTTCAAACCTTCCGTCTTGAACGGAATGAGTGAATCAACCAGAGACCCTGGTTTGTGAAGCACTTTATAAACAATCAGCGCACGATTTTTCTTTCCAGTTGCAACTTTGTGTTCCTTCGGTGCAATCAAAAAGAAGGTGGTGATCGCCTCCTTGTCTTCGAACGCTTCATCCAAGATTTTCAAACCATATTTCTCTGCCGCAGAACGAGGACCAAGTGCTGCATAGCTCTTGTGATCCTCGCTTGTAGCCACTAAACGCGCCGCTTCACCATTTGATGGTGCACTTGCCGTAGGCCACTTAATCCTGGCCCTGCAAGCACCTAGTGACTTTGGGTGTGCAATGACAGCTGTGATCTCTGCCCCCTCTCTCGCCATAAGACAAAAGTGAAGTTTCATCTGTACCGCACCGACGATGTGAAACGTGCACTCATCGTACTGTAACGTCTCTATGAATGCCTCCACAGGCTCTGCCACCCTGCCTTCCGCAAGTGTTTCCATGGCAATTGCTCCGTAACCTCCATGTTTCGCAATCAATCGCAAAACTTCTCCGTTGTTTTTTGCTTCAACGTAGTTTTCATTTGTAAGGGCCGGTGCGCCGTAGATTCCCGCCAATGCGTTGTATGCATCATGCGAGAAGGTTGCCCCGATGGGGCCGAGGAATGTGATTTTGTGTTTGTTCATATGGTTGGTTGTTGTTGTGTGATACATCAAATTAAAAAAACCGCCGATC
>Ga0209553_1002021_pt1 | contig 10024 bp, 6 predicted proteins | sample LauGreFBDMM110DN_2_FD_188217 | JGI IMG/M metagenome (GOLD analysis project Ga0209553, IMG submission 188217) | Freshwater lake microbial communities from Lake Michigan, USA - Fa13.BD.MM110.DN (SPAdes) (version 2) | ecosystem: Environmental > Aquatic > Freshwater > Lake | place: Lake Michigan, USA...
GTGCTACGGGCCGGGTGGCATCGTCGGCGGTCTCGTCAAGCCATACCCAGCGGATGCGAACCTGCTGTTCGTCGCCGGCAATCCGAGCCACAAATTGCAGCATGCCACCGCGACCAGCAGATCTCCATGCATCGCGAAGCATAGGTTCGACAGCCGCTACAAGGCGACCGTGCCGCGCTGTCATTTCGACTTCAAAAAAATCGACTTCACGCTGCACAGAAAGATAGCCGCTTACGCCCACGAGACCGCAGACGACAACCAAAAATAAGACGATGATTTTTAGGGTCAACTTCATAAGGTCATGTCAAGGTTCCGGGCTTCGTCCGTCAGGCAGATGCAAATAAGAGCCGATGCTCCAGCTGGAAATTCAGTCCAGAGACAGCCATTGAGGCCGCCCCATACTCGCTATGAGCATTATTCGACGTCCACTCGCACGTTCCAGTCCGGTGGCCCTGAAAATACCGAATGAAGCGTAATATTGTGAATCATTCCCGCCTTCCTCGGAATTGTCCTGCGACGTTCAATCCATCAGCAACGGGACGCTCAAAAATCCGTGGTGGCTTCTTATGTCCGTGGATTCTTGTAGACTAAACGGGTTTGAGAAAATCGGGAGGATTCAGAAATGCGACGCTTGCCCACATTCCTCATAATGCTGATGACCCTTGCAGGCTGTACCCGCAGTGCCGAAACAAAATCAGAGGACGACATTTCAACTGGTGAGCAAAAGGTATCTGATGCAACTGAGGTGCAGTCGCTTGAAACCTCAGACCAGAATGATGACAGCAAGATGACTCCGGTGGATCCAGACCTCAGCCAAGAATCGCGGGCAGCCTTTGACAAGGCGATTCAGGATGATCCCCAAAACCCCGAAGCCTACTTTGCTCGTGGTTTCAATATTTTGTCGGAAAGCAGCCATCTGGATGCCGCAATTGCGGACTTCAACAAGGCGATTGAATTGAATCCGAAATATGCACGCGCCTACCTGATGCGCGGCCGGGCCTATGAGTCACTCGGAGATGATGTTCATGCAAAAGCAGATCGCGACAAGGCACTGGAACTCGAGCCTAAAATTGACTGAGAGTCATTCCTGCTTCCGAAATTTAGGTTTCCATTCTGAACGTGGTTTATCCCCAGCGTGGGCACGCGTGGCGCTGAGCCTGTTTGGTAAGAATTCGGAGCCGTGCTCCTTGTCCCTGCTGGACAGATGTTTGATGTAGGGCGAAATATTCAAGGGAAAATTACATGGGTTCAAAAGTCCAGCCGCGGCCGAACATTCTTGTTGTGGATGTCGGCGGCACGCATGTCAAACTGAAAGCCACAACCGGAAACGACGAGCGGCGAGAATTCTCGTCCGGACGCAGACTCACGGCACAGAAGGCTGTTGCTGGAATTCAGCAACTGGCTGGTGATTGGAAATACGACGCCGTCACAATCGGCGTCCCGGCTCCCGTGATTAACGGTCGGATTCTGCACGAACCGCATAACCTTGGGAGCGGCTGGGTCAGATTCGACTTCCACGCGGCGTTTGGTTGTCCGGTGAAGATTATCAACGATGCTGCCATGCAGGCATTGGGAAGTTATCACGGAGACTCGATGTTGTTCCTTGGCCTCGGAACGGGACTTGGATCAACGATGATTGTGGATGGCGTCATTGTGCCGATGGAACTGGCCCACCTGCCATATAAGAAAAAGACGTTCGAAGATTACGTCGGTCTCGCCGGTTTGGAACGTCTTGGTAAGAAGAAGTGGCGGCTGGCAGTTTTTGATGTCGTCAAGCGGCTACGTGAGGCGCTGGAACCCGACTACGTGGCACTTGGTGGCGGAAACGCCAGCCTCCTTAAGAAACTGCCAGAGGGTGTGGAAATCTGCCCGAATCAGAATGCATTCGTCGGCGGCTTTCGTCTCTGGGACGATCCAAAATTGCCGACGAACGCCAAAGCTTCGCCTCGGCCTCATTCCTAGCGGACACCGCCCCACCGCGCCTTCAGGGCTGGCGTCCTCATCGTGAGAGATCAGTTTCCGCCTGACGGCAAACGCTTACTCCTTGGCGCTCGATCGTCCGGGGCGATAGCCCTTACCGGGTTTGTTTCGCGACTGCTTCTTTGACCCTTTTCCCTTCGGTGCTGCTGCGCCTGCGCCCTCGGCCGGGATTGTGTGGACGTATTCGCCGCGAATCCGCGTGTTCGCATCTGCCCGGCGTTTATCCAGTGCCTCGCGAGGAGGATTGGAGGGAATCAGGCAGTCGCAGCCTGCTCCGATCAGATCTTGGCGACCCGCCTGTTCAAGAGCTTTACGCACATCAAAATAATTTTCCGGCTTGAAGAACTGCATCAGAGCACGCTGCAATTTTCGATCGCGCAGATGTTGAGCCACGTACACCGGTTTCTTCGTGAACGGGTCGATCCCCGTGTAATACATGGCCGTGGCCACATCGAAAGGCGCAGGAATGAAATCTTGTACCTGATCAGGGCGGTAACCATTGCGTTTCAGAAACAATGCGAGGTCAATCATCGCATGCAGGTCGCTTCCGGGGTGGCTCGCGATGTAGTACGGGATGATGTACTGCTTCTTTCCGGCAGCCTTCGACTCGCGGTCAAACACTTCGGCAAATTGTTCAAAATCGTCGCTGTCCGGTTTTCGCATGAGAGTGAGCACGCCGGCGTCTGAGTGTTCCGGTGCGACTTTCAGATGCCCGCCCACATGATGCCGCACCAAGTCCTGCATGTACTCCGGCGATCGACGGGCAAGATCCATGCGAATTCCACTAGCGACGAATACTTTCTTGATGCCCGGTGTTTCCCGCGCATCCTTCATCAGTTTCACCAGCGGCCCATGATCGGTTCCCAGTAATTTGCAAATCGTCGGATGCACGCACGATTGCCGCCGACATTTGGCCTCGACTTCGGGACGCGAACACCGCATTTCATACATATTTGCCGTCGGACCGCCAATATCGCTAATGACCCCCTTGAACTGCGGGTCACGCGTCATGGCTTCGATCTCGCCGATCACCGAGTCATGACTGCGAGATTGAATGATTCTTCCCTGATGAGTGGTGATCGAACAAAACGTGCAGCCACCGAAACAGCCGCGCATGATCGTCACGGAATCCTTAATCATCTCAAACGCAGGGATCTTTTCGACATACGATGGATGCGGTCTGCGGGTGTAGGGGAAACCGTAGATCGAGTCCATGGCTGCCCGCGAAATCGGAAATCGCGGAGGATTGCAGACCACGGCCTGTCGATCATGGAACTGCACGAGTCCTTTGGCGTTGTAGGGATTCGTTTCATTGTGAATGATCTTTGTCGCTTCAGCAAATGCCGGCTTGTCCGTCGCGACAGTTTCGAAACTCGGCAGACGCAGAAACGTGGGCTCTTGCGACGGATCTCCAAAACGCTCTTCCGATTCCTTCGCACCCAAGACATACGCCATGCCCCGCATATCGCGCAGGTCACGCACCGTTTCACCAGCAGCCAGCCTTCTGGAGATTTCCAGAATCGTATCTTCCCCCATCCCGAACCCCACCAAGTCCGCTTTGGCATCCAGCAAAATAGAGCGGCGAACTTTGTCACTCCAATAGTCGTAATGGGCCAGACGCCGCAGCGAAGCTTCCACTCCTCCGGCGATCACGGGGACCCCCGGATACGCTTCCCGAGCCCGCTGGCAGTATCCCAGCGTGGCTCGATCTGGTCGCAGTCCGATCCGGCCTCCAGGGGAGTACGCATCGTCATTCCGCACTTTTCGATTGGCGGTATAGTGATTGATCATCGAGTCCATATTCCCCGCGCTGATCGCGAAGTACAGTCTCGGCTTTCCAAACGTCCGCCAAGCATCACAGGACCGCCAGTCGGGCTGACTGACAATGCCGACGCGAAATCCACCGGCCTCCAGCACACGGCCAAGAATGGCGCTGGCAAAACTGGGATGGTCAATGTAGGCATCACCTGTCACGAAGACGACGTCCAGTTCATCCCAGCCGCGTTCGAGCGCTTCTGCCATTGTCATCGGCAGTGGTTTTCGCTGGCAGGCAGTCCGCTCTTGGGCGTGCAGAGTTGCCAATGGATCCGAATCCGGATCCGCAAGGTTGAGGATTGGGAGGCTAAGTGAAGTGGAATTTGTCATGCTCAGGATCATACCACCCACAACCACAGTCATCCACGCGGCTTTGTGTTACTTCATCAAGAATCAATAAACGTGGTCACCTCGTCATGCCTCCCCCCTGTTCGTGTTCCCCCCAAAACGGTCACAAGAAATTTGAGATTCGAGGAATGCATCCATGGCAGGATCTGCAGGGGAAGATTTTGGTGTAAACTTGATCACTGCAATTCAGCCGAGCCGTCCGAATTGCTGATCCAGCGTGCCGCGACTGAGTGTGAGGGCCGTAGGGCGACCGTGAGGGCAATGATGCGCGTCATCGACAAGGTGCCTTTGCCGCAAAAGCTCCTGCATTTCTTCCAGCGTTAGCCGCTGGCCGGACTTAATGGCGGCGCGGCAAGACATCGTGTGCAGCATGTGATCGAGCAGATCGCGACGGTTCATTTTGCCGTCGTTCTGAATCAGTTGCTCCGCAAAGTCCTTCACAATGCGGATCAGATTGCCGCGTGGAATTAGCGTGGGATGCGCCATCAGTAAAATCGTCGTGCCGCCAAATTCCTGAAGTTCAAAGCCGATCTCTTTGAGTACATCCAGTGATTCGAGCAAGGCAACACATTCGGTCGCGGAACATTCAAGCGTCTCCGGAATCAACAGGCGTTGACGTTCCACGCCGCCCGACAGGATTCGTTTCCGGAGATGTTCATAGAGAATTCTTTCGTGCAAGGCGTGCTGGTCGATGACTTCTAGACCGGCTTCGCTGGCCACGACAAGGTAGCAATCGTGAATCTGGAAGGCCCGGAATTCGTCGGTGCTGGGCCGTGCAGCGCCGTGCAGAGCCTGCGCGACATCGACATCGGGCGACATGTGATGCATCGGCGGAGTCACAGCGTCCGGTTCTGCCGCCACGCCACTGACCGGCGTGCTTGTTGATTCGGTAGGCGATGCGGAACCATCTCGGAGGTCTGACGTTCTGCCGCTCGTCGGCTCGCTGAAGTCCGCGACGGCAGGGTTCGCTGAGTCGGCCGCAGAATCAAAGGTGCCACGTCGCTGATGAGGCTGAACAGCCAATGCGGCAAGCACATCGGGATTTGTAAAGACAGCACGATCGTTGGATGACGATCGCGCAAACTCACCGATCCGAGGTGGAGAACTTACAGTCGCGTGCGCGGCCCAAAGATCGAGCTCTTTTTGGGGCTGCATGGTAGTTGCAGGGCGGTCAAAGCGCAACTCATGCGGACGACCCGCACCCGGACGACCCGCACCTGACACTTCGATATTTGAGCGAAATTCGAGCGTCAGAAATTTGTCGCGTAAAGTCTTCAGCAGCTGACGATACAGAAGCTGACTGTCCTGAAACCGGACTTCACTCTTGGTCGGATGCACGTTGACATCGACCAACGCTGGCGGAAGTTCAAGAAATAGAAAGCTGACGGGATGGCGACCGACCATCAACAGGCCGCGATAGGCTTCCGCCAGCGCATGTTGGAGGCTCCGATCCTGAATCCAGCGGCCGTTCAAAAACAGAAACTGGTCCTTCCGCGTGGATCGACTCAGCGAAGGGGAACCAACGTAACCCCACACGCGAATTTTTCCGCCAGCGGGCAGGTCCGCCTCCGATGAAACAGCAATCAGATGATCGGCCACATCACTCCCAAAGAAGCGGCGAATACGTTCCAATGGCTCGGCAGCGGCCGGCAATTCGTACACAAGTTTTTCATTGTGCCGCAACACTAGGTGGAGACGTGGATTGGCGAGAGCAATGCGTGAAAAATGCTCGGCGATATGTCCAAATTCGGTCGTTGATTTCTTGAGGAAACGGCGGCGAGCCGGCGTGTTGAAGAAAAGATTGTGGACTTCCATTACAGTTCCGGACGAACATCCGCAATCGCGGTTGATGACGATCTGACCACCGTGACTGTCCAGTTCGCGGCCAACCGGACATTCTTCCGGACGCGTGCGAATACGGAACTTTGCAACCGAGGCGATTGACGCCAATGCTTCGCCGCGAAACCCCAATGTGCTCACCTGATCCAGATCAGCATCCGAGCGAATTTTGCTGGTCGCATGACTGGTCACCGCCAGCAGAATGTCGTCTGGATGAATGCCTTCGCCGTTGTCGGAAATGCGAATCAGATCCATGCCGCCGTTGACAATGTCGACTTCAATGCGCGTGGAAAGCGCATCGACGCTGTTTTCCAACAGTTCTTTCACCACGCTGGCCGGACGTTCAATCACTTCGCCGGCGGCAATGCGGTTGACAACGTGAGCATCCAGTTGCTGAATTCGAGTCATATCAGGGCGTAATCAATTTTTCGGTCAAAGAAATATTCCATAGACGACAGGAGAGTGTAACGGAAGGCGATGCAGATTTCGCCTGCGAGGCTCGCCAGTCAAGTTCGGCGTGCCACCTAGACAGATGTTTTGGCGATGAAACTTATTTGATCCTTGATTTTTGCCTCGTCAGCTCGATCTGAGAACGGTTCGCACGCACGCCTCACGCAGAAACTTGCCGGCCCTTGTCCCAGCCGATGTCGATCGCTTCGCTGAATTTCAGGATGATATCAAACCGGTCCAGAATGTTGAGAGCTTGCGCCGCGCGTGCTTTCAAAACCTTCAGATAGGTTGGCAGCATGTCGGTCTAGGCAAACGGAATTCTCAGTTTGAATTCCCATGGATATTTTCGCCTTGAAAATCGTGTGATTGAAGTCAGCCCCCTGTTTCTGTTCGCCAGCTTTCAACAACAGGAATTCCACAAGCATCGTAGAATGCGGGTGGCCGTCGAATCGCATTCACTAAGAACTGATCGTTACGACTCTGCCCAACACGGCGTGGAAGTTAAAGATGCCAAACCGATCGCCAACTCGTGCAAATGCGATCAAACGATTCAGTTGTCCTTTTGGAATAACAATCTCTGAGACTCTTTTCAAGCACTCCTAGTCGCTGTATAAAGAGATGGGTTGGAAAACATTCAGTACTCGATCGGAGAGAATATGAATACGGAAAGCAAGTGCCCGATGATGAGCGCGTCCAGTAGACATACAGCGGCTGGGGCTCTGTCCAACGGAAATTGGTGGCCGAATCAGTTGAACCTGCAGATGCTCCACCAGCACTCTTCCCTGTCCAATCCGATGGATAAGGAATTCGACTACGCGCAGGAGTTCACCAGCATCGACCTTGATGTCCTGAAGAAGGACATCATTGATTTGATGACAACGTCGCAGGACTGGTGGCCGGCCGACTATGGTCATTATGGGCCATTCTTCATTCGGATGGCATGGCACAGCGCAGGGACTTACCGCATCACCGATGGACGTGGCGGCGCGGGTGCTGGCACACTCCGCTTTGCACCTCTCAACAGTTGGCCCGACAATGGGAACCTCGACAAGGCGCGTCGGTTGCTCTGGCCGATCAAGCAAAAGTATGGCAAGAAACTGTCGTGGGCCGACCTGATGATCTTCACCGGTAACTGTGCTCTGGAATCGATGGGATTCACGACGTTCGGTTTTGCTGGAGGGCGTGAGGATGTCTGGGAACCAGAAGGGGATGTTTACTGGGGACCTGAAAGTCAATGGCTCGGAGATGAACGCTACACTGGCGACAGAGAACTGCAGAATCCTCTCGGTGCCGTTCAGATGGGTTTGATCTACGTAAATCCGCAAGGGCCGAACGGCAAACCGGATCCCGTCGCTGCCGCTAGGGACATTCGGGAAACGTTCTCCCGCATGGCGATGAATGACGAAGAGACCGTGGCGTTGATTGCTGGCGGACACACTTTCGGCAAGGCCCATGGTGCCGCTGATCCAAACCAGTACGTCGGTCCCGAACCTGAAGGTGCCAGCCTCGAAGAGCAAGGCCTTGGCTGGAAGAACAGTTTTGGCACCGGCAATGCCGGCGACACAATTACGAGCGGATTAGAGGGAGCATGGACGACCGAGCCAGCGAAGTGGGACAACAACTACTTTGACAACCTGTTTGGCTATGAATGGGTGCAGACGCAAAGCCCAGCCGGTGCGACGCAGTGGACTCCTTCCGATGCATCTGCCGCGGGCACCGTGCCGGATGCTCACGATCCCTCGAAGAAGCATGCCCCGATGATGTTTACGACGGATCTAGCCCTGAAAATGGACCCGATCTATGGGCCGATTTCAAAGCGATTTCACGAGAACCCGGACCAGTTCGCAGAAGCCTTTGCCAAGGCGTGGTATAAGCTGACGCACCGCGACATGGGGCCCGTCTCTCGGTGTCTCGGCCCATTGGTTCCTGAATCGCAATTGTGGCAAGACCCGATTCCCGCCGTGGATCATGAATTGGTTGGGGCGAACGACATCGCAGACCTTAAGGGCAAGATCCTTGCATCAGGATTGTCCATCTCTCAACTGGTCTCGACCGCGTGGGCATCGTCGGCAACTTTCCGCGGCACCGACAAACGTGGCGGAGCGAACGGGGCGCGTGTTCGCCTCACGCCGCAAAAGGACTGGGAAGTCAACAGTCCGAATGAACTGGCAAAGGTGCTGCCGAAACTCGAAAAAATCCAGACGGACTTCAACAACGCTCAGTCCGGCGGAAAAAAAGTTTCTCTCGCGGACGTGATCGTACTGGGTGGTTGCGCTGCGGTTGAGGCCGCAGCGAAGAAAGCCGGGCACAACGTGCAGGTTCCCTTCACGCCAGGCCGTACGGATGCTTCGCAGGAGCAAACCGACGTCAGTTCGTTTGCCGTGCTCGAACCCACCGCAGACGGATTCCGCAACTACTGCACAAAAGGGCAAAACAGACCGGTGGAAGAACTGCTGTTGGATCGCGCGCACCTGCTGACGCTGACTGCCCCTGAGATGACGGTTCTCGTCGGCGGCATGCGGGTACTCAATGCAACCGTCGGTCAGTCCGATGTTGGCGTCTTCACCGACCGGCCCGAGACGCTGACAAATGATTTCTTCGTGAACCTGCTCGATATGAATACTGAGTGGAAGAAGCACTCCCAATGCGAGCACGCGTTCGAAGGACGCGTTCGTGGAGCGAACAAAGTCAAGTGGACCGGCACCGCCGTCGATCTCGTCTTTGGTTCAAACTCCCAGCTTCGAGCCATTGCGGAAGTCTATGCATGTAACGACGCGCAGCAGGCGTTCGTGCGTGACTTTGTGGCGGCGTGGAACAAGGTGATGAATCTCGATCGCTTCGACCTTCCCCGATAACCTCGAAGATGAAGGCTCGTCAGCTCTGTCTGGCGAGCCTTTGTTTGTTTGCCCCATCGGCGAGAATGAACCTGCAGACTGCTTGCGATGTTTCCGAAGTTCAGGCGGCGAACTCAAATGTTAAAACTAAGAGCTGCGGCACCGCGATTTGACTCTGCCGCCGTCGTAGAATGCGAGGTTGTGCATCTGAAATGGCACCAACTGCATGCTAATCAGAATCTAGTTCTCCTGTTCCATTCCATGGATGAGTACCTTGACCGGCCCAATGACCTAGTATCTCTCTGGAATGCTGCCAGCCGTTTTCAGACCCTTCAATGCAAACTGGCCGTCATCTGCCGTGACGATGAGTTTGAGATTCTGACGTGGATGAATCGCTTGAGTGCCGAGATTGGACCAAAGCCCATAGGTTTTCCGGTAATTATCGACGCAGACCATGAAATTGCTTCCATTTACGACATGCTTTCTGTGGACGGACCGCTGTGGGGACATGTGCTTGCAGATTCGAAAGGCAGGGTCAGGTCGATTGCCGCGCGCGCTTTTCCGTTGCGTCTAAACGTTGAAGAGTTGGTTAAGTATGTTGCCGCAATCGTCGAAAGTGACGATGCTTAGGCCGAACTTGAACCGCCATTCAAATAAAGATCCGCAGCGGAACCCAGTGTTTTTCAATGAAAACTCGTCATAAATCCTTGAAAAGAAAATACGATCTCTGGCTACGCATGGGTTGAAAGGAGTGTGAG
>Ga0209553_1002022_pt1 | contig 10023 bp, 13 predicted proteins | sample LauGreFBDMM110DN_2_FD_188217 | JGI IMG/M metagenome (GOLD analysis project Ga0209553, IMG submission 188217) | Freshwater lake microbial communities from Lake Michigan, USA - Fa13.BD.MM110.DN (SPAdes) (version 2) | ecosystem: Environmental > Aquatic > Freshwater > Lake | place: Lake Michigan...
GTACTATAAGCCATACACGTGAAGACCTAGGTGGAACGTAGACGACTAAATCCTCGTCTATAAAGAATACTTTTTTCAAGTCTGGGAAGTCAAGACGTTCTGCAGTCATTGAGCACCCTTCTTTTGGTTGAAATGATTTGAGTCCACAGGTTTGACATGTATAGACGGTGGGTATATCCAAAAGTGTATCGAGTGTCACTACACGAACATCTCCATACAAACACTGCTCCAACACACGTTCTGGTGTAGTCCATTCTTCATTAATAAATCGATCAAAGACTGGTCGTGGAAAGTAAGACCAAATATCCTGCGTAGACTCCCAATCATCTTCTTGAAGCAACGTTCCAAAATCGTTATCCTTGAACCAAAGGATATTAAAGACTGCATGGTCTTTGAGCGAATGCTCTACACATCCAACTCGTTCTAAGCTATCGTCATACAACCAATGTACGTTTGCGTGAGTGTATCGTGGATCACGTGTTCCTCGATAGACTTCGCGTCCATCCATATCCCAACTGTCTGCAATGACATCCAAATCGTTCTCTGTAATTCCAGTTCCTATGTCTGTGTATAGAAATCCAAGGTGGGTTCTTGAAAGCATTACTCACTCTCAAGTTTATGCGAATGATACTGAAACGCGAACATCATGCCGACAGATGGTCTTGGTCGCTGAACGCGAGAGTTCATGTCGTTTAGTCTGTCCCTCTGTCTTGGTAAGAACCGTTGAACAATCGTCCATGTCTTTTTGAATTTCTGCAAAATGTGCGTCAATGTATGCGAGCACATCGTCTTGAATGGCCCATTCGAAAAAGCTGAGTTGACCAACCGTTGTTTTCATTTCCATAAACTGAATACGCTTCCAACGACAGAAGGGATCAAACATCTTTTTGCTATACGCTTTCAAGTGTGACTTGTAGGCCAGATACACAATTACATGTCGTCCAGTGGTAGTTGTATAGGAAATATTATGCTTCTTTGCGTAATTGGTCACAAACCAGTCGATCAGTCTCAAACTGACTTGTGATTCACCTGCGATAATTGCACGAACTCGCTCGAGGACTGTAGGTTTGCTGTAAAACATCGATAAGCGATGTAATACAAGTTGCTCTTTGCTTTGAATCTCCATGATAGAACTGCGTTGGTTCATTGAAAATGGGTTAGACAAGAATATAACAAAGCTTCATGAGTGCAGTCTTTAGTTCACACTTGGGCGTTGAAATCTCTGATATCCAACCCTTCACTCAAGAACTTGGTGAAACTATCGAGGCTATGAAACTCAAACTTGTCAACGAAACCAAGTTATTGGAAGGGATGGAAGTTCCGCAGTATGGCAAAGGAGACTGGTCTATGATTGAAAACGGACTTTCGGACACGACGCAGAAGAGTGATCAATGGAAGAGCGCCTCCGAGAATGGCTGCTCGACAACCGACCCTATACACATCTTAATCACAGACTCAAACATTTTATCCTCTTTTGCAAGACCCTTGAACCGAGACTCTCCTACACTGTACTCAAACGATACATATTCACCCTCGTCGACCGAATCATGTTCGGCGAAGTCGGACGACTGTGGCAAAGAGACCGATGCTACGAGCGTGTGTTGCGAATGTATGGATCAAACGATCAACGCACGGACGGATGGCACGCCAAACGAGGCGAGATGATTACAGCCTCTGAAGTCTACGGTGTATTTGGTTCAGAGTCTGCACGACGTGAAGTCATGATGCGTAAGTTAGAACCACGTCCTCCAGGAGATGGACCTGGAATTCCTGCATTGTTATGGGGAACGCGCTTTGAACCCATCGCAAAGCGTATCTACGAAGAACGAACTAACTGTATGATTACCGATGTATCCTGCGTTCAACATCCAGTGTATACATTTCTAGGAGCCTCTCCAGATGGTCTGATTGTTCCGAACGATGCAACCGATATTAAACGCTACGGTCGTTTGGTTGAATTCAAGTGTCCGATTAGTCGTGCGATGAAAACTGAAATCCCTCCAGGCTATGTACACCAAATGCAGATGCAAATGGAGTGTACAGGGATTGATGAGTGTGAGTATGTAGAGTTCAGGTTTAAGCAAGTGAATTATTCAGAATGGACCAAGACATCGGACGTGAAAGGAGCCTTTACAGTCTACGAGGACGGTAAGGTACTCTACGATCAAGAACTCTATGAAGATACCACTCAAGTCATCTATTGGATTCTAGGTTCGATTAAGGAAGACTTTGTACCTAAGGATCCAGAATGGCTGTCCAAACATTTGGAAGGATTACGGCAGTTCTGGAATGAAGTGTTAGAGCATCGCAAACATGGAACTTTGCCACCGAAACCGGAAGAGAAGAAGATCGCTAGTTTGGATTTGTAGGCTTCTGCACAATGAACATAATATCATCATGTCTTCCCTTCACATGTCTACGGTCTTCAACACGACTCACCATAGAGGAAGGTAAGAACTTTTTGATTTCATCTGCCCAAGAAGGGTGTTGGAGGTCTTCAATAATCAGATACCCTCCAGGACGTACAAAATTAATGTACAGAGCCGCAAATAAGCACATCGAATCCAATGTATGCCAACCATCATCAATCACTGCGTCAAAGGATTCAGGTTCAAACTTTCCTACAACCGAAGGTGAGTATGCATCTGCCTGTAATATATGAACTCGATGTGTTCGAGGAGTGAATTTGTTTCTACGTAGATCGAGATCGAGTCCATAGATGTTTGCCTTTGGAAAGTAATCCTCCCATAACTTGATGGATCCACCGTCAAACACACCTACTTCAAGAAGGTTCTTGCAAGTGTCCCTGAACGGTGAAAAGAGTTGTTCATACACAGGAAGGTATGAATGACCTGTATTCTTATCCGTCAAGGTATTGTCTACAAGTGATTCCATTTACTACAATCCAGATAGATATGTGTAAACTATGAGTACTACTTTCGTATCAGCGTTTATTAGTTTAGATGAATCACGTCCAGTGGATAAATCGGTTGATCGTTATTTTAACTTATTTAACCAACTACAGTCGACTGGAATTAGGATACATCTCTTTCTAAGTCCCAACTACAGAGGAAGAGTCACTCTAACCAATGGCATCATTGAGTATATCTCGTTGAAGGAATTAGATGCATACAAAAAGGCTCCCTCTGGACTTCCAGACTATCGTAATGCTCTTCACGATACTCGCAACTTTTTGATTCTCATGAACTCCAAAGTAGAGCTTGTGAAACGAGCAATGGATTCACAGATGCACTCTTCAAGTCATTTTGCATGGGTTGATTTTGGAATCTGTCATATGTTTCGAACACTTGAATCTTCTCTTACACAAATCCGTCAACTTGGAAAGACAGTTCTACCTACACCCTGTATGTTGATCCCAGGTTGTTGGAATCAACGGGAAGTTGCTCTTTCCCATGTAAGTTGGAGATTTTGCGGAAGTTTGTTTATCGGAGATCGAGCATCGATTGAAGAATTCTATCAACTACACTCTCAAGAGTATCCGAAACTCCCAACTCTAACCTGGGAAGTCAATGTATGGGCTCATTTGGAAACTCTTGGATGGTCTCCTACATGGTATAAAGCAGATCATGATGATTCAATTGTTTGGACACCGTATACGTCTGGAATCGTTCGAGTTCCTTCAAAGGTCCCACTGTATTGGGCTGGTGGATACAGCTCGTTCTACCCTGCAAGCGCAATTGAACAATTCGTAGTTCAATCTATACAATCTCATTCACCTTCAGTTTCGGTTGTCTTCTCTCAATCGGATGGATTGATTGGAGAGGAAGCCTATTCTCAATTGTCCGACGTTCATCATGCAACTACACCTGCAGAGAAAGAGTTTGAAAACTTAGAGTCCAATGCTCGTTTCGGTACAACTCCAATTGTAGCAATCTTGTGCACTCGCCAGTTTAATCGTCCTAATCTATTATTATTACCTTTGGACGACGATACGTTCAACCGTGGACTTACAGCTGTCCTACAGCCATTTCATTTCCCCAAATGGGAGGATCGTAAACCTATTGCATTCTGGCGTGGTGGATCGAGTGGATGTGATCGTCCAACACTTCGCATGCGAGTTTCAGACAAATTACAGGACGTTCCGTATGCAGATGTCAAGTTTACTCCAGGTGGTTGGCCTGAGAACGACGCCTTGATTCCGAAAGATCAGTTTGTGGGTGAACGTTCGGACCTCGCCAAACATTTCGAATACAAGTATATCTTCATCTTGGATGGAAACTGTATTGCATCAGCTCATCAATGGGTCTTTGGATCAGGATCAGTTCCAATTATGATTACACATCCAGATAATGAGTATTGGTTCAAAAAGTATTTAGTTCCTATGGTCCATTATGTTCCGATCCAGTATGACTTGAGCGATCTTCATGAGAAGCTACAGTGGCTTGTAAGTCATGATGATGAAGCCAAGAAGATTGCTGAAGCCGCACGAGACTTTGCGGATACAGTCTTCTCTCCTGAGTTTCAAAAAGCATATGTAGGAGCTGAGATCAATCGTATTCTGTCTAAGGAATGTTCCCTCCTTCATACACAATTCAAATTAAAGACAACTCTTCCATCGGATATTCATGAACACTTGCCAGTTCTCTATGACTACGCGAAACGTTGTAGGTCGGTTGTAGAATGTGGAGTGTTAGAAGTTACCAGTTCTTATGCATTTGCCAGTGCATTGATAGGAACTCCGGATAACTCATTGACGATGATTGATCCACTCCATACAGACAAATTGAAGCCATTTTTTCATATGTGTCAACTTGAAAACGTCAATGCCTCATTTTTACACACAAGCGATTTAGCCTGTGCACCCATTAAAACAGATTTACTCTTTATTGATACATGGCATGTCTATGCACAACTCAAGCGAGAGTTAGCGCATTGGCATTCGAGTGTGAAAAAGTATATCCTGATTCACGATACAACCGTGGATGAATGGTATGGAGAATCTGTGCGTGGAAATGCAGACGGTGAACGTCAAAGCCGTGAAACAGGGTTTCCAGTTGAAGAGATTCGTAAAGGATTATGGCCTGCGATAGTAGAATTCCTACGTGTACATCCAGAGTGGAAACTAACTGAACGACTTATGAACAACAATGGACTCACTGTTCTTTCAAGGGTGAGTAAGTGAATACTTGATGAAATGAAAGTTGCCCCAATCCGGTCCCTCTAGATAGTTGTTTTCAGACCATGCAAATAGATATTTGGTTCCAACTCTTTGAGGAAATGGAGACCAGACTCGTAATTTATAGCTGAAAATGAGGTTCATCAACCCTGTTTCATTACACATAAAGATTGGATAGTCATTCATAGCGTGTTGAAGGTCTTCAAATGTAACCTTTTCAAGGAGCGATGTATCAAAGACAAAGATAGGATTGTTGAAATATCGTTCTTGACAAATGGATCGAGGGTAGTCTTGAAATAATTCTTCAATTACGTCTGGATTAGCTTCCATGTCTAACTGACGACCGAAACGACTTCCGTTATCATATGGATCTGAGTCGTCCGGTGCTAGTAGTCTACCCTTCCATGGCAAGTAAAGTAGAGGTTGGACTTCATCAAACACACGAAGTCCTGCATCGATAAATACAACTCGTTCCCATTGTCGAAAGTAAGGCTTGAACACTTGTAGTTTATCCCATTGATAGAGCTTTCCAAGATGACGATTGTCTGGCATAGGTTTGAGTGGATGTTCTTTGAACTTTTCGATCAATGTCTCTGTGTTAAGATGAGTTGTCTTATAGATACGAACGCCGTCTATGGGTTCCGGAGTGAAGTCTACTGCAATCCATACAACGTCTCCTTTCCACTTACCATGCACTTGAAGTTCACGAATCGTACGTCGTGCCTTGGGTGCATAGGACTCGTCAGACAGTGTAACAAAGACCGTAGACATTTATTTTGACCATGTAAAACAACCACACCACTTTGAACGACTTGCAAACTTTCGGTTCCACTCATCAATCGTATATTGACTTCCCATACTCGTATTGCATCGAGCACAAATTGGAACTAGATTATCGACAGTTGTAGATCCTCCTTTGCTTTCCGGAATGTTATGTCCAGACTGGAAATCAAAGACGTTAATTCGATTTTTACACCAGACTACTTTACACTTGGTATCAAACTTCTGTCCTACGTGTTGGATCCACACCTGTTCACGTAAGGCTTTAGGGATTGTAGCTTTGCGAGTTGTGGGTTTTTTGAAGAGGCTCGTTACTTTAAAGTGAGGCGTATACGCCATTGTTCATTATGCCACATAGGCTGTATATTGGTTGACTTGAAAGGGAGTTTGAATTCCTTCTATCGGTCCCATTGCATAGGGTGAAGGATTCATATGATTGGTTTGTTGATCGTAGGACGAATCCTCCACTGCAATCGTCTTTCCAATTTGTGTTCGGTCTAAGAATTCAGGTTGAAATCGTTCACGCGATTTCATCAATACCAATGAAATCACAAGCACTCCAGCGGCAAGTAAGATCCAAGCTTTCATTGTTTAAAGCGTGTGAAAAAACGTATAACTTTCCGTCTACATCAGAGAACAAGTATGGAGCAAGACAAGGCACTTGAAATGATTCGTATCATGGTAGGACGACGTGGACTCGACACTCGTACTGAACGTGTCACGACTGAAGATATTGAGCGAGTGACACTCTATACAGTGGGTGGAATCTTAGTCATCTTCAGTCAAAAGGAGAAAGGACTGTTGGAACGTGACATACGTCTCTTTGTAGAGTTTGCATCGAACCACGACTACTCCAATGGTCTCATCATCGTATCATTGATGCCTCCTTCAGAGAACGTGCTCAAAGCCGTCAAACAGCTCACCAAAGAGAACAACATTCAGTTCTTCCACATTCATCAACTCAAGTTTGATATTACAACACACCGTATGGCAATGCCTCATCGCATTCTTAAGGAGAACGAGAAGGAAGCAGTGTTCAAGCAATACAATATCGTAAACCCTCGAGATCAATTGCCTTGGATTGATTCTCAAGATTCTATGGTGAAATGGATTGGAGGAAGACCAACCGATATCATTGAGGTGACGCGACATAGTGATGTGGCTGGGCGGCAATTGTATTATCGGTATTGTGTGCCAGACGTAAATATTGCATAAGAATAATGGACGCATTGCGAACGGCTCATGTCAATCAACTCAATCAATATAAAACTCTTATTGAGACTTCCGTTGACAACCGAGATTCATCAAAACTACCGGAAATCATAGCGATCAATATTGCATTAACGAATCGTTTGGATACAATGCTTACTCTACTTGCCACGATGAAACAAAACAATTCAGCCGAAGCTGAACTTACTGAATTATTGGCTGACCTTCGTCAAATCCAACGCGATTACAATGGATTGATCAAAGAGACAGATACGCTTGAAACCTTGCGCCGTATTCGTCAACAGGAAGACGTCTCTATCAAACGTGAACTCTATTGGTATTTAATTGTATTTGTCTTCGTTGCAATACTATTGATTGCCTATCTAATCTTTTATGGAAAGAGAGCGGCGACGGCACCAATTGCTAATACAGTTCCCAGCAGTCCAAACTTAACATAGTAGGAAGACATATCCATCGGCACTTCCTTTTCCGCTAACTGTTCGGTCTCCAAGGTATCTTGTAGTTTAGGACCTTGTTCACGAACCTTTTTAAGTTGTCCCTGCATCTTGGCTAGTTCTGGATTTGTGTTAGAGTACTCTTTAACAAATTGAGAAATATAGGCACTGTCTTTTGCAGCTGCCTGTTCGAAGGTTGCAATGTAGTCATCCAACCACTTTTTAAAGACAAGTGCGTTTTCCCTTGCCGTCGTGCTCCCATTGAACTTGTATTCGAGCATAGAGGTTTTGAATTTCCCAAGCATCTTCTCAAACTCTGGATCCATTATCTTGTTGAATAGTAAACAAAATGCCTGTATCTTCCTATCTAGAACTCAATACCCCTCGTCACGTGGCACTCACGACCGATGCGTCAGAACACACTCGCTATGTGCGAATGGCTGCAACGGTCGCACCGTATATCAATAGTGGTGTCGCCGCAGCTCCTATTTTGGGCTGGAAATCACCTAGTGTGTCAACCGATGCACGATTAATTGCACCTTTGTATGGAATCCTCAACGGTTTTCTCCCCAATCGTAGATAATAAGGGAGATGACTAGCAGTGGAACAACAGGACCAAACAACGGATTTGGAGGAAACAATACAGTATGTCCTCCTGGATTTGAGAGAGGACTACTCTTTTCATGTCATGTAAAATGTCCTATAGAGTTCAAGTACTTGGGACAGGCGACCAATACCGTGGCTCCTGGAGCTGATAAATGTGTACACATTTTACGAAACAATCGGTTTGTAGAATTACAGGCCTTACCTCAACTCCCTCAAGGTGAAACTCCTTCCTCTACCTATCAAACTGAATTGAATCGTGTACTCAACACTGCTCAAGAATTGAAACTTCAAGTCAAACAAGATGAGGAAGAAGAACGAGAATTACTAAACTTTCAATTAGTACGACAAAGACAATTGATAAACTATAATAACTTTGAAAGTAGTCGTGCAACGTACGTGGCTGCTCAACAAGGAGTTAAAGCCCTTGAAGACATCACAAGTGCCTTGAAACCCATGCGTGCTAAAGTCGCACCTGGAGCAGCCATTCAATTGGAACGAAAAAGTATCTTAGAGGTCTATGGATATTCCCTCTTCCTCGTCCAACTTGCATTAGCCATTCTAATTGCTTCCTTTATTTCCTATTTGACACTGCCTACCGACTATGCACACGCAATCACGTTTCTCTTACTGTGTACAGGAATTTCAGTTGGTTTCTTTCTACGGAAATGAGTAATGACAACTGACTTTAGTCGATTCTTTCCAAAATGTCCAGCTCCGTTTGAAGGTTCTGGATTTGTGGCGTGTCTAATGCCATGTCAAGTGGATAAGGGATTCGAACGTCGTAATGAAAATGGGAATTTTAAATGCGTCTACAAGCCTGATCCAAACTACTTTGTCGTTCTAAATACGTTAGGCGGTGCATTCTTTAAAGGAACAACCCTTGCCGAACTTAAAACTGAAGACACGAAGATCCATGCAGACTTTGTCAAAGAACAAGATCGAGTCAATAATGAGTTTGCAATTGTGTATGCGAATATTGAAAAGAAGAAAAGACTAAGCGATGCATTCATAGCCTTACAGACGGCTGAGAATGCACGAGACACTGCACCAGACGCTTATCGTGCTGCACGAACTCTGTATTATACCCTATTGAAAGGAGAGAACTGGAAAGATGAAGAGAAGGAACGTATTGGTAAAGCTGAAGTAGACCCCCTAATCGTTGAATACAAGAAAAATCGAGACAGCGCACTCACTAAATACAACGATCAACGCAAGACGGTTGAAGTAGTGACTGGACTCAAAGACAAGGTGTTATCCTTGAAAGACGAATTCAAATACTCTGTCGACACGTTCACACATCAATTGGACAAAGTTCAAACTGCAATCAATATGGAGCGACGTGGACGTGATACTGAAACAAAAGTAGATCCTTGGTCATGGTTTGACTTGTTCTTGAACGGTGCAATCGTAGCAGGCTTACTGTATGCAGTGTCTGTCTTGTATTCAAAGATTTTCCGAAGACCTGCTTCAACACTACTCATTCAACAACCAGCGTATCCGCGGTAGACTATCTCGATGACAATCTAGGAAGACAATAATGGAAATTACTGATCCTCGCACTGTAGTTGATTTTCAAAAGACTACGTTCTGCGGACATCCACGAGCCCATGTAGTGAAGGTTCTCCTTCAAAACATTCAACTCGGACATGCAGATTATACATGTTATTGGTCTTTGGAACTCTTATGTTCTGGACTAGTGCATACGCTTTGGATGGCGTTGTTTGAAGGAGCTGCACTTCATGTCAACCGAGCCAATCCGAACATCTTTTTATACTTGGCCAATGCGTATGAAAACTACGCAACCATTGAGTCTAGATATGCACTTCGCGAAATGAC
>Ga0209553_1002024_pt1 | contig 10011 bp, 9 predicted proteins | sample LauGreFBDMM110DN_2_FD_188217 | JGI IMG/M metagenome (GOLD analysis project Ga0209553, IMG submission 188217) | Freshwater lake microbial communities from Lake Michigan, USA - Fa13.BD.MM110.DN (SPAdes) (version 2) | ecosystem: Environmental > Aquatic > Freshwater > Lake | place: Lake Michigan, USA...
GCATAAGTGATAACAATCAAACTACCTATGACTGCAGTTATCCAAAAAGAAAATGATGGACGCTCTTTGAAACGAATAGCTCCAACTACCGCCGTCGCAAGCGGAAGTACTCCAAGAACAATCCCACCGTGCGCTGATGGCAGCGTTTTCATTGCAATTGAAACAAATAGCGGAAAACCATATACGACACCAAGTGCCATGACACTTAAGCGTATCAATTGATTTTTTGTGGGCCGTTTGGGTCTTGTGATAGTAAACAGAATGAGAGCGAAAATTCCAGCAAGTGTGGATCTACCAAAAGTCACAAAGTAAGGGCTTAGTTCAGCAACTGCGATTCTTGTGAATGGGAGTGTCAAACTAAACATCAAGACCCCAATGAATCCCAACAACATTCCTTTTGTTTCATTATTCTGCATTCAGTTTTCTCTATTTAATTTATTTGCTGTTTTATCCAGAGAGTAACATCGCAATTGAGAAGCGGCATCCTTAAAGACCTCGAACTGTGAGCCCATTTAAGAGAACTCCTATATCTCAAGAATTGCAGTTAATCATCAACGCCTCACGAGCAAAGCTTTAGCCAATAGTTTGATTCCCTTTTTGATTTCTGACGGCATGATTCCGGCATATCCCAAAATAAAACCTGAGCAGTTTTGTTTTCGCATTTTTCGCCCTAAAGCATAAAGAGGGGTAATTGACCAGATGCCAACACCCAGGCTCTTAGCCTGTGCCACGATAGCTACTTCATCTTCAACTCGGAAGTCTTCAAGCCAAACAACAATGTGCAAACCTGTAGCAGTTCCTTCAATCAGGGTGCCCTCAGGCAGATATTTGGCAATGGACTCAATGAGCACGCTCCTGCGCTGCTCATTCTCCCTTTTTACCCGGCGAATGTGTCTTTCATAGGCGCCACTTTTGATTAGCTCAGCAACTGCATTCTGTTCAACACGTGGCGCATGTCTGTCTGTTAACTGTTTTGCATTGCGAAAGGCCTTGACGAGACTCATGGGTAGTACCAAATACCCGAGACGCAACTGAGGTGAAAGAGCTTTTGAGAAAGTTCCGATATAAATCACAGTGCCATCAGCATCTAAGGATTGCAAGGTCTCTGTAGGGCGTAAACCATAACGAAATTCGCTGTCGTAGTCATCTTCAATAATCCATGCCTTATTAGTTTTTGCCCACGACAGCAGTTCACGACGTCGACCGATTGGCAGCACGGCACCAAGTGGAAACTGATGTGATGGCGTTACGTATATAAGCGAATTTTTGACTTTGGGTAATTCTTTTGTTACCAGACCATGTTCGTCGACGGGTACCGATAAGACTTCGGCCCCAATTGACTCAAATACACGTCGGGCCATTAAATAACAAGGCTCTTCCATGATGACCGCAGAGCCTGGATCGACTAAAACTCTGGCGCAAAGGTCAATGGCCTGTTGGGAGCCCTGTACGATTAAGATTTGATCTGCCGAACACGACAAGCCTCGAGCCCTTAACAAGTAGCCTTGAACTTCATCTCGCAGCTCTATCTCCCCTTCTGGTGCCCTGTAGTAAAGGTGGTTTTGACGCTTCATCAGCGCTTGTGTGTAGTGCCTTCGCCAAAGTAATTTGGGAAAGTCAGCGTCTGCCAAAGCGCCATAGAGAAAATTGATCTCTTTGGTTTGAGCAGAAATCGGCTGCGGCAGGGTCAAGCCCTCAATACGCTGCCCGTAAGAAGAAATGCTGTGGGTTTGAGCTTTTGGCAGATCTTCACTTTTTTTACTGGAAGTCGAACTGATCGTGATGCCAGTCGCTACTCGAGCGTGCGCGCCAGGCGAAGTTTCAATGTAGCCCTCTGAAGCCAGTTGTTCATAAATGGCAACAACACTACTACGAGAGACGCCTAGATCAGATGCCAGCATCCTTGTCGATGGCATTTTTTGACCAGGCATGAGATCGCCAGAGTCAATTTTTAGCCTAAGCATGCTGTAGATTTTGCGACTTAATCCGTTGCGATGATGATTCAACTGGTATGCCTTTATATAAAAGAACTGGTTCTTATCTTAAGCCCAATCTAACTCGACAATATGCCAACCTGCTAGCCAATACTTTTATTTCTGTCAAGGCGACTCAAATATACAAACTTTTAATTTAAAGTTTTTTAGAAATTTACTCATAGATAAAAAATGACTCAAATCCTGAACTCCAAATCTCCTTCATTTATTTCAAATGTTTTACCCCAAACCAAATTTGGATTAAAGGGTGTTGCTCGCAGTCTTTGGCTAGTGAGCTTGCGAACTGTAGCTGTGATGACAGTGGCAAGCTCAGTTCAAGCAGCTTCAGTCGCTCCTGTGGGAGCTGAAAATGGCATGGTGGTTACTGCCCAACATCTGGCCACTCATGTAGGCGTTGATGTACTCAAAGCAGGTGGCAATGCAATTGATGCCGCAGTGGCTGTTGGATATGCACTTGCTGTTGTGTATCCGGCTGCTGGCAATCTGGGTGGTGGCGGGTTTATGACAATTCAATTGGCCGATGGGCGCAAAACCTTTTTCGACTTCCGTGAAAAAGCACCCCTTGGAGCAACTGCCAACATGTACATTGGCGCAGACGGCAACGTCGTTCCTGGCCTTTCAACAAAAGGGCACCTTGCAGTTGGCGTTCCAGGCACCGTCAATGGCATGGAGTTAGCCCTTATGAAATACGGTACTGTAAAGCGCTCAGTACTCATGGCACCTGCAATTAAATTCGCCGAAGAGGGCTTTAAGCTTGAGCAGGGTGATGTAGACTTGTTGCGGGTAGCAACCGAAGATTTCAAAAAAGACAGCGCTACTTCGGCCATATTTCTAAACAATGGTCAACCGTTTGAAGTAGGTCAAAGATTGATTCAAAAAGACTTGGCTAAAACTCTTCGCCAAATCAGTGATGAAGGCGCCAACGGATTTTACAAGGGGCCTGTTGGTAGCTCAATCGTTGCCAGCAGCCAAGCAGGCAAAGGCATATTGACTCAGGCTGATCTTGATCAGTACAAAACGCGAGAGCTCAAACCTGTGGAATGTGACTACCGTGGGTACCGCATAGTAAGTGCACCTCCACCTAGCAGCGGTGGCGTGATCATCTGTGAAATCCTAAACGTACTAGAGGGATATCCATTGAAAGAGTGGGGATTTCGCTCCGCCCAAGCCGTGCACGTGCAGATTGAAGCCATGCGTCATGCCTATATGGATCGCAACACCTACTTGGGTGATCCAGACTTTGTGAACAACCCGATTGATCGTTTATTAGACAAAAATTATGCTGCAAAAATTCGAGCAGTTATTGACCCAAGCAAGGCAGGTATTAGCAAAGAAATAATTCCAGGAAGTGCTCCACACGAGGGCAACAACACAACACACTACAGCATTGCCGACAAGTTTGGTAACTCGGTTAGCGTCACCTATACCCTCAATGATTGGTTTGGTGCAAGAGTTACTGCCGCTGGAACAGGTGTGATTCTTAACAACGAGATGGATGATTTCACAGCAAAGATTGGCGTACCAAATCTATATGGGCTTGTTCAGGGCCAAGCTAATTCAATCGCTCCAGGAAAACGCCCACTATCCTCGATGAGTCCCACCATCGTGACTAAGGACGGAAGGCCTGTGATGGTTGTAGGAACACCTGGTGGAAGCCGCATCATCACCGCGGTCTTGCACACGATCATTAACGTTATTGACTACGGCATGAACGTCCAAGAGGCAGTAGATGCGCCGCGCTTTCACCAGCAATGGCTGCCAGAGATCACCAACTTAGAACGCTTCGCAATTAGTCCAGATACCCAAAAGCTACTTGAGGGCATGGGACATAAATTTGGCAACCCACAACCGGTTAACCACATGTCCACCATCTTGATAGGCGCACCATCTCTTGGTGCTGCACCAGTTGGGATTAATCGCTTTTATGGGGCCAATGATCCGCGCCGAAATACCGGCCTGGCCTTGGGTCATTAAACCGCACAAACCAACAAGTTAGATCAAGTGTACATTCCCGAACATTTCCGGATTAAAAGCGAACAAGCACAACACAAAATCATACAGATGCATCCTTTGGGCGCGTTGGTAACAATGACGCCCGATGGACTTGATGCAAACCACATACCCTTTGAGCTCGACTCTGTGAAGGGTCTACTGACTGGGCATGTAGCCAGGGCTAATCCTGTGTGGCAACAATGCGGCAATGGAATGGATGTATTGGTGATTTTTCGAAGCGAAGAAAACTACATATCGCCCAATTGGTATCCCAGCAAACATGAATTCCATCGTCAAGTGCCAACTTGGAATTATGAGGTCGTGCACGTTCATGGACACATGACTGTTCAAGATACAGAGAAGTTTGTCCGTGGTGTGGTGGGTCGCCTGACTCGCAAGCATGAGGCAACCGAAGCTAAACCTTGGAAGATGGGAGATTCAACCCCCGACTACATCGACGGTATGCTCAAAGCCATTGTTGGCATTGAAATCTCCATCACACGGTTAGAAGGCAAGGCTAAACTGAGTCAGAACCGCGAAGACCGCGACCGACTGAATGCGGCAGACGTATTGGAAAAGCAAGGTGATACAAAGCTAGCAACCGCCATGCGCGACTCAAAACCTATGTAACCATTTTGAAAAACCCAAAAGCCAAGCGTCTAACTTTTCCAAAAACTAGTTCGAGCCCCAAGCCTAGCGTCTAACTTTTTCGCGTGCAATTTTTCTCCGTGCATGGATCAACTTAGGACATTTTCTTAAACAAACAAAAAATCCGTTTAAGAAATATTTTCCTCATACAGATCAACGACTTATAGGAGTCGAACCAAGAGTGTGGAAGCGGTGTGGAAGAAACAGGGAAATATGCTTGGTTTTTAACCAAAATTAGGCAGTTTTTAACTGCTGAAAACACTTGAGATTTGTTCTGTGCTGACTGACCAGAAAATTCGCAGTTTCACTCGAGAAAACTGCTTTTAAATGCGTTTATCTGCAGCTAAAAGACATGAAAAAAGCTACTTGTAAGTAGCTTTTTAAGTGGTGGGCCCAATAGGACTTGAACCTGGGACCAAAGGATTATGAGCAGCTTTAATAAAAAATAACCTATATAAATCAATAGGTTACAAGCGATCTACAGCAGTGTGGAAGCAAATGTGGAAGGGCCTCAAAAATTACACAACTTATATAGTTCTATTCAGTATGAATTGACAATCGCAACTTATCCTTCTGCTTTGGGAAATCTTTTTCAAGAATTGACTTAACCCATTCCGATTTTGCCTCCCACATTTCTTGATTTTCACATTCTTCAGACTCGTCACGCTTCAACTCTTTGGGATTGAAGATTCTTTCATCAGATGGGTTATCGTCACCATCAAGAACAAATCCGTCAAGATTTACTTTGACTCTGGTAGCTTCTGCGTCAAGAATTAAATAGTCAGGGCAACTCTCTCCCAGTTCATAGACCAAAAAAGTCCAGCTACAACATTGATCCATGCTGTCAATATCGATGAACTCTTCAGAATCTTCATCTTGTTGTTCATCTGATAACTCTACAAATTTAATTTCTCTGCCCTCAACTACAATCGAATAATCGCATCCAGAATTCATTTCCAAATTATCTTCTTCAAGAAAATCTAGCCAAGTAGGGGCAACCTCATCATGGTAATTCTTGATACAACAATACAGCTCAGGCCCATTATTTTGGCGACATAAAAAACTAGCACCCCATGAGCCACCTTGTTCCTTATGCACTATTTTTATATCTTCAAATTTTTTGACTTTGATATCAGATTTAAACTCCATCATCGTCACCGCAATATGTTCGCTGTAAAAAACTTCAAATGGCAATTTAAAAAAATCAGTGGCTGGTGGTTTAACAATTGCAATTTTTTTAACTGGTACTTTTGCCATGGATACTCCAACATTACTTTTCTTATTAAATTCTACTGAAATTAACCATTTTTGCTACCCCCTTGAAAAAATACAGCCAGCATTGGGCACTGATATAGCTTTGTCAGAGCTTTACCACTATGCCTGTCAGGACATCGGCTTAGATTGCTTGAAATAATGTTGTCGCAAGGAAAAATTCGCGCTCCTGACTCAATAGAGCGAATTAGTCGGGGTAGCGGATGTTGTCGTACCCTGTGCTTGTTGCTGCACGCCATACAAATCAGCTTGGCTAAAACTACTAGAGTGAGTGGGCCTGAGCACGGGTTGGGAGCTGGGTAATGTTGAAGGCCTGCTGGGAGCTACCGACCTAGGCTGTGGGGGTACAGGACTTTTAGCTGGGGGTGGCTTGGGAGTTTGTGGTTTTGGCTTAGGGGCTGGCGGTGGCTTGGGTATCGCCTTCTTGGGCTTGAACTTTTTTGGCTTGGGGGTAGGCACGGCCTGAGCTTTTTGAGCTGCTGCTTGCTTGGCCTGGGTCATGACAGCAGACCATACGTTGTCAGATATCAGCCTCCAAAGTGCTACCTGATCTTCAGCATTGGCAATTTCCATAAATCTCATCTTTGGTCTCCTTTTTACACATTTATTTATGCAAAAAAGAAACCGACACGCATGCCGGTTTAGTTAATCGCAATTCAATCAAGGGGCTTTAGATGGCAACTTCAATGTAGAACGACTACTAGCCGCAGAGTCTTTGGCAAAGCCTGCTTTTACCTGTCCCATTACTGCATCAATACGTTTGTCCAATTCACCTGAATCAACGGCAGTGCGAATCACTTGAAGCGAGGTGATCACATCGGCAATGCTGTCTGTCTCGATGGCATTTTTCCCTTCGACAATTTCCAATGTGCGTGCCCCATAACGGACGGTGATGCACAGCTTGCCCGTGTCATCTGTCCACCACCAAGGCTTTATCTTCTTGGGCACTTCAATCTTGCGGCTCTGCCCTGTTGCCTCATCCTTGACAGTTCGAACTCTTACTGGGGAAAATTCAGCGCCCGACTGCTGGGCCTTGGCTAACTGGATTTGCTCAGCCAACTTGGTACTGAGCTTTTGACGCCTTGCGTGCTGTGGGCTATTACCCTTTTCACGCTTGGCTTGAACTAATTTCAATGCGTTTAAACCTGACATATCTACTCCTTGTGTGTGTTGCAGGAATAGCTAATTTATTGTCAGACCATGGCTCTGAGCAACCGAAAAAATTGGTAACCCGACTACTTGGCGGTATTCAATGTATAGATTGACAAAACAAATGGTGAGATATATCAAAAATAGTTAATTGCCAAACGCTCCTCTTCAGCAATCCTTTGTAGATGCATCCGTTCTTCTACCGCTGCATCAATTGAGATTGGGTTGTAACGTTTGATCTGCTTAGGTGTTAGGTACCAAAAAGGGTTGCCCGTATGCTGTTGCAGGCAATATTCAATTTCACTTTTTAAATCAACGCCAAGCCTATTCCTGAAAAAGATAGCGTCGTGAACTCTTGCAATAGGTTTATGTCCATGCTGCCCTGCGTAGTGGAGCACAATGTCAATAGCCTGTGTTTCAGCATGCTGGTACAAGTAAGAAATTGTCTTTGACTTGCTGACTCGTCCACTCTGAGTATTTAAAATTTCAAGATCCAATAGTTGCGGAGCTTCTATTTTTACCAACTCGAATAGAAACTGGTCTAACGCCTTTTGCTCAGCTATAAAGGCTTTAACTGTTGGATCAGAAAGAAACCTATCCCTCTCAAGACTATTCTGAAGAATTTCAGCAAGGGCAGGGTTGTGCCAATTGCCAGTGCTGTCTGTCCAACCTTTTGCCAAAATCTTTGCACCAAAACTGATCGCTGTTAGTGCTTGCTTTATCAGCCCTAATTGAAATTCAGGCGTAAGGCTGACGTTACCTTCAAAGGTAAAGTACCTTACTGTGCTCATAAAGTCCGCTTTGTCTTCTAGATAAAGTGATGTTGCTGGAAAATGCTGGTGAGCGTCTGGAGTCAAACCAGCGCCCTTTAGCAAACGCCTGGCAAAGCCCATCTTCCAGCTGACCACACTGCTACGCATGTCGTATTCCCAGCAATTCCCAAGCATCGCCCTACGAAGCTCTTTGTGAACGTTTTGAACGCTCACCCCCTCATAGTAGATGCGGCCGAAGGGACTTGGCTTGCGACGCTGAGGATAAATGCCACCAGTGACTGAAGCCACTGCCAGAATAGTTTTAGCATGTATCAAAGACTGAGCAAGCTTATCGCCAGCAGCAACATCTGCCCTATCAGACAGCCAAACTATGAAAGCTTTCAGTGACTCAACGTCTATTGGAGCGAAGTCAAATTGGTCAAGTACCGATTCCTGCGACTGCGTTGTATCAAGCTCAGGATATAGATGCTTGAAAACTGCTGCGTTATCAGATTCATCCCCAGTCAAATACCTGTCGAGTTCTCTATCCGATTTAATTTCATCGATTTGCTTGGCACTCACCGTCAATTGACCGCTTATGCTGGCAAGCTTGCTGAGTTTCACTAGTGAATACTCGCCTCTGAACTTATCGCCATTCTCAACTTTTTGTACTATTTCCAACTTATTTTCCTTAAGCCATTTGTGCAGCCTTGTCTTATCTGGACCAATGCGTCCACCTCGATTGGCCAATCCATGCAATGAAATGGCAAATATTTTGAGTTTGCGCTGCTCAGGAGTAATCCCTCGTTGAATGGCATTAAAAATCAGCCCTTCAATGGCAGCTAGATATTTATTCAGTGCTCGAAAAGCTGAATTGACAGGCGTGGGAAATGCCTGCTGCAAACTAATTAGCACTTGAGGATCAACTGTGAGCTTAATCATGGTGTAGGTCTAAAAATCATTGTTTTCCGTTGTATTTAGCTGGTTTTAGTGGGTTTCAAAAAAGTAACACACATATAGTAAAAACTAACAGCCATCATGGTCAGACATATCGGACAAGTAGCGAATCAGTACCGCCCTTGGCGGAGTCAACTCCTCATCTATTTTTCGTCTAGATATCTAGTATGCAGCGAATCAATTTTTTATGATATTCTTGAATTTAATCAACCAATTTACTTGTTAAGAATATGAAAGTTCACTTTCTAGCACCTCACCCATTGTTTGGACGCAAGACAGCTCCCCTGCCCTTAAAGGAACAAGAGCGGAGCCCCTACTACTGGTGGTGGGCTTACCTTAGACGTTCTGAGGCATACATAAAGTGCTGCGAGAAAGGCGGGAAAGGTCCACTTGCCACGATATATGCTGACTTTGGAGATGTCAGGGAAGATGACTTTCGCAAATGGTGGACTACGGGTGATCATGGTGCTGAGCTTTTTGCAGAACAGCGTCAAGCGGTCAAATTTGGACAGCTGAAAGACGCCGCTGAGTGGCATCCTGATTGGACGGCTGAGCGAGCCTTGGTAATTGCTATCCCATTGAACATGAACAAACGTCTGATCAAAGCAGGCGTTTCAAAATTGCTAGATTCCCATATTCAGTCGCGTCGTGGAAGAAAAGCTTTGAGAGATGCGGATAGTTCAGCCCTTTATCCACTGGCAAGAAACTACACAGCACAGAACCTGAAGACTGCGCTGGCTGTTTACGACCTTTGGCACATGGGAAAGGTTAACCCAGAAGAAAAGCTTTATCTTTGGGAAATTGGCGTAAAGGTAGGACTAAATCGACTATCAGTAAAGGATGCCAAGTCGTCCGATAAGCATGCACGCTATGAAGCTCGCAACAGACTTAACGCGACAGTGCTTAGATACGTCAAAGAAGCGCAGAAGATCATCAAGGGTGTTGAATTAGGTGAGTTCCCTGCCGTCTAAATATTTGTAGTTAGTTCTACAGCCTCTTAAATAGACAACAGGCTTTATGCTAAAAATAATAGGAAAAAATCATGGCAATAATCAAACTTGACCAGCCAAACAAGGCAATCAATATCGCAGAATGTTCTATCGAGCATCCACTTATCTTTAAGTACTTTGACGATCTTCCAGAAAAGCAACGTGACGATGAATTTAAACGTGCACTTCAGATCGGTGTGATAGCCCTCATGGAAGATAGGTTTGCTGCGTTCTTGAACAGAACCGAGGGTGAGCTGG
>Ga0209553_1002026_pt1 | contig 10007 bp, 6 predicted proteins | sample LauGreFBDMM110DN_2_FD_188217 | JGI IMG/M metagenome (GOLD analysis project Ga0209553, IMG submission 188217) | Freshwater lake microbial communities from Lake Michigan, USA - Fa13.BD.MM110.DN (SPAdes) (version 2) | ecosystem: Environmental > Aquatic > Freshwater > Lake | place: Lake Michigan, USA...
ATCCGTGAATGGTGGGTTTTCAAGACCGCTCGTGTTGTCTAAAAGGTGACGGACGGTTATCTTCGAACGTTCGTCGTCGCGCCATTCAGGAAGGTAAGTCGCCGCCGGTTCATCTAGCGAGATGACGCCGTCTAATACAGCAAATCCATAAAGAATTCCGATCAAGGATTTGGTCATGCCCCGGCCACTATAGAGTGAATGCCGGCCCACCCCCTCCCAATATCTCTCGAGAGCGACTTTGCCTTGGAAGATAACTATGAGTGCCGCAGTATTCCGATCACCTGCCCAAGCTGACGCAGCTTCTAAGGCATCGCTGGGAATTGGGCTCGAACTCACATCGAACGGTGGGAAAAACTCGCTTGGCCCGACCCCAACATCGTACTTGGGATCATAGAATGCATCGGGCCACTCACCCGCGTTCTCGGGCTGGGTCAGCAACCGTTTGACGTAAATCCATTCATCAGACGTATAAAAGGCTGCCGCAAGGACAGAAAAAAATAGCGCGGCAATAAATAAGGAGTACTTCTTCATCTTCTTCAGTTTTTGCCCTTTAAAACTCCTTCGGGGTTATCGAGAATTTCCGGGTGATGAATTCTCGTGAGGCGCAACCACTCATCAGGCATGTCCTGAAGGCTGTTACATGTCGCACCGATACCGCTCGCCATAGTGTGCCCTTTGATGTCGCCCATTTCCATCCATGGGCGCCAACTATCAGCCGCACTATACGAAAGCTTCGCCGAAGCGGCATGCACCCTCTGGTCAACAAGCTCATCCAGTTGGCCCTGCCATATGGCGGATTCTTTATAGAAAATGCGGGCTTGTTTTGGGTCTGTTGGAAAAACTCGTCCATACTCCTCGGTTTGTATCCAAACCGAATTGCCGTCAATAACAGCAGGACCGACAGATCGTTCAAGCTTGACGTCACCTTTGGGCGCGAAAGCTGCCGCAGCTTTTTTGCCGTCTTTACTTACGACACCTGCATCACCAGATGAGACCTCTGTTTGCTTAGTCTTAGTGCCAATTGTTACAACGCCTGGACCCGACCGATAGAGAGGAACTTTTACAGTTTTTCCTGTCCCTGGCATTTTGAGGTGGTCGAGAAGTTCCCTCGTTTCGAGGTCAATGTAGTAGGTAGTTTCAATAGTATTGATGTCGAAAGTACCGTCACCATTGTCACGCGAAGTGCTTATGGTACCTGCTAATAGGATGAGCAAGGGCGTGATCTCTCCATCAATGTATGCCAATCGCTTGGCCTCAAGCCAGCCGCATCTGAGACTGCCGTCCGTATTTGACCGCATCTTTCTCAGCGCCCTTACAAGTTCGACCTCACCCTTAAGCGCACCAAGGTTATGATTCTGCCCAAAAGCTTGTCCGGCAGCGCCAGCAATGGTGGCACCAGCGAAACTTAGCGACCCAAAAGCTCGTCTACTTACGGATTTTGGGGCTGGGTCATTACTCATATTTTTGAACCCTTAAAGACGTCTATCTGCCGAAGAATGAAGCAGCTTCTTGAACAGAAACGCGATTCTTCAAGACGGTGTGGAGAGTGAGATGGGTGTGGGTGTGGAAGAGACGCTCCCTTCCACACCCAATTCAAAGTTTTTCTTATGTGGTTCTAAAACTTCGCGGACAATGTCAGACCGAAGGTGCGCGGCTCCGGCAGCGACAGTTGGTAGCCCAGTGCGCCCGTCAAAAAACTGCCCGTAGTGCGCTGCGATGCCAGAACTTTGTCGCTATCAGTCACGTTCTCAACCCAGGCCGAAATGCTATAGCGATCATTGCGCCAGCCAGCGCGAGCATTGTGCAATAGCGCAGGTTGTGTCTTGGCTAGGTTGATAACCCAGGTCCAGGTTGACGATTGATACCAGCTGTCCCAGCGAGCGAACCACTGACCGTCCCCGCCCAATACTTTGTCGGCGGGCATATGGAAGTCCAGTGCAAACGTCGCGGCATGATCCGGCGAGCGGGCCGTTTCTTTGCCTTTTGCATCAGCACTGCCGAAGACCCGGGCATGAACGGCATCCTGGTAAACCTGGATTTCGCTTTTGTTGTAGTTATAGGTCGCGCTCCCGGTCCAGTTTTCGTTTAAAGCATAGCTTGCTGCGAGCTCAAAACCCCAGATGTCGGTACTGCCGTTGCCGCTGTAGTCAATCTGTGGCCCGATCCGGTCTGAACCCACAATGAATACGCCATCGCCGTTGCTGTCGGTGTTTCTCCTAAAACCAGCGAAGCGTTGGTCGATCCACTTCATTAAATAGAAAGCCCCGTTCACGTAGCCTCTGCCGTCGTCGAGGCTGTGCTTGGCGCCGACCTCGTAGGCCTTCAGCGTTGCCTGCTTGAAATTGTATCCGATACCTTCTGCAGCAAAAAACGCCGGGAACGCAACGGTCGGCTCCAATTGAATGACCTCAGGATTGAAGCCGCCCGGGTTGTTGCCCTTTGAATAGCTTGCATACAACAAGGATTGATCGCTGAGTTTGTAGTCCAGGATCACCCGCGGCAGCGTTGCCTTGAATTTGCCCGCCACGTCGATCTTGGCGCCTCCAAAGGGCCGTGCCGTGCGGATGGGGTCGGCCGGATTGCTCGGTTTGGCCTCCTGAATCAATGACTCTTCGTTCCTAAGCTTTTCCTCTTCACGCCGCAGCTCGAGGTTCAAGGTCAGCTGATCCGTAATGTCATAGGCCAAGCTACCGAAGATCGCCTTGTTTTTGACTCCCTCGGCGACCGTTGGCGTGACCCCGAAAAGACCAGGACCGCCTCTTTTATCAGCTAAGCAGAAGGGCCCATTGCCCGGACAGGGGAAGCCGCTTTGACCATCCTTGCCGTATGTCACATCAAGATAATAGGCGCCCAACATCCCACGCAGGCGTTGATCCTCGGGCGAGGCCAGACGAAATTCCTGGGAAAATGAATCGTCCTTCCATTTGAGGAAGGCCATGATTTCGTCACTGAGGAGCTCTCGCAGTTCCTCAGTGTCTTCGTTGTACTTTCCCGTGACCGAGCTCAACGTGTAGCCAGAGCCGCCGAGGTTCCAATCAACATTCAGACTGGTGAGTTTGGTTTCGCGATCAAGACCCAATTCCTGCTTGTACCGTTTGTCCACCAGGGGCGACGTGTCGATTCGAATACCGTTCGTGATGAGGGAGCGGTTCAGCGTCCCGCAGTAATAAGTGGCGGTCCCTCTGACACCATTGGTGGTAAACGGTCCGCAATTGTTTTTCTCGCCCTTGATCAAGAACTGGACGGCCAACCCGTCGTGGTCGAGTGTCGTCACATGACGTAACTTGATGGAGATATCTTCGGTCGGCGTGGCGTACAGAGTTAGGGTGCCGGCATTCGTCTTCTGGGCACCCAGGCGACCGCCGCTGGGGTGCTCGTTTTTCCAGGCCCCGTCATAGGTGTAATACCTGCCGGACGCTCGGAGGGCCAGCTTGTCTTTAATGATTGGACCTTCGAGGCTGAGCCACGTATCCGCCCGGCCACTATCGCCGAGGATCAAATTGATATCGCCGCCCCATTCATTGCCCGGCGTCTTGGAGATGAAATTGATCGCACCGCCGAAGGTGGCCCGGCCGAAGAAGGCGCTCTGGGGGCCTTTCACCACCTCCACACGCTCGATGTCGTTCATGGACACCCACTGGCTGCTGCCCGGCAGATAAACGCCATCCATGAACGCAGACGATGTCTGCAGGTTACGCACAGACGAGGAGTCGATGCTGCGGAATCGGATCGCTGGGGTGTTGCGGTTGCCGGTGTGGTTGCTCATGGTCACGCCCGGGGTGAACTTAAGAAGGTCTTCGATATCAGTGATCTGCTGTTCCCTGATCATCGTTTCACTGAAAGCCGTGACGCTCAGCGGAATTTCCTGAATAGACTCATTGCGCTTACGTGCCGTTACAACGATTTCTTCAAGTACAAGGTTTTGAGCCATCACAGGCGCATCTGGCAGAATTAGGGATGTAATCAGAGCCGTGGACGCCGCTAAGAGTGAAGTATGTTTCATTTCGTAAATATCCCCTATATTTTTCATGAATATTTTTACGCCGCTCAACAAACATACATACAATTCAATACCCATAAAATATTAGTACCTAATACTAAGTTTAATGAGAGCCATGCGTCCAATGCATATGATCAAAGACCGCTTAATGCTATCGGCGGGCGACTTTAACTTTGCTCGAATAATGGCTCTGACGGCATTGTCACGTTGACGAATTTCGCTTTTTTACGGCGACGAATGCTGACGAGCTATGTGGCAACATATCAATGGCTTAAGGCGCTCGCTGACAAGATGGATCGGCTCTAGAACTGCCAACACTTAGACAATGTGAGAATGCGAACTCATGCCCTTTTACCCAGACAAGGCTGGCGCGCCTGCACCAAAGCGGGTGCGGAATAATATCCCGATCAGATTGTCTTAGTTCCGATCACGCGGCCAAAGCCGGTCTTTGGGTCGCTTTGGTCGTCCACGGAGAAGCCAGCGTTACTCATTTCATCAGAGAGATTTAAAGCCGCATACTCAAGGCGCCACCGCTCATTGTTCCAACGATGATCTTTCCATTCGCCGTATTGCTGCAGCACATTGCGTTGAGTGGCCAAGTTGAAATCCATCGGATAGAACACCCCACCAGGCCTCAGGATGCGATGTGCTTCGGCGTATATCCGGCGAGCCGCTTCTGCGGTCACTTCATGAAACATGATATATGAGACCACCATGTCGAAGTGGCCGGCCCTGACCGATGCGGCCAAGGCGGCTGGCGTAAAGCAATTTGTGCACATGACCGCGATCGGTTCGGGTAGCGATGACCCCACCGTACGGCTCAATAAAATGTTCAATATGACTTTGATGTGGAAAGGTAAGGGCGAGGATTACATCCGCAAGTCAGGAATGGCGTGGACTATCGTCCGTCCAGGTGGTCTTGAAGACTGTGAGCCCGGTCTTAAGGGTCTGAATGTCGGTCACCTAGATGGCACAGCATCCGGTCGTGTGTGCAGGTCTGATGCAGGTTTAGTCATGATCGAAGCGATGGGCAATAAAGAGTACCAGAGCAAGACGATTTCCGTCGTCAAAGATCAAGCCGCAGCCGTTGACAAATGGCGCAAAGAGATCGCAGCCATTCCAAAGGATTAATACAGCATATTCACAAATTGGTCTGACCAAAGTCGGTTTCGTACAGGAAAAGAAAAAGGGGCGGCCATTGGCCGCCCCTTTAATGTGTTCGTGAAAAGTTGCTGGCGTTATTTCGCCATGGCTTCCTGCTTAGGTGATGCGCCGCGTGCCTGTTCAGCCGTCCACTCCCAGGGGTATTCTTTTTTGGCAGGTGCGCGGATCACCAGGAACGGCGCAGGGGTTGGGGTGGCGATCATAAAATCCCACGCTTTCTTGGCAAACGCAGGGTCGTCGACCTTCAGTTCTTCCTTGGGCATATCGACATACGCGTCTGTGCCCTCGGCGCAAACCGTAATGTTCTGAATATGAAGAACTTTGTTGGGCGTCTCTGGCATCGTCATTCTGAATTTGAACGGATACCAGCCATCAGCTGATAATTTCTTGACCGAATCTTTCCACACGATCTCATCGACGACTTCAGTTTTCTGGCGGCCATGCGACTCAATCGGCTTGGCCAGTTTGCGCATCTTATATTCGATGGTCCAATTGGCATCGAAGGCAGCCTTTGCGTCGTTAACGCCTTCTGGAACTTTGATACGAAGACCCGTGACCGGGCTGGCTTTGCAACCGTGGTTGACGGACAACGTCATCGGGGTTGAATAACCAGCGTAAGCTTCTTTTAAATCGACCCCATTGTGTGCGAATGCGGGTGACGCTAAGGCAAGCCCTGTTAAAGCTGCTGTAGCGATGAGTGCTGTTTTAATCATCGAAATCCTCCCCTCGGGTTAATCTTGACATCATTAGAACGACTCTTAAATAGTTAGAAAATTTAGCATGGTGGCATGTCAGTCGTCCAGCAACGATATCCGCGATTATACAGTTGCGTGTCCCACAAAGAAAAAGCCCCTCCCAGTTTCCCAGGAGGGGCCAAATCTCATACGTTTTATCGAGTTTAGAACTTGTAGCTGGCGCGAACGCCGAACTGCCGCTTATCGGGCAAGTTGGCGGTGAAGTTGCTCGGCAGGATCAAAGTGCCCGGCGCGGGCGAGGCGATAAATGCGAGGTTCGGGAAGTCTGTATTGGCCAGACCCGCCTTAATCGTGTCGTCGTTGAAGGCGTTATCAACATACGCTGTGATCGAATACGTCTCGGTTTCAATTCCGGTGCGGAAATCGGCAGACCAGAAGCCTTGCAAGTAGCTACGTTGATCGTCGTCAGCATAGCGCTTGCTTTGGGCCTGGACGCTGACTTCAGAGATCCAGCTCATGTCGTTACCAAGGTCGGCCTTGTAAAGCATATTGATATTCAAGGCATGGGTTGGCGCAAACTCAAGCTTGTGGCCAGATTTATCAACGTCGCAGGTGCGGGCTGTGATTACGGAGCCTGCTGGTGGCGCTGCCGTCGGATTGACAACCGTCTTCGCGACGCCGTTCAGCGTATATGTCACGACTGGTGTGCAGTTTCCTGAGCGCACGATGGGGTTGGAACCGCCGGTACGAACGATAAAGCTTTTGTACTTCGCATCCAACCAAGTATAGCCGATGTTAAAGTTCAACTCTTCAGTTGGTTGGAACGCCAACTCGATATCAGTGCCCCAAACACGCGCTGCTGCAGCGTTCGTGACACGTGTTCCCAAGATACCGTTGGGAAGAACGATCTGAGTGGTGGCCTGTTTATCCGTGAAATCTTGGTAATAGACAGCACCGTTGAACAACGCTTTGCCATCAGCAAAGGTTGATTTCCACCCACCTTCGTAAACCCACATCTTCTCGGGTGCGTATTCCAGAAGGTCACGATTGTAACCACCGTTACCGCCTCCGAGCGTCGAGATGCCGCCCGGTTTGATGCCTTCGGCCGCTGAGGCGTAAAACAACAGATCTTCATTGGCTTTGTAAGACACGCCGATGCGTGGTGTGTAGTAATCGTCAACTTTCACTGCGCCGATCGTGGCAAGCGATCCGCGTGGATCACGTGTTCCGTTGGGCAAGATCACTCCTGAATCACGCGTCAAGCAACGTGGCACGATGACAGCCGGGCCCGGGGGGCCTGGAGGAGCTGGCGGCGGCGAGCAGCCGGTGGGAGCGGGTCCTGGCGCAATAAGGCCAAACGGATCGATACCACGTGTAAAGACAGGCCCCTTTGTATGTTCACGTTCCCAGGTTTGGCGGATTTCAAGATTAAGAATGAATTGCTCAGTAATGTCGTAATCCGCACTTGCAAACAAAGATGAGTGGTACGTATTGCGGCCCCAGTTTTCAGGGTTGCTGGGCAGTGTTGTTCCGACAGCGGCCACAAGAGGACCGCAATTCAAAGCAGGATTTCCACTGGGTACCGTAATGACTGCTGGTCCAGCTTGTAGTGTCGTATTGAAAGATGTGAAGCACGTGATTGCACGGCTTAATTGATCGGCTTCTTCGTTCCAGTATAAGCCACCAACTGCCCACTTCAGCGCGCCATCTTGGTTTGACTGCAAACGAAGTTCTTGGCTGACGAGCTTTGTATCAGTTTCGTAATTAAGCTCTTGTGCAACTTTCGTTGCATTCATGTTGCCAATGTTGGCCAGTTCAAGAAACTGTTTGGCTTTGGCATGGCCGTAGTGCGTGAGTGAGGTGAAGTCGGCAACTGAGAATTCTTCATCGACCCGCAATGTCGTGCGGAAAACCTTACGATCAACACCAGGATAATCTTTGCCTGGTGTGCGTGGGTTCGTGCTGACACGGGCAATCAGATTTCCAGCCTTGCGATCAGGGATCGCTCCGGTGATGATGGGTAAGGTCGTCAACAGCGGGCTAACAACAAAGCCACGACCGGCTATTCCGCCAACAGCCACCGGGACATCGGTGCGCGCGCTGACAGGAACGGCTTCGCGTAGGTTTGATGCGACGACACCACGAGCCAAGGGTTCGGCACTGTCGTTGGTGTATTCACCGCGTAGCGTGACTTTGAACGTGTCGGTGGCGCGATAGATCGCCGAGCCGCCAACGCCTTTGCCTTCGTATCCGCCGAGACGTTCGCCGCTTACAGTGCTTCTGTGAAAGCCATCAAACTGCCAATAGGCTGCATTTACGCCGACCGATAGTTTGTCGGCAATCATTGGCCCGCTGATGCTGCCTTTAACGTCATACTTGCCGTATCCACCGACTTCGACTTGTCCACGGCCTTCGAACTCATTACTGGGCTTCTTGGTGATGTAGTTAATGGCACCTGCAAATGCTGAACGGCCATAGAGCGCCGAGTGCGGGCCTTTGACGATTTCAACGCGCTCAATATCAAACAAGCGTGGATTGATCAGCAGCGAGCCACCCCCCGATTGCAATGACTCAGATGAGATATCAATGTCGTCTTGCAGCACAGCGACGTTGGGGCGGCCGCGTGTGGGGGACAAGCCGCGAATAATAATGCGCTGATCTTGGGGAATAAAGGCTTCGTTGATTTGTACACCGGCGGTGTATTTCAACACGTCAGTAATCGTACCGATGCCTTTACGTTCGATGTTTTCGGCGGTGAAGGCCGTCACGATAATCGGAATCTCTTGCAAATTTTCCGCGCGTTTACGTGTGGTGACAACGATTTCTTCAATCTGCGCAAAGGCAGGCGCAACTGATGCAACCAAAGCCGTTGTGGCCAGACATGCTGTGGCAAAGCCGCGGAAAGTGCTGATTTTCATTTAGACCCCCAGAAAAATGTACCAATCGCAATCATTTGACCACGATGGCTCTATCGTAGGTGATGGCTTTGAAGAGGCCAAGCTTTGTATGGCCGCCAGCTGGTCAACCCATTGTATATGCGAAGGGTGTTGCAGAGTTACCACGCGCACTCTGGGGCAGCTGTTTCCAAAGAATTCCCGTCAAATTTCTGTCGCACACTAGGAAGCTTGGAAGAAAATCTCCGCGCACAGATTGTGCCAGGGCACCGATGATCCTCGCCCATGGCCTCCAATATGTCCGCCATGCTCAGGGCATAGGACGCTCATGTGCTTCGACGTGGCGTTGGGCTGGACAACGCGCTTCAGCAAGGGGTCGACCGGAACCCAGGGGTCGTCGGCGGGGTGAATGATCAGGGTCGGCGTATCGATGGCATCTAGCAAGTCCAAGGCTGAGCTACTGCGGTAGTAATCGGGCGCATCGGCAAAGCCATTCGCGGGGGCTACAATCTGGTCGTCGAAGGCATAAACCGTATCGATCTTTGCAAGAGATTCAATACAAATATTATCCATTAAATCAGATGATTGTATACCTTCTTTCATGCGCTTTAATAGGTAGCTTTGATACTTGCCGTTCCGCGGCTCCATGATGCGCAGTTGGGCGGCCTTGAGATCAATCGGGGGTGATACTGCAACGGCAGCTTTCACGTGGGCAAACCGAGGGTGTTCGGCCAAACATTTGAGCAGCACATTGCCGCCCAGCGATATACCCATGAGGCAAACGCCGTGGCGGGTCAGGCCGTCTGAGAGCTGCGAAATAACCCCGCCCAAATCGTCGCTGCGACCGGCATGGTAATAGCCTTTGCAAGTCTCGCGCGATGGGCCGGCCCCGCGCTGGTTCAACCGCAAAACGGCATACCCACACGAAAGGAAGTAATGCGCGGCCATGATGATGTGCGTGCTGTCCTCGCTGCCGCTCAAGCCGTGTATCAGCAGAACCAAGGGCTTTTCCATCGGGCTTGTGGGTCGATTCAAGGCAGCCAAAAGAACGTCGCGCGACCCGTCCATACAGGGAAAGCGAATACGCTCGGTCGTATAGCCCGACAAATCAACGCCGGTTCCACGGATGGTATTGCGCAAGGTTTGTAAGTCAGCACCGATCCACGGGAAGCGCTGGCGGAACGGCGGGAAGGGCAATGAACTGGCTGGGCCGTTAATGATCATATTTTTAATACAACAAACCAATGTTGTGTT
>Ga0209553_1002028_pt1 | contig 9998 bp, 7 predicted proteins | sample LauGreFBDMM110DN_2_FD_188217 | JGI IMG/M metagenome (GOLD analysis project Ga0209553, IMG submission 188217) | Freshwater lake microbial communities from Lake Michigan, USA - Fa13.BD.MM110.DN (SPAdes) (version 2) | ecosystem: Environmental > Aquatic > Freshwater > Lake | place: Lake Michigan, USA...
GCGGGCACTAATGAGCGTTTCTGAGGAATGGCGTGCGTCCAGCGCAGCCTTGATTTTGCCAACCATTTCAGATTTTGAAATCAAGGGCCGCGCCGTCAAGTTGCCAGGTGACTTATGGTTCACTTGATCTTCGATCTGGATGGCTGCGGCCCCCGCGCGTTCTAAAACACGGACCGTCCGGGCCACATTGAGCGCATTTCCGAAACCACTATCGGCGTCCACCAGAACGGGTATCGATACGCGGTCGCGGATGCGCTCAAGCGTTGCGGTCACCTCAGTCAAAGTCACCAATCCGATATCGGGGCGGGCGAGGAGTGTGTAAGACAATGCGGAGCCCGACAAAAACAACCCCTCAAATCCGGCGCGTTCAGCAAGAAGCGCACTCAGCGAATCATAAACGCCTGGCATAGCAATCAAGCGGCTCCGCGCGAGCATCTGGCGGAACGACATGCTCATTCACTTACCTCTTCAACCGTTTTTCGGAATTCCCTCAGGCCAGCGACGATGACTAAAGTTCCGGCAACGATCAATGCCGTACAAACAATAGAGATGGAAATGCCGACCATCTTGGGATCTTCAAATACATAGTCAGTACACAATGCTATCAATACCGGGCCCATGCCAGGGCCAATCAAATTTGCAATCAGCAGATAAATGGCCACCAACTGCGCCCGCATCCGGTTGGGCGCAATCGTCGGAATGGCCGCCGTGCCAGCGCCGAACGGCATTGAGCCCAGGAAACACATTGGCCCGATCAGCATCAGCGCGATCTTTGGGTCATCAATCAGTGGGAAGATCGCAACAAGTGGAATTGTCGGTATGGCAGCAATGATGGCCGTGCGCAGATTCGCATCCGCATACCCGCGCGCGCGCAGCCAATCACACAAAAAGCCCCCGAAGACGGTGCCGAGTGATCCGAGCGTTGTGACCAAGAGGCCATAACTGATGCCAATCTCGCCTGCGGTATAACCATGCACGCGGATAAAGAAGCTCGGGATCCATGCCCCCAATCCAAACTGCACCGAGGCCAGGATACTAAAGCCGATGTAAATGGGGCCAAGAATCCCCCAGTTCTGACGGATAAAGGCAAGAACCTCGCGCAGAGACGCCCCGGCTTTGCCTTCCTGGCGCTGGCTTTGCACGTCTTGACGGGGTGGCTCACGGACCGTCGCCATCAGCAGCAACAGCGCAAAGCTGGGAATTCCCACGGCGATAAATGTCATCTGCCAGGGCTTCAACGTGCCGAGGATTGGCACCGTGACCTCGCCCAGCGACGTCACGGCTGCGATGAGCATGCCACCGCCTAAAAGCGCCACACCCGTCCCCAGGAAGCTGGAGCCCGTAAAGACACTGATCGCGCGCGCGAGTTTACTTCGCGGAAAATAATCGCTCAGCATCGAGAAACCTGCGGGCGACAAGGTTGCTTCCCCGACCCCGACAAACATGCGCGCGATGAACAATTGCACATATGTTTTGGCTAGCCCGCAAAAGATCGTCGCCAGTGACCACAAGAACATGCCCGCACCGATCACCCATTTGCGGTTGGACGTGTCGGCTAAACGGCCGAGGGGGATCGCCAAGATGGCGTAGAACAGCACGAACGCAAATCCCTGGAGAAGGCTGATCTGTGTGTCGCTGATACCGAGGTCTTGTTTAATCGGCTCGACCTGGAGATTGATGATTTGCCGATCAACGAAGGCAACAATGCTGGCAACGCTCAGGACAAACGTCACATACCAAGCATACGCATCTGACCGGAACGAAAAATCTGGGGCTGATTTTGACATTAGCCGCTACCTAGAATCAAATCAGCAGCGCGCTCGCCAATCATCATCGCTGCACCATTGGTATTCCCACTCACCAGGGTTGGCATAATCGACGCATCCACAACACGCAATCGATCAACCCCACGCACTTTCAATTCAGGCGTCACAACACTGTCCCCCTCGCGACCCATCCGGCATGTACTGACCGGATGATACCCGAGAAAGCTCGTCCGCCTGAGGTATTCTTCCCACTCTGCATCAGACTGCACGTCGGGCCCTGGCAAACGCTCGGCAAGGAGATAGGGCTTGAAGGCGGCCGAGTGAAAGATTTTCCGTATAAAGCGACCGGCCGTAACGGTGGTCTGTAAATCATCGCTCGATGCATAGAGGCTGTGCTCAATGATTGGCGCAGCCGCGGGGTCAGCCGAACGTAGCCGCAAACGCCCCGGGTTGTTGGGCAAGGTCACGTTGAAAGCTGCTGTCACCGCTGGCTTGAGATAGGGGACAATACCCTGAGTTGTGAAATCAAAAGCAAAGGGCCCCAACATCACCTGCACGTCAGGCTTTGGTTTGTCGGGGCTCGATTTAAAGAATGCAACCGCGTGCGGGTACGGACTGGCCGCAGGGCCATCACCCATCAGCAGCCACCGCGCCATGTACCACAAGATCCGCGGGCTGTTCACATCGACGTTATATGTGCGCACATTAACGTCGATGCTGACCATACCCTGTGGATGGTCAAGTAAATGCGCCCCGACATGGGGGTTGTCGACCAGAACGGGAAGACCAAGGTTTTGCAAATCTGAAGCTGGGCCGATCCCAGACAGCATAAGGAGTTTTGGCGACCCTAATGCACCACTGGAAAGAACAACCTCACGATCAGCACGGAACTGAACGATACGGCCTTTATGTAAAGCTTCCACGCCGGTACATTTTTTTCCATCAAACAGTAGCTTGTGAGCCGTAACGCCGGTTTTAATCGTCAAATTTTCGCGACCGCTTGTTCGCCATAGGTAAGCGCGTGATGCGCTATGCCGCCAGCCGCGCTTCTGTGTGACTTGCGGAAATGACACCCCTTCTTGTGAAGTCCCGTTATAATCAGGATTAAATGGCACGCCTGCTTCTTGCGCGGCTTTGACAAATACGTCGCCCATCACATGGCGTGTGCGCAGATGTGCAACACTCAATGGCCCTGTGTGCCCGCGCACGCTTGGATCGCCCTCAGCGAAAGACTCCATTCTTTTAAAATACGGCAATACGTCGGCATAGGCCCAGCCCGTGTTTCCAAGTCGCGCCCAGGTGTCGTAGTCCTCGGCCTGGCCGCGCACAAACAGCATTCCATTGATCGAACTGCTCCCGCCTAGCGTTTTGCCTGCAGGCCACAAGTCAATGCGTCCTTGGCGTGAAGGATCTGGCTCGGCCAAGTGGCACCAATCAAGTGAGGGGTTTCCGACAGCTTTGATAATAGCCGCAGGCACATGAATGTAGGGCGACCAGTCTGCCGCGCCAGCCTCCAGCAGCAGAACACGATGCTGTGGGTTTTCCGAAAGGCGGTAGGCAAGCGCACAGCCCGCTGATCCCGCCCCCACGATAATAAAATCAAATGTTCCCATGGAACTGTAAGTTGGTATGAGTGATGATAAAGTTTGTCATTGTGGTGATGAGCGCTCAAGCTCGCAATTGCACAACAGACATGGACTGATGCCCCATTCGCATCGCATGTAGCCTTGCGTCCAGACGCTGCAACAGGTTAGCTGAGACTTTAAAATAGCCGTGGACCATGACCGACTTCAGCCCGCTGATTGCCGACCTTCATCGCTTTTGTGGGCCAGGCGCTGTTCTGACGGATGATGAATCGCGTGCGTTCTTCTCCCAAGATGTCTACCGCATCGGCCTCAAACCCCTCGCGGTCGTTAGGCCCGGTTCAGTTCTGGCACTAACGCAAGTCGTTGCGGCCGCGATAGCGAAGGGGGTGGCCGTTTTTCCGCGTGGCGGCGGCATTTCGTATACCGATGCTTATCTGCCAACGACCGAGAGCGCCTTGGTTCTTGACCTTCGCGGTCTCAACCGCATTCTGACCATCAACGCTCAGGATATGTATGTGACAGTAGAGGCTGGCTGCACCTGGGCGGCCTTGGACGCGGCCCTCAAGCCCCACGGCTTGCGCCCGCCGTTCTGGGGCCCTTTTTCAGGCAGCAAGGCCACCATTGGCGGCTCCTTGTCGCAAGGAACGGCGACCTTCGGCTCTGCCCGTGTCGGCCCATCAGACGTTGCTGTCATTGGCCTGAAGGTCGTTCTGGCCGATGGATCGATTCTGACCACCGGCTCAGGCGCACAGCCCCACCATGCGCCGTTCTTTCGTCATTACGGCCCTGATCTGACCGGTCTTTTCACCAGCGATTCAGGTGCCCTCGGCATCAAGGCCGAAGTCACTTTGCAATTGGAGAAACGACCAAATTGCGTGCAGGGTTTGTCGTATGCTTTTCAGGATGCACAGGCCTGCTACAGCGCCATGGCCGAGGCGGCGCGTTCTGGTCTCGCGGGGGAAGTCTTCGCCGTTGATGCTGAGCTGCTGCGACAGTCGGCGGGGAATGCCGATTTGCGGCGCGATTTTGCCACGTTGCTTCAGGTTGGCCGAAGTGGGTCTGGGCCCTTCGATGGCCTGCTTCGAATGATGCGGCTTGCACTGGCAGGCCGAAATTTCGCTAAAGGCATCCCTTTTACGGTGCATGTGGTGACTGAGGCTAACGATCAGTCGAGGCTGAAGGGAAATGTCAGCGAGCTCAGGCGAATGATCGAACCTTACGGCACGGAAATCGCCAACACCGTGCCAACGGTGGTGCGCGCAAATCCGTTCCCGCCCCTGGCTGTAATGGCGCCGAATGGGCGGCGTTTGCTGGCCATCCATGCAATTGTGCCGTTTTCTGTGGGCACAGCGCTGCACGCCGTAACCGAAAAGATCGTCGGTCATTATGCGAATGTGCTGCACGAGAACAAAGTTGCCATCGGCTATAGTTTTGCGACCGTGGGCCGCACGGGCCTGCTCTACGAGCCCGTATTCTATTGGGAAGATTCCCGTGAGCTTTTTCATACCCGCGAAAGCACTGCCGACATGCTCGTCGCCATGGCCACCTTTCCACCCAATCCGTCGGGCCGCGCGCTTGTCCAGCACGTCAGAGATGAGATGGTCGAGGTTATGTTTGCGCATGGCGCTGCACATTTACAGATTGGCAAAGCCTATCCGTATCTTCGCGAGCGTGATCCTTCAGCGCTTGCGTTGCTACACACCCTTAAGCGCCACGTCGACCCGCGCGGATTGATCAATCCCGGAGCGCTGGGCTTGGCGATGCCTGGGCCACAGCCATGAAAAAACTGAATATCGCGATTATTGGCGGCGGGATTGGTGGCCTGACAGCAGCGCTTGGCTTGGCGCGCAGTGGCTTTCGACCAACGGTATACGAACAAGCGCCAGCTTTAGGCGAAGTCGGCGCAGGCCTGAGTGTTACCCCGAACGCAGTCAAAGGATTGGTTTTTCTCGGGTTGGGCAAGGCACTCGATCAGGCCGCCTCAGAGCCACTGCAGCAGATTGTGCGTCACCATCAGACCAATCAAATCATGGTGCGCATTGATCGCAACCCGTGTCGAGATCAATACGGTGCGCCTTACTTGCAAATTCACCGCGCCGACATGCACCGCATTCTTGTCGATGCGTTCACTGCGCTGGTGCCTGATGGTATCCGGCTGAATGCGCATATTGCAGCGATGACCGCAGATCCCTCAGGGGTTGCGCTGACGTTGGCTGATCAGTCCACTGCCAAGGCTGATCTTGTGATCGGGGCTGACGGTTTGCGCTCAAGTGTGCGGCAATGGTGCTTTGGTGGCGATGCCGCGCGCTATACGGGCCATGTTGCCTATCGCGGGTTGATCCCGCGCGCAGACCTCAAAGATTTGATCATGGACGAGGGATCGTGCGCTTGGGCCGGGCCGGGGCGCGTCTTCTTGCGCTACCCCTTGCGGCACGGAGCGCTGATCAACTGCGTCATGCTGGGTCGCTCTGAACATTGGGCCGAAGAAACCTGGTCGGCGAAGGCCGATGTTGGTGAGTTGCAGAGCACACTGAAAGGCTGGCCCGAGGAAGTGCAACGCTTGATCAATGCCATCCCCTCTGAACGCTGCTTCAAATGGGGCTTATTTGATCGGCCTCCGCTTGCGGCCATTGTGAGTGATCGACTGGCGCTGATTGGGGATGCCGCACACCCGATGCTGCCGTTTTTCGCGCAAGGTGCTGCCTCAGCGATTGAGGATGCCGTTGTGCTTGCAAGGTGTATGGAGGCCTCTGACGATCTCGCTGACGCGCTACAGCGATATCAGCGCGCGCGCCTCGAGCGTGTGACGTTCATGCAAATCCAATCCTCAGCCGGGGGCGAGCGCTTGCAAATGGACGACACCGAGCGGTTGAAAAAAGAACCACTCAAGAACGAAGATACGCTGGGTATTTTCCACTATGATCCGGCAAACGTTCCGATTTAGCGCACACTACTCAGCGGCCTTACCTTCTTGCAGCATCGTGAACAGTTTGCTGTCGTTGATGTGATCGCGTCGCTTGCGTTTCCAGCTTGTCGAAAAGCCGCGCGGAAAATCTGCATCACCGTCACGTTGGCCGCCTTCAGACCACAACAGCGGAAAGCAAGGGCCGCCGGGCGGTTCGCCCTCGATCATTTCATCAAAGCTGACCCCGGCTAAGTTGACGCAGTCCGGGCGAGGGGCCCAGCGGATGTCATCGCCAAACATCCGCACTGAAATCGCAATACGCCAATCGGGGCTGACGTTGCCGCTGGAGTAATGCAACGTCCACGGATGCACCACCAGCATGTCACCAGGTTCCATTGTCCATTTAAGGAATTTGACATTCGGATCTTTGCGCCAGGCTTCGCCGTCGGGGTGAGGCATGCGGTCCGCAGGTTTAATCATCTTTCGGGCATTGGGCGAAAACAGCCAATACTTCACATCTTGCGTATGTGAACCGGCAATGCACTCGAGGGAGTTTTCGGTGCTGATGGGCGTTAGGGGGAGCCAGAGCGACGGCACCATGGTGCCTGCGGTCGGCCAGCCCATGCGGTCCGTATGCCAAATGGTTTTCTCAGCCGAGGTTGGAGATTTTGCGAAAATCTCGTCAAAGAAAAATCGAACGTGCTGAGACCCGATGACGCGGGCGCACGCTTCAGCCATCGCCGACTCAAAAATCAATTTACGAAACTCTGGGATCAGCCGTGACATGTAGCGCCCAGGGATTGTTGGTAACAAGCCGAAGTCTTCTTTATCGACCACTAAGCGCTTCGCCACCGGCAAGACCAAATCAATCCAATCCGGGCTTAAGACCTGCCGCAGGCAGACCACGCCATCTTGCTCATAGGTGGCGCGTTCAGCAGCGGTGATGGGGCGAAGGGGATTGGAATTGAGGGCCATCTGCGATCCTTTGCACACGGTTGGGTGATTTAATGTGCACTGATTATTGCTAAATCAGCTATTCTTTCAAATATAATCAGGCCAGTCATCCATGCACCCAGTGCATGGAGGTTCGCCGACGGCAAATTGAGGATGGCCCATGGAACTGCGTCAGTTGCGTCATTTTGTCGCCGTCGTGGAGTGCGGGAATTTGTCGCGCGCTTCACGAAAGGTTCATATCAGCCAACCCGCCCTGACCCGCAGCATCAAGGCCCTGGAAGGGCATTTGCGTGCGCGTCTCTTGGATCGTAAGCCGCGCGGGGTCGTTCCGACGCCAACAGGTGATGTCTTCTATCAACATGCAAAGCTGATCTTGAATGAGTGTTCCCGCGCTAAAGATGAAATCTTAGATGTTGAGTCAGGCTCCGTCGGCCAAGTGAACATCGGGATTGGGGCGATGTTCAGCGCCGCCATCATTGATCAAGTGGTTGGTCGCATTACGGAACATCATCCGACACTCCATATCTCGATCACAGAAGGTTTTTTCGAAGACTTGGTCGATCAATTGCGTGACGGGCGGATCGACGCTATTTTCACAAACTTCCCGGCCGCTGCTGCGGCTGTGGATCTTGTGCTCGAGCCCCTATGGACCGTGACCGCTGTCATCCTCGTCTCGGCGCGACACCCGTTGGCGCGTAAGCGGAAAATCACGGCCGCTGATCTTTCAGATACAAAGTGGGTGGTGGTCAATCAGCCGCATGTTGCCGACTCCCTCGATCAACTCTTTAGCAAGAGCGGCTTGGCCTTGCCGACATCGACAACGCGGACAAATTCCCTTGGCTTGATTAAGGCGTTGGTCGCGCGCCAAGGTTTTGTCAGCTTTCTGCCCGAGCATCTGGTGAGCGATGAACTCAAGCGTGGGGAACTGTTGATCTTAAATCTTCCGCAAGGCCGCATCGAGCGGCGCGCAGGCCTCATTTTACGGGCCGGAGTTCATCTACGCCCCGCGGTCAATCATGTCCTAACTGAGATTCGAAAGGTCTGCGCCACTGGATTGGGTCGTTCTTAGGCACTCTAACGGCTATTTTTTTGTGCGGTCGTCCGCCGGTGGCTTGCCTCAAGAATGCGCCTGGGCGGCATGGTGAAGCGTATGCCATGCATGGCAGAGACGGTAAATCAGCGTAGCTGGGACCTACAAGTTCTCAGGGATGACTTTCTTTCGGAAGGTCAATGCCAGGCTGACGGCTGAGAAGATCGCCGCGGCCTGGAGTGCAGTCGACGGACTCCACAACTCAGCCAGAGAACCCCATACTGGGCTACTGAGCGCCGTTGCGCCCATCATGACGGTTGTCATCAGGGCGAGACCGCGACCGCGAAGATGTCGTGGCAGAACCGTCTGCGCCGCAATCTGGAATGTTGACATGACGTAGAACGACATTGCTCCGACGGCAAACAAACAGGCCGACATTGCAGCGATTGATTCGAACAAGGTCAAACCAGCGATAAAGATCGCATGGCCTATAATTGCGACATTGAGAGTAAACTCGTTACCGAGATAGCGACGGACGGGCTCCATCGCCACGGCACCGACGATCGACCCCAAGCCGAAGTTGGCATAAACAAAACCAAACTCCCGCGCGTCGGCAACAAGAAGCGGCAGGATCGCCAGCACGGTCGACCATACAGCGAAGTAAAGGCCACTACGCAGCAAAGTGGCCTGAAATTTTTTATCGGCGAGCGTGAATGAAACAAGCTCCCGGACATCTTCACGCAGGCTTGTTTTAGCGCGCACCACAGTGGCGCTTTGTTCCAACTTCAACCGCGCAAGTATGATGATGAAACTGCAGTACGTTAAAGCATTTGCGAATAGCAAGGCGATAGGTCCTAGAAATGGCAGAAGGCCCGCTGACACGAGGGGCCCGGCTACTCTTCCGCCATTCACGGCCATGCTGTTAAGGCCGATGGCGGAGGGTAACTCCGGTGTTGCAACAAGGTCGGGAAGGAGCGCCGACTGCGTCGGCAACTTCATCGCGTTTCCGGCAGCGAGCACGACCGTCATGAGTAGCAGCAGAGACGGGCTTTGGACGCCCAGCAAAATTGAGCCTGCGATGATGATGGGAGTTGCAGCCATAACTGAATGAGCAATGATTAACAGAATGCGTCTGTCAAAACGGTCTGCGATCACACCGGCGGGCAGCGACAAAAACATGACGGGAAGGAACATAGCGGTCTGAACCAACGAGACTAACAATGGGTCAGTTTGCGACCACTCGCGCATTAACCAGGTCACAGTGATGTTCTGCATCCAGAAACCTGCCGTCGATACGGACATGCCAATCCAGAAAGTACGGAAGGTTGCATGAGACAAGGGTGAGAAAATCGACATACCGGGGCAGAACCATAAAGAAATGTGTCTTGGAGCAAGTGTTGAGGCTTGCACGCCGCCGCACACACGGCCCCCAGGAACCTGCCATAAGCTCGTATTGCGAGCTATTTTGCGGTCGTGGGGTGCACCCTGGCGCGTTTTGGCCGATCATTGAGTTTACCCGGAACGCTTAAACGAGGGACATCAATGCGCAATCTGGCTTTGTGGCTCAATATTGTCGTGGCATTGGCGGTCAGCTCGGCGGCCTATGGTGCCGAAGTTGCTGTAAAACCTGCGTCCTTCAAGGACTGCACGTCATGTCCGGAGATGGTGGTGGCTCCTCCTGGGACATTCGTCATGGGCTCGGACCATGTCGAACCGGTTGCCGGCGAGCTTCGACCTGAGGGTCCTGTTCATGAAGT
>Ga0209553_1002029_pt1 | contig 9997 bp, 8 predicted proteins | sample LauGreFBDMM110DN_2_FD_188217 | JGI IMG/M metagenome (GOLD analysis project Ga0209553, IMG submission 188217) | Freshwater lake microbial communities from Lake Michigan, USA - Fa13.BD.MM110.DN (SPAdes) (version 2) | ecosystem: Environmental > Aquatic > Freshwater > Lake | place: Lake Michigan, USA...
GTTCGTGATTAATGAAGTCAAGGTCGACCCGCAGCCCTTCAGGCAGTCCATCGATCAACGCAACGAGTGAGTTTCCATGAGACTCACCTGCGGTTTGGTATCGAAGCGGCATTGGCATGGAGACATTGTCGGCATTTGCCGAAGCATTGATCAAACGTCATCAAGGTCGTACTTGAATCTTCCAGATTGAACCGGTGATTCCCGCATCCTGACCGCCATCGAACCCGATCACGTAGAGGCTCGCATCGTTCATCTCCGCAAAACTTGAGATGAGTTGCGTGGGCTTCTTGCAGAGCAGCTCCGGCTTCGTGCACTTGTCGCCTTCAAGCTTCGCGCCCCAAATCGTGCCGTAGCCAAAGTCCGCATAGAGGTATGCGCCCTCGAGCGTCGGAAGTTTCGGATCGCGGCAGACGTATCCACCCGTGATGGAAACCCCTTCGCGGCGCGGATGCTCGATCAGCGGTTCAGTTAAGACTGCTTCAGACTTTTGCTTCGAGAACGCATGGAATCCCTCGCGCAGATTCCAGCCGTAATTGCCGCCCTTCGTGATGAGGTCAATCTCTTCGTACTTGTTCTGTCCAACATCGCCCGCCCACAAGTCACCATTCTTTCGATCGAACTGCATGCGCCAGATGTTGCGCGTTCCCGTCGCCCAAATTTCAGGCAGATACGCGGTGTCATTCACAAATGGATTGTCGGACGGAATCGCGTACGCCTTGCCTTCAGATTTCGCGTTGACATCGATGCGCAACACCTTCGAGAGGAAGGTCTGCGGATTCTGTCCATTTCCATGTGGATCGTTCGCTGCGCCGCCATCGCCGAGGCTGAGATAGAGGAATCCATCTGGGCCGAACAAACAGGTCCCGCCGTTGTGATTTGAATACGGCTGCGACTGCGTGAGCAAGATCTCTTCGCTCGCGGGATCCATCGACTTTCCATCCGCCGCGATCGTGAAGCGCGAGAGGATGCTGCGAAGAGGCGACGCGGCTGTGTAGAACACGTAGAGTTCGCGCCGCTTGGGGTAGTCGGGATGAAATGCGATCGATAGCAAACCTTGTTCGTTTCCCGAATCGTGCACGCGCTCGCGAATATCAAACGCGACTGAAGATTCCTTCGCGCTGTCTTGCGCGAGATCAGCAAGGATGATGCGGCCAGGTTGCTCCACGACGTACACAACACCGCCAGTTTCCGCGGGTAATTGCAACATCTGAATGGGACGGATGAACTTCAGGTTTGGCAACACGCGCTCAAGCGAGATATTGGGCAGCTTGGCCGCGGGCGCGTAACGACTGAACGCTACAGCCTTCGGTGGAGTCTCAACCGTTGCTGGAGTCTCGACCTTTGGTGGAGTCTCGACTTTCGGTTCCTGTGCAACAAGCGGTGACACCGCGAGGCTGACTGTGAGAATGTTGAGTGAAGCACGTGCGTATGAAGAGAACATGCGCTTCATCGTAATTGAAACCGATGCCGCAATCTCTCTTTCCACTCCTGGATAGACTTTGCGCATGCGCACCTCAACCATCATTTCATCTCTCTGCTCGCTCGCTGTCGCAATGATCGCAAGTGCACCACTCGCGTTGACTGCGCCGCCTTCCGCAACCGCCCAACTTTTTAACGGCAAGGATCTCGCGGGGTGGATTGGCGACACCGACGGCTACCGCGTTGAAGATGGTGCGATCGTCTGCACAGACAAGGGTGGAAATCTTTTCTCCGCGAAAGAGTACGGCGACTTCGAATGCACCTTTGAGTTTCGACTGACTGCTGGCGCGAATAACGGCATCGCGATCCGAAGTCCACTTGAAGGCGATCCTGCGTACGCCGGTTTCGAAGTGCAGGTGCTCGACAACTCTGCGCCGCAATACGCGACGCTCAAGCCCTACCAGTATCACGGCTCTGTCTATGGGATCGCCGCAGCCAAGCGCGAAGGCATGAAGCCCATCGGCGAGTGGAACACGGAGACCATCGCATTCCGCGGCACGAAGATCAAGATCACACTCAACGATGTGGTGATCGTGGATGTCGATCTCGCGGTTGTTGCGAAGGACGGCAAAACGATTGACGGGCAACCACACGCTGGACTCGCGCGCACGAAGGGTCACTTCGGTTTCTGTGGACACGGCGATTCTGTCGCGTTCCGCAATATCCGCATGACTGCGCTTTGATCGACGCGATGCGACATCGTCACACCGCGTATCGCGCGCCGAAACGATTCGCCATGAAGTCTTCGTAGCGAATGTCTTCCATGCGCACGACTCCCTTCGCAGGGATCTTGCCTTCACGAAGTAAATCGAGCACCGCACATACGCCCGCTGCGGTGGTGATCTGAATCCCAGTCCAGTGCTTGCCATCAATCTCGCACGCAGGAATGCGGCGCGCATCGGTCTTCTCGACAAGTTTGCCGTTCTCGATGCCGATCGCAACACACACCGTGACGATCACGTCATCCTGCGTGGTGGGAATGGCGCGCTCGAAAATACTGCAGAGGTCTTCGCGTCGATCGATGAATCCAAGATCCTGAAGCAGGAACTTCATCAACTTGCAGTGCCCTGGATATCGAATCGTCTTGTAGTTGACGTTGCGCGCCTTGCCTGCGAGTGATTCGCCAAGCGAACCAAGTCCGCCCGAGGTGTTGAACGCTTCGTACTGCGTTCCGTGAATCGTGAACTCTTCGAGATTCTCAAGCGGTGGAAGCAGCGTGATCTTTCCGTCCACAAGTGCTTCGCATGGATTGCAGTACTCATTCACGAGCCCGGCGGTCGACCACGTGAGGTTGTACTTGAGTTGATTCGATGGGAACTGCGGCAATGCGCCCACGCGGCAACGCAATTCGTGAATCTCCGACATCGGCGCGGCGAGATGATTCGCCGCGATCGTGATGTAGCCAGGCGCGAGGCCGCACTGCGGAATGAAAGCTGTTGACGCGCCCTGCGCAAGCGCCATCACGTCCTTTGTGACAGCAACATCTTCCGTCAAGTCGAGGTAGTGTGTGCCTGCAGCCTTCGCGCGCTCCGCGATCAATCGATTGCAAGCAAATGGCGCGCATGAAATCACTGCCCAAGCGCCTTTCAATGCCGCATCGAGTTGCGCGCCGTTAGAAAAGTCGACGGTCGAACCAGTTGTGTTTGGCAATCCATCCACCGCTGAGCGCCAAGATCCTTCGTGCGCATCCACGCAACGCACCGCGTACTCCTTCGTATGTGCAAGGAAGTGCGCAGCCATTTTTCCAATCTTGCCAGCTCCAATGATCGTGACGGTCTTCATAGCGTTCATGAGTGAGAATTGCTTTGCGTTACTGCGTGCGAAAGGGCGCGAAGTGTATGCAGGAACTACTGCGCTCGCGTGATTAGGCGAACCGCAACTCAATCATGGAGTAATCGTCATCCCACGATGGCTTTCCCTGCAACGCTTGCGTGTGCGTCATAAGATCGTCGAGCCGTTGATTCTCGGATGTACGCACGAAAAAATCGACGAAGTCTTCAAAGTCCCACATCGACCCAGTGGGAAGATGAATCTCGAAAACGCCGTCGGAATAAAGATACAAACGATCGCCCGAAAGCAATTGCACTCGCTCATTGGGCGCGTCGTAATCGTCCGTCACACCAACCATGTAACTCGTGGACTCAAGACGCTGCGCAACTCCGTCACGCACGAGCAGTGCTGGAGGATGTCCTCCACCAGACCACAACAGCTCGCGCGTGCTCTTCGTATAGACGCCGTACCACACGGTGAAATACATGCCGTGATGACGCGCCATGGGGAATGATGCATTCAGCGCGAGAAGCACGCGCGATGGATCACACGCACGATCGATGTCCGTCGCGACTGAACGAATGTGATTCATCGCACTCACGCCCATCAACGCTGGGCCGACGCCATGGCCGCTGACGTCGAGCACAAACATCGCGAGTCGATCACTATCGATCCAGTGGTAGCCGAACACATCACCTCCGAGGTTCTCGGAAGGTACGAAGCGCCAGCCCGTGCTGACCTCCCCTTCTATCGGCGGATCAAGCAGCGTGCGAACGTATTCACTCGCCTTCTGGATCTCGCCTGAGAGTCGCGCTTCACTTTCTTTGAGCGCGCTGTACGCGGCATTCCGTTCAAGCAACGCTTTGTAGCCACGCGAGTGATGCACGACTCGTGCGACGAGTTCAACAGGATCTGGGAGTTTGACGATGTAGTCATTCGCTCCACGCGCGAATGCTTCCGCTTTCGTTGCGGCCTCTTCCTTCGAGGAAAGCACGACGATCGGAACATCTTTCGTCAACTCGTCGGCGCGATAGGCACGCACGAGATCGAGCCCGTCCACACCAGGCATCACGAGATCTTGCAGAATGAGCGTCGGCGCGAATGCACGCGCGACCGCAAGTGCTTCGGATGGATTATCTACTGCGCGATACTCAAGCCCCTCAATCGACGCGAGCATTCGGCGCACCGCTTCGCCAATGATGCGCTGATCGTCTACAAGAAGAACTCGGTCGGTGAAGTGCTTGCTTTCCATAATCGTTCTCGAAGTCGCCGCTCAAACGCGACGCTGCCTAAATTTCGCCATGATCGCCGCGGAAATTTCAGGCAGCGACAAAACCTGTGTCGCTGCGCCGAGCGCAACCGCTGCGCCTGGCATCCCCCACACAACGCTTGATGCTTGATCTTGTGCAATCGTGTGCCACCCCGCGCGACGCAACGCAAGCAGTCCCTGCGCGCCGTCTCTTCCCATGCCAGTGAGAAGCAACGCAACACCAGGCGCACCGAAGGACGCGAACGAGTTGAACAACTCATCGACGCTCGGTCGATGCATGCAGTCAGTCGGCGCGTCTGTTTGCGCCAACGCGCCATTCTCAGAAAGCACAAGATGACGGTCGTCGCCCGCGAGAATGATTTCACCGACGCGTGCGCAATCTGTCGATTTCGCGAGTCGCACGGCGGCATTGCATTGTGATGCGAGCCACTGCGCTAATCCCTCAGCAAAATCCCTGGAAATGTGCTGCACCACCACGACTGCGAAGGGCAGCGGCTTCGGCAGCGCGGCGAGAATCTCACCGAGCGCGCGCGGGCCGCCAGTCGAACAACCTATGAGCAATGTGGGGAATGGCGCAACGCCATGAGCATCATGAAGTACAGGCGCCGCAACGCGCGGGGTCACTGCCACCGATGTAGCGCGTGCAGGCTCCGTAACACGTACGATCATTTTCAATCGTCGAATGAGTTCCGCGCCGCCACCTACTGCGCCGTCGAGCGTGAGTGTTGGCGTATTCACTGCGTCGCGTGCACCAGCACCGAGCGCGTCGTACACAAGGCCCGCGTTCCCGCTCACTGTCGCAGTGACCACGAGAATCGGGCACGGCGTCGCTTTCATAATGCGACGCGTCGCCTCAACACCATCCATCACAGGCATGATGAGATCCATCAGAATGACGTCTGGCTTGTCCTTCGCGCACATCTCTACTGCTTCGCGGCCATCGCGTGCAATCCATGCGGGTTTAAGTGCAGTGTCAGAACACACCACGCGACGCAATGCTTCACACGCAAGCGCGAGATCGTTCACGATCCCCACGCGCAAGGGTCGTCGCGCTCTCGAGGAAGGTGTCATCGCGTTGGCTCCCCGATGAGATCGCGCACGGTCGTCGCAAAAGTTTCATCTTGAAACGCGCCCTTTGTGAGATATGCGTTCGCGCCAGCTTCGAGTCCAGCGAGTCGATCTTCCTCACGATCCTTGTACGACACGATGATGATCGGAAGTCCCGCAAATCGTGGTTCCGCACGAGCAGCGCGGACGAGTTCAATGCCTGTCATGCGCGGCATATCCACATCACTCACAAGGAGGTCGTAGGCTCCATTGCGAAGTGCGATGAGTCCATCCGCGCCGTCCTTTGCAGTCTCGACTTCGTAGCCAAGTCGCACGAGCAACTGTCGCTCGACTTCGCGCACAGTGGCACTATCGTCCACGACGAGCACACGCTTGCGCTGCGCAGCACCCTCCGTGATCACGCGACGGCGTGCAGCGGGCGATCGACCCTCTGCGAGTTGCTGGCGCATCGACGAGAGAATGTCTTCGCAGTCGACGATGAGCGCGGCCTCACCATCCTCGCGAATTGCCGCCGCAGACAAGTGCGCGACTTTGCCAAGCCGCGGATCGAGCGTGCGCACGACAAGGTCTTCTTCGCCGACAAACCGATGCACGAGAAATCCGTACCAGTCGTCACCGCCGAGAACGACAACACTCGCGTCGTCGGCCTGCTCAACACTGCCGAGTTCGAGTAACGCCGCTGCGTCCACAAGACCAACGGATCGTTCATCAAGCATGAAGTGCAATCGACCCTCCACTGATGTGAGATCTGCGCGTGGAACTTGCACCACGCGCTCGATCCGTGACAGCGGGAATGCAAGCGTCTCGCCCGCGACGTCGACAAGGAGCGCGCGAATCACGCTCACTGTGATTGGCAATTCCAACTCGAAGGATGTGCCACGCCCGGGCTCACTGTCCACGCGCACGCTTCCTCCAACTTCGCGCACCGTGCTCTGCACAACATCGAGACCGACGCCGCGACCCGAGATATCCGTGACCTTCGCCGCAGTCGAAAAACCCGGAAGGAACAGAAACTCCAGCACTTCCTGCTTCGACATCCCTGCAACCATTTCACTCGACGCTAGTGCCTTCCGCACCACGCTCTCGCGAATCTTCTCCGCGTGAATACCTCGTCCATCATCCGAGACACGGATGCGCAACATGCCCGAATAATGCCGCGCTTCGACGCGCAGCACGCACGTCTCAGGCTTCGATGCGGCGCGACGATCCTCTGGCATCTCAACGCCGTGATCGAGCGCATTGCGCAGCAGGTGATTCAACGGCGCTTCGAGGCGCGCGAGAATGTCGCGATCCACTTGCACGTCCTCGCCAACGATGTCGAGTCGCACGTTCTTCCCGAGTTGCCGCGCGAGATCGCGCACCAGTCGTGGCAGTCCGCCCGTCACATCACCGAAGGGGCGCATGCGACTCGAGAGCACTTCGTGATAGAGCGACGTTGCAGTCTCTTCGCCACGACGAATCGATTCGTCCACGCGCTCGATGTGCACAACAACTTCCGTGCGCGTGCGTTGCGCGATCTTGCGAAGTGGCGCGAGTGCGGTCGCATCCACTCCACTGCGGCGAAGCAGCGTGCGGAGTCGATCGAGCTCATCTTCGAATTCAATCACGCGCGACTTCAATGACTGCGATTGCTTTCGGACAACTTCAAGGCGTCGCGATTCGAGCATCGTCTCGCCTGCGAGTTGCAAAAGTCGATCGAGTTTCTCTGCCGTCACACGCACGGCAGCCACCCGCTCCGCAACTTGCACTTTCGCTGTCGCAACGACCTCTTGCGTCGCGACGGGCGTCACTGTCGCGGGCACTGCGGTGGGAACTGCGGCGGGCACTGCGGCGGGCACTGCGAGTGCCTGCGCGGCCACAGGGGCGAGAAGCGTTTGCGAAAGTGCGGTGATTGCAGAGGAGTGTTGCGTGGTCCACGCACCGAGCTCTTCTTCGCGAATGGCTGCGAGAGATGCAAGAAGATCTGTGCCCGCCAACAGCTGATCAATCCGCGCTGGCGTTGGTGCTTCGCGACCCGACTGCATTGCGACGAGCGCATCTTCCATCGCGTGTGCGAGTTCCACTGCGCGCTCGAGTCCAACGACTTTCGCCGCACCCTTGATCGAATGCGCAGCGCGCATCAATGGTTCGATATCACTTGCTGCAGCACTCTGCTCAAGTTTTACTAAACCCGCCGAGAGCGTGAGTGAATGCTGCTCCGCTTCACCACGGAACAATTCAAAGAGCGAGAAACCTCCAAGGTCGCTCATTGGAGACTCCTCCCGAGCAGACTGCACACGCGCGCAACATCGAGAAGTGCGACGCGTGCGTCACTTGCGTCGACGCCCAATCGAACGAGCGCGATTGTGCATCCATGCGCAGCGCGAGCGACGGTTGCGGGTGGCGCTTGAAATCGCCCTTCGCCCATGCGTTGCACGCCCTCGACTGCATCCACAGCGAACGCCCAGCGTCCGCTCGTTGCCCCAATGACAATGAAGCGCGATGCGGAAGTGGATTGCCACTCCCCTGTTCCGAGCGCACGATCTAATCGCGCGACCGGCGTCAATTCACCCGCGACATTTGCAAGTCCCGCGAACACTTGATTCGTGCGATGCGGAACTCTTCGCACAGGCGACAACGCGACGACGCGATACGAGTCGCCCGCTTCAATGGCGAAGCGCTCACCACCCAGTTCAAACACTAATAGGCTGCGCGTCACTCCGTCACTTGCTGCATCTGGCTGCGCGACGATGCGCGTGTTCAACGCAACAACTACAGGGTCGATCGGACGCGCGAGCAATTCGCGCATGCGACCGAATCCATCGGCGTCGACGGTGCGAGCGAGAGGTTTGTCACTCATCGCGCGCCTCCTTCAGTTGCAAGGTGCGCTCGGAATGCGCGCGCGCGAAGCCGATCTGCTTCTGCGCTGCGTCCCTGCTGCTCGAGCAGCATTCCGAGTTTGAGGAGCGCAGACTCTCGATTTTGCTCAAGATACAAAGCTCTGCGGAACGAATGCTCTGCACTCACAGAGTCGCCCAACGCCAGTTCTTCCTCGGCGAGTGCTTCATGGAGCGAGGCATTGGATGGATCGCGCGCGACCGCATCTTGCGCGAGCATCAGCGGCGACAGCGGCTCTCGCGCGGGAATAGGTTTCGCTGCGGCGCTCAGGTGCCGCACTTCCGTCGCGCGAACAACGTTATTGAAAGTCGTCTCTCGGAGCGGTTGCGCGTCCACTGTTCTCTCGCGTCTCGCGCGAAGCACAAATGCGCCAACTTCAGTCACTGGCGCGAAGCCGCACTGTTCCGCAAGACGCATCTCCGCATGACCGACAAACAGCAAGCCATCGGGCGCAAGCACGTCGCGCAACCGAGTGAGCACGCGCGTGCGAACGCTGTCCGAAAGATAGATCGCGACGTTGCGGAAAAAGATGATGTCGTATCGGGATTGCAACACGCAACTCCGCAGATCGCCACGCGCGCATGCGATGCGTGAGAAAAGCGAACTCCGCAGCGCGATACCCGGAGTGCTCGCAGAGACTGGTGTGAAGAACGCGTTCGCCCACGACGGCAATGGCTCGCGCGCAAGCATGCCCGCAAACACATTCGGCGCGCGCACAGCGTCCACGCACTGATCGATGCTCTCGACTGTGATGCTCTCAGCAGGAAGACCCGCCGCAGCGAGAGTCGCGGCGATGCTCGAGGGCTCCGCGAGTCCGCCGCTCCCTGCGCTCAACGCGCGAATGGGTTGCGTCGTGCGCTGATAAAGCCGACGAATGAATTCGAAGCTCGCGGCATACCGAAAGAGCCAGGTCTCGCTCGGCGCGCAAGCAGCGACCACGCGCGATTGCTCTTCTGGGTTTGCCTTCACCAATTCGAGATATGCATCTGCACTGGCGCATTGCAGTGCACGCATGCGGTCCATCTGCAACGGCGTAAGCGCCTCGACGCTCACCGCATCCGCGCGCAGCGCCCCTGTTTGACAAAGCCATTCCGCGAGTCGATGCGCACTCATGCAGACACGTCTCCGTTCAATGCGATCTCTAGAGGCAACCGTCGCTGGTCTGCAAGAAGACGATCGCAGCGAATCAACTGCAGCGTGCCGCCCTCTTCAGGAATCGTTGGACCAAGGTGTGCCGCACCGCCAAAGGCAAAACCTGCATGCGCACCCGCACCTTCAAAGTCTCGATTGCCAAGGCCTGTCACTTCCGCAACAAGAAGTCCGAGCACATCGCCTTCAAGCAATTGCACGACAACGATGCGAGAGCCCATGCACAGCGCAGCACCTGAACCCACAACGATGCGCGACAGATCAATCAGCGGCACAAGCGAGCCACGACGATTGAACAGACCAAGCAACCAATCCGGTCCAGCTTGCGCTGCTCGATACTCCACCATGGGAAGCACCTCAAGGATCTCGCTCGCATCAATCGCG
>Ga0209553_1002033_pt1 | contig 9989 bp, 6 predicted proteins | sample LauGreFBDMM110DN_2_FD_188217 | JGI IMG/M metagenome (GOLD analysis project Ga0209553, IMG submission 188217) | Freshwater lake microbial communities from Lake Michigan, USA - Fa13.BD.MM110.DN (SPAdes) (version 2) | ecosystem: Environmental > Aquatic > Freshwater > Lake | place: Lake Michigan, USA...
CGATTGCAATTCGGCGATCGAAGCGATGGGCTTGTCACTCTCCACCACGAAGACCGCTTCGCGCATGCCTCGTTCGCGAAAAGTCGAAAGCGACTCGTGCGCAAGCACTTTTCCAGCAGCAATGAGCACGACGTCGTGACAGACCGCAGCGACTTCAGCAAGCACATGCGTGGAAAACAGCACGGCTGTGGTCGCGCCGAATTCACGCAACAGGTTTCGGAATGCGACGAGTTGCGAAGGGTCAAGTCCAACCGAGGGTTCATCAAGAATGAGCAGCGACGGCGATCCGAGAATCGACGCCGCAAGTCCCACGCGTTGCTGGAATCCCTTGGAGAGTCGACCCGTGACTGTGCCCGTCACCTGCGAAAGGTCACAACGGCCTACAGCAACTGCAACTTCATTCCGCAACTCGCGTCCGATGAGCCCGCGTAAACGACCGCGGTACATCAAAAATTCTGTGACCGTAAGTTCCGGATGCAGTGGCGCGGACTCCGGCAGATAGCCCACCCGCGCGCGGATCTGTGCGCCATGCGTCGCCGTGTCAAGACCAAGGACCGAGAGCGAGCCCTCATCAAGCGCAAGCACTCCAGCGATGAGTCGAATCGTCGTGGACTTTCCCGCGCCATTGGGGCCGAGAAACCCAGTGACTCCAATCGAGGGCAACTCCAAATCAATGCCATCCACGGCCGGAAATCCGGCGAATCGTTTGGTGAGGCTTCGGGCGAGAACGCAGTGCGACATGCGAAGGAAGGAGATCGGCGTTCGAGAGTTCAGGAGTGTACGGAAGCACCGCAGTTTTCGATAGGCAGAGGTACACTCGCGCGCTTCGTATGAACTGCGCCAAGTCCATGCACCTTTCTCGCTCATCCTGCGTAGAGAGAAGTGCCGAAAACATCGTCTCATGCGGCACTCCTGTTGGAATCCGCCGCCGATTGCTATGAACCGCAATGAGTACTGACGACAAGATCTTCTTCGAACTGCGCGGCACGGGATCCGTGAGCCCCCAACTCCAGGCGGCTCTCCGCGAAGCTGGATTCCAACTCGTTGAAGGCGGGACGCAAGGTGGAACGCAAGGTGGTGGCGACGAAGCCGCCAGTCGCGTGCTCGATTTGCTCGGGCAAGGCGCTGGAATCGTCGAAGCGAGCGGCGAGATTGTCTGGATGAATCATGGACTCGCTACGCAAGCGCCAGAGACGATGCGTCGATTTTCGGATGCCTGCGTGGAAGCCATTGGCGTGTGGCATCGCGCGAAGAGTGTTTCGATTTCGACGATGCGTTCCAACTTCCGCTCGCTCGGCTGCTGGTTCGATGTCGTGGTGACACCGCTTCGAAGCACGAAAGAGGGCGAGAATGAAATCACCGGCGCAGTTGCGTTGCTTGTTGACGCGACCGCGACGCGACAAATTCACGAGCGACTTGATTCCATCGACGCTGCAGGCACCGACCTTCTCAGTTTCGACGCCGATCAACTCCGCGCGCTGAATTCTGCCGAACGATTGCGCTTGCTTGAAGAACGCGTCGTTGGACAGACGCGATCAACGCTCGGTTTCGATCACTTCGAATATCGATTGACGGATCGTCGCTCAAACCAACTCGAGCTCGTGTTCTGCTCAGGTCTCGTTCCCCTCGGCATCGGCGAACGCCTCTACGCGAAGTCCGAAGGCAACGGCATTTCAGGTTGGGTTGCGAGTACTGGCGAAGGCGTGATCTGCGGGGATGTCACGCAAGATGCGCGCTACGTCGGTGGACTGCCAGGCGCACGAAGCGCGCTCACCGTGCCGCTTCGATTGCATGATCGCATCGTTGGTGTGTTCAACGCGGAGAGCAACGAAGCGAACGCATTTGACGATGGTGATCGCATCGCCGCAGAACTCTATGGACGCTACGTCGCGCTCGGCTTGAACATCCTCGACATGCTCGTCGCTGAACGCGTCTCGACCAATCGCGATGTCGCCGCCACGATTCAACGCGAAGCAGCCGGACCGATCGAAGCAGCTGTTCGAGAAGCACGACTGCTCGCAAGTTCAACCGGCATCGATCCGCAAGTGCGCACTTCCGTCGAGCGCATCATCGAGAACCTCGAAAAAACCGACGAACGCATTCGCAACGCCGCGACGGGCACAAAGACCGTACTCGGCATCGAACAGATGCTCCGCGAAGGTTGCATCGATGTGGCATTCGTTGGCAAGAGCGTGCTCGTCGTCGACGACGAAGAAACAATTCGCCGCACCGTCGAACTCGTGCTCGTGCAACACGGCTGCGAAGTCCTCGCATGTACGACAGGCGTCAGCGCCATCGCCGCAATTCGCGACCGCGCGCACAGCGGTCAATTCTTCGACCTCGTGATCTCCGACGTGCGCATGCCCGATGCAAATGGCTACGAAGTCTTCCGCGCTGCGAAGGATGCGTCGAAGGACACCCCCGTCATCCTCATGACCGGCTTCGGCTACGACCCCCACCACTCGATCGTGCGATCAAGCCAAGAAGGTCTGCACTGCTTCCTCTTCAAACCCTTTCAAGTCAGCCAGCTCATCGACGAATCTCGAAAGTGCTTGAGCCGGGTTTAAGGGCGAGCAGCATCGAAAGTGAATCGCTTTGCCAAGCTCAGCGTCCTCGCCGGCGAACGATGAAGGCGCTGAGAGCGAGCAGGAGCCAACTGACAACCATTCGCTTCGGACGAATCAAGCACGAATCGCGCGCAAGAATCGATCGTTGCCGTTGCCGTCGCGTTGGATGGAGACTTCTCGCCAGTGGTTGCTTGCTATGGCGAGGGACTTCACGGAATCGCCTTGTTTCCAGCCGATTTCGATGATGAGTAGTCCACCGACGCGAAGTCTTCGCGCTGCTCCATCGAGAAGACGCTTCACGACATCGAGGCCATCGCGTCCACCTCGGAGCGCGGTTGCTGGTTCATACTCGCGCACGTTGGTGTCGAGTCCTTCCCATTCGTCATCCGTGATGTATGGAGGGTTAGAAAGGATGATGTCGAACTGTTCATCACTCTTGTATGCATTGAAGAGATCGCTCACGCGAAACTCGATTGCGGCTTCGAGACCGTGGCGCGCTGCGTTGCGTTTCGCGAGGACGATCGCGTCGGCGACGATGTCGCTTGCGATGACTTGAAGAGTGAGCGGCTGCGATGGTAGTACGAGCGCAGGTTGCGCCGTGCGTTCTTCAGCGGAGACATCGATGACGGGAAGCGCTTCAACGGGCGCACTCTTCGTGACCGGACCACCAAGCGGGCGACATCCGCCGCCTCCGCTCTTCAAGATCCCTCGCACGGCAGCTGCGTACGAGATCGCGATGCAACCGGTGCCAGTGCCGACATCCGCACATCGGATCGCGCTCGAGAACTCGCCGCGATCAAGTGCTTCGCGCGTCCATCGAAGTGCGTCGTCGACGAGCAGTTCGGTTTCAGGTCGTGGAATCAATGTGCATGGCGCGACTTCAAACTCGCGGCCGTGAAAGCTCCACTGCCCGAGTAGAAACTGAATCGGCTCATGTCGTCCCGCGCGCACCACAAGCGCACGCAACGCACTGAGTTCCTCGGGACTCGCGATACGATCGACTTCCATGTAGAGGCGGAGCCGTTCACACCCGAGCACGCTTGAAAGCAACATCTCTGCCAGAGTGCGCGGACTCTCGACGTTCTTTTCCTTCAAGAAATTCGTGGTCCATGCGAGTAACTCGCGGGTGGTCCAACGCTTCGCTGCGGGTTCGCTCGTCGAGACTGGTTGCTGTTCCATCACAAACACCTCCTGCAAGATGAACGCGCAATTCCTGCGCGGAAAATAGGCTCGTTCGAGTTCGAGCGTAACAGAGGATTGCGCGGACTCGCCGAAATGTCGACTTCTTTCTCGTGTGATTTCATGAGAGGGAACGGGCTATACTTGCGCCCCCATTCTTGATGGGTCTGTTCCCCTTCTGGGGCTCGTGACCCCTTTGCTTGTTTGGAGGAGTTCCCGCCATGCCATCGACTATGCCCTCGGATCCGATTCTCGCTGCTGCATTTGCTACAGCGTCCGCCCATGATGGATTCGGATCAGTCGAGTCGAGCATCGATTGTGTGCGATGCAGCGCGAAGCATGCAGGTGCGCCGGCGCACTTCGAATTGCAGCGTCGGGGCGATGTTTACTGGGTTCGCATGGTGACCTCCGATCGTTGGCTGAGTGAGTCTGTCGAAGGAGAGATTCTCGAAGGCGATCCACTGGATGAACTTCTCGAAGAAGAGCTCGCGGATCTCGGTTGGCGCGGCACAATCGGCGCGCTCAAGCACTTCCGCGATGAGCAGAAGGTGTACGTCTACGAGCATCAAGTTCCAGCGAACAACACGCATTCGGCAGCTGAATCCGCAGCGCTTTTTCTGATCGCGTACGCCAAGACGTTTCATGAACTCGGCGACATGTCGAGCGGCGCGGGTGACGCGTGACTATGCGTGTGCTCATGCTCGGCTGGGAGTTCCCTCCGTTCATCACTGGTGGCCTAGGAACTGCATGCGCTGGGCTGACGAAATCGCTTGTGAATGCGGGAACTGAAGTGACGTTTGTGTTGCCGAAGTCGGTTGGTCCCGACAGTGCGTCGCACGTGCGATTGGTCACGCCGCGAGGAATCACTGAACCGCTGCAGAAGACGGTTGCTGCACCGAGTGCAAGCGCTGCGTTAAGTGCGATCGCAGTGCCGAGTGCGCCAAAGCCTCAAGCGATCACGCCATCGGCCTCCTTTGCATCGGAAGCTGCAGCGAGCACTGCCCGAAGCGGATTCATGCGCATTGGCTCGACAAGCATCTCGGGTAGTGCGTGGCGGAGTGAATTTCAGACGCGACTCGAAGCATTTCAGCAGACGCGTTTCCTCGAAGTGCCCATGATTGCGCCAGCGGTGTACGCGAACACGAACGCCGAATCAACGTTCGAGAGCGAAACCACGAGCGGTGCATTCACCATGGAGGATCGTCAGATTGTTGCGGGAGCTCCGACGCTGAAAGAGATGCTCGAGTGGGCAGACTTCAGCGGGTGGAACCCTGATCGCGTGCGCGTCCTCGCAGAGAGCGGCGCGTTTCCAGGACTCGATCCTGTCGAGATCGCGATTCAAACCGCGCTACCTGAAGCGGGATCATCGAAGTCACGCATGCAAGATAGCGCTGCCGAAGCAGCGGACTACTCCGGCGACCTCCTTGGTGCAGCTGCGCGCTATGCACGCTTCTGCGTTGATGCACTCGGCGGTATCGAATTCGATGTCATTCATGCGCATGATTGGTTGACGTATCCCGCGGGCATGGCGCTGCAGAAACTCACGGGAAAACCGCTGGTTGTGCATGTTCACTCGACGGAGTTTGATCGCAGTGGCGAGACGCCCAATCAACAGGTGTATTCGATCGAGCGTCGAGGCATGCACGCAGCGACACGCGTCATCTCGGTGAGCATGCTCACGAAGAATGTGTGCGTGCGCCGCTATCACGTCCCTGCGTCGAAGATTGATGTCGTCTACAACGGCGTTGAACTGCGACCTGAAGATGTCGGTACGCAGCCGATTCATTCGAAGGACAAGATCGTGCTCTACTTCGGTCGTATCACGATGCAGAAGGGACCGGAGTACTTCATCCGCGCAGCGAAGCGTGTGCTTGAGTACATGGACAATGTGAAGTTCGTGGTTGCGGGCAACGGCGATCAAGCCCAGCGCATGATCGAGATGGCGGCAACGCTCGGCATCGGGCACAAGGTGCTGTTCACGGGGTTCTTGCGCGGACGAGATATCTCACGCGTGTTCTCGATGGCTGATTTGTACGTGATGCCAAGCGTGAGCGAGCCCTTCGGTATCGCGCCGCTTGAAGCGATGAGCCATAACGTTCCCGTGTTGATCTCGAAGACGTCTGGCGTCAGCGAAGTGCTCGTGCACGCGCTCAAAGCGGACTTCTGGGACATCGACGACATGGCGGACAAGATCATCGCGGTGCTGCGTCACCCAATTCTCTCAGACACGCTGAAAGAGCGAGGCTCATTCGAAGTGCGCGGAATCAGCTGGGACGGAACCGCGACGAAATGCGTGCAGACATACACAAAAGCGATCGCTGACCGAGTGTCTTAGCGCGTGTTTGGGCGCGTGTTTGAGCGCGAGAAATGAATTCTGCCCCAAGCGGCAAATTCATTACTCGCTTTCGTACGGCTCGCCGGCACAGCCGGCATTCGCCTGAGAGGGCGTATCCAAAAACACACGCACACGCCGCCTGCGCACTGCTGTGAGTGCGAGGCGGCGTGCGGTTGATCGTGAATGATGGAACAGTCCGCTTGACTGTCAATCGACGGCTTCACCTGTTGGTGCGGCCCACGCGTTGTACATTCGGCGGATCTCCTCCTGCATCGAGTGTGACCACTGGATTGGAAGTGGATTCGCTATCAGGTAGCCCATGACGATTTGCTCTTGCTCCGTCGCATCGTCCTTGGTCATGAGCCAGGAGCGGAAGCACTTGAAATCAGTCGGACACCATTGCTTTTCCGCCGCAGCACGACCAACAAGGGTGAGGGACAGGATGAATGCCGCAAACAAGCTGAGCATCAGCCCAGCTTGCCGCGCGTCGTTACGCTTCGAACTTGCATTGTGATTGGAACTTCGGTTGTTCATAGGAAGACCATTTCTTTCAAATTGAGTTTTTCAAAATTGTGCCGCATGCGATGCGACGTACCAATTTTTTGCAGTGAATCACGCGCTTGCTGATGATTTCGCGAAAGCGCCAGCGCGTTCGAGAATCGCCCATCCAGTCGGGCGGAAGAGTGGAAACCGACCCATCGCACCCGCGAGGACACGAACATCTTCCTCGTCAAGGGTCCACGCTTCGCTTTGCACACCTTCTTGACTCGCGCGTTCGCGTCGGAAGTGCTCCATGGTGAATGCACGCTCGCGCATCGCCCAGTTGTCGAGACGATCTGCAATCTCTGCTGCCTTGTTCGTGCAAATCGCAAGCTCACGTTGGTACTGCGAACTCTGCGCACTTCGCAGTGCGATGTTGCATGCATAGATCGACCACCAACCCCAACTCTCGAGCAAATCACCCTTCGGGAAATTCTCGACATCAACCACATGATCGAGCCCAGAGAGAATCTCGGCGAGAGCCGCTTCCTCGTCGAGCTTTCCAGCGGCTGCATCGAGTTCAAGCAGCCCACCGCGACAGGTGTTCGCAATCGCTCGATACTGCGCGTCACCAAACTCCGTCGCGAGCGCCTCGTATTCACGCTGCGCGCGACGCAAATCATTTGACGCCGCATCAACCGAAAACTCGAACGGCTCATCTGCGTTCCAGAGGAGTCGTCGTTGCGCGTTGCCTCGCACTGTGCGTGCGAAGGCGCGTGCAACGCGTTGCAATCGACCCGTCGGCGCGAAGTGTTCGAAGCGACCGAGGATGTCACCCGCGATCGCACGAGCTTCGTGCAGATTCCACAACGCGTAATGCGCATTCGCGAGATTGACGAGCAACATCAATCGCAAATCGCGTGGCAAGGATGACTCCGCGAGCCCCTCTTGCACGCACTCAAGCATCCGAACGTACCGACCGAGCCCATCAAACGCGCCCGCCATGCGATTAGCTGCAATCGCTCGTTCTATCGCTGAATTCGAACACTCGCGCATGCGCTCTGCAACTCCGACGAGTTGCTGATACTCACCTAAACGATGGAACGTCTGCGCCTGTTGATCGAGTTCTGCAAACGATTTCACTGCGCCTTCGAAATGCGCTGGCTCCGCTTGCCACACGCTTTCCGCTACATCGCCAATGCCCCAATCAAGCGCATTCGCGAGACGAGCAATGAGATCGAGCTTTGGATTGCCGCTGTCCGGCGACAGCTTTCCAAAGTCTCGTCCAAGTGCTTCAGAAGTTTCAGACTTGTTCCATCCACGATAAACGCGTGCGAGATCAACAAATCGGTCAACTCGCTGCTTTCCAAGAATTGAATTACGAATCACAGTAGCCATCAACATCCTCCGAACCGGCGAAGTGACGTTCGCCGTTGGTAGCACTGCCCCTGTGCCGCATGAAGTCTTAACACAGCTTTGGAGCGATGCAACAAAACACCACCTTTTTTCCAAAGGTATTTTCGAAGAATATTTTTTGTACAAAAGTCTTACGCGTAACGGCGCACGCTGCAACGAGGCGCAGCGCAAGAACCGCGCGAAAGGCGAACGCTCGATGCGTTGACGGGCGAGATGGAGGGAAAGCGTCGACACTGTCGCGCGCGGCCTTCAACTTTGCGGACAGTTCACGAGCGATACCGCTCCGTCTTGCCAGACAGCGTTTTGCCCATTTCAGTAGGCTCACGAACGGGGCAGCGTTCGCTGTGTGGGCGCACAAGCGTGGTGAATTCGGTCAGTGCTGACCACTATACTTCTCGCCTCTATGGCACTGTTTTTTAAGAGCAAAGCTTCGAAGCCTGCAGCGGTCGCACCGTCTACCAAGGTCGGCGCGCAAGCACCTGTGGGACGGCTCATTGCGGCGCTTGATCCTGCGACTGAAGTTCGTGCGATCGAGATCGGTACTGACTTCCTCAACCGCGCGCGCAAGGCGAAAGTTGGCGTGCTGGCTGTGTGGAGCGAAGGGCTCATGGATTGGGCGATGAAGGATGAAGCCTTCAAGGTGCAACTCTTTCGCTTCGTCGATTGCTTCCCGACGCTCAAAGATTCAGATGCGGTGTACGAGCATCTCACGGACTACCTGAGCCAGCCTGGCGTCACGCCCCCGCCTTTCGTTGCGACTGCGCTCAAAGCGGGGTTCGTCGCCAAGGGGCTCGTGTCGAAAACGATGTCGGGGCAGATCACATCGATGGCGCAGAAGTTCATCGCGGGAACAGATGCGAAGGATGCGCTTCCCGCGTTGCAGAAGATTTGGGATTCAGGATTGTGCTTCTCGGTGGATCTTCTTGGCGAAGCGTGCGTGAGTGACGAGGAAGCAACGGCGTATCGCCAAAAATATCTCGACCTTGTCATGAATCTTCCGGCGCAAGTCAGTGCGTGGAAGCCGAATGCTGTGCTCGACAACGACCACCTCGGCAGCATTCCGCGAACGAATGTTTCCATCAAGATAAGCTCGCTCAGCGCCCGCGTCGACCCGATCGACACCGAAGGCAGCATCAAAGGTTTGCTCGAGAGCATCGACCCGATTCTGCGTGCAGCAAAGGAACGCGGCGTACTCGTCAACTTTGACATGGAGCAATTCGCGCTCAAAGATTTGACGCTTGAGCTCTTTATGCGAGCATGTGAAACGCATGACTTCGAAGCGGGTCTCGCGATGCAAGCGTATTTGCGCACCGGTGATGACGACGCGCAACGCATCATTCAATGGTCGAAGCGAACCGGTCGCCGCGTGACGGTGCGGCTCGTGAAGGGCGCGTACTGGGATTACGAAACGATCAACGCGGAACAACAAGGCTGGCCGATTCCGGTGTGGGGTCGCAAGTGCGACACCGATGCGTGCTTCGAGCGCATGACGCAAGCATTCATTGCGTCGACACCGAAATCCACGAACGAAGGTGGTGTGAAACTCGCGCTCGGAAGCCACAACGCGCGATCGATTGCCGCAGCACTCGCAACGCTTGAGAAGCGCGGCTTGCCGCAGAGCGCGATCGAACTGCAGATGTTGCACGGCATGGGTGACCAGTTGAAACTTGCCGCGATCGAACTTGGACTTCGATTGCGCGAGTATGCGCCTGTTGGCGAGTTGATTCCTGGCATGGCGTACTTGGTGCGTCGATTGCTCGAGAACAGTTCGAATGAATCGTGGCTGAAGGCGGGATTCAAAGACAACGCGAGCGTGGAGTCACTGCTCGCAAGTCCACACCGAGCATTCGACAACGATCCTGGCATTGAACGCATCGCACGCGCAGCCGAGAAGCACAAACTCTCCGCAGCACACGCACACATTGGTGATGGCAAACCGTTCTACACCGAACCGATGCACAACTTTGCCCTTGCGAAGACGCGTGATGCGTTCCGCACGGAGATGCAGCGTG
>Ga0209553_1002034_pt1 | contig 9987 bp, 6 predicted proteins | sample LauGreFBDMM110DN_2_FD_188217 | JGI IMG/M metagenome (GOLD analysis project Ga0209553, IMG submission 188217) | Freshwater lake microbial communities from Lake Michigan, USA - Fa13.BD.MM110.DN (SPAdes) (version 2) | ecosystem: Environmental > Aquatic > Freshwater > Lake | place: Lake Michigan, USA...
TCGCCTGTGCGCGCATCTTCATCGTTCATCGGCTGGATCGCGAGACCTCCGGGCTGATGGTCTTCGCGCGCACAGGCGAGGTGAAAGAGCTGCTGCAAACGAACTGGGATCAGGGTGAGAAACGCTATCTCGCCATCGTCGAAGGCGGACCCAAGGCGGATAGCGGAGTGCTCGAATCCGACCTGGATGAGGCCTCCCCCCACAAGGTGTATTCCGTGCCGGCCAGCAACCTCACCCGCCACGCCATCACGCATTACGAAGTGTTCAAGCGCAACGCGCGCATGGCGTTGGTGGAGCTACGGCTCGGCACGGGTCGCCGTCACCAGATCCGCGTGCAGCTTGCGGAGATTGGCTGCCCCATCATCGGCGACGAGAAATACTCCGCTCGCACGGACCCCGCCAAGCGGCTTGGCCTTCACGCGTGGTTGCTGAAATTCCGCCACCCGATCACGGGCAAGGATCTCCAGTTTGAATCACCCCTGCCGCCAGAACTTGCAAAGCTCTTCTAAGCGGAAGGTCAAAGTTGCCATTCCAGCGTCACGACCTACCGCCACGCTGACACGGGATCAACGAAACGATCCCGCTGGCCATCACTCCTGCTCACGGACGCCATCATGGTCGGAATCGCTACTCTTGCTTCGTGCCCGACCTCTTCGCCGCAGACCCAACAACCGGTTTCAAAGCCAAGTTGCAGTCAGCGGGGAAGTAAGTGAAACCGGCCGACCGGGTCCAATGTTCAGGCGAAGCGGCTGGACGCGCCGGTGGCGACCCGGTATGGCTACGCGCAGTTCGTGAATCCGCTCTGCAATCTCTACAACAAGGAAGGCCTCCCGGCCTCGCCGTTCCGCACCGATGACGGCGTTGCAACACTCAAGGAGTAAGAAGATGAGAACTCGAATAGCACAACTTGCGGTTCTCGCGGCGCTTCTGGCGTTCTGTCAAGCCGCGTTTGCCGATGTCCGCATGCCTCAGATATTTTCCGACGGCATGGTCTTGCAACGCGAGATGCCGGTTCCCGTTTGGGGCTGGACTGACGTCGGCTCGAAAGTGTCGGTGAGCTTTGCAGGGCAGACGAAAAGCGCCACGGCGGACTCCTCGGGGAAATGGAAGATATTGCTCGATCCGTTGACGGCGAATTCCGCAGGCCGGGAACTGCTCGTTTCAACGGAGGGGGCTAATCCACAGAAACTGGCGATCCGTGATGTGCTGGTGGGGGACGTATGGTTCACGGCCGGTCAGTCGAACATGATGATGGGGCTTGGGGCCGAAGTGCTGAAGCGGCTTGAGGCCTGCCCGAATCTGCGAGTGGCTGCTGTTCCCGCCCAGACCTCGCCGCCCACGGAACCCTTGACCGATCTGTCCAAGCCTGTGGCGTGGCGCAAACCGGTAAGCGGCTATTCTGCTGTCAGCGGCATGTTCGCGGAGAAACTCTACCGCCACCTGGGCGGCAAGGTGCCCGTCGGCATGATCACGGCGGTGGAGATCGTGCCGGCCGAGTCATGGGTGGACTCCGCCACTCTTTCCGCCGCCCCGGAACTCCAGCACCTGCTGAAGAGCCCGCTGGGGCCGTCGAAATGCTTCAACGGCATCATCGCGCCACTCGGACCGTTTGCTCTCCGCGGCGTGCTCTACTACCAGGGCGAATACAACGGCGGCCGCGGCGCCGAATACCGATCGCTTCTGCCAGCACTGATCCGCAGCTGGCGCAAATCATTTGCGCAGACCGACCTGCCGTTCCTCTTCGTCCAGCTGCCAGGCTTCCAGGAACACCGGGCCGGGAAGGACGCACGGATGGACATGGACAATAAAACGCTGACCGGCCTCCACAAGGATGGCGAACGGCACGGCTTCGTAGAGGTGCGTGAGGCGCAATTGCTGACCTGGCGTTCCGTGCCGCGCACCGGCATGGCGATCACCATCGACGTGGGGGACGCGTGGGACATCCATCCGGCCAACAAGGAGCCCGTCGCCGACCGCCTGCTGCTGCAGGCGCGTGAAGTCGCCTACGGCGAAAAGCTCCTTGCAAGCGGGCCCGTGCCGCGAGATGTGCAGTTCGGCAAGAATGATGTTGTGGTGCGTTTTGACTACGCCGGAAGCGGGCTGGTCGGGCGTGGGCCCGACGGCGCCGTGCAGGGCTTCGACCTTGCCGGGGCCGACCGCCGTTTCCACCCGGCGCAGGCCCGCATCGACGGCGATCGCGTGATTGTATCCTGTCCCGACGTTCCGGTTCCGTCCATGCTGCACTACGCTTGGGCCGGTTTTCCGCAATGCACGCTGTTCAACCGGGAAGGCCTGCCTGCCACGCCGTTTCGCTGGACGGATTGGACCCGGTCACCGATGTCTGACCATGCGGAGTTCGCCTTCCCCAACCCCAGCTTCGAGGAGTTGGACAAAGACGGGAAGCCGCTCGGCTGGAAACTCGGCCCGAACACCCAACTTGCCGCGCGGCAGGCACCAGAGGAAAAACGCTGCATCGAAATGACAGAGGCCAAAAAGAGCGGGGTGTCCGTCATCAAGCTGATCGACGGGTCAGGCTCCTACTGGAACTGCCTGCCGGAACGTCCCGCCGTGCGCCCGGGATGCCTGGTGGGATATAGTGTCGAGATCGCGGCGCTACCGGGAAGCGGGGAGCAGAAATGCTACATGAACCTCAGCCAGGGAGTGGGCGGTTCGGCCACGGAGACCTGGGGCGGCTCGCGCGACATCTCGACCGCGAGCGAGACTTTCGTTACCCGCTCCATCGCGCAGCGTCTGACCGACCAGATCCCGGACTACCTGTTCATCTATCCCCTTAGCCCCTGTGCCCGGTTCATCTATTGGGGTGGCGCTAAACCGGGCGGACTGCTGCTCGACAAGTTCTCGCCTGTCAAGATCCTGCGCCCGACACTGGAACTCAGCGTGACGAAGCCCCTTGACCTTGGACAGGTTCCTCTCGGTTCGGCGAAAACGACAGAACCCATCACCATCCGCAACGGCCAGCGCGGCGTGTTCCGCCAGGTGCTCAGTGACAATGACCCTGGTACGGAGACCGCAACCGTGCTCTACGGCGTAGCGTCGTTCGCGCCCAACGGATGGAATCACCTGCAGGTCCTCACCAAAGCGACCGACCATGTGGGTGCCATTCTAATCGGCAAGGATGCAGAGAAGTTCGAATTCGTCAGCGACCACTGTGGCGCCACAAAGCGGCAGTTGAAACTGGTCGGCGCCGACGGCCAAGGCGGGCTCCTGGGTGGCGCGGCACCGGAGACGGAGACATTCTCTGTGCGCTTTCTAGGGGCGGAGAAAGCGGGAGATTATCAGGCAACTCTTCGCGTCGTCACCCAGTCCGGCAACATCGGCGTCCTGTCGCAAGGCGGCCAGGGAGAGCCCCCCGCCAATCTTTACTATGTAGATATCCCTGTGACAGTGAAAGTCAAGCCATAGGGGGACAAGCAGGGTCACACTCGAATGGTGCTTAGATAAGGTTTTCCGCAGAAGTAACTCGGGTCAGATAGACCCGCGCTACCCCCAAAAGTGTCTTAACTAAGCAGACCCACTCTCTCCCCGGCGCCGATCCGCGCTCTAGCCGTCCTTTGTGCGGCGGGCGCAAGATCAAATTCCTGCAGATCGAGTTAACCGCTAAGGGAGTCGGCCATAAAAGAGTCGCCAATATCTGAAAATGTGTTATCCATGTGAATGCAACTGGATCTCAGGTTGGATGTGTTTGTCGACACCCCAACAGGGAACCAACGTGGCCCGCCCCCTTGTGGGTCGGAGAATTAATTCTGTTCAACGCGCGGCAGAATCCTCCCTGCTACAGGGCAGAGAAGTTGTTCTTGGACACGTTCTAAGGATCCTGCCGCTGCCGCAAATCGACGACCACTTGACCGACCCCTTCGACGCGGTTGTCGGTCAACGTGATGTTCTTGGTCTCGGCTCCCAAGCGGATACCGATGCGCTTGGCTGAGCCGCGCTGTTCGACGATTCGGTTCTCGATCAGTTCGATCGACTCAGTCCCCCCTTGGATGTCGATCCCAATTCCCTCATCGCCGCCGCTGTTGACGATCTCGTTCCGCTCGATGCGATTGCGATGCCCGGCGAACGACGGACCGCGCTCCGGGCGGAATAGGACACCCGCCACTCCGCTGTTCTTGATGACGTTGTCGCGCACGATGTTGTCTGTATCTCGATGCCCTATCGAAATGCTGGCGGTGCGGATGCCTTCGATCGTGTTCTTCTCGGCGAGCCCATACTTCACGCCCCAGCAGAAGAAGATGCCGATGTTGCACCGCTCGATCCGATTGCCGCGGATCAACGGTCGCTGTGAGCCGCTGCCCGGATGCAGGCCCAGGTCCGCGTTGTCGTGGCTGTGACAATTCTCAACGACGACGTCGTGACAAATCTGCCAACTGATACCGTCGCCGTTGTTATTCCGAGCTTCGACGCCGCGCATCGTCATCCGCTGGCAGTCCTGCAAGAAGATGCAGCCGGAGTAATTGCCGTCGAAGTGATCGTTCTTCTCGCGGTTGCCGTCGAGCGTGATGTTCTCGATGACGCAGTCGCTGACGAACTCACCGCTGATCAGCGGGAAGGACGTCGCGATTGTCGGTTCGCCCATTTGCCAAATGTTCTCACGCAACGCCTTGTCGAGCTTGAAGCGATTTCCCGACCGAGCCACCAGCGTCCGCTTGAGCACGGTCGCTCCGCCGTTGTGCGGATTCTTGCACCGCAAAACGACGCCGTCCCCGACTCGAAAGCCGTTCGCGTTTTCCAGCGTCACTTCCTGGTCGTACCAATCGGAATCAACCACCAGCTTCGTCTTCGTGCTCGGCTCCTTGATGAGCACCGACTCCGCCCCGCTGCCGACGATCCGCACCTTCGACGCCAGATAAACCGAGTTCCGCAGCCGATAGGTTCCCGGCAACACCTTGACCGTCCCGCCCCCCAACCGCGCGACCGTATCGACCGCCGCTTGCAGCACCTTCTCATTCGAGCCGATCAGGTCGCCCTCCTTGTTGCCGACCGAAATCGTCAGCCGCTCATCCCAATTCGGCTCGACGGTCGTATCGCCGGAGGTCGCTCGCGGAGACGTCACCTTCGGCCGACCGTCCTCCGCGCTCAAAGTCATCACCACCAGAGAGCAAACGCCAACAAACGCGCAAAAGCTTCGACGATTCATGTCAAACTCCAAATTGGTTGTTCCGACTGAAGGCTGTGAGCTGATAGCTGTAGGCCGTTATCCCAAATCTTTCCCCAACCATCAGAATACTGATAGGAAATTGCTTTCTGGACGCTGCGCGGTTCAGGGAGAATTGCTTTTGCGTCGGGTTCATTGACGGTGACTCTGCACCTTCGCGGTCCGTTGGAAAGCATCGTCTTCTTGGCTTTTGCCAGCTCGCGTCGGCGTCGCCTAACGAACGTGGGGGGACAGCAGTTCAAATCGCCCGGTCGTAAATCTTCTGAAACACCTTGCCCGCGCCTTCGTTCGCGCGGTTTGGGTTGCAGATGGTGATGCCGTTGGGGCCGAAGCGGGTGGTGACGGTTGCGCCCTCTCGCGGCACCGCCTTAGGCGGTTTTAGGGCCGCCCCGAGAAAAGGTTTACTTTTCGTAGTAGAGGAACACTTGGTAAGTGGTTTTGCTGCCAGAGGAATATGACTCAATTTTAGTCTCCACCAGGCGCGCACCTTTCGGCAAGTGCGCTTGCGCCACCGCGTTCGCAGTGCCCGCGTCCGAGGCATCCCCGCGGATAAAGTTCATGCCTTTGTGTTTGCCCAATCTCGAAACACCACTGCCCCAAGAGGTGCCCCGGGGATCCCCGGCCACACCTTCAAGCGGGGAGAATAGGAGCCCCAGGATTACGCAGGAACTCAGGACCAACAGTCGCTTCATGTGTATCATATTCTCCTACTCAATCACACCCATACCGAGTAAAGGGTCAGTTCTTGATAATGGTGTAAACGCCGCACTTTTCAACCGGCGTTTACAGGAGATGCACGACGTGGTCATCATCGGCGAACTGCTCGCCGTCGCCGCCATCGTGATGGCCATCATGTTCGTCACCGTGGACCTCGGGCGGCCCGACCGCTTCTGGCATCTCATCCCGCCGTTCGGCCGGTTCAACTTCCCCGTCTCGATGCTCACCTGGGACGTCATCGTGCTGAACGGCTACCTGCTGCTGAACCTGCACATCTGCGGCTACCTGCTCTACATGAGATTCATCGGCCGCAAGCCGAACCCGAAGTGGTATGTGCCCTTCGTCTTCCTCTCCATCGTCTGGGCCATCTCGATTCACACCGTCACCGCGTTCCTCTACTGCGGGCTGGGCGGGCGGCCCTTCTGGAACACGGCCCTGCTCGCGCCGCGCTTCCTCGCCAGCGCATTCGTGAGCGGGCCGGCCTTCATCATCATCGCCATCCAAATCATCCGCCGCGTCATCCACTCGGACTTCGGCGAAGGCCCCATCCGCACGCTGCTGAACATCATGCGCGTCACCATCCTCATCAACCTGCTCATGGTCGGCTCCGAGGTCTTCGTCGAGTTCTACACCGGCGGCTCGCACACCAGCGCGGCGCACTACCTCTACTTCGGCCTGCATGGGCACAACGCGCTCGTCCCGTGGATTTGGTCCTCCGTCGCGATGACCATCATCGCCGCCGGCATTCTGCTCTCGCCGCGCGCCGTGGCCGACCGACGCCTGTTGAACCTCGCCTGCGTGCTGGCCTTCGCCGGCATCTGGATTGAGAAGGGCATGGGCCTCATCATCCCCGGCTTTATCCCCTCGACCTTGCACGAGGTCGTGGAATACCTGCCCAGCGTGATGGAATGGAAAATCACCGCCGGCATCTGGGCGCTGGGCCTGATGATCTACACAGTGGCCATCAAGGTGACGATCAACGTCCTCGGCGCGGGGAGGAAGCGCTTCAGCGTCCTGCCGCCGGAGGCGTGAGCGCATGGACGCTTCCCGCCGGGGGGCAGGCATCCACCGACGGAGCCGCCTGGCAGGCCGTGAGCTCTTCGCAGCGGGACGCCTCGTGTGTATGCGGCGGTCGTTGACAATCAGTTGTCGGAAGAACCAGCGGCCGGCCTTCACGTCGGGCAGTTCGGGCGTCCACTTGGGCCCCTCGCTGCGCTGCCAGTTCGTGATCGCGCGCCCGCCGCGGCGGCGAGTTCGCTCGTGAGCAACCGCGAAAGCGCCACGCCAGTCAGGCCTGTGGTCATCTGGCCGAGGAAATGGCGGCGCGTGAGATTTAACGATGGGTTCACGTGACGATGTTGGTAAAGGTGCCCGCGCTGCTGCCAAAGGCTTCTGCTTCGACTCCCATCCGTTGCAACATAGAGACGAAGAGATTGCACAGCGGCTTGTTGTGCAGAGTGTCGAAGGCAAGGTGTTGGCCGTGTTTGAATCCGCCACCGGCGAGGAGGACGGGGAGGTTGGTGCAATTGTGGACGTTCGCATCGCCGAGATTGCTGCCGTAGAGGACCATGGTGTGGTCGATTAGGCGTTTGGAGTCGGCAGTGGGCGTGGCTGCGAGTGCGGCGATATGATCGCGGAGGTGCCGCATTTGTTGCAGGTCCACCTTTTCGAGTTCGGTGAGCTTTTCCTTCGATTGGCCGTGGTGGCTGAGATTGTGATAGCCGTCGCGGGTGCGGTGCTGGTCATCAATCTCAAAGACTGGCGTGGCGAAACCGTCCACCATAAGCGTGATGATGCGGGTGGAGTCGGACTCAAACGCGAGTCGTGCCATGTCGAGCATGAGTTGGATCTTGGGGAAGAACTTGGCCTTGTCGGCGATGTCCTTGGGCTCGGCGGCCTTGGTTTGCGGCTTGGGGTTTTGTTCCCATTCGCCGGAGATAGCGAGTCGCTCCTCGAGTTCTCTCACCGAGGTCAAGTATTGGTCTAAACGCGAGCGATCCGAGGCGCTGAGGCCTCGTTGGAAGCCGCGCATGTCTTCGCTCAATACATCGAGCACGCTGCCACGCTCCTGAAGCCGTTTGAGTGAGAGCGCAGTCTGCTTGGCATCGCCTTGGATGAACATTCTGCGAAACAAAACTGCTGGACTATCCTCGGCGGGAAGCAGAACGCCATCGCGTGTCCAGGAGAGGCTGCGGTTGGCCTTGTCGATGTTCACACCAAGATTCAGCGTGGGAAATCGCGTCTGCTGGCCGAGCTTCTCGGCGGCGTATTGATCAAGCGAGATGCTGTTGCGGAAGCCGCTGCGTGTGGGATCGCGTGCGGCGGTGAGGAAGCAGTTTTCCGTGCTGTGTCCACCCGTCACTGCCGGATGCGAAAGACCGCTGCACACCGTGAAGTCGTTCCTGAAAGCAGCGAGTTCCTTCAGATAGGGTGACAGCGTGTAACCAGGGCCTTTGTCCTTCGGGAAGAAGTGCTGGGGTAGCACACCGAGGTTGTTCGAGATCAGAAGCATCCGCTTGGGGGGCTTCGATTCCGCAGCACGGGAGAATATCGGCGCCATACACTCGAGCATCGGAAGTCCAAGTGTGACGCCAATGCCACGCAGGAATCGACGACGCGGATGAGAAGTGGCGATGTGGGGGGCGTTCATGGGATGCATTCTGTTCCGAGGAAGATTTGACTCCGCACCAGCGAGTGGATGAGATCTCGAACCCGATAGTCATTCGCGGCACACGCATCGAGCATGGACTCGATTTCTCCGCGATCTGCGAAGCCAACGGGCGTGCCGGTGGCGTGCAGGACGAGGTGGTGGAGAAGGTTGCGGGCGAGTTGGCGAGGATTGGCAGCCAGGACGCGTTTCACGTCGTGGATGTCGCGGAAAGACTCGCCGCTGGGGAGTTTGCCGGAGGCATCGACGGCCTGGCCGACGAAGTAGGTGTAGGGATGGCCGGCAGGATCGAAGCCAGTGATCTTCTCGCCGCGTTCCATGCCACGATAGCGATCTCGCCAAGCACCCATGACATCGAAGTTCTCCAAGGCGAAGCCAATGGGATCGAACTTCGCATGGCAGGCTGCGCAGGATTTTGACGAGGTGTGTCTGGCGAGCAGGTCGCGGATCGTCGTGGCTCCTCGGATGTCCGGCTCGACGGCGGGCACGCTCTTGGGTGGCGGCGGTGGCGGCTGGCCGAGCAGCTTCTCCATGATCCATACGCCGCGCAGGACGGGTGATGTCGTGGTGCCGTTCGCGGTGTGTTTCATGAGCGCGGCCTGCGTGAGAAGACCTCCAAACGGGCTGCCATTGGGCAATGAAACGCGCTGCATGGCCGAGCCGGACACACGCGGCAGATCATAGTGACGAGCCAGGCGATCATTCACAAAGGTGAAGTCCGCTGTGACGAGTGTGGTGGCTGGGAGGTTCTCACGCACTATCGCCTTCAGGAATGCCTGCGTCTCATGGGCCATTGAATCCACGAGGTAGTCATCCTTGCGATACTCTGGATACAAACGCTCGTCCGGGATATCGCGTCGCAGCTTACGGAGATCGAGCCATTCGTTTGCGAACATGCTGACGAACTGATCGAATCGAGGATCGGCGATGAGGCGATCCGTTTGGGCCTTGAGCGTGGCGGCATCGCGCAAACGTCCGTTCTTCGCGAGCTGCACGAGTTCATCGTCAGGACGCTGATTCCAGAAGAGATGCGAAAGCCGCGCGGCGATGTCGAAGTGAATGTCTTCAGAACTGGAACGTGGCTCGGCGAGATAAAGGCAGTGTGAGGCGCAGAGCAGGCTTTGATAGCCCGCGAGCATCGCATCGGCAAAAGTCGTGCCGCTCGCGAGTTTGGCGCGGATGAACTTGAGGAATGGCTCATGCGCCTTTTCGCTCATCGGGCGCAAGGCAGCAACGGCGGCGAAACGGCGAAACAACCGCTCCGCATCGGCAGCGGTGCCTTTCTCGGGCGCAACATCATCAAACAAGACGTGGTGCGAGGGCGGCGGCCATGGCGAATCGATGAGAGGTCCGGTGACTTCGAGCCATTGAATTGCGACGCCGCGGTGGCCCTCCGGCGGCATTGGCGGATAGTCATAAAAGAAAC
>Ga0209553_1002035_pt1 | contig 9987 bp, 9 predicted proteins | sample LauGreFBDMM110DN_2_FD_188217 | JGI IMG/M metagenome (GOLD analysis project Ga0209553, IMG submission 188217) | Freshwater lake microbial communities from Lake Michigan, USA - Fa13.BD.MM110.DN (SPAdes) (version 2) | ecosystem: Environmental > Aquatic > Freshwater > Lake | place: Lake Michigan, USA...
CACTTCCACACCGTGGGAGTGTGCCGCAGGCACAGGAAGCCTGTCAACAACCCTGGTCAGCCAAACGGGCATGGCTGTGACTGGCCACGTGCAGGGATCGGCTTCTTGTTGCTTCGCAACACAGCCTTGTCAGGCTGTGCCACCCCGCGATTGCTGAACGACCCGCACATATCGCTCAGCGCTTCGACGCCCAGCCTAGGTTTCGCTGATACCATGGCCATGTTTCAAGTTCCCAGTCAGGGACTTTGTTACCATGCCATGCTCTTTCGCGAAGGTAGACATCGCATCGAACTTCATACGGCAAGTTATCAAAATGGATCCCGAATGGGTCGTCGGAAACACAGATACCAGCCTGATATCTCTTACCGTCTGCAAAATTCGACTTGTTCTCTCGCCACCATTCGTGCGCAGGCTCTGGGATTGCGACAGCTGGAGGTGCCCAAAAGTCGAGTTCGTCTTCAGTGGCATCTGGAGGCGGTTCGGGTACGTCGCCTCTTGGCACAGAGAAACCCGTGATGCGTTCGATGGCCAGTGCGGCCGCATCGTTCAATGTGGGTTCACCGAGAAGCTGCATCAGCTGTGGAATCGAACTCGGCAGTCCCAGAGCACCGATCGCTTGTATGGCCGGTGTGCTGGTCGGAGGATTTCGAGTCAACTGAAATAGTTGTTCGAGGTCTCCGCCCGAGCCAACCACACCACGAAACCGAATGCTGTCCAGGCAGTGAGGATCACTTGCCGCACGGGCTCTGCAAAGATTGGCCAACCCACGCATCCCATGCTTCGCAGCGGCTCTCAGTGCAGATTGCCGAACCTTTGGATCAGGATCTGCAATCAGTATTCGCAAAATGTCTTCATGCTGGAACGGCTGCAGCCTTCCCAATGCTTCTGCCAAACAACGTCGCACATACGGGTCTTCATGATTGTTCAACGAATCCAAGTCGGCGATCGGTTGTTGTCGATGAAATGCAAGCACGTCCAAAGAGGTTGCACGAATACACGGATTCACGTGCCCCAGCAATTCGAACAGACCCTGTCTTATTCGACCAACTTTCGAAAGTCGCAGCCCCCGCCGAATCGCATCACAGACCTCGGGGTCGCCTTTCTTAAGCCGTTCCAAAATCAGTTTTCCCTCATTGTCTCCTCCGCATTCAAGCAGAACGAGAGTAGCAGTTGCCAGTTCCAGCGGCTCCTCTGGGCTCTCAAATCGCTCTCCAGCCAGCAAAACTGCAGCCTCTGCATCGACTCGCAAGCCATCAAGAAATGCGTCGGCCCGATTCAATTCTTCAGGTGACTCGAATCCGACCTGAATTCCGCCAAAGAAATCTGTCATCACGTTTGGCACGATTCCGTCTTTCATTAAATGCTCGAACCTTGAAAGTGGCCGATATGGGCCATGAATTATCCACTGAACGTGTTTATTGAGCAACTCTGCCGACACCAACTACTCAATTCGCACTGAAGATCCAGACGATATGGCTCTGGCCGAACACGTGCAAAGATCAACTCCTCGTTGCTTCCCAACACAGCCTATTCAGGCTGCACCGGCGAGCGAGTACTTCTGTTGTCGGTCGTGATGATCCTCCCAGCACTGTGAAGCAATCTAGTTGCTCGATCGGCAAGGCGAGCCAAATGCGGGGTGGCTAACTTCCGTAGTTGACATACCTGCCATTCTGCTTCTGCATCTGGATCGTTGGAGGCACGCAGCCCATTTCTCGATGCGCGTAAAGCAGCATGCCAAGGATGTTCGCGAAGTGCATCGCACACGCACTGAATCGCTGGATGCCGCAGTGCGTCCCAATCCTGAGTCTTTGCGATGCTTTCGGCTATTCGCATCGAATCGTCGTGCAACCGCTGCAACGTACCATCGGTCGCTTGAAACTGGACTGCGTGTCCCTCAGCATTATCAAGGATTTTGGTTAATCGATCATCAACAAAAAGAGCTTTGTGCCTTTGAGCACAACAGATCGCAAAATGTCGAAGGCATGGGTCCCGCCGAAGTCCTAGAATTTTCAAAGCGACCAGTAACCATTCCGGGTCGGGGCATGCGTACCAAAGTTCATCGACCGATTTCTTCTCGCCAGCCCACGTCACAGCTTCGGGGCATGCACCGAGTCGTTCAAGCAATCTCTGAGTTGCCATTCCCGATAGATTGTTACTGGTCACCTCAGCGATCCTTACTCACGAATTTTTCCAGCCAACTAAAAAACTCACGAGAAGCCCCAATCACCCACTTCGACTGTTCTTTGTTGTGCGTTGCCAAAAATAAATTGCGGTACTCCTCAAGCATCGCTAGCGTCTGGGGGTCTGCTGGAGTTGCGTTATTGAAAAACAATTCCCAAACCCGTGGGCTAAGCGTCGACAATCGCTCTACCTTCTCCGTGAATTCTTCGGCTGTCATCCCATCGCGAATACCAGGCGGGCTAATCGACTGCGTATTGACGCCGATACCAATCTCCTGCGGGGAACATGCCCAGAATCGCACCACTTTTGCGGTGTACGGGTCGAGCCGCATGCAGTAGTGAGGCGCATGCACGACTCGTTTGCCGGGAGGACCAACTTCGCGGTAATAAAGAATCTGAATGTAAACGTGCCCATCGGACCTCACTGGAGCCGGGAAAGTTTCCGCTACTTCATCCGGCAGAACAGCCGTAGCTGCTGTTCCTGCAGATTCCTGAAGATCCATCACTGACTTAATCTCTCGGACATCAGGCATATCTATGCAACCACTCAAAAAGGCAAAACAAATGATCGCGGTGAACAAAATAATTCGCACTCCTCGATTTGTTATCAATTCCACGATTACTTCCATGCTGGTTTCTTCGTAACGTTCATATCGCGTCCCGGCCGCAACGCTTTCTTGAATTTGCCTGCTGGGTAATGTTTCCCGCATTCACCTGTGCCAGTGTCATTTATTATTACTTCTGTTATATTTCCTTTGGAATCCTTAACGACGCCTGTCACGACAACCGCGTGTCCCCCTGTATTTGGCGGTCCCCATAATTTTGCAACATCAACGGACGCAATGACGCCCTTGCCTTCGGAAACGGCCTTTTCCATGCCTCTGAGGGTCTGTGGTTGCAGGGTCGATGACACTCCATGGTCTTTAAGAATGCGCTTTCTTGCTTCCGGAGAAGTGCCCCCGCTGTCAATACGTTTTGTCAGCTTTTCAGCGTCGCCACTTTTCATAGCTTGGTCAAGCAACTTGTCTTCGGAAATGTTTTTTCCTTTGGAAGAGTTAATAATCTGTCTACTGGACTCCACTCCGCAATTCTGATTGGACTGTTTTGTCGACTTGCTCTTACGTCCATTAGCTGCGTCCTTGCATGCTTTTGTAGCAGCGTTGACCTCACCCACAGTGACAGGCTTTTGAATAACGCCTGCCATATTCACCGTATTCTGGTGATTATGAAACATCTTGTCCGTCAGCCGACAGGCTCCCTTGCCTTCAAACTTGACGTCCATGGAAAAGGTGATCCAGGTTGCTTCCTTGATGAAGGTGCTGGATGCCACGCCTCCGGCGACTCCGGGTTCATCGCCGGTGCTTTTCATAAACTCTGAACCATCAATGGCGCACATCATGCCACCATCGGCTTTTACGGTCTTTGTGCCTTTCATAAGATCCATCGACATGGCGATGTTGGGATACGGAATGGGGACTGGCGGTCCAGGCGGAGCCGGCGTCTTGCAGACGTCCGGAATTGTGGCCGTCGATATACCGTTGCTGCCCTTATGACACAGCGAAATGTTGTTGATGTTGATGGTGACGGGCATGTCAGGTCCTCAGTCTCGGTTGCCAGTTGTTCTGTAGACGAACGGCTCCGCGGAGCGGTGTCGTCGCACTGCTGGCCCAGCATAGGGCCGTTTCACCAGTCGCGTATCCCCTGGACCACGCGGATGCAGCGAGGATCAACTGGAGCGGGACCGATGCCGCCCCAATGTCTCCCCAGCATTGTGCGGCCGCTGTAAAGCTGCTCGCATCGTGGAAACACTTTGCAGTTCTGCAAACCGCAAACCCAAACTCGTTTGCTCGATAGGTCTCGCCGTTGAGGTCACAGTAACTGTGAGCAACCTTCTGATCAGACGACAAAACGCCGCGAAACGCCTTTGTCAGTCCTTCACCGATACAGACTGTTCTGGTCCCGAGAAGCTTGTCTTCCGTTCCAGTGGAGGCCGCAGCGATTTGAGCGAGCGGTGCATCGACAAGATCCCTGATTCTGTATCCCGACGAAATCAGAACCGCGCCTGCGGCTTCTCCGGGCGTAAATCCCCAGGTGTTGTTGACGGAATGCAGGCGATCCGCATAGTCAATCGCCGCCAAGTGTTCAGGGCCAAGATGCGAATCCGATCCGATGACCAGACAATATCCAACGCCCTGTTCCTGGACCTGATTGCAGGCCAGGCGAATTGCTTCTGCTCCACAGGCGTTTTCTTCCGCGACAATATGCGGCTCAACCCTGAGCCCCTGCTGAATCAATTCCTTCGCAATCCGTTCCGCCACAAGTATGCGATCGGATTCAATCGGCAGATTTCGAGATGAAAGAGCAAAGACGACAGGCAGAGCCCTTTGCTGAGGCTTTGTCATGAGCGGAGCGATAGCATCGACGGCTGCATCTGCTCCCATTCGGATGATCCGTTCCTTCACCGAAATTGTCTCATCCAGCCAGTCCGCCATCGCGACGACCATCGGCTCGCCGAGTCGATCAATCATAAAAGGATGTTCGCGATAGGCAGAGATTCCGCAGCGTACTGCCGCACCAGCAATCAGAGCTTTGCGTCCGACAGGCGTTTGAGCCCCGACTCCAACAACATAGACGGATTCAGGTTCCACTGTGAATGGTTTCATGCGGCTGTAGACTCCTGTTCGTCTGCAGCCAAATTGGTCTTTTGAAAGACGACCGTTCGCTTCAATGTGTAAAGCGTATGATGACACGGCAGAGCGGTATGCCAGACCATGATGACTCGATGCTGATCAGGTTCAATCAGCACGGTATGAAGATTCCCTCGATGATGTTCCACTCCACCGTCAATGGACGTGCGGAATCCGAACGAAAATTTCGGCAGCAGAAACTTCATCGATCCTTTTGGCGTCAGGTTTGACAGTTCGACCTCTTCGCCACCACGCAGGTATCCGCGAATCTGCTGGTCCTGCGGTGCGGAAAAGAAATGGTCGTCACTGAAGTCGTCCGGCAACAGTGGCTGACGTTCGTTTTGCCACTTCTCGTCATATGTGCCAGCAAGCTTGCGACGCGGAGTCCATGAACACCCCACAGCACCGAAGCCGGCAACAGGACGATTCGCCGGAGGCTTTTCAATTCGTGATCCTGGATAACGTACACTGGGAAGTGCCGCTCCAAGCGTCGCATCAATCCCGACACCCATCGGATTGGATTCAGAATACGGATACAGCGAGGATGACGTCTTGTCGTTCGTCTGGCCGCCAAACGCCCGCTCGTAGGTAATTGGCATTTGAGTGAAGGGTTGTGGAGTGCCGGGGACTGTAAATCCCAGTGACTTTTCCCATACCGCCGGGCCACTGACAAGGAGTTTCTTTTGCAGATCGCCGACGCGAAAACCGACTTCGATCTCTGTCTGTGGCTTACCATTTGGAACATAGGCCGTGCCATTGATCAACACGTCTGTCCCTGGCTTAGTGCGAGGAAGATCGGTATCGCAACGCAATGAAGATTTTCCTGGTTTTCCAAAATACTTGGGAGCCTGTGCTACGGGGTCTTGTTCTTCAGATACACGCAGCAGACCATCCGGAGAAATCGTGAACGTGGCTCGCACAGCTACCAGCCAGATTTCAGAACCATCCCGGTCACGCACAAAAGTGCGTTCGGCTGCGAATGGTGTTTGGTTTTCGATGGCCCACATTCTGACGCTCGGAACAACTAATTGATTTGTACATTGCCGCCGCGAATCCGGTTCGTTTCGGATGCACGACTGGCGACATTGGTGCCGCGAATGGCAACAGTGCCGTCTGATCTCAGATGAATACTTGATTTGCCACAACGAAGCACAATTTCAGTTTCGCTGGTGATCTCAATCCGGTCGGCGACCTTCGACACTCGATCATTCAGTCCCGTTTGCAATTTTCCAAGCACGATTGGACGATCGGGATTGCTGCGATCAAAAGACACGCACACAGTTGCCCCGATATCTTTGGCCGCATCAATTTCACCTGTCACAGCAATAGCCGTTGAATATCGAAGCTCTCCCGATATCTCCATCAGAAGTTGCGGGAGCGTTCCCTGAAACGCCACAATCCGCGCTGTCACCATCCCGGAAATTGGTTCATGTCGTACATTGGGCTGGCTACCGTTTTCCTGTGATGTTTCAATGATCCGTTCGACCAGACTTCGAGATTCGTCAGCGTCCACAGATTCACAAACAGTTGAAGTTCCCGACTTGTGATTGGCAACCATCAGTTTTGTCCAATCTTTGAGCCCTTGAGCACCATATCGCCACTGGCTTTGGCTGTGATCTTTCCTGAACCTTTGATCACAATATCTTTGCCTTCCAACAGGATGGTGCCATCCTTCTTCATGATCAGCTTGCTCTTGCCGCAGACAATTGAGATTTCGTCTGTGACCGTGACCGTCTTTTTCTTACCAACAGTTTCCGAACTGTTCTTTGCAATGGTTGCTGAACTGTTGCCACCGACGGTCGCACTCATATTAGTTCCGGCAACAATCGAGTAGGCCGTGCCTACTTCCAACGCCTTTGCGACACCTACCATTTCGTTTGACATCAATGCCACGGTTTCACTTTTCATCATTCCCACCGTGACTGTCTGATTGGCTCCGACATTGACCGTCTGATTGGCTCCGATCGTTTCATCGTGATTTGTGCCCACCGTCATTTTCCGGTTGACACCGACCGAAACGGTTTCATTTTTCCCCACGTCACGTTTGCGATCGACGCCGACCGTTTGCGTCTGATTCTTACCCACATCCAGCGTCTGGTCGTTGTTGACATTGCTGTTCATGTCATATTGGGCGTTGACACGCAGTTGTTCCACGCCAGCCGTATCGTCCATTGAGATTTCGTTGAATCCGTCTCCTTTGTGAGTCTTCGTCGAATTCCCGCGCCGCGTTTTCTCGCCGGGCAGTGCGAACGGGACTCCGTTTTCGCCGTTGTAGACTCGACCGGTCACAATCGGGCGATCCGGATTTCCGTCAAGGAAGCTGATCAGGACTTCTTCGCCAATGCGCGGCAAGTCCATCATGCCCCAGCCCTGACCCGCATGAACCTGCGACACCCGTATCCAGAAGCTGCTGTTGTCGTCCTTCTTGCCTCGGCGGTCCCACGGGAACTGCACTTTGATGCGACCATATTGGTCGGTGTAAATTTCCTCGCCAGCCGGCCCAACCACGACTGCAGACTGGATGCCTTCCACCCCGACGCGCGCCAGAAATGGAGGACGATAGCTGGTTTCAGCCGGGATACACTGAAACTCATTCGTATAGATTTCTTCAGAATGCGATGCGCCTGTAAGATAGTTTCCGCCGAGCGTTGCTGAGTGCTTCACAGAAGTCAGCATCCACTTCCCGCCCTTTTCGCCGGGGTTGTGGTGCTGTTCGACTTTGAATCGTCCGCCAGGCGAAAATGATCGGCACTCGCTGCTGCCGCGAACTGTGTCGTAACGAGCTTCCTCACCCTCCATTCGAAGTTTCGTCAATGCCTCGCCAAGGCCCTTCTGACCAAACAAGCCCGGAAAGTCGTAGAACTCCAGCTTTGCGTTGTCCTTCAGTGAGATCAGACTATTTTTATTGAGCAACAAGGAAGTGCTGGGTGTCTCAAAATTATAGTCGGTCAGCGAGTATTTCCCGGACGTGAATTCATACTGATGATGCCAGCCTGTCAGATTGTCTGTTACTTCCGGCTGCGACAGATTGGACAACAACTGAACTGCATTGTCTTTGCAGTCGTAGCCCCCATTCGCATGGTCCGTCATGACCAGTTTATGACTGCCCTGCTCATGCTGAAAATAGAAATAGATGCCTTCTTCCGCCAGTAGTCGCGTGATGAAATCGTAATGGGTCTCGCGGAATTGAACACAATACTCCCGCATTTCCGGAGCACGTTTTAAATTCCAGTTATAGTCCGTGAATCCCAACTCAGACAACAGCCCGTCAATGATATCCTTTGCGTTCTTCGCCTTTTGAGTTTCATGAACGCGGCAATCAGAACCCTTCGTCAGGAACCACATCCATGGCACAACCTCCGCGCTGTAGTAGTGAGCGCGATCGTCTTTGCCAGCGTAAGTGAACCTGTTCACGACTCCGTTGAAGTAACGTTTTTCGTCATCTGCATCGCGAACATAGAAATCGACCGGCTTCCCGACGATATCGATCGGGTTGATTCTTTCTTCATGGGAAAGAAGTCGCAATTCAAATTGAAAGAGCCCAGAGATCCGCTCTTCGCCGGAGAAAGAAAGCAGAACCAGCTTGTCAGGTCCAAGCGGGGTCTCAATTCCAATCGTTCGGTTTTCCTGAGAAAACGTGGCCACGAAACAACTCCTCAGCAATCGCGATCCTGCAGAACAATGGACCACGAAAAATCTATCCTGAAGTCTACTTCAGTGTCTTCGCGAAATCAAACTTCAGACCGCCTGATCATTCCGCTGAACAGGTTCAAAATCACTTCACTGGTCAATTCCTGAAAGTTCTTTTCCAGGAAACGACCGACAGCCTAGTGCCACGTCAACCATAACTCGATCAGCAGGACGGGCATCTCTACCTGCTCGGACGGCCTGAACAGGCCGTCCTGCGATCACGCAGTCGATCCTTGACAGAACAACTAGCTGCGACCTTCCGCTGGATTGTATTTCGCTGGAACCTGCCCCTGCTTGTCACCAGTTTTCGGATCGATAACAATATACGTCCACTCTGCCGCCGTAAAGCCCAGAGTGATCTCTTCAGACGGCAGTGGACTCCCGGATGCATTTCCATGACACGAATAACTGCTGACAATCACGTTTGACAGTTTGTACGTCAGGTACGGCTCCTGCTTGTTCTTGACAGTCGTGCAAAAATGTAACTCCACTTCCTTGAAGAAAGTGCCGTTCGCACAAGCTTCCTGAAGCTTTGTGGATGACTTGTCAAGTTGACGAACGCAGACAACATCACCCAGCGTCGTTTCACCTTTTGTTCGCTGCTGATCTTTCGCCCCTTGCGGAACGGAACGAAAAATAGACGAACTCATGGACTCAATCAAAATCCAATCCTTGTGATCCGTGTCAGTCGCTTCGCCCTTGATATCGCCAAGTTTCATAAACGCTGCCATTGAAATTCTCCTGTAAAACCAAACCACTCACGCTAGCGAAGCGGGCAGCGACTCGCTGACCTGTTTATTCTTCACTGCTTGATGACCGATCACTTCCGCCGGCCTGTGCCACTATCATCCGAGTTTCATCAAATTTGTTGCGTACTTTTTTCAAGATTCTTTCTCCCCGTACAATGCCGTCAAAAACGCCGCTTAATAGGGTCCCGCGGCAGACATTACCTGCGGTTTTCGAGAATCGAGCAGTTGACTGTAGGGCTGAATTCATCGCATTAATTTGTCTTTGTTGCCGGGGTAGGTGCCTTTGTTTTACAGTTGCGCAGCCATAGCTTTTTCGGCGTGACCTTGCTGGCAGAATAAAGACACCTCATGCGTGCACCAGAGCCGTGGAGTTCCTACCAAATGTTGTGTTCAGGCAGAATTGATCAGGCGACGGTTTCGGGATGAGTTGTACGGGTTTTGGGGCTTGAAGTGGCCTGTTGTTTGACGTGATGTTCGTTGACTCCGTCGATGAAACGGATTCCTTGAATAAGGTCTGGAATGTGCGGATGGACTCGAAGTTTTCTCCAGCCTTTCGCGGCGCTCTGGGCCAGCTTGAAGAGCATCACGAGTGACGCTCTCGCACTGCCGCTATTTTTTGTCTTGCGATGCCGTACACGGATTGTTGCGAATGTGCTCTCGATGGCGTTCGTCGTCCGGATA